>Ga0156038_1066_pt1 | contig 43999 bp, 42 predicted proteins | sample RifCSPlowO2_02_FD_116150 | JGI IMG/M metagenome (GOLD analysis project Ga0156038, IMG submission 116150) | Candidatus Rokubacteria bacterium RIFCSPLOWO2_02_FULL_72_37
CGCTGCGGCAGGAGCTCGGGCACCTTGAGCTGCAGGAAGCTGTCCTTGATCTCGATCGTGTCGGTCGGGAACCGCCGCGGCTTGAGCTCGGCGGGGATCCCGCGCGAGGCGATGTTGCCCGCGTCGTCCCGGGCGGTGATCCCGAGCGCCGTGCCCGGCGGGACATCCCAGGGCAGGGCGACCAGTGCCACCCGCGCGTTGGCCTCGGGCGGGCCGTACGCGAAGCTCGGGAACTCCCGGGTGCCGGCGCTCACCGTTGCGTGGGCGGCGCCGCTCACGCGGAACGCCACGAGGCCGGCGCCACCGGGCGAGATGTACCGGGTCGCCGCGAGGACTTCGATCCTCGGCGGCGTGAGGTCCACCGTGATCGGGTAGCTCGCGATCCCCCGGTCGTCGAAGCGGAGGGGGCGCCAGAAGTCGTCGCGCGCCCAGACCTCGAGCGTCGCGGCGCCCTCGCGCAGCCCGAGCGCCGCGCTCTCGATCGTGACCGGTATCTCGACGCGCCGGCCGAAGGCCCCTTCCTGCTTGAGGGCGACGACCGCCTTGCCGCCCTGCACGAGGCGGACCTCGGCTCGGGCGACATTGCCGCGGCGGGATTCGAGCACGAGCTTGACGACGCTCTTCTGGCCGATCGAGCGCGGCGGCGCCGCCAGGGAGGCGACGCCGGCGACCGACTGGCGCCATCCGAGATAGGACACGCCGCCGACCACCACGAGGAGCAACAGCAGGACCACGAGAACCCAGACGCGCGCGCGGGACCGCGGAGGCACGGGGTCGATGATATCACGTCGATCGTGGCGGTCCCGCGCGCCGCCGTGTGCTTGACACCCCCGGCCAGCCCTCGTAGCATGGCGCGGTGTCTACCACCGTCTGGTTGATACCTACCTTTCCTCTGGCAGGTGCACTAGTCAACATCCTCTTCGGCGGCGTGATCGGTCGCCGCGCCCACTGGGTCGCCGTCCCCGCGCTTCTCGGCTCCTTCATCTCGGCGTGCGTCGTCTTCGGAGGCGTCGCCGGCGGTGCCACGTACACGCCGACCCTCTTCTCCTGGATCGTCGCCGGCGACTTCGAGACCTCGGTCGCGGCGCACGTCGACGCCCTCACGGGCGTGATGCTCCTCGTGGTCACGGGCGTCGGTTTCCTGATCCACCTGTACTCCGTCGGCTACATGCACGATGACCCGGGCTACGCGCGCTACTTCGCATACCTGAATCTCTTCGTCTTCTCGATGACGATGCTCGTGCTCGCCGGAAACTTCCTCCTCCTCTACGTGTTCTGGGAGGCGGTCGGCCTCTGCTCGTATCTCTTGATCGGGTTCTGGTACACACGCCCGGCGGCCGCCCAGGCGGGGAAGAAAGCGTTCATCGTGAACCGCGTCGGCGACTTCGGCTTCGGCCTCGGGATCATGTGGCTCTGGACCGTGTTCGGGACGCTCGACTACGGGCCGGTGTTCGATGGCGCCGCGACGCTCTCCCCGGCCACGGCGACCGGGATCGCGCTGCTGCTCTTCCTGGGCGCGTGCGGCAAGTCGGCGCAGCTTCCGCTGCACACGTGGCTGCCCGACGCGATGGAAGGTCCGACACCCGTCTCGGCGCTCATCCACGCCGCGACGATGGTGACCGCCGGGGTCTACATGGTCGCGCGGAGCCACGTGCTCTTCGAGCGCTCCGGCGTCGCGCTCGACGTCGTCGCCTGGGTGGGCGTCGCCACGGCGCTCTTCGCGGCGACCATCGGCCTCGTGCAGACCGACATCAAGCGCGTGCTCGCCTACTCGACGGTGAGCCAATTGGGCTACATGTTCGCCGCCGTCGGCCTCGGCGCCTACGCCGCGGGGATCTTCCACCTGGTCACGCACGCGTTCTTCAAGGCGCTGCTCTTCCTGGGCGCCGGGAGCGTCATCCACGGCCTCGGCGGCGAGCAGGACCTCCGCAAGATGGGCGGACTCTCGTCCCGCATGATGACCACGACGATCACGACGACGGTGGGAGCGCTCGGGCTCGCCGGGCTGCCCGGTCTGGCCGGGTTTTTCTCCAAGGACGAGATCCTGGCCGCGGCGTTCCACGGGGGGCAGCGGGTGATCTGGGCCCTGCTCCTGGCCGGCGCGTTCCTGACGGCGTTCTACTCGGCGCGTTTGCTCTTTCTCGCGTTCTACAGCGCCCCGCGGATGACGAAGGCGGTGGCGCACCACGCGCACGAGTCGCCGGCGGTCATGACCCTGCCTCTCTCGGTGCTCGCGATCCTGACGGTCGTCGCGGGCCTCGCCGTCGGCATCCCGTCCGAGCACGGGACGCGGTTCGCCCGCTTCCTCGCGCCCGTCTTCCCCGTGCACGAGGCCGCCCACGGCGGGCTCGCCGGGTTGATGCTCCTGGTGATGGCGGTCGTCGTCTTCGCCGCCGGCGTCACGCTCGCGTGGGTGTTGTACATGTCCGGCCCAGTCCGTGCGGAGGCGATCGGTCGGCCGCGGAACCCGGTGCACGCGCTGCTGCTCAACGCCTACCACGTGGACGCGCTCTACGACGGCGTCATCGTGCGCCCGCTCTTCGTGCTCTCGACGTTCCTCGCGCGCATCTTCGACCTCAAGGTGGTCGATGGTCTCGTCAACGCGATCGGGCGCGTGGTCGTCGCCGGCGCCGCGGGGCTCCGACGGATCCAGACCGGGTACACCGTGAATTACGCGCTGACGATGCTGGCCGGCGCGGTCTTCCTCGTCGCCTTCCTGCTCAGCCGATGAGCGCGCTCCTCTCCGCGATCACGTTCTTGCCGGCCGCGGGCGGCCTCGTCCTCCTGCTGGTGCCGCGGCGCCGCGCCGGCGCGTTCCGGGTCGGCGCGCTGCTGATCTCGCTCGCGACGCTCGCGCTTTCCCTCCCGCTGTTCTTCGGCTTCGATGCCGACGCGACGGCGTATCAGTTCGAAGAGGTCCGGCGCTGGCTGCCGACGCTCGGCGTCACCTATCACGTCGGTATCGACGGGATCAGCCTGCTGCTGGTCCTGCTCACGACCTTCTTGACGCCCCTCGTGCTGGCCTCCGCGTGGCATTCGATCGAGGATCGGGTGAAGGAGTTCGTGGTCACGATGCTCATCCTCGAGACGGGGATGCTCGGCGTCTTCGTGAGCCTCGACCTCTTCCTCTTCTACGTGTTCTGGGAGGCGATGCTGATCCCGATGTACTTCATCATCGGCGTGTGGGGCGGCGCCAACCGCGTCTACGCGGCGGTGAAGTTCGTGCTGTACACGATGGCCGGCTCCGTGCTGATGCTGGTCGCGATCCTCGCGCTCTACGTCCAGCACGGCGCGGCGACGGGCACGTACACGTTCGACGTGCCGGTGCTCGCGCGCTGGGTGCTGGCGCCGGGCCTCGGGCAGAACCTGATGTTCCTCGCGTTCGCGCTGGCATTCGCGATCAAGGTGCCGCTGTTTCCCTTCCACACCTGGCTGCCGGACGCCCACGTCGAGGCGCCGACGCCCGGCAGCGTGATCCTGGCGGGGGTGCTGCTGAAGATGGGGACCTACGGCTTCCTGCGCTTCTGCCTGCCGTTCTTCCCCGACGCCAGCCTCGCGTTCGCGCCGCTCTTCTTCGCGCTGGCGGTCATCGGGATCGTCTACGGGGCGTGGGTGTCGACGGTCCAGACGGACATCAAGAAACTGGTGGCGTACTCCAGCGTGAGCCATCTGGGCTTCGTGATGCTCGGGATCTTCACGCTCAACCAGCAGGGACTCGTCGGTGGACTGATCCAGATGGTGAACCACGGGCTCTCGACGGGCGCGCTCTTTCTCATGGTCGGCATGATCTACGAGCGGCGACACACGCGTCTGATCGCCGACTTCGGCGGCCTGTGGAAGGTCATCCCGGCGTTCTCCGCGGTGTTCCTGGTCGTGACGCTCTCGTCGCTCGGCCTGCCCGGCCTCAACGGGTTCGTCGGCGAGTTCCTGATCCTCGTCGGCGCGTTCCAGGTGAGCGGCTGGCTGGCGGCCGCCGCGACCTCGGGCATCGTCTTCGCGGCGCTGTACATGCTCTGGATGTACCAGCGCGTGATCTTCGGCGAGGTCACGCGCGAAGAGAACCGCGGGCTGCGCGACCTCACGCCGCGCGAGTGGGCGGTGCTCGCGCCGGTCATCGTCTTCATCGTCTGGATCGGCGTCTATCCGGTCACGTTCACCGGGAAGACGGAAGCCAGCGTCGAGGCCCTCATCGCGCAGGTCCAGGGGAAGGTGAGCCCCAGGTAGCCATGCCGGAGCCGGCGTTTCCGTCCATCGCGCTCGGGCCCCTGCTGCCGACGCTCTTCGTGCTCGGGGCGGCGGGTCTCGTGCTGCTGCTCGATCTGCTGCCGCGCCGGTCGGGCAAGGAGCACCTGGCGGCCGTCGGGCTGGCCGGCGTCGTCGGCGGGCTGCTCGCGACGCTCTGGCGCTGGGGCAGCAACGGCCGCGCGTTCCACGACATGATCGTGCTCGACGGCCTCGCGCTGTTCGCGAACGTCGTCATCTGCTACGCGGCGGCGCTGGTCATCCTGTTGTCGGTCGACTATCTGGGGCGCGCGGGCGCCGAATCGGGCGAATACTACGCGCTCGTGCTGTTCGCGACGGCCGGCATGATGCTGCTCGCGGCCGCGGGCGACCTGATCGTCGTCTTCCTCGCGCTCGAGCTGATGTCGCTCTCGCTCTACGTCCTCGCGGGCCTCTTCAAGAGCCCGCTGGCCGCCGGCGAGGCGTCGATGAAATACTTTTTGCTGGGCGCGTTCGCCTCGTCGTTCATGCTGTACGGCATCGCGCTGGTGTACGGCGCGACCGGCGCGACCAACCTCGAGCGGGTCGGCGCGGCGGCGGCCGCGCAGGGGCACGCGCCGCTCCTCGCGATCGGCCTCGGCCTCCTCCTCGTGGGCTTCGGCTTCAAGACGTCGTTTGTGCCCTTCCACATGTGGGCGCCCGACGTCTACCAGGGCGCGCCCACGAGCGTGACCGCCCTGATCGCGACGGGCTCGAAGGCCGCCGCCTTCGCGGCCCTGATCCGCGTGCTCGTCGTGGCGCTGCGGAGCGCCCAGGCCGACTGGACCGTGCTCCTGTGGGCCGTGGCCGTGGTCACGATGACCCTCGGCAACGTCGTCGCGATCGCCCAGTCGAACCTCAAGCGCATGCTGGCCTACTCGTCGATCGCCCACGCCGGCTACATGCTGGTCGGACTCGTCGCGGGCGGCGCGCCGGGGGCCGGGGCCGTGCTCTTCTACCTCCTCGCCTACGCGTTCACGACCGTCGGCACCTTCGGCGTGATCACGCTGTGCACGCGCGCGGGCCAGGAGGCCGTCGAGGTCGCTGACTACGCCGGGCTCGCGCGCCGGCATCCGGTGCTCGCGGCGACGCTCGGACTGTTCCTGCTGTCGCTCGTGGGCATCCCGCCCCTCGCCGGCTTCGTCGGCAAGTTCTACCTCTTCGCCGCCGCCGTGCGCGCGGGATACGTCTGGCTCGCGGTGATCGGCGTGCTGAACTCCGCGGTCGCCGCGTACTACTACCTGCGCGTGATCGTGTACATGTACATGCGCGAGCCGGACGCGTCGCCGACCGCGTGGGCGCCCTCGTTCTCCGGCGGCCTCGCGCTGGTGATCGCGCTGATCGGGATCGTGCTGCTCGGCGTGATCCCGGCACCGTTCGCCGACCTCGCCCAGGCCGCCGTCGCGCCCCTGCTGCGGTAGGACGCGCGTGCGCCGCCGCCCCGTCGCGCGCATCGCCGGCCGCCGCCGGGCGCGCGCCCTCGCCCCGCTCGCCGGCTACCGGGTGGTCGAGATGGCCCACCACCTCTCGGCGCCGCTCGCCTCCATGTACCTCGCCGACTTCGGCGCGGACGTGGTCAAAGTCGAGTCGCTCGAGGGTGAGGACTGGCGCCGCTGGGGCCGGCCGTCGCCCGCGGGGATGAGTCAGCTCTTCCTCGCGATCAACCGCAACAAGCGCAGCCTGTCACTCGACCTCGGCGTCCCCGCAGGCCGGCGCGTGCTCGAGCGCCTCCTCGTGAGCGCGGACGTGCTCCTGACCAACTGGGCGCCGCAGGCGCTGGCGCGCCTCGGGCTCGACGCCCGGCGCCTCGCCCGGCGCCACCCCCGGCTGGTCGTCGCGCGGCTGTCGGGCTTCGGCACGCGCGGCCCGGAAGCCGACCGGCGCGCCTTCGACATCGTCGTGTGCGGCGAGACGGGACTGCTCCTGCCCCATCCCGACGGCGTGAGCCCGCCGCTCGTCAACGCGGCGCCGATGACGGACACGGGCGGAGCCCTCATGGTCGCGCTCGGTGTCGCGCTCGCGCTGCTGGATCGCGAGCGGACCGGCCGCGCGCAGGGCGTCGAGGCCTCGCTCGCGAGCGTCGGCATCGCGCTGCAGGCCCACCGCTTCATCTGGCTCCAGGGCGAGGCGGCGCCCGAGCTCGCGGTGCCGCGCATGACGGTGTACGGCGCCTACGCGACCGCCGACGGGTTCATCACGATCGCGGTGCTCGCGGAGCGGCTCTGGGAGCGGCTCTGCCGCGCGATCGGCCTCGACGCCCTCCTCGGCGATCCACGCTACACGCCGTGGGCGCGATTGCTCGAGCGTCAGCTCGAGGTCCGGCCGCTGGTCGAGGCCCGGTTCCGGACGCGAACGACCGACGAGTGGCTCGCGGTGCTGATCCCCGCGGGCGTGCCGGCGGGTCGCGTGAGCTGGGGAGGGCGGGTGTTCGAGCACCCGCAGCTGCGCGCGAACGGCGCGATCCTCGAGACGCGCCACCCGAAGGCGGGCCGTCTGCGGATGATGGGATTTCCGCTCCGTCTGACCGCGACGCCGCCGCGGCTCCGGCGGCACGCGCCGGCGCTCGGTGCCGACACCCGGAAGCTCCTCACGGAGCTGCGCTACCGCCCCGCCGAGATCGCGCGGCTCGTCGCCGAGCGCACCGTGCGGGTGTGACCGCGTCGCTCCGGCTCCCGCACCGCGGCTGGCTGCTCGACCTCGACGGCACCGTCTATCGCGGCGAGGCGTTGATCCCGGGTGCCGACACGACGATCGCCGCGCTGCGGGCCGCGGGGCGCCGCGTGGCCTTCCTGTCCAACAAGCCGCTCCAGACGCGCGCCGACTATGCCGCCAAGCTGACGCGCCTGGGCGTGCCGGCGAGCGCCGAGGACGTCGTCAACTCCTCGCTCGTGCTCGCGCGCCACCTGCGGCGCCTCGACCCGGAGGCGCCCGTGTTCGTGATCGGAGAGCCGCCGCTGCTGGCGGAGCTCGCCGCGCACGGCTTCGAGGTGCGCCCGGACGCCCGTGTGCGCTGGGTCGTGATCGCGTTCGACCGCACGTTCGATTACGCGAAGCTCAACACCGCGCTGCAGGCGGTGCGCGGCGGCGCGCGCCTGATCGCGACGAACCCCGACCGGACGTGCCCGACGGAGGACGGCGAGATCCCGGACTGCGCGGGAATGATGGCCGCGGTCGAGGCGGTCACGGGCGCCACGGTCGAGGTCGTCGTGGGGAAGCCGTCCCCGATCATGCTGGACGTCGCGCTCGAGCGGCTCGGGGTGTCCCCGGGCGACTGCGTCATCGTGGGCGATCGGATCGAGACCGACATCGCCATGGGCAAGCGTCTCGGGCTCGGCACCGTGCTCGTGCTCACCGGCGTCACCGCCGCCGCCGACCCACGCGTCGCGGAGATCGCTCCGGACCTCGTGCTACCATCGCTTCGAGAGCTGCTCGAGCCATGACGCGGCCGCACGAGCTCGAAGACGGTGCGTACGACGTCGTCGTCGTCGGCGGCGGCATGGCAGGGGCGGGTGTCGCCCGCGATCTGGCGCTGCGCGGCGTGTCGGTCGCGCTGGTCGAGAAGGGCGACTTCGCCTCCGGCACGACGGCCTACTCTTCCAAGCTGATCCACGGCGGCCTGCGCTACCTCGAGCTGTTCGACTTCGGCCTGGTCCGCGAGTCGCTGCGCGAGCGGGAGACGCTCGGACGTCTGGCGCCGCACCTCGTGCGGCCGCTCCCGTTTCTGGTTCCCATCTATCGCGAGTCGTCGCGGAGTCTCGTCAAGGTGCGTCTCGGCCTCAAGCTCTACGACTGGCTGACGCCGGGCCGCCGGCGCGAGCGCTACCGGGTGCTTCCCGCGATCGACGCGCTGTCCCTGGAGCCCGCGATCCGCGCGCAGGACCTCCGGGGCGCCGGCTACTACTTCGACGACCTCCTCGTGTACCCGGAGCGGCTCGCCCTCGAGAACGTGCTCTCCGCGCACCGGCACGGCGCGCGCGCGTTCAACTACGCGCGGGTCGAAGAGGTGCTGCGGGACGCCCGCGGCGAGATCAGCGGCGTGCGCGTCCGGGACTTCCTCTCGGATCGGGTGGCGCGGCTCCACGCGCGCATCGTGGTGAACGCGACGGGGCCCTGGGTCGACGATCTCCGCGCGCTCGCGGGAGTGGACGAACGGGGCAAGCGCATCCTGCGGCGCACGAAGGGCATCCACTGCCTGCTGCCGCGACTCACCGAGCGCGCCGTCTACCACAGCACGAGTGACGACCGGATGATCTTCGTCATCCCCTGGCGCGACTTCTCGCTCATCGGCACGACCGACACCGACTTCGAGGGCGACCTCGACCGGCTGCACGCGACGCGCGACGAGGTCCAGTACCTCCTCGGGGAGGTGCGACACGTCCTGTCGGACCCACGCGTGGCCGTCGAGCACGTGGCGTACACGTACGCCGGCGTGCGTCCACTCTCGTTCGAGGAGGGTCGGCGCGAGTCGGAGGTCTCGCGCGCGCACGAGGTCGTGGCGGAGGAGCGCGGCCGCTTCCTGTCGATCACGGGGACGAAGCTCACGTGCTTCCGGAGCCTGGCCGAGGAGCTCGGCGACCGGGTCGTGCGCGCGCTCGGCCGGAAGGCGCCCGGCCGCACCGGGCGGCTGACGCTCGACGGCGCCGACGAGGAAGTCGGAGGCGTCGAGGCGCGCGCCTGGCTGGACGTCTCGGCCGAGATGGCGACCTCGGGGCTGCCGCGCGAGACGCTCGAGACGCTGGTCACGGTCTACGGCCGCGGCTACCGGCGCGTCCTCGACCTCGCGGGCAAGCTCGCGGGCGGCGCGGAGCGGCTCTGCCCGTCGAACCCGGACATCGTCGCGCAGCTGCACCTGGCGGTGCAGGACGAGCTGACCGTGTCGCTCCAGGACGTCCTGCTGCGCCGCACGGGTCTCGGGACGAGTGGCTGCCAGGGGCTCGACTGCGCCGAGGCGATCGGCGCGCGGATGGCGCAGCTCCTCGGCTGGAGCCCGCGCCGCCTCGCCGCGGAGCTCGACGCCTATCAGGCGTACGTGGCCCGCTCGCATCGGTTCAAGACGCCGTAGCGCCGCGGGGCGGCTCGGGACCGGGCCCTCGCGGGATCGTGGTATACACTGGCGTCTCGCACCTCGAACACGGAAGGAGAGGGGTCATGGCCAGGACACTCACGCGCGTTGGCGTCGTCGTCTTTCTCCTCGGCGTCGTCGGGCTCCTCGCGGCGGTTCCGCCCGGGGCCGCCCAGGCGCCCGTCAAGATCACGCTCTGGCATGCGATGGGCGGTGCGCGCTACGACGCGATCACGAAGGAGATCGCGGCGGGGTTCAACAAGGCCTACCCGGCCTACACGCTGGAGCCGCTCTACACGGGCAGCTACGGCGAGACCGTGACGAAGGCGATCGCGGCCATCCGCGCGGGGAACCCGCCGCACATCGTGCAGGTGTTCGAGGTCGGGACCCAGACGATGCTCGACTCCGGGGCGATCCTCCCCGTGACCGAGGTGGCGAAGCCGGGCGACATCGACTTCGACGACTACCTCGCGCCGATCCTCAACTACTACCAGGTGGGCGGGAAGCTGGCGTCGATGCCGTTCAACTCGTCGACGGCCATCGTCTACTACAACAAGGACGTGTTCCAGAAGGCCGGGCTCGATCCGTCCAGGCCGCCCGCGACGTACAAGGACGTCGAGGAGATGGGCAAGAAGATCGTCGCATCCGGCGCGGCGCGGGCGGCGATCACGTTCGGCTGGCCCTCGTGGATGTTGGAGCAGGCGCACGCGATGCACAACCAACCCTACGCGGATCACGGCAACGGCCGCCAGGGGCGCGCGACCCGCGTGCTGTTCAACGCGCCGTTCGGCGTCGAGGTGCTCGGCCGGTGGAAGCGGTGGGCGGACGACAAGCTCCTGGCGTACGGCGGGCGCGAGTACGCCCCGAACAAGGCGTTCCTGTCGGGCGAGGTGGCGATGCTCATGCAGTCCACCTCGCAGGTGACGACGCTCGAGAAGGCCGCGAGGTTCCGCATCGGCACCGGGTTCCTGCCGCGCATCGAGGGGCAGCCGGCCGGGAGGTCCGTGATCGGCGGCGCCTCGTTCTGGGTGCTCCGGGGCAAGGGCCGGAGCCCGCAGGAGCTGGACGCGATCGCGAAGTTCTTCAGGTTCGTCGCGCTCCCCGAGGAGACGGCGAAGTGGCACATGGACACGGGCTACTTCCCGGCGACGAAGACCGCCGTGGCGCTGCTGCGGAAGCAGGAGTGGTTCGTGAAGCACCCGAACCACGAGACGGCCTTCGAGCAGATCCAGCAGGGGCCCGACACGCCGAACACGCGCGGCGTGCTGCTCGGCAACTTCGTCCAGATCCGCAACATCACGGACACCGCCATCGAGAAGGCGCTGTCGGCTCGGCTCTCCCCGAAGGAGGCCCTCGACGAGGCGGCGCGCGAGGCGAACAAGCTCCTGGACGAGTACAACCGGATCAACAAGTAACCGGCCGCGGCGCCCGCGATGGAGGGGAGGTTCCCCGGTCGGATCCTGCCGTACGCCCTCCTCTTCCCCTCCATCGCGGTCATCGCGGTCTTCCTGCTGGTGCCCGCGGTCGAAGCCCTCCGGCTGTCCTTCTTCGAGGTGTCCCCGTTCACCGGACACGGGACCTTCGTCGGCCTCGCCAACTTCGGCGAGCTCGTCAGCTCCGAGATCTACCGGCACAGCCTGAAGGTGACGCTGCTCTTCGCGGTCGGCGTGGTGGCGCTGGGCCTCGCCGGCTCGCTCGCCGTCGCGGTGCTCGCGAGCCTGCGGCTGCCGGGCTTCGGCGTGTACCGGGCGGTGCTGCTCTGGCCCTACGCGCTCTCGCCCGCCGTGGCGGGGACGATCTGGGCGCTGCTCTTCGACCCGTCCACGGGCCCGGTGACGGTGCTGCTCCGGGCGGTCACGGGCCTCTCGCCGAACTGGATGATGGACGGCACGTACGCGCTTGCGGTCACGGTCGTGGCGGCGACCTGGAAGATGCTCGGGTTCAACATCGTCTTCTTCCTCGCCGGGCTCCAGGCCGTGCCGCAGGAGCTTCGGGAGGCGGCGCAGGTCGACGGCGCCGGCGCCGTGCGCGTCTTCTGGCGGATCACGTTCCCGATCCTCTCGCCGGTGACCTTCTTCCTCTTCGTGATGAACTCGCTCTACGCTTTCTTCGAGGTCTTCGGCCTGATCGACGTCATGACGCAGGGCGGGCCGGGCGGCGCCACGGAGATCCTCGTCTACCGCCTCTACCAGGACGCGTTCATCTCCGCGCGCTGGGGCATCGCCTCGGCGCAGTCGATCCTGCTCTTCGTGATGGTCGGCGTGCTCACGCTCCTCCAGTTCCGCCTGGCGGGCCGCCGGGTCGTGTATGCCTAGGCGGCGGCGCGGCGCCATGCTGGCGGCGCACGTGCTGCTCGCGGCCGCGACGCTCGTGATCGTCTTCCCGATGCTCTACGCCGTCCAGGTGAGCACGCTCGAGTTCCAGGAGGTGTTCGTGTTCCCGCCGAAGCTCCTGCCCGGCGCGGCGTTCACGGACAACCTGCAACGCGCCTGGGAGAAGGTGCACCTGGGCCGGCTCCTCGCCAATTCGGCGGGCATCGCGGTGGCGGTCGCGCTCGGCAAGACCTGCCTGTCCGTGCTGGCGGCGTTTGCGTTCACCTACTTCCGCGACTTCCCGGGCAAGACGCTGCTCTTCGTCGCGATCCTCGTCACGCACATGCTCCCGCTGCCGGTGCGGATCGTGCCGACGTTCCAGCTCATGCACGACTTCGGGTGGGTGAACTCCTACCAGGCGCTGACCGTCCCCTTCTTCGCCAGCGCCACCGGCACGTTGCTCTTCCGCCAGTTCTTCCTGACGATCCCGCCGGCCCTGTCGGAGGCGGCGCGCGTGGACGGCGCGGGACCCCTGCGCTTCCTGGTGCGCATCCTGCTGCCGCTGTCGCTCAACAACCTCGCGGCGCTGTTCCTCGTGGAGTTCCTGTACATGTGGAACGAGTATTTGTGGCCGCTCATCGTCACGACGTCGGACGAGATGCGGGTCGTCCAGATCGGCATCAAGATGCTCGTGGCGACCGACGCCCAGGCGGAGTGGAACCTCATCATGGCGGGCGTGGTGGCGGCGATGGTGCCGCCGCTCCTGGTGCTGCTCGCGCTCCAGCGGAGCTTCGTGCGCAGCATCTCGCTCGGGCAGGAGAAGTGAGCGGGGCGGTGGCCGGGCTGGGAGCCGTGCTATAGTCCCGTACCGGTGGCAGTCCCGTTGGCGGTCACGGGGGATCATTGACGCGAGGAGGCGGCTCATGGAGGCGTTCTCGAGGCGTTGGACAGCGCTCGCCGTTGCCGTCGCGGTGCTCCTCATCGGAACGCCCGCGCAGGCGAAGACCGAGATCCACTTCTGGCACGCGATGGGTGGACAGCTCGGCGCAGCCACAAACGAGCTGGTGAAGCAGTTCAACCAGAGCCAGTCGGAATACGAGGTCAAGGCTCTCAACAAGGGCACGTACCCCGAGGTCCTGACGGGGGCCATCGCGGCGTACCGGCAGAAGAACCCGCCCCACATCGTCCAGGTCTTCGACGTCGGCACCCAGACCATGCTCCTCTCGGGCGCGATCTACCCGATCTTCCAGCTCATGAAGGAGCAGGAGATCGCGGTGAACTGGGGCGACTTCATCAAGCCGGTGACGGGCTACTACTCGAAGGACGGCAACCTCTACTCGATGCCGTTCAACTCGTCGAGCCCGATCCTCTACTACAACAAGACGGCCTTCAAGAAGGCGGGCCTCAATCCCGACAAGCCGCCGGCGACGTGGAAGGAAGTCGGCGAGGCCTCGAAGAAGATCATCGCCGCGGGCGCGGCGAAATGCGGCTTCACCACGTCGTGGCCGTCCTGGACGATGCTCGAGAACACCTTCCCCTGGCACGACCAGCCCTTCGCGACCAACCAGAACGGCTACACCGGGCTCGACACGAAGCTCCTCATCAACGGCGAGTTTGGCGTGAAGCACATCGGCCAGCTCGCCGCGTGGCAGAAGGAAGGCGTCTACTCCTACGGTGGGCGCATGGGGGCGCCGGACACCAAATTCATCAGCGGCGAGTGCGCGATGGACATCCAGTCGTCCGCGGTGATCGGCGGCTTCAAGAAGTCGCTGAAGTTCGAGTGGGGCACCGGGCAGCTGCCCCACTGGGGTGCGCCCTACAAGAAGCAGAACGCGGTCGTGGGCGGCGCGACGCTGTGGGTGCTGAAGGGCCAGAAGCCCGCCGACTACAAGGGCGTCGCGCGGTTCATGAAGTTCATCGCCGAGCCCCATCAGCAGATGTGGTGGCACGTCACCACGGGGTACCTGCCCATCACGCACACGGCGATCAAGAACCTCGAGACCGGCTACCACTTCAAGAAGAACCCCGAGCAGTGGACGGCGCTCAGCCAGCTCTCCGCCAAGCCGACGCCGAACAGCCTGGGGCATCGCCTCGGGAACTTCGTGCAGATCCGTGAGGCGATCGAGAGCGAGATGGAGAACATCTTCGCCGGCAAGAAGACGGCGAAGGAGGGACTCGAGGCCGCGGTCGCGAAGGGCAACGCGATCCTGGGGGAATTCGCCGCGGCCAACAAGCCCTAGCCGGGCGCGCGCGCCGATGAAGCGTGCCGTCTTCAAGAACCGGGGGTTGCCGTATCTGCTGGTGCTGCCTCAGATCGTGGTGACCCTCGTGTTCTTCTTCTGGCCGGCGTTCGAGTCGCTGCGTTTGTCTTTCTTCCGCACCTCGCCCTTCGGCGACAAGACGTCCTTCGTCGGCCTGGAGAACTTCGTGAACCTCCTGTCGTCGGCGGAGTACTACCAGTCGATCGCGAACACATTCGTCTTCGCCTTCGGCGTGACCGCGCTCGCGGTTGGCCTCGGCCTGTTCGTGGCCGCGCTCGCCACGCAGAAGGTCCGCGGCCTCGCCGCCTACCGGACGGCCGTCCTCTGGCCCTACGGGATCGCGCCGCCGATCGCCGGCATCATCTTCCTGTTCATCTTCCACCCCTCGTACGGCGTGCTCCCGTACTGGCTCGGGTTCGTGACGTCGTACGAGTTCAACTGGCTGCTGAAGGGGTGGGTGGCGATGGCGCTCGTGATCATCGCGACGGCGTGGACCCACGTCGGCTACAACATCGCCTTCTTCCTGGCCGGGCTGCTCGCGATCCCGACCTCGGTGCTGGAGGCCGCGAGCGTCGATGGTGCCGGCGCCCTCCGGCGCTTCAGGTCCATCGTCCTCCCGCTGCTCTCGCCCATCACCTTCTACCTCGTCGTCGTCAACCTGATCTTCTCGTTCTTTGGCTCGTTCGGGGTGATCCACGCCGTCACCCAGGGGGGTCCGGGGAACGCCACGGAGATCATGGTCTTCAAGGTCTACAAGGACGGTTTCATCGGCCTCAATCTCGGTTCGTCCGCCGCCCAGTCCGTGCTGCTGATGTTCGTGGTCATCGTGCTGACCGCACTGCAGTTCAGGTTCGTCGAGAAGAAGGTAATCTACTCGTGAGCGCGGACGGTGCGCTCACGGCTTCCGCGCGCGTCGAGGCGCTGCCACGGATTGCGGAGGCGCCGCGGCGCGCGCCGGTCGATTGGGGTGCCGTCGCGGTCCACGCGCTCCTGCTGCTCTGTGTCGCCGTGATCGCGTTCCCGCTCTACTACGCGTTCGTAATCTCCACGCAGACGGTCGAGGAAGTCATCGCACGGCCGCCGATGCTGAGTCCGTCGGGGCACATGTTCGAAAACTACGTCGAGGCGTGGACTCGCGCCCATATGGCGCGGCTGCTCTGGAACAGTGCCATCGTGGCGGTCGTGTCGGCGGTCGGCAAGATCGCCATCTCGGTGCTGTCGGCCTTCGCCATCGTGTACTTCGACTTCCGCGGAAAGGCTGTCGCGTTCTGGATGATCTTCGTCACACTGATGCTGCCGGTTGAAGTCCGGATCATGTCCACTTACGAGGTGATCGGCGACCTGGGCTGGCTCAACTCGTACGCCGGGCTCACGGTCCCCCTCATGGCCTCGGCCACCGCGACGTTCCTGTTCCGGCAGTTCTATCTCACGGTCCCGAACGAGCTCGTGGAGGCGGCGCAGCTCGATGGCGTCGGGCCCCTGCGCTTCTTGTGGTCGTTCCTCCTACCGCTGTCGTGGGCCAACATCGCGGCGCTCTTCGTCGTGCTGTTCATCTACGGCTGGAACCAGTATCTCTGGCCGCTCATGATCACCAACACCGAGGCCATGCGCGTCGTCGTCATCGGGCTGCAGGACCTCATCCCTCGAACCGGCACCCACATCCCGGAGTGGAACGTCATGATGGCCGCGGCGATGATGGCGCTGCTCCCCCCCGTGGCCGTGATCCTCTTCATGCAGCGCTGGTTCGTGAAGGGACTGATCGAGAGTGAGAAGTAGGTGGGCGGCGGCCACCGCGCTCGTGCTCGCCGTCACGGCGCTCGGCGCCGTGGCTGAGCGTCCCGCCGCCGGGTCCGGGCCCAGGATCGCCGCCCACCGGGGGGGCGCGCGGCTCTGGCCGGAGAACAGCCTGCTTGCGTTCCGCAACGCCCTCGCCCTCGGCGTCGACTTCGTCGAGACGGACGTCCACCTGACCGCGGACGGCGAGCCGGTCGTGATCCACGACCCGACACTCGAGCGGACGACCACTGGAACGGGGACCGTGCGCGCGGCCCGCCTCGCGGACCTCGCGCCGGTCCGCCTGAAAGGCGCCGACGGGGCGCCGACGGCCGAGCCCGTGCCGACCCTCGCCCAGCTCCTCGATCTGCTGGCGCCGGCGCGCGTCGAGCTGCTCCTCGAGATCAAGGTGGACGCCGCGCGCGAGCGCTACGCGGGGATCGAGGAGAAGGTGCTGGGCCTGCTGCGGGCGCGCGGGCTCGCCGACCGGACCATCGTCATGGCCTTCGAGCCGGAGACGCTCGCGCGCGTGCGCGCCCTCGACCCGGCGCTTCGCATGGCGCTGCTCATCGGCGGCGGGCGCGCCGGCCGCCCGACACCGGAGCAGATCGTCGAGTGGGCCCGACGGGCGGGCGCGACCCACCTCGGCCTCAACCATCGGCTCGTGGACGCCGACGTGGTGGATGCCGCGCGCCGGGCGCGGATCCCGCTCGCCGCCTGGACGGTCAATGAGGAGGCGGACCTCCGCCGCGTCGTGGCCCTCGGCGTCGACGTCGTCATCAGCGATCGGCCCGACCTCGCGCGGCGCCTCGTCGGGCGATGACCGGGCGCCGCTTCGTCCTGGCCCTCGACCAGGGCACGACGGGCTCGACCGGGCTCGTGGTGGACCCCGAGGGCCAGGTGCGCGCCCGGGGCTATGCCGAGCTCCCGCAGCACTTCCCGCGGCCCGGCTGGGTCGAGCACGACCCGGGCGAGATCTGGGCCAGCGTCGAGCGCGCCGGCCGCGCGGCGCTCGCCGAGGCGCGCGTGACGGGCGGCGAGATCGCCGCGATCGGCATCACCAACCAGCGCGAGACGACGATCGTGTGGGACCGCGCCACCGGCGCCCCGATCCACCCGGCGATCGTCTGGCAGTGCCGGCGCACGGCGTCGCTGTGCGACCGGCTGCGGGCCGAGGGTGTCGAGCCGCTTTTCCGTGAGCGCACCGGGCTCGTCCTCGACGCGTACTTCTCGGGCACGAAGATCCGCTGGCTGCTCGACGAGGTCGCCGGCATGCGCGCGCGCGCCGAGCGCGGCGAGCTCGCGTTCGGCACCGTGGACGCCTGGCTCCTGTGGAAGCTCACCGGCGGACGCGTGCACGCGACCGACGTCACGAACGCCTCCCGGACGCTGTGCCTCGCCCTCCGGAGCGCCGACTGGGACGACGAGCTGCTCGGGATCCTCGGCGTCCCCCGCGCGGTGCTGCCCACCGTCGTTGCCTCCTCGGGCGTCGTCGCCGAGACCGCGGACCTGGGCTGGCTGCCGGGCGGTGTGCCGATCGCCGGCATCGCGGGCGACCAGCAGGCGGCGCTCTTCGGCCAGGCCTGTCACGCGCGTGGGCGCGCGAAGAACACCTACGGCACCGGCTGCTTCATCCTGCTCAACACGGGCGCCGTCCCCGTCGCCTCGGCGCACGGCCTGGTGACGACGATCGCCTGGCGGATCGGCGCCGAGACGACCTACGCGCTCGAGGGCAGCGTGTTCATCGCCGGCGCGGCGATCCAGTGGCTGCGCGACGGGCTCGGCGTCATCCGGAGCGCGGCGGAGAGCGAGACGCTCGCGCGCTCGGTCGCCGACACGGGCGGCGTCTATTTCGTGCCCGCCTTCGTGGGGCTCGGCGCGCCCCACTGGGACATGTACGCCCGCGGCACGATCGTCGGCCTGACCCGGGGCACGACCGCGGCGCACCTGGCGCGCGCCGCGCTCGAGGCGATCGCGTACCAGAGCCGTGACGTGCTGGACGCCATGACCGCCGACGCGGGCCTGGCCGCCGACGAGCTCCGCGTGGACGGCGGCGCTGCGGCCAACGACCTCCTCTGCCAGTTCCAGGCCGACATCCTCGACCGCGCGGTGCTCCGCCCGCGCGTGATCGAGACGACCTCGCTCGGCGCCGCGTACCTGGCCGGGCTCGGCGCCGGTGTGTGGCGGACCCTCGACGACGTCGGGCGCCGCTGGGTGGTCGAGCGGCGCTTCGAGCCCGCGATGCCGGCGGCGGCGCGCGCCGAGCGCTACGCTGGCTGGTGCCGTGCCGTCGAGCGCGCGCGAAGCTCCGCGTCCGATCCGGGGACGGCGGTTGTGCCGAACCAACGGAGGTGACGACCGACAGAAGCTCGGCAAAACGAGCACTTGCCGCGGCTTGCCCGGTCGGGACGGATGTGCTAGTGTTCCTCTTCACATGGCGCCGGACGAACAGCCGTCGTCCTGGAAGGGCGCTGCCGACGTCGCCCAGATCGGGATGACGCTGGTGGTGGCCACCGTCATCGGCCTCGGCCTCGGCTACTACGCGGATCGGTGGTTGGGCACGGCGCCGTGGCTCACGCTGGTCGGTCTCGGGTTCGGAATCGCCGCCGGGTTCGTGAACATCTTTCGGACGGTGCGGAGGCTCGGACAGGATCGGAATGACGCCGAGTGAGTTCGGAGCACGGGTGATGATCGGCGGCGCGCTCGCGGGGAGTGTGCTCGCGCTGCTCGCGGCCTGGGGCTGGGGCGCCCACGCCTTCGGCGGGGTCGCGGTGGGAGCCGCCGTCGCTTTGCTCAACTTCGCCTGGCTGGCCAGGGGCGTGGCCCTCGTCGCCGGGACAGCCGGTGGCCGTCGACCGGGCGTGCGCTGGGTCCTCGCGCTCGGGACGCGTTACCTGCTCACGTTCACGGCGCTCGCCACGCCCGTCGCGCTCGAGTGGGCGCACCCGGTTGCGCTCGGCCTCGGCGTCACGGTGCTGCCGCTCCTGCTCACGACGCAGGGCCTGCACGCGGCGCGGCGGATGGGTTGAGCGATGGGCGCGATCGAGCACCCGCCGATCTTCCAGCTCCCCGGCATTCCCGACTTCGTCACGCACACGTGGTTCATCATGATCGGGCTGGCCGTCGTCGCTTTCGTCGCCTCGCGCAACGTGCAGCTCGTCCCGCACGGCCTCCAGAACTTCTTCGAGGTCGTTCTCGAGCAGTTCGTCACGCTCGTGGACGATCTCATCGGGCACGAGGGCCGGCCCTACCTGCCGCTCGTCGCCACGCTCGGCATCTACATCCTGCTGGCCAACCTGCTCGGCCTCGTCCCCGGGCTGATGTCGCCGACGGCCAGCCTCAACACGACCGCCGCGTGCGCGATCATCGTGTTCCTCGTGTACCACTGGATCGGCATCCGGAAACAGGGCCTGGTGAGCTATTTCAAGCACTTCATGGGTCCGGTGGTGTGGCTGGCGCCGCTGATGCTGCCGATCGAGTTCATCAGCCACCTCGCGCGGCCGCTCTCGCTCTCGCTCCGGCTCTTCGGCAACATGACCGGCGGGCACATCCTGCTCGCCGCGATGTTCTTCCTGATGGGGCTCGATGGCCTGTTCGGCTGGGCGCTGTCGGGCAGCGTGGCCGGCCTCACCGTCGGGGGTCTCGTCGGACTCCTCATGTTCGTGTTCGTCCTGGCCTTCCTGATCCCGCTGAAGATCCTGGTGTCGCTGATCCAGGCCTTCGTGTTCGTGATGCTGACTTGCCTGTATATTGCCGGGGCGCTCGAGGAAGCCGAGCACCACGGCGAGTCCCACGCAGAGCACCACTGACAGCCCACACAGAGGAGGAGACGCTCGTGCGACGCATACTGCTCGTCATCGGTCTGGCGATTCTCGGCTCCCCGGGCCTCGCGCTCGCCGCGGAGGGCGCTGCCCCGGCCGGCAGCCTGAACGCCCCCTTCGGGTTCCTCGCCGCAGGTATCGGTCTGGCCATCGCGGCAGGGCTCTGCGGCCTCGGACAGGGGCGGGCGGCGGCGGCCGCGGTCGACGCGATGGCGCGCCAGCCGGGCGTGGCCCAGCGCGTCTTCACCGCGATGCTCCTCGGGCTCGCCTTCATCGAGTCCCTCACGCTGTACATGTTCGTCATCGCGATCATCCTGGTCCTCAAGTTCTGAGAAGCTGACGATACCGGTCGGGCGGAAGCGCCTGCGCGCCTCCGCCCGTTCCGGCACGCGATGCCGAGGCGCCCGAGCTACCGACTTCCGAAGATCCCCGAGATGACGATCCGTCGTCTCTCGGTCTACACGCGCTGTCTGCTCCAGCTCGAGGAAGACGGGGTGAAGACGGTCTCCTCGCAGGAGCTGGCCGAGCGCTTCAATCTGAACTCGGCCCAGGTCCGGAAGGACCTCGCGTACTTCGGCGAGTTCGGCGTCAGGGGCATCGGCTACTACGTTTCGGGCCTCAAGGCCGAGCTCCAGCGCATCCTCGGCCTGGACCGCGAGTGGACAGTGGCGCTGGTCGGCTTCGGCAACCTGGGCTCCGCGCTCTTTCACTACAAGGGGTTCGGGCGCCAGGGCTTCCGCATCGCCGCGATCTTCGACGACGACCCCGGCAAGATCGGCCGCGCCGTCGATTCGACGCCCGTATTCTCGAGCCACGACATCGGGCGCGAGATCAAGGCGCGGGGAATCCAGATCGCCATCGTCGCCGTCCCGCCCGAGGCGGCGCCGGCGGTGACCGATCAGCTCGTCGAGGCCGGCATCCGCGCGATCCTCAACTTCGCGCCGGCGCGGCTCAAGGCGCCGAAGGACGTGCGGCTCAAGAACGTCGACCTCTCGATCGAGCTCGAGACCCTGAGCTTCTACCTCGCCAGGAGCACCCGGTAGTCTGGTAGGCTCGGAGTCGTTTCCGATGTTGACCGACTGGCCGCCGTTTCAGGCCCTCGCGAAAGCCTTCGCCGAGGGACGCCCTTGTCTGCGGGTCGCCGGACTCCAGGGGGCGGCGCGCGGGATCGCCGTGGCCGAGCTGCTTCAGACGGCCCCGCGCCCCGCCCTGCTGCTCGTTCCCGGGATGCAGGACGCTCATCGTTGGGCCCAGGATCTCCGGTTCTTCGGCGCCGCCGTCGTCGAGTTCCCGGAAACGGAGCCGCGCCTGTGGCGCGGCGGGCGCCAGCGCGAGGCGGACGCGGAGCGGGCGCTCGCCGCGCGGCGCCTCGCCGCGGGCGAGCCCGTCGTCGTCGTCGCGACCCCGGCGGCCCTCGACGTCGGGCTGGCTGCGCCCGCCGAGTTCGCCGCCCGGTCGGTGCGGCTCGGCGTCGGGGATCGCCTGGACCGCGAGCTGCTGCTCGAGGCGCTCGAGCACGCGGGCTACGAGCGCGTGGAGACGGTCGTCGAGGTGGGACAGTGGAGCCTGCGAGGCGGCATCGTGGACGTGTTCACGCCCGCACACCCGAACCCGGCCCGGCTCGAGTTCCTCGGCGACGACGTCGAGTCGATCCGTCTCTTCGATCCGACCTCGCAGCGCTCGATCGCCGCGCTCGACGAGCTGGTCGTCGTGTCCCTCGCGATCCCGGAGCCGGCCGCGGGCACCGGTCTCCTCGACTATCTGCCGGGGGCGGCGGCGGTCGTGGTGGACACGCCGAGCCTGCTCGACGCCGGGGCCGACGAGGCGCCGACGCGCGCGCCGCTCCGCGAGCGGCTCGCTGGACGGCAGCTGGTCGAGCTCGTCGTCGTCGCCGGAACGTCCGGCGGGCCGGGCGACGCGCCGGCTGTCGACCTCACGCTCGAGACGCACGCGGTCCCCCAATTCGCCGGCCGGTTCGCGCAGCTCGGCACGCAGCTGACGCGCTGGCGCGCCGAGGGGTTCCGCGTGCGGCTGGTGGCCCAGGACGCGCGACAGGCGGATCACCTGCGGCAGATCCTGCGCGAGCACGACATCGAGGTGGCGGCGGCCCCGGGGCTCGCGGGCGAGGCCGGGTCCGCCGTGCTGGTCGGGGAGTGCTCCGGCGGCTTCACGATCCCCGCGCTCGGGCTCGTCGTGCTCACCGAGGGCGAGATCTTCGGCGCCCGGCGGCGCTCGCTCCGCCGGCCGAAGTACCAGCGCGGCGCCGCGCTTACGGCGTTCACCGATCTCGGGATCGGCGACATCGTGGTCCACGAGGACCACGGCCTCGGGCGGTATCTGGGACTGCGCACGATGACGATCGGCGGCCGGGAGGGCGACTTCCTCGTGCTCGAGTACGCCGAGGGCAACCAGCTCTACCTGCCGGTCGAGCGCCTGGATCTCGTGTCGAAGTATCTCGGCGGCGACGAGGGCGCGGCGAAGCTCGACCGGCTGGGCGGCGCCGCGTGGCAGCGGGTCAAGGAATCGGTGCGCGCGGCCCTGCGCGAGATGGCCGAGGAGCTCCTCCGGCTCTACGCCCGGCGCGCCGTCGCCGACGGTCATGCGTTCTCGACGGACGCGCCCTGGCAGCGGGAGTTCGAGGCGGCATTCCGGTTCGAGGAGACGGCCGATCAGCTCCGGGCGATCGACGATGTCAAGGGCGACATGCAGTCGCCCCGCCCGATGGATCGCCTGGTCGCGGGCGACGTCGGCTACGGCAAGACCGAGGTCGCCCTGCGCGCCGCCTTCAAGGCGGTCGCGGACGGCCTCCAGGTCGCCGTCCTCGTGCCGACGACCGTGCTCGCGCAGCAGCACTGGTCGACGTTCGCCGACCGATTCGCGCCGTTTCCGGCGCGGGTCGAGTTGCTCTCGCGCTATCGATCGCCGAAGGAGCAGAAGGCGATCGTCGAGGGGCTCCGGCGTGGCACGGTGGACGTCGTCATCGGCACCCACCGGCTGCTCTCGAAGGACGTCGAGTTCAAGAACCTGGGGCTGCTGGTCGTCGACGAGGAGCACCGGTTCGGCGTCGCGCACAAGGAGCGGATGAAGCAGCTTCGCGCGTCGGTGGACGTCCTCGCGCTGACCGCGACGCCGATCCCCAGGACGCTCTACATGTCGCTGTCCGGCGTGCGCGACATGTCGGTCATCGAGACGCCGCCGCTGGATCGCCTGCCGGTCGAGACGGTGATCCGGCGCTTCAGCCGCGCCGTGATCAAGGAGGCGCTCGAGCGCGAGCTCGAGCGCGGCGGCCAGGTCTTCTTCGTCCACAACCGGGTGCAGTCGCTGCCCACGATGGCCCGGTTCGTCCAGGAGCTCGTCCCCGATGCGCGCGTCATCATGGCCCACGGGCAGATGAAGGAGCGGGAGCTGGAAGCGGCGATGGTGAGATTCGTCACCGGGCAGGCCGACGTGCTGGTCTCCACGGCCATCGTGGAATCGGGGCTGGATATTCCCGCCTCGAACACGATCATCGTCAACCGCGCCGATCGCTTCGGGCTCGCGCAGCTCTACCAGCTCCGGGGCCGCGTCGGGCGCGAGCGGCAGCAGGCCTGGGCGTACCTGCTCGTGCCCGCCGACGGGCGGGTCGACGAGCGTGCGCAGCGGCGCCTGCGCGCGCTTCAAGATCTGACCGAGCTCGGCTCGGGCTTCAAGCTCGCCCTGCGCGACCTCGAGATCCGCGGCGCCGGTAATCTCCTGGGCGCCCAGCAGCACGGGCACATCGCCGCCGTCGGCTACGATCTTTATTCGAAGCTTCTCGCCGAGGCCGTGCGAGACTTGAGGGGCGAACCTGCGGCCGCCGCGGTCGATCCGGTGATCAGCGTGCCAGTGGAAGGCTTCCTCGCCGAGGAGTACGTCCCGGAGGTGAACCAGCGCCTCGCCCTCTACAAGCGCCTCGCCGGCGCGGCGAGCGACGCCGAGGTCGACGACCTCGCGGCGGAGCTCGCGGACCGGTTCGGCCCGCTACCCGTCGAGGCCGTTCAGCTCCTCGACACCGTGCGCATCCGTGTCGCCGCCCGGGCGCTCTCCGTGGAAAAGATCGAGGCCGGCGACGGCCGTGCGCTCATCACGTTCTCACCGGCGACCCCGCTCGATCCCGAGCGGCTCGTCCGCGCCATCCAGGCCAGCCGGGGGGGCCTCCGGCTCAAGCGGGAGTTCACGGTGGAGGCGACCATCGCCGGCGGCCAGTGGCCGGCGGTGCGGGACTCCCTGCTTCGCCTGCTCGCGACCCTCGCGCGCGCATGAGACCCCGGCTCGCCGTGGCGGGCTTGCTGGCGCTCGGACTCTCCGGGTGTGCCCTGCCCGGCTGGGTGCCGTTCGTCGGCAAGAAGCCGGAGGACCCGAAGGCGAAGCCCGCACCTGCTGCGGCGACGCCTCGGCCGGCGCCGCTGCGCGCGCCCGGGCCCGCGCCGGGCGGCACGCCGTCCGAGGCGGCCGGCCGCGGGCCCGACGAGCACGTGAGCGATCGCGTCGTGGCTGTCGTCAACAATGACGCCATCACCCTCTCCGAGCTGCAGGAGGCCGTCGCGGTCTACCGGTACGAGAACCGCGACCGGACCGCGCCGACGGACGAGCTGGTCCACCAGTTCCTCACCCGGATGATCGACAATCGCCTCCAGCTCCAGGAGGCGGAGCGGGAGAAGGTCATCGTCGACGACATCGAGGTCGAGGAGGAGCTTGCCGACCGGATGAAGCGACTGAAGGTGCCCACGCGTGAGGAGTTCGACAAGCTGCTCCGCGAGCAGGGCATCACGATGGACGCGGTCAAGAAGCGCATCCGGGACTCCCTGCGCGTCCAGCGTCTGATCAACCGGAAGGTCCGCCTCCGGGTGTCGGTGACCGAGCCGGAGATCATCGCGTACCTGGATGCCAATCGGCAGAAGCTGGAAACCGGCCTCGCCTACCATGCGCGTAACCTCTTGCTCGTCCCCGAGGGGGGCGACTCGGACGCGGCCTGGGAAGCCGCGCGCATCACGGCGGACCTGCTGTACACTCAGCTCGTCCACGGCGCCGACTTCGTGGAGCTCGCCCGCAAGCACTCGCGCGACGCCAGCGCGAAGGACGGGGGCGATCTCGGGAGCCTGAAGCGCGGGGAGCTGGCGCAGGACGTCGAGAGCCGGATCCTGGCCCTGGAGCCGGGCGAGACCTCCAAGCCCTACCGCTCAGCACTCGGCTGGCACATCTTCAAGCTCGAGTCCAAGGAGAGCCTGGAGGGGGAGGGGCTGGAGCGAGCGAAGGCCCAGATCCGAGACATCCTGCTGCGTCAGAAGTACGAGTTGCGTCTGGACGCGTGGCTCAAGGAGATCAAGCAACGGGCGGTCATCGAAGTGCGGTTGGATCAGCCGTGAAAAGACGTTGACAATTCGCCTACCGGGTGGGACGATAACGCTCAGCGTTACCGTCCCAACCCCGCAGATACCCTGCGCATACTGTGTAACCGACTCACATGAAGTGCGGCGCCGAGACGCCGCGCCCGGAGCCCGCTGATGAGCGCCCGCCGAGAACGAGGCCAAGGAAACCAGACCCAGAGCGCCGAAGCGCCGAGCGGAATGAACCTGTCCGAGCTCAAGGAGAAGAGCATCCCCGATCTGAACCAGATCGCCCGCGAGCTGAACGTCCAGAACCTCGGGGGGCTCCGCAAGCAGGAGCTGATCTTCAAGATCCTCCAGTCGCAGGCGGAGAAAGACGGGCTGATCTTCGCCGAAGGCGTGCTCGAGGTCCTGCCGGACGGATTCGGGTTCCTCCGCGCCCCGGACTACAACTACCTCCCCGGCCCCGACGACATCTACGTGTCACCCTCACAGATCCGGCGGTTCGATCTCAGGACCGGCGACACCATTTCGGGCCAGGTGCGGCCCCCCAAGGACAGCGAGCGGTACTTCGCGCTCCTGAAGGTCGAGGCGATCAACTTCGAGACGCCGGACCAGGCCCGCGAGAAGATCTTCTTCGACAACCTCACGCCGCTGTATCCGATGGAGCGGCTGCAGCTCGAGCACGATCCGGAGAACCTGACGACGCGGGTGATGGACCTGCTCTGCCCGATCGGCAAGGGCCAGCGCGGCATGATCGTGGCGGCCCCGCGCACGGGCAAGACGATGATGCTGCAATCCATCGCCCACGCGATCGCGGCGAATCACCCCGAGGTCTACCTGATCGTTCTCCTGATCGACGAGCGGCCGGAAGAAGTCACCGACATGCAGCGGACCGTCAAGGGAGAGGTCATCTCCTCCACCTTCGACGAGCCGCCGCAGCGCCACATCCAGGTCGCCGACATGGTCATCGAGAAGGCCAAGCGTCTGGTCGAGCACAAGCGTGACGTGGTCATCCTGCTCGACTCGCTCACGCGGTTCGCCCGCGCCCACAACGCGATCATCCCATCCTCGGGCAAGGTGCTGTCCGGGGGTCTCGACGCGAACGCGCTACAGCGCCCCCGCCGCTTCTTTGCCGCGGCGCGGAACATCGAGGAGGGCGGCTCGCTCACCATCCTGGCCACGGCCATCGTCGACACCGGCAGCCGCATGGACGACGTAATCTTCGAGGAGTTCAAGGGCACGGGCAACATGGAGGTGCACCTGGACCGTCGGCTCATGGACAAGCGCATCTTCCCGACGATCAACATCGAGCAGTCGGGGACGCGGAAGGAAGAGCTGCTGCTCGAGAAGGACGAGCTCCAGAAGGTCTGGCTGCTACGCAAGGCCCTCTCTCAGCTCAATCCGGTCGAGGGCATGGAGCTGTTGCTGGACAAGCTCAAGCTGACCCGCTCCAACAAGGAGTTCCTGGCCTCGATGCACTCGATGGGCTAGGGGCGTGGTATCCTTGGACTCTTCGAGGAGGGAGCGACCGTGAAGGCGGGCATTCATCCGGACTATGTGGACACGACGATCACCTGCGCGTGCGGGGAGGTGGTCCGCACCCGCTCGACCCGGTCCGAGATCCGGGTGGAGATCTGCTCCAAGTGCCATCCCTTCTACACGGGGAAGCAGAAGCTCGTGGACACGGCCGGGCGCGTCGAGCGCTTCCAGCGGAAGTACAGGCGCCAGACCGCGGCGTCGTAGCGGCCGCTCCGAAACCGGCTGGGTTGGGCTTCCCGCCGGTTTTTTGTTTGCTGACCCGGGAGGCGCCGAGGCGTGATGCTGTTTGACAAGCTCCGCCAGATCGAAGAGCGGTCGAACGAGCTCGCCCGTCTCCTCTCCGATCCCGCCATCTTCTCGACGCCGGCCGACTACGCCCGCCTCCGGAAGGAGCACGCGGAGATCCACGAAGTGGTGGCGCGCTTCGCCGAGTACCGCGACGTGCTGCGGCGCCTCGGAGAGGCCCGGCACATCCTCGAGGAGGGCGGCGACCCGGAGTTGCTCGAGCTCGCGCAGGCCGAGATCGACGACCTCAGCCGGCGCGAGGCGGAGCTCGAGGAGGAGCTCAAGCGGCTCCTCCTCCCGCGCGACCCGAACGACGAGAAGAACGTGTTCGTCGAGATCCGGGCGGGTGCGGGGGGAGACGAGGCCGCGCTGTTCGCGGCCGACCTCGCCCGCATGTACACGAAGTACGCCGAACGCCGCCGGTGGAAGGTCGAGGTCATGGATGCCAGCGCCACCGGTGTGGGCGGCTACAAGGAGATCATCCTGTTCGTCCAGGGACGCGGGGCGTGGAGCCGGCTGAAGTTCGAGCGCGGCGTCCACCGCGTGCAGCGCGTGCCCGTCACCGAGTCGGCCGGCCGGATCCACACCTCGACCGTCACCGTCGCCGTGCTGCCCGAGGCGGAGGACGTGGACGTGAAGGTGGACGAGCGAGACCTCCGCGTCGACGTCTACCGCTCCTCCGGGCCGGGAGGGCAGGGCGTGAACACGACCGACTCGGCCGTGCGCATCACGCACGTGCCGAGCGGGCTCGTCGTCACCTGCCAGGACGAGCGCTCGCAGATCAAGAATCGCGCGAAGGCGATGCGGGTGCTCAAGGCGCGACTCCTCGAGCGCGCCCAGGAGGAGCAGCAGGCGGCCATCGCCGCGGACCGCCGCAGCCAGGTCGGGACCGGGGAACGGAGCGAGCGGATCCGGACGTACAACTTCCCGCAGACGCGGGTCACCGACCATCGCGTGGGCCTCACGCTGCACCGCCTGCCGGCGGTGCTCGAGGGCGACCTCGACGAGCTGCTGGATGCGCTGGCGGCCGCGGAGCAGGCCGAGCGCCTGCAGCGGGTCGCGGGCTGATGGCGGCGTCCGAGCGCCTCGGCGCCGCGCTCCGGGCCGCGGTCGTCCGGTTGACGGCGGCGGGCATCGAGGCGCCGCGCGTGGATGCGGAGTGGCTCGTGGCCGACGTGCTCGACACAAGCCGGCCGGCGCTCGCCCTCCGCCTCGACGAGCCGCTCCTGCCCGAGCTCGCGCGGCGCCTCGAGGCCATGGTGGCGCAGCGCGCGGCACGGATTCCGCTGCAGCGCATCGTCGGCGCCGCGCACTTCCGCGGGCTCGCGTTGCGCATCACGCCCGACGTGCTCGTTCCTCGGCCGGAGACCGAGCTACTCGTCGAGCTCGCGCTCGACGATCTCCCGGTCCTGGGGCGTCGGCTCCGCGCGGTGGACCTCGGCACGGGGTCGGGCTGCATCGCCTGCGCGCTCGCCGCCGAGCGCCCGGACCTCGACGTGCTCGCCGTGGACCGTGTGGAAGCGGCGGCGCGCGTGGCGCGCGCGAACGCGCGCGCCCTCGGGCTCGCCGGCCGCGTCCGGGTCGTGGTGGGCGACGTCCACGAGGCGCTGCGCGCGGGCGGAGCCGATCTCCTCGTGGCGAATCCGCCCTATCTCCCCAGCGCGCTGATCGAGAGGCTCGCCCCCGAGGTGCGCGACCACGAGCCCCGCGCCGCCCTGGACGGCGGGGCCGACGGGCTCGACGTCGTTCGGAGGATCGTGGCGGCGGCGCCTCAGGTACTGCGGCCGGGTGGCGCCCTGTGGCTCGAGATCTTGGGGCAAGAGCAGTCCGTCGTCGTGCAGGAGCTCCTGGCGCGCGAGCCGGGCTTCGATGGGACGCCGGTCGTGCGGAAGGACCTCGCCGGCTTCACGCGGTTCGTCGCCGCCTGGCGGCCCGGCCGTGCCCGGCGCGGCCCGGCGTCGGCGCGTCTCGTCGTGACGGGGAGGGGCTGACGATGGCCGCGCGGCTCGAGATCGAGGGCGGGGTGCCGTTGCGTGGCCGGGTGGCGGTGGGCAGCGCCAAGAACGCGACGCTACCCGCGCTCGCGGCGGCCCTGCTCACGTCCGAGCCGGTCCATCTGGAGAACGTTCCGGCGCTCGCCGACGTCACCACGATGGCGAGGCTGCTCGAAAGCCTCGGCGCCTCGATCGATCGCGCCGGCGCGGGGCTGATCGTGCGGGTGGCGCGGGTGGCGAGCGACCTCGCGCCGTACGAGCTGGTGTCGACCATGCGCGCCTCGGTGCTCGTGCTCGGCCCGCTCGTGGCCCGACACGGCAGCGCGCGGGTGGCGCTGCCGGGCGGCTGCGCGATCGGCCCGCGGCCGATCGACCAGCACCTGAAAGGCCTCGGGAAGCTCGGCGCCGAGATCGCGATCGAGAACGGTTACGTCGTGGCGCGGGCGAGCCGGCTCAAGGGCGCCAGGATCACCACCGACCTGGTGACCGTCACCGGCACCGAGAACCTCATGATGGCGGCGGCGCTCGCCGAGGGCACGACGCTGATCGAGAACGCCGCTCGCGAGCCCGAGGTCGGGGACCTCGCCGCGCTCCTCACGGCGATGGGCGCCCGCATCGAGGGCGCGGGCACGGCGCGCCTTCAGATCGAAGGCGTGCCCGAGCTCGCGGGCGCCCGCCATCGGATCGTGCCCGATCGCATCGAGGCGGGCACGCTGATCGTCGCGGGCGCGATCACACGGGGTGACGTGACCGTGACGGGCCTCGTGCCGGAGCACGTCTCGGCCGTTCTGGCGAAGCTCGACGAGTGCGGGGTCGCGTTCGAGGTCGGGCCCACGTGGGTCCGCGTGCGCGGTCCGGAGCGGCCGCGTGCCGCCGACGTCACGACGAGCCCGTACCCGGGTTTCCCGACCGACATGCAGGCCCAGCTCATGACGCTGCTGGGGCTCGCCGACGGCCAGTCGCGAGTGACGGAGACGATCTTCGAGAATCGCTTCATGCACGTGGCCGAGCTCGCCCGGATGGGTGCCCGCATCGAGACCGAGGGCGCGATCGCGGTCATCCGCGGCGTCCCGGAGTACCAGGGCGCGCCGGTGATGGCCTCCGACCTGCGGGCCTCGGCGGCGCTCGTGCTCGCCGGCCTCGCCGCGGCGGGCCGGACGACCGTCTCGCGCGTCTATCACCTCGACCGCGGCTACGAGAGGCTCGAGGCGAAGCTCGCGGCGCTCGGCGCGCGGATCGAGCGGCGCCCATGAAGGGGCGGCTGACGCTCGCCCTGCCCAAGGGGCGGCTGCTCGACGGCGCGCTCGAGCGGCTGCGCGCGCTCGGCGTGGACGGGATCGATCCGGACTCGCGCCGGTTGATCTTCATCGACGCCGCGCGCGACCTCCGCGTGCTGCTGCTGAAGCCCGCCGACGTGCCCGCGTACGTGCTCTACGGTGCCGCCGACGTCGGCATCGTGGGCAAGGACATCCTGCTCGAGCAGGAACCCGACGTCTACGAGCCGCTCGATCTCGGCTTCGGTGTCTGCCGCCTCGTCGTCGCCGAGCCGCGCGAGTTGTGGGAGCGCGACGATCCGTCGAAGTGGTCCTGGGTGCGGGTGGCAACGAAGTACCCGCGGCTCACCGAGCAGTACTTCACGGATCGCGGCATCCAGGTGGAGATCGTGCGACTGGACGGCTCGATCGAGCTGGCGCCGCTGGTCGGTCTCGCCGAGCGCATCGTGGATCTCGTGCAGTCGGGTGAGACGCTCCGGGCGAACGGACTCGTCGAGGTGGCGGAGATCGTCCGCTCGACCGCGCGTTTGATCGTGAATCGTGCCTCCATGAAGACCGAGCACGCGCGCATCACCGGTCTCATCGAGGAACTGAAGACCGCGACGCGGGTGCTGCGGTGATCCGTTCCCTCGACGCGCGCACCCTCGGCCTGGACGCGGTGGCGGCCGCGCTCGCGCGGTCGGCGGAGACGGTGGCGCCGGAGATCCACCACGCCGTGGACGAAATCCTCGCCGCGGTCCGAACGCGCGGCGACGCGGCCCTCCTCGAATGCACGGAGCGCTTCGACGGCTTCCGCGCCCCGTCGGCTGCGGCGCTCGCCATCTCGCCCGCAGAGTTCGAGGCCGCCGAGCGCGGCCTGGCGCCCACGATTCGCGCGGCACTCGTCTACGCTGCCGAGCGCATCGAGCGTTACCATGCCGCGGCGGTGCCGAAATCCTGGCGTCTGACCGACGAGCACGGCTCGGTCCTGGGCCAGGAGGTCCGCCCGTTGGACCGGGTCGGCCTCTATGTTCCCGGCGGGCGCGCCGCGTATCCGTCGACCGTCCTGATGACCGCCATCCCCGCGCGTGTCGCGGGCGTGCGCGACATCGTGCTCGTGACGCCGCCGGGGCGGGACGGCGCCGTCGAGCCGGTGGTGCTCGCGGCCGCGCGCCTCGCGGGCGTGACCGAGGGCTGGCGGCTGGGTGGCGCCCAGGCCATCGGGGCGCTCGCGTACGGCACGGCGACGATCCGCCGCGTGGACAAGATCGTGGGTCCGGGCAACATCTTCGTGGCGCTGGCGAAGGCGCGGGTGTTCGGCGAGGTCGGGATCGACATGATCGCCGGCCCGAGCGAGGTCGTCGTCGTGGCGGACGCCGCCGCCGACCCCGCGTGGGTCGCGGGCGACTTGCTGGCGCAGGCCGAGCACGATCCGATGGCGCGGGCAGTCCTGATCACGGATGCCGGCGGGCTGCTCTCCGCCGTGGCGCGGGAGATCGAGCGACAGCTCGCCGCGCTGCCGCGCCGGGAGATCGCCGCCCAGGCGCTCGCAGCGAACGGCGCCCTGGTCCAGGTCGCCTCGCTGCACGACGCCGTCGAGCTGGCGAACCGGCTGGCGCCCGAGCACCTGGAGCTGATGGTTGCGGTCCCGGCCGACCTGCTGCCGCGCGTGCGGCACGCCGGCGCGGTCTTCCTCGGCGGTCACACGCCCGAAGTCGTCGGTGATTACGTGGCCGGTCCCAACCACGTGCTCCCGACGGGCGGGACCGCCCGGTTCGGCTCGCCGCTCGGCACGGAGGATTTCGTGAAACGCTCGAGCATCATCGAGTACTCGCCTGGCGGGCTCGCCGCCGCGGCGGCGCACCTGACTGCGCTCTCGCGCCTCGAGGGGCTCGAGGGCCACGGGCGCGCGGCGGAGCTCAGGCTCGCGAGCGAGGGGAGGGCCAAGGCATGAGCGTGGACGCGGCAGGCCGGCACGCCCGGATCGAGCGCAAGACCAAAGAGACGGAGATCACGATCCACGTGAACCTCGACGGCACGGGTGCGTCGAAGGTGCGCACGCCGATCCCGTTCTTCAGCCACATGCTCGAGGCGTGGTCGAAACACGGTCTCCTGGACCTCGCCGTCGAGGCCCAGGGCGACGTCGAGGTGGACCAGCACCATACGGTCGAGGACGTGGGGATCGTGCTCGGCCAGGCGCTCCGCCAGGCGCTCGGCGACAAGCGGGGGATCGTGCGGTACGGCACCGCCTGGATCCCGATGGACGAGACGCTCGTGTCGGCGGCCGTGGACCTCTCGGGTCGACCGTACCTCGTGTTCGCCGTGCCCGTGGCGCGCCAGCGGGTTTCCAACTTCGACCTGGACCTCCTCCAGGAGTTCTTCCGCGCGCTGGCGTTCAACGCGGAGATCACCCTCCACGTGACCCTGCACTACGGCCACAATCTGCACCACATCACCGAGGCGGTGTTCAAAGCTGTGGGCCGAGCGCTCGCCGCGGCGACGCGGATCGATCCGCGTGTCGCGGACCTCGTGCCGTCGACGAAGGGCCGCCTCGGATGATGCCAGTGCGAGCCGCAACCGCAGGCGAGGCGAGCCCATGATTGCCATCGTCGACTACGGGCGCGGGAACCTCGGCTCGGTCGAGAAGGCCTTCGGGCGGGTGGGCATCCCCGCGGTCGTCACTCAGGACCCGCGCGCCGTCGACGAGGCCGACGCGGTGGTGTTGCCGGGAGACGGCGCATTCCACGACGCGATGATGAACCTCGAACGGCTGGGTTTGCTGGCGCCTCTCCGGCGGGCCCTCGACGGCACCCGACCGTTCCTCGGGATCTGCCTCGGCTACCAGCTCCTCTTCTCGTCGAGCGAGGAGTTCGGCGAAGGACGCGGGCTCGACGTGATCCCGGGCGTCGTCCGCCGTTTCCCGCCCGGTCGGAAGATCCCCCACATGGGCTGGAACTGCGTCGAGCACGGCGGCGACCTGCGACTCCTCGAGGGGGTGCCCTCGGGAGCATATTTCTACTTCGTCCACTCGTATTATCCCGTTGTAGCGGGGACCGTGAGATCGGCTTCAGTTGTAGCGAGGGCCGCGAGGCCGGCTTCAACCGAGGGTGGCCTGCCACAGGCACGTGTGGCTGCGGGCGCGCGGCGAGCCTCGGAGGAGAGCCCGTCCCGGATGCGTGTGGCTCCGGACGCGCCGACTCTGCGCGTCGCGTGGTGCGACTACGGAGTCCGCTTCGCGGCGGCGGTGGAGCACGGGCGGATCCACGCCACGCAGTTCCACCCCGAGAAGAGCCAGCGCTGGGGCCTTCGGATGCTCGAGAACTTCGCGGCGATCGTGAAGGGCGGGGGCCGATGATCGTCATTCCCGCCGTCGACCTGCGCGCCGGGCGTTGTGTGCGCCTGCGGGAGGGCCGGGCCGACCAGGAGACGGTGTTCTCGGAGGATCCCGTCGCGGCGGCGCTGCGCTGGAAGGCGTGCGGCGCCGAGCGACTCCACGTGGTGGACCTCGACGGTGCCTTCGCGGGCGAACCCAGGCAGACGGCGCTGATCGCCGCGATCGTCGCGGCCGTGACGCCCCTGCCTGTCGAGGTCGGGGGCGGGCTCAGGAGCCTCGGCGCACTCGAAGCCGCGCTCGAGGCCGGCGCGCGGTGGGCCGTCGTCGGCACGCGTGCCACGCTCGACCCGGACTTTCTCGGCGAGGCCTGCCGGAAGTTCCCGGGACGCATCGTCGCTGCGGTCGACGGACGCGGAGAGCGCGTCGCGGTCCGAGGCTGGACCGAGCTGGCGGACGCGAGCGTGGTGGAGGTGGGCGGCCGCGCCCGCGATGCCGGTGCCACCGCGCTCCTCTACACGGACGTGACCCGCGACGGCACGGAGCTCGGACCGAACATCGAGGCGACCGCCGCGCTGGCGCGCGCCGTCGAGCTGCCCATCCTCGCCTCGGGCGGCGTCGCGCGCGTGGACGACCTGGTGCGCCTTGCGGCGATCCCGCGCGTGGTCGGCACGATCGTCGGGCGGGCGCTCTACACCGGCGCGATCGACCTGACCGCCGCGCTGGCGGCGCTGGAAGGCTGATGCTCGCCAAGCGCGTCATCCCCTGTCTCGACGTCAAGGATGGCCGCGTCGTCAAGGGGGTGCGCTTCGTGGACCTCCGCGACGCCGGCGACCCGGTCGAGGCGGCGCTCGCCTACGACGCGCAGGGCGCCGACGAGCTCGTGTTCCTCGACATCACGGCCTCCCACGAGGACCGTGACATCATGCTCGACGTCGTGCGCCGGACGGCAGAGGGCGTCTACATGCCGCTGACCGTCGGGGGAGGGGTCCGCTCGATCGAGGACGTCCGGCGCCTGCTCCGCGCAGGCGCCGACAAGGTCTCGCTCAACACGGCGGCGCTCGAGCGCCCCACCCTCATCCGCGAGGCGGCGGAGCGCTTCGGCAGCCAGTGCATCGTCATCGCCATCGACGCCAGGCGGGAGGGCGCGTCCTGGGGCGTGTACAGTCACGGCGGCCGCCGTCCCGTCGGGCGCGACGCGGTCGAATGGGCGCGCGAGGCGGGGGCCCTCGGCGCGGGCGAGATCCTCCTGACCAGCATGGACCGCGACGGCACCAAGGACGGCTACGACCTCGAGCTGACGCGCGCCATCTCTCAGGCGGTGCCGGTGCCGGTGATCGCGTCCGGCGGCGCCGGCTCGCTCGAGCACCTGTGGGAGGGGCTCGTCGAGGGCTGCGCCGACGCGGTGCTCGCGGCGTCCATCTTCCACTTCGGCATCTACACGATCGCGGAGGCGAAGGCGTACTTGCGCGACCGCGGCGTGCCCGTGCGGCTCGAGCCGTGACGCTGGACGAGCTCAGGTTCGACGGCGGCGGGTTGCTCCCGGCGGTCGTCCAGGAGGCGGACACGGGCGAGCTCTTGATGGTCGCCTGGATGGACCGTGCGGCCGTCGAGGCGACCCTGGCGACGGGCGTGACGCACTTCTGGTCCCGCTCGCGCGGCGTGCCATGGCGGAAGGGCGAAACGTCCGGCCACACGCAGCACGTGCAAGCGGTCTATGCCGACTGCGACCGCGACACGCTGCTCGTGCAGGTCCACCAGGAGGGTGTGGCCTGCCACACCGGCGAACGGACCTGCTTCTTCACCTCGCTCGGCCCCGGCGCCCTCGTCCCGCCGCCGGCCCACATGCTCGAACGACTGGAGCGCACGATCGACGCCCGCAAGGTAAGCCCGCCCGCTGGCTCGTACGTGGCCGGGCTCCTGGCGGCGGGCCGGGCGGCGATCTGCCGCAAGGTCGGCGAGGAGGCCACGGAAGTGATCACGGCGGCGCTCGGGGGGGAAGGCGATCGGCGGGTCGTCGAGGAGGTCGCCGACCTCTGGTTCCACACGCTGGTGCTCCTGGGAGAGTGCGGGATCCCGTTCCGCGAGGTGCTCGAAGAGCTCGCGCGACGCCATGCGCGGCGCAGCGCGCCCGACCGCTAGGCGCCGGCGCACGCTCGCGCTCGTGGGGGCGCTCGGCGTGCTCGTCGTCGCGACGCTCGGGGGCTGCGCCGGCCGGCGCTTCGAGGGCGGCGCGTTCCACTCGCCCAAGGGATACCGGGTCGCTTTGCCGGGAGGCGCCTGGGTCGTGGACGACGCGAGCGAGGCCGACCTGGTGCTGCGGCACCGCGCAGCCCCCGCGGCCGTGCTGGTGAACGCCGAGTGCGGGCGGGCACCCGGCGCGCGCACACCCGAGGTGCTGGCGCGCCACCTGTTCATCGGCGTCCGAGGCCGTGTCGTGGTCGAGCGCGCCGACACGACGGTCGGCGGTCGGCCCGCGGCGCACGCCGTGGTGGACGGGCGTGCCGACGCCGACGGCGCGCCGGCGCGCATCGAGGTGTACGTGGTCAAGGGCGAGCGCTGCATCTACGATCTCGTGTACGCGGCGCCACCGGCCGAGTTCCAGAGATGGGCGGCCGACTTCCAGAGGCTCGTCGGGAGCTTCGTGGTGGAGTAGAGGAGATGGATGCGTACCTGAGGCGCGCCACCATCTGGTATGGGGGGGTCGGTCTGCTCACGGGCCGCGTCGTGCGGAGCCTCGCGCTGCCGCCCAAGTACTTCCGCGTCGTCGTCCGCGAGATCGAAGTCATGGGCGTGCAGTCGCTCGGCGTCGCGCTGGTCGCCGCGGTCTTCACCGGCATGGTGTTCACGATCCAGAGCGCGGTCAACATGGCGCGCTTCGGCGCCGAGAGCTACGTCGGACCCGTGGCCGCGCTCGCGATCCTCCGGGAGCTGGGGCCCGTGCTCACCGCGATCCTCGTCGGCGGCAAGGTCGCATCCGGGATCACCGCCGAGCTCGGCTCGATGAAGGTCACCGAGCAGATCGACGCGCTCAGGACACTCGGCGTCAACTATGTCAAGCGGCTCGTGGTTCCACGCGTCATCGCCGCGCTCGTCGTGTTTCCGTTGCTCACCGTGCTGGCCGACGCGGTCGGCGTGCTCGGCGGCATGGTCATCATGTTCGCGGAGCGCGGGGCGGACATGTGGGCATACTGGAACACCACCACGTACTGGGTGGTCCCGAAGGATTTCCTGACGGGCGTCGGCAAGTCCGTCTTCTTCGGCGGCGTCGTCACGCTCATCGGCTGCTACAACGGCCTCAGCACCGAGGGGGGCACCGAGGGGCTCGGGCGCGCCACGACGGCGACGGTCGTCCACGTGACCATGGGGGTCATCGTGTCGGACTTCTTCCTGACGAAGCTGTTCCTGACCCTGTTCTACTGACGCACGATGGATCACGTCGTCGAGGTCGACGGGCTGTGGAAGAGCTTCGACTCGGTCGCGGTGCTCCGAGGTGTGTCGTTCGCGCTCAGGAAGGGCGAGACGCTGGTGATCATGGGGGGCAGCGGTTCGGGCAAGACCGTGATGCTGCGCCTCGTCGCCGGCCTCATCCGCCCCGACGCGGGGACGATCCGCGTCTTCGGGCGGAGCATCGAGCGCCTGTCGGAGGAGGAGTTACTTCCGGTCCGGCGCCGCATGGGCTATGTGTTCCAGGCGGCCGCGCTGTTCGACTCGCTCTCCGTCCGCGAGAACGTCGCGTATCCGCTGCGCGAGCACACGCGACTCGACGCCCGGGAGATCGAGGCGCGCGTGGTGCGCAACCTGCGACTCGTCGGGCTCGGGCCCGAGGTGCTGCCGTTGCTGCCGGCCGAGCTCTCGGGCGGCATGAAGAAACGCGTCGGCATCGCGCGTGCGCTCTCGGTCGAGCCCGAGATCCTGCTCTTCGACGAGCCGACGGCCGGGCTCGATCCGACGAATTCGAAGCTCGTGGCGGGTCTCATCCAGGAGCTCCACGGGGGGGTGTGCGACACGGCGATCGTCGTCACCCACGATCTCGAGCTCGCAAAAACGGTCGCCGATCGCGTCGCGGTGCTGATCGACGGGCGGTTCGCCGCGCTGGGCCCGGTGGACGCGGTGCTGGCCTCTGACAACGCGGCGGTCCAGGCCTTCCTGGCCGGCGACGCGAGCGAGCCGATGGCGAGGCGAGCCGATGAATGATGAACGACGGGAAGTGGCGTTGAAGCTCCGGGTGGGCCTGTTCGTGCTCGTCGCGCTGGCGGTCTTCCTCGGCATGGTCTACGCGCTCGGCGCTCGCGCGCGGCTGTTCGAGGCGCGCTACACCCTCCACGCCGATTTCGTCGAGGTCGGGGGCCTGACCGAGGGAGCGACCGTGCGGCTCGCCGGCGTGCAGATCGGGCGCGTGAGCGGAGTGCACCTGCCCGGCGCCCCCGGCGGCAAGGTCCGCGTCGACCTCAACATCGCCAGACGGTTCGGGGACCGGATCCGCCGGGACTCGATCGCGCGGATCGAGACGCAGGGCCTGCTCGGCGACAAGATCGTCGAGATCAGCGTGGGAACGGCAGCGACGCCGGCGGCCTCGCCCGGGGAAGTGCTCGCGGCCCGCGGGCCGACGGACTTCGGACGGGTGATCAGCGAAGGGGCGGACACCGCGCGTGACGTCGCCGCGCTCGTGGTCGCGCTGCGCCAGACCGTCGAGGGCGTCAACCGCACGCAGCTCGTCGACAAGCTCGGTCGGGTCGTGGACCGGGTCGAGCGCGGGCCGGGCTGGGTGCACGCGCTCCTCTACGAAGAGCCCGTCGCGCTCCGTCGGCTCAACCAGCTCATCACGACGACGCAGGCGCTCCTCGAGCGGGTCGCGGAAGGGCAGGGTGCGGCCGGCGTGCTGATCTCGCCCGAAGGGACCGCGCCGGCGAAGCGCTTCGTTGCCGCGATGGATCGGCTCGGGCGGCTCGTGGACCGTCCGGGCCTCGAGGAGGGGCTCCTGCCGGCCCTGCTGTTCGATCCGAAGTACCGCGCGGCACTCGACGATCTTCGCACGGTCGCGCACAACCTCCGGGGCGTGTCCGACCGGCTGGCGGGCGGACGAGGCACGCTCGGCGCGCTGCTCGCCGACGGCGACGAGAACGTGGTGCGTACGGCGATGGAGGATCTGCGCGTCGCGGTCGCGAACCTCAGGGCGGTGAGCACACGGCTCGAGGCGGGCGAGGGCACGCTCGGCGCGCTGCTCGCCGACCCGACGATCTACGAGCGGCTCGTCGCGATCCTCGAGGGCGCGCAGCGGAGCTTCCTGCTGCGCTCGCTCATCCGGGGGCTCGGGCGTGACCCGGGCGCGGAGGCCACCGGTGCCGCCCCGAAGCGCTAGCGTCTACCGCTGCCAGCAGTGCGGGTTCGCCAGCCCGAAGGCGGGCACGTGTCCCGACTGCGCGCGCGCCGGTGCCGGCTACGTCCAGCTCGTCGAGGAGCGCCCGGCGCCCGCGCGCGGCCCGCGGCGCCCCGTCGCGACGCAGGACCGCCCGCGTCCGCTCAAGGATGTCGCGCTCGATCGCGGCGACCGCACTCCCACCGGGATCGGCGAGCTCGACCGGGTCCTCGGCGGCGGCGTCGTGCGCGGCTCGCTGGTACTGATCGGCGGCGACCCGGGGATCGGCAAGAGCACGCTCCTGCTGCAGGTCGCCCGCGCGCTCGCCCGGGCCGCGCCGCCGGTGCTGTACGTCTCCGCGGAGGAGTCCGCCGCGCAGGTCAAGATGCGCGCCGACCGCCTCGGGATCGGAGGGGACGGGCTCCTGCTGTGGACGGAGACCGACCTCGCCGTGATCCAGGCGCAGCTCGACGACGTCAAGCCACGCGCGCTCATCGTCGACTCGATCCAGACCGTCTACCTGCCCGACCTCGAGTCGGCGCCGGGCAGCGTCGCGCAGGTGCGCGAGTGCGGCGCCCGCCTCATGACGCTCGCCAAGGGCCTCGGCGTCGCCACGTTCCTCGCGGGCCACGTCACGAAGGAGGGCGCGCTCGCCGGCCCACGCGTGCTGGAGCACCTGGTCGACACGGTCCTCTACTTCGAGGGCGAGGGCCATCACGCCTATCGCGTGCTGCGGGCCGTGAAGAACCGGTTCGGCTCGACGAACGAGATCGGCGTGTTCGAGATGGGCGAGCACGGTCTCGTCGAGGTCGCGAACCCCTCCGGCTTCTTCCTCGCCGAGCGCCCGCTCGACGCCGCGGGCTCAGTGATCGTGTCGAGCCTCGAGGGCACGCGCCCGCTCCTGCTCGAGCTCCAGGTGCTCGTCGCGCGCGCCGCGTTCGGCACGCCGCGGCGGACGGTGCTCGGCGCCGACTACAACCGCGTCTGCCTGCTCCTCGCCGTGCTCGAGAAGCGTGCGGGCATGCCGCTCGCGAACCAGGACGTGTTCGTCAACGTCGCGGGCGGCGGGCGGGTCACGGAGCCCGCGGCGGACCTCGGGATCGTCGTCGCCGCCGCGTCGAGCTACACGGAGCGTCCGGTGCCGGACGACGTGCTCGTGCTCGGCGAGGTCGGGCTGACCGGCGAGGTCCGGGCCGTCGCCGGGCTCGAGCTGCGCCTGCGCGAGGCCGCGGCGCTCGGCTTCCGGCGGGCCGTGGTGCCGAAGAGCAGCATTCCCGAGCGCGGGGCGCTGCCGTTCGAGGTCCGCGGCGTGGCCACGGTCAACGACGCGCTCGACGCGCTCCTCGGGGGCGGGCATGACTAGCCTGGCCGCCGTGATTCCTGCGGGGGGTGCCGGCGCCCGGCTCGGGGCCCGAATGCCGAAGCAGTTTCTCCGGATCGGCCGCACGCCGATCCTCGCCATGACCGTGCGCCACTTCACCCGCCACCCGAGCATGGCCGCCGTCGTGGTCGCCGCCCCCGCCGCACACCTCGCGCTCACGCGGCGCATCCTGGCCCGGACCGGCCGCGGCGCGCCGGCCACCGTCGTGGTGGGCGGGCCGACACGGCAGGACTCGGTGTGGCTCGCGCTCCTGGCGCTGCCCGGGCCCGTCGACGTCGTCGTGGTCCACGACGGCGTGCGGCCGCTGATCACGCGGCGGCTCGTCGACGACGTGGTGCGGGCCGCCGTCGAGTCCGGCGCGGCGATCTGCGCGCTGCCGATCGCCGAGACGGTCAAGCGGGTGCGTGGCGGCTTCGTGGAGGCGACGCTGGACCGCTCGGAGCTCTGGGCCGTGCAGACGCCACAGGCGTTCCGCGCGGATCTGCTGCGCGAGGCGCACGAGAAGGCGCGGCGGGACGGCGTCGGCGGGACCGACGACGCGATGCTGGTCGAGCGCCTCGGTCACCCGGTGCGCGTCGTCGCGGGGCTTCCCGGCAACGTCAAGATCACGACGCCCGAGGACCTGCGGCGCTTGCGGCGCGTGAGCCGGCGATGACACGCGTCGGGTTCGGCTTCGACCTGCACCCGCTCGTGGCCGGTCGGCCGCTCGTGCTGGGCGGGGTGACGGTGCCGGGCGACCGCGGGCTCGGCGGCCACTCGGACGCCGACGTGCTGTCGCACGCCGTGGCCGAGGCGCTGCTCGGCGCGCTCGCGCTCGGCGATCTCGGGCGGCACTTCCCGGACACCGACCCGCGCTGGCGCGGGATCTCGAGCCTTGTGCTGCTCCGGCACGTGCACGCGCTGGTTGGTGCGCGCGGCGGGACGCTCGTCAACGTGGACGCCACCGTGCTCGCCCAGGCCCCGCGCCTGGCGCCGCAGCTCGGCGAGATGGCGGCCCGGCTCGCCGAGACGCTCGGGCTGCCGCTCCAGCGGGTGAGTGTCAAGGCCAAGAGCCCCGAGGGCCTGGGGCTGCTCGGGCGCGAGGAGGGGATCGCGGCGATGGCCGTGGTGGGTGTGGAGGTCGCGGGGTGACCCGGCGAGGCCGGAGGGCGATCGGCGCGTGAAGATCTACAACACGCTGACCCGTACCAAGGAGGAGTTTGTTCCCCTCACGCCGGGCGAGGTGCGGATGTACGTCTGCGGCGTGACGGTCTACGACCTCTGCCACATCGGCCACGCGCGGAGCGCGATCGCCTTCGACGTGATCCGACGCTATCTGCATTACAAGGGCTACCGGGTGACGTTCGTCAGGAACTTCACGGACGTGGACGACAAGATCATTAGGCGCGCCGCAGAGGAAGGGGTCGGAGCGCTCCAGATGTCTGACCGCTACATCCGGGAGTTCCGCGAGGATATGGCGGCCCTGGGCGTCTTGCCGGCGCACGTCGAGCCCAAGGCGACCGAGCACATTGCGGAGATGATCGCGCTCATCGAGCGTCTCGTCGCCGGCGGGTTCGCCTACGCCGTCGACGGCGACGTCTATTTCGAGATCCGCCGCTTCCCGGCCTACGGCCGGCTCTCCAGGAAGAACCTCGAAGAGCTGCTCGCGGGCGCGCGCGTCGAGGTGGACGAGCGCAAGCGCGATCCGCGCGACTTCGCGCTGTGGAAGGCCGCCAAGCCCGGCGAGCCCGCGTGGCCGAGCCCCTGGGGCGCCGGGCGGCCGGGCTGGCACATCGAGTGCTCGGCGATGTCGATGCACTACCTCGGCGAGTCGTTCGACATCCACGGCGGCGGCGAGGACCTGATCTTTCCCCACCACGAGTGCGAGATCGCCCAATCGGAGGCGGGCACCGGCAAGCCGTTCGTGCGCTACTGGATCCACAACGGCTTCGTCAACCTGGGCGCCGAGAAGATGTCGAAGTCGCTCGGCAACGTCCTCGCGATCCGCGAGGTCGTCAAGCGCCACGCGCCGGACGCGCTGCGCCTCTGGATGCTCGGCACGCACTACCGCAACCCGATCGAGTGGTCGGAGGAGCGCGCACAGGAGGCCGCGCGCGCGCTCGAGCGGTTCCGCCCCCTGATCGCCGACGCGGATCGGCTCGCGCCGGGAGTGATCGGCTCGCGCGACGCCGCGCTCGACGCTCCGTCCGACGCGACTGCGCTCCGGTCGCGCTTCGAAGCGGCGATGGACGATGATTTCAACACCGCGGAAGCTCTCGCCGCATTGTTCGATCTCGCGCGCGTGGTACACGCCTACCGCAATGCCGTCGCGCACGGCGATGACTCGGCCCGCGCTGCCTTTCTCGGCGGGGCGAGCGAGCTCTTCGCGCTGTTGCGCGTGCTCGGGCTGTTCGAGGTCGCGACGACGCACCCGGTGCTCCTCCCGGAGCTGCGTGGCCACATCGAAAAGCTGGTTGCGGAGCGCGATGCGGCCAGAAAGAGCCGCGACTGGACACGCGCGGATCAGCTACGCACCCAACTCAAGGAGCTTGGCGTGACCGTCGAAGATACACCGAGCGGCAGTGTCTGGACATGGCGAGGCGTGTGACGGGAGCGCGCCCGTGGCGGTGACCGAGGGGCGCGTCTTCGGCCGGCATCCGGTGCTCGAGCTCCTCCGCGGCAGCGGGCGCCGCGCCGACGAGGTCGCGGTCCTCGCGGGCAGCCAGGGACCGCTCGCGGAGATCGTGGCGCTCGCCCGGCGGGCCGGCGTCAAGGTCTCCTACCGGACGCGCGAGCAGCTGACGGCGATGGCGGGCTCGGACCGTCACCAGGGTGTGGTCGCGCGCGTCGCGGCGGCGGAGTATGTCGACCTCGCCGACCTCCGTCGGATCGCGGCGGTCAGCGGGCAGGCGCCCTTCCTCCTGGCCCTCGATCAGGTCCAGGACCCGAGGAACTTCGGGGCGCTCCTCAGGACGGCCGAGGCCTTCGGCGTCCACGGCGTGCTCGTCGGTAAGCATCACCAGGTGGGCCTCACCGAGGCGGCCGCCAGGACCGCCATGGGGGCGCTGCAGCACGTCGCGATCGCCCGCGAGACGAATCTCGTGAATGCGCTGGAAGACATAAAGAAATCAGGCATTTGGGTCTACGGTGCTACGCCGGGTCGGGGTGTCGAGCCGTGGAAGGCGGACCTGACCGGAGCAGTCTGTCTGGTCCTCGGCAGCGAAGGGGAGGGGCTCAGGCCCCTGGTCGCCAGAACGTGCGATGCCCTCCTGGCCATCCCGACAGTGGGTCACGTCGGGTCGCTGAACGTGGGCGCGGCGGGTGCGATCCTTTGCTACGAGGTGGTTCGTCAGCGCGCCGCGCGTGGCAAAAGTGCTTGACTGTGACCCGAGTCACGACTAGCATGAAGTTTTGTCTGTGCTGGCGTAGCTCAGTGGCAGAGCAACTGCCTTGTAAGCAGTGGGTCGGGGGTTCAAATCCTCCCGCCAGCGCCAGCTTTTCGAGGAGTTTCGATCGCATGCCGGCGGAATCGGGGAGGTACCCAAGTGGCCAAAGGGGGCAGACTGTAAATCTGCTGGCGTACGCCTTCGGGGGTTCAAATCCTCCCCTCCCCACCATTGTAACGAGGGCCGCGTGGCCGGCTCGAATCGTGGGTGGCCTGAGCCCGGCACGAGTCGTGAGGGTGCGCGTGGCTCTGGCTACGGGCGGGAATAGCTCAGCGGTAGAGCGCCAGCCTTCCAAGCTGGGGGTCGCGGGTTCGAATCCCGTTTCCCGCTCCATTGTAACGAGCGCCGCGTGGCCGGCTCGAATCGTGGGTGGCCTGAGCCCGGCACGAGTTGGGAGGGCGCGCGTGGCCGAGTGTGCATATGCCCATGTAGCTCAGACGGCAGAGCGCGTCCTTGGTAAGGACGAGGTCTCCGGTTCAATCCCGGACATGGGCTCCAGTTCAGAAGGTCGGCGTCGGGTCGTGACCGCCAACGGGAGGACGTGAGGCATGGCGAAGGCGAAGTACGAGCGGACGAAGCCGCACGTGAACGTCGG
>Ga0156038_1040_pt1 | contig 38097 bp, 34 predicted proteins | sample RifCSPlowO2_02_FD_116150 | JGI IMG/M metagenome (GOLD analysis project Ga0156038, IMG submission 116150) | Candidatus Rokubacteria bacterium RIFCSPLOWO2_02_FULL_72_37
ATGCGCATCATCGTTTCGTCGATCGCGCTCGTCGTCCTCGCCGCGGCGGCCCCTGCGGCGCGGGCGCAGGAGGTCCACGAGCTGCTCGGCTCGTGGATCATCGACGGCTACACGTTCCAGCCGGGCGACCGGAGCCCGCGCGGGACGATCGCGTACGACCCCCAGGCCAACACGTTCAGGGGGACGTACGTCGGCGTGAAGCTCCCGGGCGACCGGCCGGAGCTCCACGCCTGGCTCTATAACACGCAGACCAGGAAGGCGCGCCACATCGGCACGATCGGATACAAGACCGGGACCGTCGGCAAGACCAAGGGCGACTTCGCGCTCGCGCTGCCGGGCGACTTCAAGGGCGGCAGGTTCGCGGGCTGGGAGCTGGTGGCGTTCAGCGCCGAGGCCGCGGGCGCCACGCCCACCGAGCCGAGCGGCAGCAAGATCCAGACGGCGCAGAAGCCGGCGTTCTACCTCTACGCGCCGCTCCCCGGCGCGAGCGTGCCCGGTGTCTATTGCGGGCACGGGCAGGATTTCTCGTTCACGTCGAACCAGGACCACACCTGCTTCGACTGACTCTGCGGTCAGCCGTACCGCGCCTGCATCGCGGCGGGGCGAGCCCAGCACGCGGTGAAGTAGGCGAGGGACGGCGTCGGGCCACCGGGTGGTGGCCCACGACACGTGGCGGGGCGGCCTTCCGCGACCGGACGCGGGGGGCCGCAGCCCGTCCGAACACGGTATAATCCGACCCACCATGGCCGCCCTCGCGGAGTTCAGGAAGGCGTCCCTCCGCCGGGAGCTCGAAAGCATCGTCGGCGCGAGCGCGGTGCTCACGGATCCCGACGAGCTGCTCGCCTACGAGTCCGACGGACTCACGATGTTGCGCGCGCTCGCCGACTTCGTGGTGTTCCCCACGTCGGCCGAGCACGTGTCCGCCGTGGTCCGCCTCGCGAATCGCGAGGGCGTACCGTTCGTCGCGCGGGGCGCCGGCACGGGGCTCTCGGGTGGATGCCTGCCCGCGGAAGGGGGCATCGTCGTCTCGCTCATGCGGATGAACCGCGTGCTCGAGGTCGACTACGAGAACCAGATCGCCGTCGTCGAGCCGGGGCTCGTGAACCTGCACCTCTCGTGGGCGGTGGGCCGGCGCGGCTACTACTACGCGCCGGACCCGTCGAGCCAGCAGGCGTGCACGGTCGGCGGCAACATCGCCAACAACTCCGGCGGCCCGCACACCCTCAAGTACGGCGTCACCACGAACCACGTGCTGGGGCTCGAGGTGGTGATGCCGGACGGCGAGATCGTGTGGCTCGGCGGGCGCACCCGCGCGTCCGCGGGCTACGACCTCGTCGGCGTCTTCGTCGGCTCCGAGGGCACCTTCGGCGTCGCGACGAAGATCGTCGTGCGGATCCTCAAGAAGCCGCAGGCGGTCAAGACCGTGCTCGCGGTGTTCGACGAGATCGACCAGGCCTCGGCGGCCGTGTCGGCGATCATCGCGCGCGGTCTCGTGCCGGCCGCCGTCGAGATGATCGACCAGCTCACGATCCAGGCCGTCGAGGACGCCTTCGACTGCGGCTACCCGCGCGACGCGGCGGCCGCGCTGCTCGTCGAGCTCGACGGCCTCACGGTCGGCATGGAGGCGCAGGCCGAGCGCATCGTCCAGGCGTGCCGCGACTCGGGGGCGCGCGAGGTCCGGACGGCGCGCGACGAGGCCGAGCGGCAGCTCTTGTGGAAGGGGCGCAAGTCGGCGTTCGGCGCCTACGGGCGCATCTCGCCCGCCTACATGGTCATGGATGGCGTGATCCCGCGCACGAAGCTCCCGTACGTGCTCCGCCGCGTGAACGACATCGTCGCCGCCCACGGCCTCCGCGTCGGCAATGTCTTCCACGCGGGCGACGGCAACCTCCACCCGAACATCCTGTACGATCCCCGGAGAGCGGGCGAGGAGGCGCGCGTGCTCGCGGCGGGCGCGGCGATCATGCGGCTCTGCGCCGAGGTCGGCGGCTCGATCTCGGGCGAGCACGGCATCGGCCTCGAGAAGGCGGACTTCATGCCGTTCATCTTCTCCCCGGACGATCTCGCCCTCATGCAGCGCCTCAAGAACGCGTTCAACTCCAGTGGCCTCTGCAACCCCGGCAAGATCTTCCCGACGAGCAAGTCCTGCGCCGAAGTCGGCCCGGCCGCCTACCGCCCCCACGCGATCGAGGAAAAGGGCCTCGCCCAGCGCTTCTAGCGCGGGCGGCGGAAGCCTCCGTGCCGGACGCGTTGCTCGACGGACTGCGCGGCCTCGTCGGTCCCGCGAACGTGCTCACCGGCATCGAGCTCGGCCCGTACGTCATCGAGGGGCGGACGCCGGACGCTGCGGTCTTCCCTCGATCCGTGGCGGAGGTGGTCGGGGTCCTCGCGCTCGCCACCGAGGCCGAGCTCCCGGTCGTTCCCTGGGGCGGCGGCACGGCGGCGGCCGTCGGCCTGCCGGCGGCGCGGGCCGGCATCGTGCTGGGGCTCTCGCGCATGACCCGGCTCGTCGAGCACGAGCCCGGTGACCTCACCGCCACGGTCGAGGCCGGCGTCACGGTGGCCGGACTCCAGTCGGCGTTGCGCGCGCGCGGTCAGTGGCTGTCGCTCGACCCGCCGGACGCCGAGCGGGCGACGGTCGGCGGGGTGGTGGCCGCTGACGCCTCGGGACCGCGTCGCCACCTCTACGGCACGCCGCGCGACCTGCTCATCGGCGTCACCGTCGTGACCGCCGAGGGCGCCGTCGTGCGCGGCGGCGGCAAGGTGGTGAAGAACGTCGCCGGCTACGACCTGCCGAAGCTCTTCATCGGCTCCTACGGGACGCTCGGTGTCGTCGTCGAGGCGACCGTGAAGCTGCGGCCGCTGCCCGATGCCGAGCGCCTCGTCTGCGCGAGCTTCGACCGCTTGAAGGACGCCGGCGACGCCGTGCGGGCGCTGATGAGCTCCGACCTGGTCCCGAACGCGGTGGAGCTGCTGGACGGCGCCGCCGCCGCGGCGCTCGGCGCCGGCGCCGGGCTGGGCGCCGCGCTGGTCGTCGGATTCGACGGTCTGGACGAGCAGGTCGTCTGGCAGTGCGACGAGCTGGCGCGCCTGGTGACGTCGCTCGGCGGTCGCGACCCGCGCGCGCTGCCGCCCGAGGCCTGGGCCCGGCTCGCACCGGCCGCGCGCGCGGCGGTCGGCCAGCCGGTGGCGGTGATGTCGTTCGCGCTCCTGCCGACGCAGGTCACCGAGACGATGGAGCAGGGCGCGAACGCCGCACGCGCCCGCGGCTTCCACACGGCGTGGGCCGCGCACGCCAGCGTGGGCGTCGTGAGCGCGGCGATCGCCCCCGAGCCGGCCCGGCCCGAGCCGGCGCCGCTCGCCGCGGTGCTCGCCGAGTGGCGTGAAATGGCGCACGCGGGCGGAGGGCGGGCGACGCTGGAGTGGGCGCCGCTCGCGGTGAAGGCCCAGGTGCCCGTGTGGGACGATCCCGGGGCGGCAGGCCGCATCATGCAGCGGATCAAGCGCGAGTTCGATCCGCGGAACGTCCTGAACCCCGGCCGCTTCGTCGCCGGGATCTGACGGGCGCGACGATGGCCCACACCGTTCAGGCGCAGCCGCCGGTCGCGGCCGGACGGCTCGCCCTCCACGGGCTGTCCGTCGAAGGGGTGAACCAGTGCGTCCACTGCGGTCTCTGTCTCGCCTCCTGCCCGACGTTCGCCGAGCTCGGCACCGAGATGGACTCGCCGCGCGGGCGGATCTTCCTGATCAAGGCGCTCGCGGAGGGCCGGATCGCACTCGGCGCCTCGACCGCGGGCCACCTCGAGCTGTGCCTCGACTGCCGCGCCTGCGAGACCGTCTGCCCGGCCGGTGTGCCCTACGGGCGGCTGATCGAGGCGGCGAAGGCCGAGATCGAGCGACAGCGCCCCGGCGGCGTCCTTCGGCGGGCCTTCCGGTGGCTCAACTTCGGCCTGCTCCTCACGAGCCCCTGGCGGCTCCGGCTCGCCGCCACGGTGCTGCGCGCCTATCAGACGAGCGGCCTCGGGTGGCTCGTCCGGCGCGGCGGCCTCGCGCGGCTCTTGCCGGGGACGCTCGCCGCCGGGGAGGCGTTGCTGCCGCCGCTGCCCCCCGCGCGGGAGCGCGCGGCACTGCCGCCCCGAATCCCGGCCGAGGGCGCCCGACGCGCGCGCGTCGCGATGCTCACGGGCTGCATCCAGTCGGTCGTGTTCGGCGCACACAACCGCGCGACGGCGCGGGTGCTCGCGCGCAACGGCTGCGACGTCGTCGTCCCCGAGGCGCAGGGCTGCTGCGGCGCGCTCAACGCGCACGGTGGCGATCACGCGCGGGCCCTCGCGCTCGCACGCCACACGATCGAGGTGTTCGAGGCCGCGGCCGCCGACGCCGTGGTCGTGAACACCTCCGGCTGCGGCGCGCACATGAAGGGGTACGGGCACCTGCTCGCGGACGACCCCGCCTGGGCCGAGCGTGCGCGCCGCTTCGCGGCGTCGGTCGTCGACGTGGCCGAGTTCCTCGCGCAAGAGCCGCTCCGCGGGCCACTCGGTCCGGTGCCGATGACGGTCACGTACCACGATCCGTGCCACGTCGTGCACGGTCAGAAGATCCGGAGCGAGCCCCGGCGGCTGCTCGCCCAGATCCCCGGGCTCAGCGTGGTCGAGCTGGTCGAGTCCGACTGGTGCTGCGGCTCGGCGGGAATCTACAACCTCACCCAGCCCGCGATGGCGACCCGCTTGCTGCGCCGCAAGATCGGCCACGTCGTCGCGACCGGCGCCGAGGCGGTGGTCACCGCCAACCCCGGCTGCATCCTGCAGATCAGGGCCGGCCTCGCCGCCCACGGCGCCACCACACGCGTGCTCCACATCGTCGAGCTCCTCGACCAGGCGTATGGCAGTGCGAGCCGAGGCGGTGCCTCCGGCGAGGCGAGCGGTGAGATGGGGCGGGGCAGTGCGAGCCGAGGCGGTGCCTCGACGTGACCACGCCCGACAGCACGCCCCGGGAGCACAAGGCACACGCGCCGCGCTCGATCGGGTGTTTCGTGCTCACGATCTCCGACACGAAGACCCCCGAGACCGACTCGAGCGGCGGCCTGATCAAGAAGCTCCTGCTCACGGGCGGCCACCAGGTCATCGCCACGGCGATCGTCCGCGACGAGCCGGCCGACGTGGCCCGTGCCATCCGCGCGGCGTGCGCGGACGCCGCGGTGCAGGCGGTGATCGCGACGGGCGGCACCGGCATCACGTCCCGTGATTCCACGTTCGAGGCGATCGACGGCCTGCTCGACAAGCGCCTGCCCGGGTTCGGCGAGCTGTTCCGCATGCTCTCCTTCCAGGAAGTCGGGGCCGCGGCGATGCTCTCGCGGGCGCAGATGGGGATCCACGCAGGACGGATCATCGTTTCCCTGCCGGGCTCCCCGAACGCCTGCCGCCTGGCCCTCGAAAAGCTTCTGCTTCCGGAACTGCCACATCTCGTGCGCGAGGCCCGGCGCTAGGTAGAATGGGAGTCCCAGGGAGGGTGCTCATGCCGACATCCCGTAACCGCGTCCCAGCCGTCCTGTTCCTCGCCTGTGCGCTGCTGCTCGGCTGTGCCGGGCCGGCGCGCGCGGAGAGCCCGCGGGCCATCTGGCGGGAGAGCCCGGACGCGAGCCCGGCGCCCGAGCTCCAGCGCTTCAACAACCTGCTCGCGGACCTCGCCGAGCGGCTCAAGCCCGGGCTCGTTCACGTGCGGGTCCGCCGGGCGACCGCGTCGCAGAGCGACGCCGACGGCGAGGGGCCCGCGACGCCGCGCCGGAGCACGGGCTCGGGCTTCATCGTGGACGCCAGCGGGCTCGTCGTCACCAATGCCCATGTCGTCGAGGGCGCCGATTCGATCCAGGTGAAGCTCGCCGACGGGCGGCGCTTCGCGGGTCGCGTCGTCGGGAGCGACGAGCGCGTGGATCTCGCCCTCGTCCGGATCGACGGCGCCCAGGACCTCAGCGTCCTGCCGTTGGGCGACTCGAACAGGCTCCGGGTGGGCGAGTTCGTGCTGGCGCTCGGCCACCCCTTCGGCCTCGAGCAGACCGTCTCCTTCGGCATCGTCAGCCGCAAGGGCGCTCCGCTCTCGGTGGCGGCGCCCGGGTTCGATTTCATCCAGACCGACGCGGCGGTGAATCCCGGGAACTCGGGCGGCCCGCTCGTGAACATGGCGGGGCAGGTGGTCGGCGTCAACAGCATGGCGGCGCGGAACGGATCGATCGGGTTCGCGATCCCGTCGAATCTGGTGAAGTTCCTGCTCCCGCAGCTCGCGACCAAGGGCAAGGTCGAGTGGGGCTGGCTCGGCGTGTCGATCGCGGAGGTGACCGACGAGGACGCCGCCCGGCTCAAGCTGCCCGAGGCGCGCGGTGTCCTCGTGCGCGGGGTGATGTCCGGGGAGCCGGCCGAGCAGGGCGGGGTGCGCCCGGACGACGTGATCATCGCGATCGACGGCACGTCGCTCCAGACACCGCGGGACCTGCAGCGGCTCGTGTCGAGCACACCCGTCGGCAGGCGCGTGCGCGTGTCGCTCGTGCGCGATGGACAGCCGGCCGAAGTCGAGGTCACGATCGGGCCCTACAAGGGGAGTGGCCGCCGGACCGCGCCGCACCCCGTGCCGAGCCGGCCCGACGCGCCGAAGTAGCCGCTCGCGCCTCGGGGGGCGTGAAACATCGCTCCCCCCGGAGTCTATTCAGGCGCGCGCGCGGGGCTCGGCGAGCGCCGCCAGCGTCGCGCGCGCCCAGGGCTCCTCGAGCGTCGGCGCCGGCTCGTAGCGGAGCGCGCCCGTCATCCGCATGCCGCCCTCCCACTCCGCCGTCGCGTCCTCGAGGACGTCCTCCACGGCGAGCAGGAAGTAGCCGAGCCCGAGCTCCCCCGCGCCCGCGACGGGCAGCGGCCCATCCACCGCGCGCGTCTTCACGTACACGGTGAGATCGGGTTCGACGATCAGCAGTGTGCCGGTGCCCCGCTCGACGAGGTTCCGCGCGCTCCGGCTGCGCGCGACGATCACGAGCCCGAGCGTGCCGGCGTCGTACGCCCGCACTTCCACGTAGGAGACCAGCATCGGGTGCGGCCGACCGTCGGCGTCCACCGTCACGAACGGCAGCGCGAGCCCGAGGCGCCGGCGGAGGTCGCGCTGCGAGAGACGCTCGACGAGCGTGGGCGGCAGCGCGTTGCCGAGGCTCTGCGTCACGGGTCGATCCTCATGACGCCCGTTGTGGAGGACAGGCCCGAGTCTGTCAAGGGGGTGACGACCCGCTGCCAGACTGCGCCGTCCGCGCCCTCCGCAACCGTGGGATTCTGCGCGCTTCTCAGGGTGGTACGCGACTTGCGGCAGCGACTGCCGGGTGAGGAGGGCGCGCACATGCACCGCACGAGGCAGAGGACCGACGACCCAGCGCACTTCGCCTCGGGGCGCCTCGTGCTGACGCGGGCGCGGTGACGCCGTGGGCCGCGGCCGGATGCGTCTTCGGCTCGTCGCCTCACGCGCGGTCGAGCCGACCGAGGCCGGGCGACGGGATCAGCCGATCGCGCAGGCGGCGCCGCCGTCCACGTGGATCGAGAGATCCTTGATCGTCGGTGACGTGCCGCAGAGGGGGCACTTCGGATCGCGGCGGAGCTTGACCTCGCGGAAGCGCATGCCGAGCGCATCGTAGGTGAGCAGCCGACCGACCAGCGGCTCGCCGATGCCGAGGAGAAGCTTGACGGCTTCCGTCGCCTGGACCAACCCGACCACTCCTGGGAGCACGCCCAGGACGCCGGCCTCGCTTCAGGATGGCACGAGACCAGGCGGCGGCGGCGTCGGATAGAGGCAGCGGTAGCAGGGCCCCTCGTTCGGGACGAAGACCGTCGCCATGCCCTCGAACTGGAAGATCGAGCCGTGGACGTTGGTCTTGCCCGCCAGGTAACAGGCGTCGTTGACCAGGTAGCGGGTCTCGAAGTTGTCCGAGCCGTCGACGATCAGGTCGTAGTCCGTGATCACGTCCATGACGTTGTCGACGGTGATGCGCATCGGGAGCGCGATCACGTTGACGTCGGGGTTGATCGCCTTGATCGTGCGCGTGCCGGACTCGACCTTCGCCTTGCCGATGTCCGCGGTGGTGTGGAGGACCTGCCGCTGCAGATTCGTGATGTCCACGACGTCGCCGTCCATCAGCCCGAGGGTGCCGACGCCCGCCGCGGCGAGGTAGAGGCCGATGGGCGAGCCGAGCCCGCCGGCGCCGATCAGCAGGACCTTCGAGCGCAGCAGCCGCCGCTGCCCCTTGTCGCCCACCTGCGCGAGGAGGAAGTGCCGGCTGTACCGTTGGATCTGGTCCGGGGTCATCGGCACCTCACGGACGACGGGGAGGCCCGACTGGACCCATTTCTGGTAGCCCCCCTGGAGGTTGATGACCGTCGTGTAGCCGAGCTCGCGGAGCGCCTTCGCGGCCAGGACCGAGCGGAGCCCGGTCTGGCAGTAGAGGACGATCGGCGTGTTCGGGTCGGTCACGGCGGTGCCGATGCGGAACTCGAGGAAGCCGCGGCTGATGTTGTTCGCCGCCTCGATGTGCCCGTCGCGGAACTCGTCCGGGTCGCGGACGTCGATGACGACGACCTTGTCTCCGGACTTGAGCCGGCGCTCGAGGTCGGCGGGGCCCTCTTCGGGAACGACCCGGCGCGCCTCAGCGAGCATTTCCTTCAGGGTCTTCATGGTGAGGATATTACCCCATTTCCGGTCGGGTGAATAGTGATTCCCCCACACAGCCGGGTCGCGGCTCGCGGCAGCGGCTGCTATACTCTCAAAACTTCATGATGAATGCCAGAAAGGGCATCATCCTCGCCGGGGGCTCCGGCAGCCGCCTCTACCCCTTGACGCTCGCCCTCAGCAAGCAGCTCGTCCCGATCTACAACAAGCCGATGATCTACTACCCGCTCTCGACGCTGATGCTCGCCGGCATCCGCGAGATCCTCGTCATCACCACACCGCAGGACCAGGGCGCGTTCCAGCGGCTGCTCGGCGACGGCGGCCAGCTCGGTCTTCGCCTCGAGTACGCGGCGCAACCGCGCCCCGAAGGACTCGCGCAGGCCTTCGTGATCGGCCGGCGCTTCATCGGCGACGGCCCCGTCGCGCTCGCCCTCGGCGACAACGTCTTCTACGGGCACGGGTTGCCCGATTACCTGCGACGCGCCGCCGAACGCACGGCGGGCGCCACGGTCTTCGCCTACTGGGTGCGTGACCCGGAGCGCTACGGCGTCGTCGAGTTCGACGCCTCGGGACACGCGATCGGGCTCGAGGAGAAGCCGGCCAAGCCGCGCTCCTCGTACGCGGTCACCGGCCTCTACTTCTACGACAACCGCGTCGTCGAGATCGCCGCGGACCTCAGACCGTCCGCGCGCGGCGAGCTCGAGATCACCGACGTCAACGCGGCCTATCTGGCCTGGGGCGCGCTGCACGTCGAGAAGCTCGGGCGGGGCATCGCGTGGCTGGACACGGGGACGCACGAGGCGTTGCTCCAGGCGTCCACCTTCATCCAGACGATCGAGGAGCGGCAGGGGCTCATGGTCGCCTGTCTGGAGGAGATCGCCTTCCGGCTCGGCTGGATCACCGCCCACGACGTCCTGCGGGTCGCGAAGCCGATGAAGGACAACTCGTACGGCCAGTACCTGTTGCGCCTGGTCGAGACGGACACGTAAGATCACCGGTGATGGAGCTCACCCCGCCCGCCAAGCGCGCCTTCCAGCTCCAGTCCTACGGCGCGTCCGCGTCCATCGATGGCGTCCACGTCGTGGAACTCCGACGCCACCACGACGACGGCGGCTCGATGACGGAGCTCGCCCGCCTGACCGACGGGCGGACGGGGGCGCTGCCGGGGTTCGAGGTCCGGCAGGTCAACTACAGCGAGGTCGCCCCGGGCGCGATCAAGGCGTTCCACCTCCACGCGCGCCAGACCGACGTCTGGTACGTGCCGCCGGCGGACCGCATGCTCGTGGTGCTCCTCGACGTGCGCCAGGGTTCCCCCACCGAGGGCGCGCGCGCGCGCCTCGTGTTGGGCGACGGGACCTCGCGCCTGCTGCGCATCCCGCCAGGCGTCGCCCATGGCGTGCGCAATCTCGGCGCCGCGACCGGACGGATCGTCTACTTCACGGACGTCCACTTCTCGCCCGAACCCTCGATGTGCGACGAGGGGCGCCTGTCGTGGGACTTCGCGGGCGCCGAGATCTGGGAACCGGTGCGCGGATAGGCGCGTGAAGCTGCTGGTCACGGGCGGCAGTGGCTTCATCGGCTCCAATTTCGTCCGCCACGTGCTGGCGACGCACCCCGGCGACAGCGTCGTCAACCTCGACAAGCTCACGTATGCGGGCAACCCCGCGAATCTGGCCGACGTCGCGCACGACCCGCGATACGCGTTCGTGCAGGGCGATGTCTGCGACGCCAAGCTCGTGCGCGACGTCGCCCGCGGCGTGGACGCCGTGATCAACTTCGCCGCGGAGAGTCATGTCGATCGCTCGCTGATGGAGCCGGACGCGTTCTTGAAGACCGACGTGTTCGGGGTGTTCACGCTGCTCGAGGCGGTCAAGGATCTCGGCATCCCGCGCTTCGTCCACATCTCCACCGACGAGGTGTACGGCTCCGTCGAGCGCGGGTCGTCGCGGGAGAGCGACCCGTTGCGGCCCTCGAACCCGTACTCGGCGTCGAAGGCGGGCGGCGATCTGCTCGCGCTCGCGTACTGGCAGACGCACCGGATCCCGGTCGTGATCACCCGGTCGTCGAACAACTTCGGGCCCTTCCAGTACCCGGAGAAGGTCGTGCCGCTGTTCATCACGAACGCGCTCGAGGACAAGCCGCTGCCGCTCTATGGGGACGGCAAGAACGTCCGCGATTGGCTGTACGTCCTCGACAACTGCTCGGCGATCGATCTCGTGCTCCGCCAGGGCAAGGACGGCGAAGTCTACAACATCGGGGGGGGCAACGAGGTCGAGAACGTCGTGCTCACGCGCCAGATCCTGCGCCTCGCCGGCAAGCCCGACTCGCTGATCCAGCCCGTGAAGGACCGTCCCGGTCACGACCGCCGTTACTCGCTCGATTCGAAGAAGGTGCAGCAGCTCGGCTGGAAGCCGCGCCACCCATTCGCCGCGGCGCTCGAGGCGACGGTCGCGTGGTATCGCGAGCACGAGCCGTGGTGGCGGCCGCTCAAGTCGGGGGAATTCCGGGCGTACTACGAGAGGCAGTACGGCCACCGCTGAGGAGGGAGTCCGCATGCGCGCGCGGACACGGGCCCAGGGCCTCGCCATACTCGCCCTGGTCGTGCTCGGCCCCGCGCTGGCGCTCGGTGCGCCGCGGGCTCGCGTGCCCGAGCGCGCGCCCGGGCCGTTTCCGGCGCAGCCGTCCTTCGTCCAGCGCGTCGAGGCGGCGGTCGTCGGCCTCAGGGTGCGGAATGCCCCGGACGCGGTCTCGTCCAGCCGGTTGGGCGCGCGCCGCTCGGGAAGCGCCGTCGTCTTCGACGCGCGCGGCTACGCGGTCACCGTCAGCTATCTGCTCCTCGATGCGCTGGAGATCGAGGCGAGGATGCGCGACGGCCGGACCGTGCCCGCGCGGCTCGTGGGCCTCGACCTCGAGAGCGGCCTCGGGGTCGTGAGGCTGGAGGATGGCGGCCCGTGGGCCGCGGCCGCGCTCGGGCGCTCCGAGGACGTCGAGGTCGGCGCGCGCACGGCGACCGTGGGCGTGAGCGACGACGGCGAGTTGATCGCCGTCGTCGGTGCGGTGCACGCCATCCGGCGGTTTTCGGCGTACTGGGAGTATATGCTCGAGCGCGCGCTCTACCTGGCGCCGTCGAGCCCAGACTGGGCCGGCAGCGCGGTCGTGAACGACCGCGGCGAGGTGGTCGGCATCGCCTCGCTCCGCCTGGGCGAGGACCCGCACGTGAACCTCGCGATCCCCCTCGAGACGTTCGTCCCCGTCAAGGACGAGCTGATCGCCGCGGGGCGCATCGCGAGCCGGCCCACGCGGCCGTGGCTCGGACTCTACACGCTCGACCTCGACGGCGGCGTCGTGGTCAGCGAGGTGTCGCCGGTCGGTCCCGCCGCCCGCGCGGGCTTCCGCCGCGGCGACGTGATCGTCGGTGTCGACGGCGTGACCGTCGGCTCTCAAGAGGAGTTCTACCGGCGACTCTGGTCCCGGCGTGCCGGCGACCTGATCGAGGTGGCGGTGCGACGCAGCGACCGCGTCCACGTGATCACGGTGCCCTCGATCGACCGCTACCGCCTCTATCCCTCCCGGACGGGAGAGTGACTGCGTGAAGGGGGCGGCCGACACCTACCAGGGGCGCGGCCTCATCGCCGACCCGATCCACCGGTACATCCTCTACACACGCCCGGGCGGGATCCCCGGCGAGGCGACCGAGCAAGACCTGATCGACACCTCCTGGGTCCAGCGCCTGCGGCGCGTGCCGCAGCTGCAGTCGGCGCGCTGGGTGTTCCCGGCAGCGGAGCACAGCCGTTTCCAGCACTCCCTCGGGGCCATGCACCTCGCGGGGCGCCTCGCCCAGCAGCTCTACCCATCGCTGCGGGCGATCTTCCCCGACGCCCCGTCGCCCGTGCTGCTGGAGGAGCTCCTCCGCATGGCGGGACTCCTCCACGATGTCGGTCACGGGCCGTTCGGCCACTTCTTCGACGACAATTTCCTCGTCGACTTCGATCTCACGCACGAGCTCGTCGGCCAGCGCATCATCCGCGAGGAGCTGGCCGACACCCTCCGGAACCTGCGGCGCAGCCCCAGCGGCGCCTTCGGCGCGAGCGAGGCCATCGACCCGGAGTGGATCTGCTATCTCATGGGGAAGACCTACACGCAGCCACTCGAGTCGCACCCGAAGTGGCTGCCGTTCCTCAAGCCGCTCCTGTCGGGGGTGTACACCGCCGACAACATGGATTACGTGCTCCGTGACGCGTACATGTGCGGCGTCGCGGTCGGCCCGATCGACATCGAGCGCATCATCTACTACTCGTTCTTCTCCGAGAAGGGGCTCACGCTCGACCGGGGCGGGCTGCAGGCGTTCACGATGTTCCTGAACGCGCGCTTCTACATGTACACGAACGTCTATTACCACCGCACGACGCGCGGGATCGACCTGCACCTCAAGGAGATCTTCCGCGACACGATGCGGATCGCCTTCCCGCACGATCTCCGCACGGACCTGCACCCGTACCTCCACCTGACCGAGTGGACGCTGCTCGAGGACGTGGGCAAGTGGCACCACACCGAGGACGCCGATCGCCAGCGCCTCGGGCTCGAGTGGCGGCACGTCCTCGACCGGAAGCTCAAGTGGCGCATGTCGCACGAGGTGATCCTCGACCTGTTCGAGCCCCGGCGCGGCCACAGCTTTCTCGACGCGGACACGGTGAAGCGCCGCGTGCGGAGCTTCCTGCCGGCCGCGCTCCGAGACTTCAACTTCGAGATCGACATGGCGCTGCAGGACCCGCGGCCGCTCAACCCGCTGAAGATGGGTGACCGCCAGATCTACGTCTACGATGCGGCGACGGGCTCCGTCTCCGAGGAGCCGTTAACCGAGATCCTCAAGTACCTGCCGGGCAAGGTCGCGCAGTGCCGCATCTTCGCCACGAGCCACGAGCACGACGCGATCCTCGCCCGGGCGCTCGAGCGCGCGCTCGGCGACGAGCCCGCGATCCCGACGAACGTATGAGCTGGCGGTTCGTCACGGTCGCGGCGCTGTTCATCGCCTGCCTGCTCACCGCCAACACGATAGCGTCCAAGCTGATCGTGCTGGGCGGGCTGGTGCTCTCCGCCGCGATCGTGATCTTCCCGCTGTCCTACGTCGTCGGCGACGTGCTCACCGAAGTCTGGGGCTACGGGGCCGCGCGGCGCGTGATCTGGCTCGGCTTCGCCTGCAACGCCGTCATGGTGGTCGCGATCTGGCTCGGGGGCGTGCTGCCGGCCGCGCCCTTCTGGAAGGCGCAGCTCGCGTACGACGAGATCCTCGGCACGACGCCGCGCATCCTCGCTGCCTCCCTTCTCGCGTACCTCGCGGGCGAGTTCGCCAACGCCTACGTGCTCGCGCAGCTGAAGATTCTCACGCGCGGACGGTGGCTCTGGGCCCGGACGATCGGGTCGACGGTCGTGGGTCAGGCGCTCGATACCGTGGTCTTCGTGACGCTCGCGTTCGCCGGGACGGTGCCGGGAGCGGTCCTGACCGGGCTCATCGCCGGCCAGTGGGCGGTGAAGGTCGCCTACGAGGCGGCGGCGACGCCCCTGACGTACGCGGCCGTGGCCTGGCTGAAGGCGCGCGAGCGGGTCGACACGTTCGACTACGGGACGGACTTCAACCCGATCCGGCTCTGACGTCGGCCCCTGAGGGCGACGAACGCTCGGCGTCGCGCCGTACGGTGCGCCGCTGGAGTCTGAGAGGCGACCAATGAAAACGATGTCGGTGCCCTCTTTCCTTCCGGCTCTCCGAATCCTGCGCGTGGGGTGGATGCTCGCGCTCGGGTTGGTCACGATTTCGATCGACGTGAGAGTGAACGGCCCGGGGCACTCGTTCCGCGCCCACGATGCGCACGCCGACACGAGCTTGCCGCCGCTCACGGTGTGCGCCGCAGCGGAGTGGGTCATCACCAATCCCACTCCCGACTCCGTCGTCTATCAGTGTCACAGTGTCTGCCCCGCCCAGGACGGGAGCGAGTGCGTGTACGCGACGACCGACGTGCTGGGGAACTCGCTCCAGACCATCGCGTTCGTGGTGGACTCGATGGGCGGGCAGATGCGCTGGAACACGCCGCCGCAGATCGTCGCGGGTGTCGTGCAGCACTATGGCGGGACGGGCACGGCGTACACCTCGGACATATACGGGGCGGACATCCGGGCTCTGTGGGTCGAATTCGAGAACGAAGGCTACCGCCTCGTCGAGCCGAAATGGGAGACGGGGGTCGCGGGGTGGTTCTCTCGCAAGAACGGCGACCCGACGAGCCTGCCGGCCCTGCTGGTCCGACCCGCGGCCGTCATCCAGTGGGCGCGGGCGTATCTCATCCCATCCAGCGTCAAGTTTGCGACCATCGGGTGTAGCGGAGGCAGCATCGCGACCTTCGGGCCGGTGTACTGGCTGGGCCTGGCCCCGATCGTGGATTATCAATACCTCTCGAGCGCACTGCCAGGTGTGTACGACATCCCGGCCGCGTGCGCCAAGACACAATCCACCTACGGCATCTGTGAGAACGACCCGACCCGGTCCTGCCGGGACGACCGGGCCTGCGGCGATGACTACCGCTGCGCATTCCCTCAGCCCATCGGCTCACTGGGTTCGACGTCGGGGAATCCGCTGGGAGAATCGGTCAAGGCACTGATCGACTACGTCGGGGTCACGGGCGGCAAGTGCGTTGCCGGGCAATCGGACCCTTCCTTCTACCGGTCGAGCTTCAAGTACGTGCCCGGGGACCTGAGCTACGAGTACCCGATCGATCTGGACATCGGTATCGGTGGACATCCGTACTGGTGGACCGACCCGGATCCGGTGGAAAACCAGCAGTATCCGAATCTCATGACCGACACGAATCTGGGCGTCACCTACAATACCGGAAAGATCTACACTGAGATCCAGTCGAACCAGTACAAGACGCATACCCTCTTCCCGGGGACTCACTGCGAAAGCCAGCTGAATTCTTCTCATCTCCCGGACGTGCTCAACAAGATCCGAAGCGGTCTGGGCGTCACGCCCCGCCCCCGCTGAGCCCGACCCGGAACAACGCGGGTTACTCGCGCCGCTCCCAGGCCGTGCCGGCGGGCGTGTTGGGCAGACCGATCGTTCCTACCTCCTCGAGTTCGCCGGGTCAGTGCCGGGAGAAGGATGAGACCAACTGTTGATGGTCGATGGGAGCTGAGCTAAGCTCCGTCTGACTCTTCATCTGCGACCCATTCCGGCTGCGCGGAGGGCTCGGTATCGTGGTTCGCCGACCGGCGGTGACCCGCAGTCTGCAGTTGCTCCGACGCGTTCGGCGCCTCGTGCTCGTTGCATGCCTGGGGGTTGTAGCCGCCCCGACCGAAGGGCCCGCGGAAGAGGCGCGTGCCGCGCCGGGCGCGACTGAAAAGCAACGGACCGGAGACCTGACCGAGCTGCCGCTCGAAGCCCTGATGGAGCTGGAGGTCACCTCCGTATCGAAGAAACCTCAGCGGGTCGCCGACGCGGCGGCGGCGATCTACGTACTCACGCAGGAGGACATTCGCCGCTCGGGAGCGACGAGCATCGCGGAGGCGCTGCGGTTGGTCCCCGGGCTCTACGTCGCTCGGATCGGTTCGAACGCGTGGGCCGTGAGCGCCCGGGGCTTCACGGGGCGCTACAGCTCGCAGTTTCTGGTCCTCGTGGACGGCCGCGCCGTCTATACGCCGACCTTCTCGGGCGTCTTCTGGGAAGTCGTCGACACGGTTCTCGAGGACATCGAGCGCATCGAGGTGATCCGGGGACCCGGGGCCGCGCTCTGGGGCGCGAACGCCGTGAATGGCGTCGTCAACATCATCACGAAGCGCGCGCACGACACACTGGGCGGGTTGGCGACCTTCGGCGCGGGAACCGAAGAGCGGGGCTTCGGGACTCTTCGATACGGCGCGAAGCAAGGGGATGTCGCGGTTCGCGGCTACCTCAAGTATTTCAATCGTGACGAGTTCGTCCTCGACACGCCGCAGCACGACGGCGCGGCGGACGCGTGGGAGATCTTCCGGAGCGGATTCCGCCTGGATGCCGACGTCAGCGCGCGCGACACGGTGACGCTGATCGGAAACTGGCACAAGGGGACGGTCGGCGAGACTGCCCTGGTCTCGGATCTGATGGCGCCCACTCCCGTTGGCAAGGAGTTCGTCAATGGGGTCGAGGGTCTCGACATCACGAGCCGGTGGGTCCGAGCGATCTCACAGGCCTCGAGTCTCCAACTGCAGCTCTACTACGATTGGTTGCGCCGGGAGGACTTCCGGATCCACCTGTCCATCAGAACCTACGACGCCGACCTCCAGTATCGCTTTCCGGTGGGCACCTTCAACGACGTGATCGTTGGCCTCGGCTATCGCCATTATCATCTCGACTCGACGGCGGGGCAGTTCATCGGCATGGTGCCTCCTACCGCTGATCTGCACCTGTTCAGCGCCTTCGTCCAGGACGACGTGAGCATCGTCAAGAACGTTCTGCACCTGATTCTCGGGACGAAGCTCGAGCACACGACCTACACCGGGCTCGAGTGGGAGCCGAACGCGCGGCTCCTGTGGACTCCCACGACGGGGCACACGCTGTGGGGCGCGGTGTCTCGCGCCGTGCGGACCCCCTCGATCGGCGAGCGCCAGCGCACCTTGACGTTCGTGACTCCGCCCGGACCGGGTGTCCCGGTTCCTACGGTCTTCGTCATACGCCCTGATTCGCAGACCGATGGGGCCGAGTCGGAAAAGCTGCTCGCGTACGAGGTCGGGTACCGGACGCAGGTCCGTCCCGGGCTGACGTTCGACGTCGCCGCTTTCTATCATCGATACACGGACCTGATCCTCTCCGAGCTGCAATCGACGACGCTTCAGCCGGCGCCGGTTCCCCATGTGCTCGTCGCGAGCACAACCAAGAACGCCTTCGACAGCGAGGTGTACGGCTTCGAGCTTCTGGCGGAATTCGAGCCCTTCACGTGGTGGAAGCTCCGCGGCGCGTACGCGTTCCTGGCACGCCAGGACGACAGGCGCGTGGTCACGATCCAGACCACGGACGCGAACCGGAGCCCGCAGTCCGTGGCCCACGTGCGGTCGCTGCTCGACCTCGGCCGCGGCTTCGAGCTCGACGTCGTCGCGCGGTACGTCGGTAACCTGCCCGAGGGGAATGCGCGCGAGTACTTCGAGCTCGACGCACGACTCGGCTGGCGCTCGCGCGCGGTCGAGCTCGCGCTCGTCGGCCGCAACCTCGTGCACGCTCAGCACCTCGAGTACAACAACGTGGCGCTGGGACCGGTGCCGGTCGGGGTCCAGCGAGAAATGCTCTTCAAGGCGACGCTCAGGTTTTGAGAGGGAGGCGCGGCATCAGAAGCGTAGCGCTTCTTGCCTCGGTCGCGATCTTCGGCGCCGGCGCGCTGGCGCAGGGCGCCCCCCTGGAGGATTCGAGCGTCAAAGCGGCGATCCTCTTCAACGTCGCGCGGTTCACCGAGTGGCCCGCGGCGGCGTTCGGCAGCGAGGCCGCGCCCGTCGTCCTGTGTGTCCTCGGGACCGATCCGGCCGGTGCGCTGGGGCGCCTCGAGGGAAAGCTCCTGAAGGGGCGGTCGCTCAGCGTCCGCCAGGGCGCGGAGGTGCGTCTGGGTCAATGCCACATCGCGTACATCAGTCCCGAGCGGCCGAACCTCGGTGAAGTCCTCAAGGCCGTCGAGAAGCTCACCGTCCTGACCGTCAGCGACATCGATCGGTTCGCGCGCAAGGGCGGCATGATCGGCCTCGTCAACGAGGGCGGCAAGATCCGCTTCGAGGTCAACCTCGGCGCGGCCGAGCGCGCCGGACTCAAGCTCAGCTCGAGGCTGCTCCAGCTGGCGAGCATCGTGCGGAACTGAGATGCGCCGATTCCGCGACTTCTCGATCCGGGCGAAGCTCACGACCATCGTGGTCGGGACGACGGCCCTGGTGCTCCTGTTGGCCTCCGCGGGCTTCGTCGTCAGTGGCGTCCAGAACGTGAAGCAGGCGATGATCCGCGAGCTGGCGGCGCTGGCCGATGCCATCGGCACGAACACGGTCGCGGCGCTCGTGTTCCACGACGCCGCCGCGGCCCGCGAGACGCTGGCGGCGCTCCGCTCCCAGCCCAACGTCATCAACGCCCAGGTCCTCTCGCCGGCCGGCGATGTCTTCGCCAGCTTCACGGCTGTGGAGACGTCGGATCCCCCGGCGGCAGTGATTGGACCGGAGGTCAGGCACCTGGTGGAGACGCGCGCTGACGGCACGTACGCGTGGGGCCACAGCCTCACCGTCGTCCGGCGCGTCAGGCTCGACAACGAGAGCGTCGGGTTCATTCGTATCGAGGCGAACCTGGATCGGGTGACGGCGGCGGTACGCAGCGTCCTGATCACCGTGAGCGCGGTCGCGATCCTCCTCCTGGGGGTGGCCCTGGCGGTCGGGTATCGCCTGCAGCGGCTGGTCTCCCAGCCCATCGTGAAGCTGACGTCGACGATCTCGGCGGTCGGTCGGGACAAGGACTACACGCTCCGGGCCGAGAAGACCTCCTCGGACGAGCTCGGTGTCTTGATGGACGGGTTCAACGAGATGCTGGCGCAGATCCAGTCGCGGGATGAGCAGCTGGCACGCCAGCGCAACGAGCTGGAAGACCTGGTGACCGTGCGGACCGCCGAGCTGCAGCGGGCGGTCGTGGCGGCCGAGGAGGCGAACCGGACGAAGACGACGTTCCTGGCCAACATGTCGCACGAGCTCCGCACGCCGCTGAACGCGATCATCGGCTACAGCGAGATGCTTCAAGAGGAGGTGACCGAGGCGGGCGACGAACGCTTCGCCCGCGACCTCCAGCGGATCAACGCCGCGGGCCGGCATTTGCTCGAGCTGATCAACGCCGTCCTGGACCTGGCGAAGATCGAGGCGGGCAAGATGGAGCTCCACCTCGACAGCTTCGCCGTCGCGACGATGGTGGACGAGATCGCGGCCGTCATCGAGCCCCTGGCGCACCAGCACCGGAACGCGTTCCACGCCCGTCTCGAGGGCGACGTCGGAGTCATGAGGGCCGACCTCACCAAGGTGCGCCAGGTCCTGCTGAACGTGCTGAGCAACGCCTGCAAGTTCACGGAACAGGGCGAGGTAGCCCTGGTCGTTGGCCGCGAGACGCTCGAGGAGCGCGAGTGGCTGACCTTCCAGATCATCGACAACGGCATCGGCATGACCGAGGCGCAGCTCGGTCGGCTGTTTCAGGAGTTCGCGCAGGCGGAGGATTCCGTCGCGGGCAAGTACGAGGGGACGGGACTCGGGCTGGCGCTCAGCCGGAAGATCTCCTGGATGATGGGCGGCGACATCACGGTCGTGAGCGAGCGGGGGCGCGGAAGCGCATTCACGGTCCGGTTGCCGGCGAGTGTCCCCGACCAGAGCGGCGAGGAGAAGCGCGACGACGGATCGGCGCGCCTGCCGGGATCGGCGGGGACGGTCCTCGTCATCGACGACGAGCCGGCCGCGCGGGACCTGATGCGCCGATTCCTGGTCGCGGCCGGCTTCGCAGTCGCGACGGCGGGCGACGGCGATGAAGGCCTCCGGATGGCCGCGGAGATGCGGCCGGACGTCATCACCCTGGACGTGATGATGCCGGGGCGTGACGGCTGGGCCGTCCTCGCGGCGCTGAAGGCCAGCCCGGAACTGGCGGACATCCCGGTCGTCATGGTGACGGTCGTCGGCGAGCGCAATCTGGGATTCGCGCTCGGCGCGGCCGACTACCTGACGAAACCGCTCGACCGGCCCCGGTTGACGGCGGTGCTGCGAAAGCATTGCCGGGGGCGCTTCCGTGTGCTGATCGTGGACGACGACGCCCAACTCAGGCGCCAGATACGGCAGGCGCTCGAGCAGGACGGGTGGTTGGTCGTGGAGGCCGCGAACGGCGTGAGCGCCCTCGAACGGCTGCGCGAGGAGTCGCCGGCCCTCATCCTGGTGGATCTCGCGATGCCGGCACCGGACGGGTTCGAGTTCCTGGCCTCCATTCACGACCACGACGAGTGGAAACGCATCCCGGTCGTCGTCCTGACGCCGGAGCGCCTGTCCGACGAGGAACGCCTGCGCCTGGGGGGGCAGGTCGCGAGGATCCTCGAGCAACGGACGTTCAGCGCGGAGAGGCTGCTGGGGGAGATCCGGGCGCTGATCGGCTCTCCCGAGAAGGGGCGTCGCCATGGCTAGGATCCTCCTCGTGGAAGACAACGAGATGAACCGCGACATGCTCTCGCGCCGGCTGATGAAGCGGAGCCACGAGGTCATCATCGCCGTCGACGGGCGCCAGGCTCTGGAGATGGCGGAAGCGCGCGTCCCGGACGTGATCCTGATGGACATGAGCCTGCCGGTCCTCGACGGCTGGGAGGCCACCCGGCGTCTCAAGGCCCTTCCTGCGACCCGGGCGATCCCGATCATCGCACTCACGGCGCACGCCCTCTCCGGAGAAAGGGAGAAGGCCCTGGCGGCCGGCTGCGACGAGTTCGACACCAAGCCGATCGATTTCGCCGCGCTGCTGTCGAAGATCGACGCACTCCTCGCCCGGAGGCCAAGCGCGTGACCAGGTCCGGGCACGGCGGGAGGCGGCGCGCATGACGGGCCGCGCCCGCGTGCTGATCGTCGACGACGATGCGACGAACCGCGATCTGCTCGTCCGCATGCTCGAGCGGCACGGACTCGCCACGGCCGTCGCCGAGGACGGCGACCAGGCGCTGCGGATGGTCGCGGGCCAGCGGTTCGACCTGGTCCTGCTCGACATCATCATGCCGGGGATGAGCGGCCACGAAGTGCTCGGGCGCCTCAAGGGCGACGACGCGCTTCGCCATCTGCCCGTGATCGTCATCTCGTCGCTCGACGACCTGGAGAGCACGACCGCATGCATCGAGCTGGGCGCCGAGGATTATCTCCTGCGGCCGTTCAACTCGACGATCCTCCGCGCCCGCATCGACGCGTCCCTCGAGCGGAAGCGTCTGTACGACGAAGAAGCGGCGGTCCGGCGCCGGCTCGAGGCGTTCAACGAAGAGCTCGAGGTCCGGGTGCAGGAGGCGACGGCCGAGCTTCACCGTCGCCTCCGCGAGCTGACGGGCATGATCGACGTGGCGCGATCGATCATCTCCGTCCTCGAGCTCGACAGCCTGCTCGCCGGCATCATGCGGCTGAGCAAGGAGGTCATGAACGCCGAGGCGAGCTCGCTGCTGCTGGCCGATCCGGAGACGCGCAGCCTCCGGTTCCACGTCGCCACCGGCGCGGCGGGGAAGGCGATCGAAGGGCACACGGTGAGATTCGGGCAAGGGATCGCCGGGTACGTCGCCGAGACGGGGGAGTCGGTCCTGATCGCCGACGCCTATGAGGACCCGCGATTCGACCCGGGCTTCGACCGGCTCTCCGGATTCCGGACCCGCTCGATCCTGACCGTGCCGCTCAGGACCACGGAAGGCATCGTCGGGGTCGTGCAGGTCATGAACAAGATCGGTCGCGAGTCCTTCGACGTGCACGACCTCGAGCTCTTCGAGTCGTTCGCGAGCATGGCCGGCATCTCGCTGCACAATGCGAGGCTCTTCGAGCGCCTCCGCCGGATGGCCGACGACCTGCGTGTCGCGCTCGAGAAGGAGCGGTGGCTCTCGATCGAGAAGGAGAAGATGCGCGCCTACATCCCCAGGAACGTCGTGGACGAGATCTCGCGCAATCGGGAGCAGAAGCTCGCGCTGGGGGGCAAGATCGTGGACGCCACGGTCCTCTTCGCGGACATCCAGGGGTTCACGCGGTTGTCCGAACGCCTCCCGCCCCAGCAGATCGTCGGATTCCTGAACGAGTACATGACGGCCATGACGTGCCTCATCGAGGCCGAGGGCGGCATCATCGACAAGTTCATGGGCGACGGCATCATGGCGATCTTCCTGCCCCGCGACGCGGGCGACAATCACGCGCTGCGCGCGGTGCGTGCCGGACTTCGCATGCAGGATGGGCTCAAGACGCTGAAGGAAGGGTGGCACGAGCGCCGGCCGGAGATCGCAGAGCTCACGGCGCGCATCGGCGTCAACACGGGCGAGATGGTCGCGGGCAACGTCGGCTCGGAGACCCGCATGGACTACACGGTCATCGGCGACAACGTCAATCTCGCCTCGCGGATCGAGTCGAACGGCCGGGGAGGCGAGGTGCACGTCAGCGGCGCCGTGCACCGGCTGGTCGCCGGGCACGTCGCGGCCCACCCCCTGGGCAGCATCAGCGTGAAGAACCGTATCCAGCCCGTGCAGGTCTATTCGGTGAGCGGGCTCTCCGAGGCCGGGCGCCAATGACGATCGATCCGGTCGCGCGTCTCCGTCACGACCTCCGCACGCCGCTGAACCACGTGATCGGGTACTGCGAGATGCTGCTGGAGGAGATCGACGAGTTCCCGGAGTTCGCCGAGGAGCTGCGGCTCATCCATCGCCAGGGGCATCGCCTGCTCGCGGTCGTCGGCGAGCTCCTCGCCGGGGCCCAGGGAGCGGGGACTCGTCTCCCGCCGGTGCCACCCGAGGCCGAGGCCGCGCTGCGTGAGCTGGTCGCCGCGCACGACCGGCTGCGCGATCGAGCCCCGGCGGTCGGCGCGGACCGCCTCCTGCCCGATCTCGCGAGGATCGGGGCGGCCGTCCGACAGCTTGCCGTGCTCCTCGGCCTCGCGTCCGCGGACGCGGCCTCCGGCGGCGCGGCCGCGCCGGAGGCGGCGGGCGCCGACTCGACGTCGGACGCTCGCGGGACGATCGTCGTCGTCGACGACAACGAGGGCAACCGCGACGTGCTGGCGCGGGGTCTCGCGCGTGAGGGCTACCGCGTCCACGTGGCGTCGGGCGGTCTCGAGGCGCTGCAGATCCTGCGCCGCGCGACGATCGATCTGGTGCTGCTCGACGTCATGATGCCGGAGGTCGACGGGTACGAGGTGCTCAAGCGCATCAAGGCCGACGGGCGCCTCCGCGACATTCCCGTCTTGATGATCTCCTCGCTCGATCAGATCGAGAGCGTGGCGCGCTGCATCGAGCTCGGGGCGGACGACTACCTCACGAAGCCCTTCAGCCGGGTGCTCCTTCGGGCACGGATCGGTGCCTGCCTCGAGCGGAAGCGGCTCCACGACCAGGAGCTCAAGCACCTCCAGGAGCTGGCCGAGTGGAATCGCCGCCTCGAGCAGCGCGTCCAGGAGCAGGTGGCGCAGGTCGAGCGGCTCGGCCGGCTCAAGCGCTTCTTCTCGCCCCAGCTGGCCGAGCTCATCGTGGCCGGGGGCGCGGACGACCCGCTGAAGGCGCACCGGCGCGAGATCACGGTGGTGTTCCTCGACCTCCGCGGCTTCACCGCGTTCGCGGAGACGGCGGAGCCGGAGGAGGTCATGAACGTGCTCCAGGAGTACCACGCCGAGATGGGCCGGCTCATCGTCGAGCGCGAAGGCACGCTCGAGCGCTTCACCGGTGACGGGATGATGGTCTTCTTCAACGATCCGGTGTCGGTCGAGAACCCCGCCGAGCGCGCCCTGCGCATGGCGGTGGCCATGCGTGAACGCGTCCAGGCGCTGTCCCGCGCGTGGCGCAAGCAGGGTTGGGATCTCGCCCTGGGCGTGGGCATCGCTCAGGGCTACGCCACGATCGGCGCGATCGGCTTCGAAGGGCGCCGCGACTACGGCGCGATCGGCACCGTCACGAACATGGCCGCCCGGCTCTGCGGCGAGGCCAAGGGCGGTCAGATCTTCGTGTCGTCCCGCGTCGTCGCGGCGGTCGAGGGAATCGTCGTGGCGGAGGAGGTGGGGCCGCTCAGCCTCAAGGGCCTGCTCCGGCCCATCCCCACGTTCAACGTTCTTGGATTGAGACCGGGCGCCTGAGCCGCGCGTTCATCTGGCCGAGGCCCTGGCCGCGCGCCTGCGTGAGACGCTGCGCGAGACGATGGGGAGGCACCACCACCGGGAATGACCAATGGCAAAGAGGGCGACGAGATGGGGAACGCGCTTCCGTTGACGCTGGCGGCCCGGCTGGCGGCGCAGGCCGATGGGCTGGGGGACAAGTGCTTCTTTCACTACGGCGGTGCGGCCCACTCTTATGCCGGGGTGGCCGAACGGGCGGGCCGCGTGGCGGCGGGCCTGCAGGCCCTGGGCCTGGGCAAGGGCGACCGGGTGGCCACCTATCTTCCCAACGGCCTCCCCCTCGTGGAAAGCTATTTCGCCCTGGCCGCCCTCGGGGCCGGCGCCGTCCTGCTGAACCCGCAGCTCACGCCGCGCGAGATCGGGTACATCCTGGGGGACTCCGGCGCCACAGGCATCATCACCCACGCCTCGCTGCTGCCGAACGTCCGGGCGGTCCAGAGTTCGCTGCCGGCGCTCCGCACGGTGGTGGTCGCCGGTGGCAGCGCGGGAGACGGGGCCGTGGCCTTCGAGGGCCTCGGCCAGGAGATGGGGCCCCTCGGGGAACAGGGCGTGGATCCCGAGGACGAGGCGTGGCTGGCCTACACCTCGGGCACCACGGGGAAGCCGAAGGGCGCGATCCTCACCCACCGGAACCTCCTCTGGACCGCGGACGTGACGGCCCTCACGGTGGGGTTTCAGCCGGACGACGTGATCCTCTGTCCCATCCCCCTGTTCCATCTGTTTGCCCTGGGGGCGTGCTTCCTGGAGATCCTCACCGTCGGGGCCACCACGGTGATCCACGACCGGTTCTCGCCGGAGGGCGTGCTGGACGGCATCGGGCGCCACAGGGTCACGATCTATCCGGGTGTGCCCACCATGTACGCCTACCTACTCAACAGCCCGGCCCTGGCCGGGGCGGACACGGGGTCGCTGCGCTTCGGGATCACCGGGGGCGCCATCATGCCCCAGAAGCTGATCGAGGAGACGGAAGCGAAGCTCAAGATCCAGGTGCTGAACATGTACGGGATCACCGAGACCGCGTCCTGGGTCTCGTGCGTCCACCACACGGTGCGCCAGCCCTTCGGGTCGGTGGGCAAGGCGCTGCCCGGGCTCACGGTGCGCGTGGTGGACCGGGAGGACCGGGACGTGCCCATGGGCGAAATCGGCGAGATCATCGTGCGGGGCCCCAACGTCATGCGGGGCTACAACAACCTGCCCGAGGCCACGGCCGAGGCCACCCGGGGCGGGTTCTACCATACGGGGGACCTGGGGACGCTGGACGGCGACGGGTTCCTCTACGTCCTGGACCGCCTGAAAGACATGATCATCAGCGGCGGCTACAACATCTACCCGAAAGAGGTCGAGGACGTCCTGTACGCCCACCCCGCGGTGCTCGAGGCCGCCGTGGTGGGGGTGCCGCACGAGGCCAAGGGCGAGGTGCCCCGGGCCTACGTGGTCCTCAAGGAGGGGGCCTCCGCCACCGCCGACGAGGTCCAGGCCTACCTCCGCGGGCAGCTTGCGGCCTATAAGCTCCCAGCCTCGGTGGAGTTCATCCAGGCCATCCCGAAGACCGGGTCCGGGAAGATCCGGCGGGTGGAGCTGCGGGAGAAAGCCCGGCCGGCCGGCCGCCGGGGATGATCCAGGTTCCCTCAACCAGACGCGCTCCCGATGCGGCTTGATGTCGATCGCCACCGCGATCGTCGTCGCCGGCGTCATGGCCACGTCGAAGGGGTTGGGTCCGTGGGAGCGACGCTGCTGGTTAGGCGCGCGCGCCCTTCTTCGGGCGCTCCTGTCCCTTGACGACCTGGGAGCGGATCAGCCGTGGCAGCAGCATGTGGTGGTGGGGGCAGATGGACGCCGGGTTCTGGTACGCGGCGCCGGCGAAGGCGACCAGGTAGCGGCGCAACTCCTCGAAGCGCACGACCTCGTCGACGAAGCCGCGAATGGCGCAGTAGATGGGGCGGGACTGCTCCCGGTAGAGCTGCGCCAGCGCGTTCATCTGGTCGATCACCGGCCCGAGCGGCCGGCCGGCCTCCTTCTCCTTGACGAGCCGTCGCGAAAACGAGGCGACCGCGGCCGTCTCGCCGTGCATCACGTTGAGCTCGGTCGTGGGCGTGCCGAGGGTGAAGGCGTTGTTGTTGTTGGCAGTGGGGCCGCCCATGATGTAGTGCGCCGCAGCCGTGCCCTTGCGGAGAACGACCAGCATCATCGGCAGATCGGTCCGCTCGATGGAGTAGATGAGCGACTGGCCGAGGCCGAGCAGTTCGGCCTTCTCGGCGGTGTCGCCGACGTCGATCCCGGTCGTGTCCTGGAACCAGACGATCGGCACCCGATCCCGCCCGCACTGGGTCACGAACTCATTCAGCTTGATCAGGCCCTGCCGGTAGAGCTTGCCGCCGACGCCGATGTAGTCGGTGGCGTACTCCGGGTAGTTGGTCCCGAGCAGGCCCTGGCGATTGCCGATCGCCCCGACCAGCAACCCGTCGACCTTGACCAGGCCCGTGTACACCTCGGGACCGAAGCCCGGCCGGAACTCCAGGTGCTCGCTGCCGTCGACCAGACGCGCCAGCACGTCCTCGAAGCTGTAGACGGCCTTCGGGTTCACGGGGACGATCGAGGCGAGGTCCGAGAGCGGATACCTCGGCTCGGCGGGGACGGCGACGCGGAAGAACGCCGGGTCGTACGCCGGCATCCGGGCGACGCACTCCCGGAGGGCGTCGAGGACTTCGGGTTCCGTGTCGAAAACGGCGCGGAAGAACCCCGTGGAGTCGTAATGGACGCGGGCGCTCCCCGGGGGGACCTCTTTGAACCGGCGCGCAGCCGCGATGATCTGCTCCGCCCCGGCCTCGTCGAAGGAACCCTTGGGACTCATGCCGCTGACGATCCCTCCACCGCCGACCGCCATGTTGGCGTTCTTGTGCGCGAAGAGGATTGTCGGGCTGATGCTCTGATAGCCCCCGCCGGCCGGATTCGTGCCGTAGATGCCGGCCACGACGGGGACGCCGAGTTTCTCCAGCTCGGCGTGGCGAAAGAACATCGTGCCGCCGCCCCTGCGGTCGGGATAGACCTCGTCCTGCTGGGTCAGCTTCACGCCCGAGCAGTTGACCAGCCAGACCAGGGGCACCCGGAGGCGCTTGGCCAGGTCGGCGACGCGGAGCTGGTTCTCGGCCTGCCCGGGCACCCACGCCCCGGCCATGACCTTGTTGTCGAACCCGATCAGCACGCACCACTTGCCGCCGATCCGGGCCAACCCGTCGACGACGCCGGTCACGCCCTCTTCGGTCTGGCGCGGGTTGTAGAGCGTGTGCAGGGGACAGAACGTCCCGGGGTCCACGAGGTACTCGATCCGGTCCCAGACGGTCATCTCGCCCCGCTCGTGGATCTTCGCGGCGGAGAGTCCGGCGTTCTTGACGCGGTTCGCCTCGGCGTCGAGCTCCGCGAGCATCGCCGCGATCTGGTCGCGGTTCGCGGTCATCTCCTCGAGGTCGGTCTGCTTGAGCGGCTTGCCGAGCGCGTCCATCTTCTCGAAGTACGGGCGCATACGTGGTGGTCTCCCCCGCCTAGCTGGCGGCGTATCGCGGGGCGCCACGGCTCTGCCGTGGCGCCCCGAACGTTGGGGGTCTGGGGGCCATTTCGGGGCCCCCAGTCTATCGGTTCGCCTTGCGATAGCCGAGCTGGTCGAGCGCGATGATCATCTTGCAGATGTTGGCCGAGCCTTCGACCATGAAGTACGTCGGGGCGTCCCGGTAATAGCGCTCGACCGGATACTCGGTCGAGTACCCATAGGCGCCCAGGATGCGCATGGCGTAGCCGGCGGCCTTGTTCACGACCTCGCCCGCCAGGTACTTCGCCTGGGCCACCTCCAGCGTGTTCCCGAGGTTGCCCTGGTCCTTCTGCCAGGCCGCCTTGTAGACGAGGAGTCGCGCCGCCTCGATCTCGGTCACCATCTGCGCGACCATGTCCTGATTCATCTGGAACTGGCCGATCGGCTGCCCGAACTGCTCGCGCTCGTTGCAGTACTTGGTCACCTGATCCAGGCAGGCTTGCGCGAGTCCGACGCCGCCGGCGGCCGCCTGCAGGCGCGTCTGGTTGAGCGACCCGAAGACGATGGCGGCGCCGTCCCCGGGCTTGCCGAGGATGTTCTCCTTCGGAACGCGCACGTTCTCCAGGATGATCTCACCGGTGGGCGACAGATGCGTCCCCATCTTGTGCCAGTCGGCCGTGCTCACGCCCTCGACGTTCTTCAGCTCGACGACGAACGCGGAGAGCGATCTGCCCCGGCCGCCGCGATCCGTGTGCGCGTAGTAGATGATCACGTCGGCGAGGCTCGCGTTGGAGATCCACGCCTTCGATCCGTTCAGGAGCCAGTGGTCGCCCTGGTCTTCCGCCCTGGACTTCATGCCGGCGACGTCCGAGCCCGCCGTCGGCTCGGTGATCGCGAACCCTCCCAGGTACTCGGCGCTCACCAGCTTGGGGACGTACTTCCGCTTGAGCTCCTCGGACCCGTAGCGGAGGATCGGGAACGCGCACCCGACGGTTTCCATGTTGATCTGGACGCGGAGCGAGCTGCAGGCGCGGGCGATCTCCTCGGTCACGAGCATGGTCGCGAGCCAGCCCATGTCGTTGCCGCCGTACTCCTCGGGGATCACCGTGCCCAGGAAGCCCAGCGCCGCCATGGGCTTGACGACTTCCTCGTAGGGGAAGTAGTGATCCTTGTCCCACTGCTCGACGAACGGCGCGATCTTGTCGGCGGCGAACTCCCGCGCCACCTGCACGAGCGCCTTCAACTCGTCCGACAGCTCGAAGTGCATGTCGTCGCCCCTCCTCCACCGCGCCGTCCGTCCGGCCCTCCGGAGCCCGCACCGGGAGTGATCCGCCGCGCGCGACGCCGGCCCGGGGATGTGGAAGGATACCAGAAGACGTCGAACGCGACGTAGAGGTAGCGCGTTTCGCCTAGGGCGCGGTCGCGCCGGCGGCTGGTTTGACTCGCCAGCGTGCCCATGATAGCGTGCCGCGGTGGCCGAACAGATCGTCGAAGCGCCCGCGCCAGGAAAGATCCTCAAGGTATTCGCAGAGGTCGGGAAGCCCATCGCCGAGGGCGACCGCATCTGCATGCTCGAAGCGCTCAAGATGGAACTCCCGATCGTGGCCCCGGTGAGCGGCACGGTCAGGGCGCTTCCCATCGCCCCCGGCCAGAGCGTCGAGGCCGGGGATCCGCTGGCCGTCATCGAGGGGTAGCCGCGGGAACCCCGGTGCTCCACGCCACCTGGTTCGTCTTGGCTGGCATGGGCATCGTCTTCCTCACGTTGGGCCTCCTCGTGCTGGTGATGAGCGGCCTCAACCGGTGGTTCGGGCCCGGGCCGCAGACCAAGCAGACCAAGAAGCCGCGGAATGCCTGACAACGAGTTCCTGGGCGTCCTCGCGCTGACCTGGCAGGCTGCGGTCATGCTCGGGCTCGGCGGCCTCCTCATCTATCTCGGGATCGCCAAGCAAGTGGAGCCCGTCCTCCTCGTTCCGATCGGCGCCGGCGTCATCCTCGCGAACATCCCCCTCGGCGGGCTCACGGAGCCGGGGGGGCTCCTGGCGGTGCTTCGCGCCGCCGGTATCGAGACCGAGCTGTTCCCCCTGCTGATCTTCATCGGCGTCGGCGCCATGATCGATTTCGGGTCCCTGCTGGAACGGCCGTACACCGTCTTCCTCGGCGCGGCCGCCCAGTTCGGCATCTTCGGGACGTTCTTCCTGGCCTACTTCCTCGGCGACGGTGGCCTCCGCCTCTTCGACTTCAGCTTCAAGGACGCGGTCTCGATCGGCATCATCGGCTCGGCGGACGGCCCGACGTCGATCTACGTGGCGACCGTCCTCGGCTCCAAGTACGCGGCCTCCATCGTCGTCGCGGCATACTCCTACATGGCCCTGGTGCCGATCATCCAGCCACCCATCATGCGGGCGCTCACCACGGACGCCGAGCGACGGCTCACGATGCCCGCTCGGGCACGAGGGGTGTCCCGGCGCACCCGCGTCCTGTTTCCGGTCGTGACCATCGTCGTCGTCGGGCTCATCGCGCCCAAGGCCACGCCGCTGATCGGCACCCTGATGTTCGGCAACCTCTTGCGCGAGTCGGGAGTCCTGGAGCGGCTGTCGCAAGCCGCGCAGAACGAGATGACCAACATCGTCACGATCCTCCTCGGGCTCACCGTGGGCGGCATGATGTCGGCAGCGGACTTCCTGCGGCCCGAGACGATCATGATCTACGTCATGGGGGTGGTGGCCTTCGCCGCCGGCACCGCCGCCGGACTGGTCTTCGGCAAGGTGATGTACGTCGCCTCCGGCAAGCGGATCAATCCCCTGATCGGCGCGGCGGGGATCTCCGCGTTCCCGATGTGCGCGCGTGTCGTCCAGAAGGTCGGCCTCGAGGCCAACCCGCACAACCATCTGATCATGCACGCGGCGGGCGCCAACACGGCGGGCCAGATCGCGTCGGTGGTCGCCGGGGGCGCCGCGCTGGCGCTCGTGCCCTTCTTCGCCTAGCTGGCCGCAGATGTTCGCGCGGCGGCCGGAGGGAGCCATGGACAGGGGAACCGTGCTGATCGTCGACGACGATCCCGAGGTGCGGGCGACCCTCGCGGAATACCTCGCCGAGGACGGGTTCGAGGTCGCCGAGGCGGGCAACGGACTCGAAGCGCTCGCCCACGTCAAGCGCGCGCGGCCCAGGGCCATCGTGCTCGACCTCATGATGCCGCGCCTCGGCGGGATCGACGCGCTCCAGAGGATCCGGGGATTCGATCCGACGATCGGGGTGGTCGTCGTCACGGGCGCCGAGGACATCGAGCTGCACCGCAAGGCGCTGGCGCTGGGCGCCCTCGCCGTCTTCACGAAGCCGGTCGCGCCGTCGGACGTCGCCGTCGCGCTCGGGGGGCGGGGGCCCGCGCCCGGGAGGCCTGCACCGGCGCCGCGCGCGGCGGACACGCCTGCCACGCCGCCGCTCGCGAAGGTCCTCGTCGTGGACGACGAGCCGCAGGTCCGCGCGATGCTCGAGGAGCTCGTGGGGGCGATGGGCTACGAAACGCGGAGCGCGCCCGACGGCCTGACCGGGGTCCGCGCGGTGCTCGACTGGGACCCGGACATCGTGCTCCTCGACATCGGCATGCCAGGTCTCAGCGGCGTCGGCGCGTTGCCCGTGATCGCGAGGCTCGCCCCCACGACGAAGGTCATCATGGTCAGCGGCATCACGAACCTCGAAGTGTCCAGGCGATCGCTCGCCTACGGCGCCTTCGACTATGTCGCGAAGCCGGTGGACGTGGACTACCTGCAGCGGTCCCTCGAGACCGCGGTGATGATGAAGCGGCTGGAGGAGGCCCGCTGACGTCCTGACCCGCATCGGCTCTCGGCCCGCGCGCCTCAGCTTGGCGATCGCGGCCGTGACGCTCGCCATCCAGAACGGCATCGTCATGGCGTTCGCCGTCCTCTACCTGCCGCTGATCGACGAGTTCGGCGCCTCCCGCGGCGAGGTCGCGGCGGTGCAGTCCGCGGTGCTGCTCCTCGGCGGCTTCGGCTCGCCCCTGATCGGCTGGGCGCTCGACCGGCTCGGCCCGCGGCGCCTGTTCCAGTACGGCGCGGTGGTCGCCGCGGCCGCGTTCGTCGTCGCGAGCCGCGTCGACTCCCTTCCCCTGCTCGTGCTCGCGTATGGCGTCGCGGGCGGGCTCGGCCTCTCCGCGCTCGGAAGTCAGGCGAACCTGGTCGTCGCCGCGCTCTGGTTTCCGGCCGCGCGCGGGCGCGCGATCGCCGTCGCCGACCTGGGCACCGGGCTCGGTGCGTTCGCGTTCACGCTGCTCGGGCAGACGCTGGTGTCGGCGCTCGGCTGGCGGACGACGCTGCTCGTGTGGTCGGCGCTGCTGGTCCTCGTCGTGGTTCCGCTCAACGGGCTCCAGCGCCTGCCACCCCGCGAGCCCGCGGTAGCCCCGGGGGCGCGCCCGCCCCCGGACTGGACGCTCTCCGACGCCCTCGGCGCGGCGCCGTTCTGGTGGCTCGCGGCCATGCGCTTCTTCGGCGCGTGCGCGTTCCCCCTCATGAACACCCACATGGTCGCGTACGCGATCGGGCAGGGGATCGCCCCGCGGACCGCCGCCGCGGCGCTCGGCGCGGTCAGCCTCGTGAGTCTCGCGGGACGGCTGACGACCGGCTGGCTCTGCGACCGCATCGGCCGGCCCGAGACTTTGACGCTCACCTACGCGAGCGCCGCGCTCGGCATCGGCGGCCTCGTGCTGCTCACGATGACCGGCTCGCCCGCCTGGCTCGTCGTCTACGTCGCGCTCTACGGTGTGGCCCAGGGTTCGAGCGGGATCGTCGCCTCCGCGCGGGCCGCCGACGTCTTCGCCGGGGCGTCGTTCGGCGCGATCTACGGCTGGCTCTCGCTCGCGATCGGGCCGGGGGAGGCGCTCGGGGCGTGGGTGGGCGGCTGGTTCTTCGACGCCTGGGGCAGCTACCTGCCGGCGTTTGGCTTCGCGGTCGCCGCGCTGGCGGCGGGGCTCGTCGCGATCTGGCGCGTTCGAGCCGGTCACCCCGGGCGGGCGGGATCGACGTAGAGCTCGATCTCGTGACCGTCCGGGTCGCGGACGCAGAATGAGTGCGGTGTCTCGCCGAAGGCCGCGAGGCCGCGCGCCTCGCACCAGCGCAGCGCGACGGCGAGGTCCTCGAGCGAGGCGCCCACGTCGAAGGCGATGTGGTAGAGGCCCGGGACGCCCTTGGGCTGCGGGCCGGGCCCGTCGGCGCGGGCGAGTTCGCAGGAGAGGTCGTGATGATGAACGCCCGCGGAAAAGAACACGATGCGCCCGTCCTTGCCGGTGCCCGTCTCGGCGAGGCCCAGGGTGTCGCGGTAGAAGCGTCGGGTCGCACCGAGGTCGCGCACGAAGAGCGAAACGTGGCCCAGCTCGCGGATGCGCACGGCCGGCGCGCGTGTCTCCACCGGGCGCTTAGTGTAACATTGACGGGTCATGGCTGATTCCTCGCCGGCGGCGTACGACGAAGCCGCCGCATCCCCCTTCGCCGCGCTGCCCGTCGAGCGCGTGAAGCCCGACGCGCGCCTCATCGCCCTCCTCTCGCTCGGGCATCTCGTGGTCGATCTGAACCAGGGCTCGCTCCCCGCCGTGCTGCCCTTCCTCAAGGCGGCGCACCAGCTCTCCTACGCGGCGGCGGCGACGATCATCCTCGCGGCGAACCTGACGTCCTCGCTGATCCAGCCGCTCTTCGGCTATCTCGCGGACCAGACGGCGCGACGCTGGATGCTGCCGGTCTCGGTGCTGCTGTCCGGCGTGGGGCTCGCGCTGACCGGCCTCGCGCCCGGGTACGGCGCGTTGCTCGTGCTCGTGGTCGCGATGGGGCTCGGCGTCGCCGCCTACCATCCGGAGGGCTACAGGACGGCGACGGGTGTCGCCGGTGACCGCAAGGCGACCGCCCTCTCGTGGTTCTCGCTCGGCGGCAACGTGGGCCTCGCCCTCGGACCGCCGGTCATCGCCGGGCTCGTCACCGCGCTCGGCGTCACCGGCAGCCTCGGCATGCTCGTCCCTGCCGCCGTCGTCTCGCTCCTGCTCCTCGCGGTGCTGCCGTCGTTCGCGCCGGCGCCCCCGCCCCGCGTGGTCAGGGCGGCGGCCGCCCACGGCGTGAACATGCCGGGCGCGATGGCGCTCCTGGTCCTGGTCGTGACGATCCGCTCGTGGACATCGCTCGGCTTCACGACGTTCGTGCCGTTCTATTACATCGACGTCCTCCACGCGGACCCACGGCTCGTCGGGCCGCTGCTGTTCGTCTTCCTCGGCGCGGGCGCCCTCGGCACCGTCGCGGCCGGCCCGCTCGCGGACCGGTGGGGGCCGCGCCCGTTCATGCAGTGGGTGTTCGTGGCCGCGATCCCTTTCGGCTTGCTCTTCCTCCAGACCGGGGGCCTCCTCGCCTTCGTCATGCTCGGGCTGTTCGGCGCCGTGCTGACGTCGAGCTTCACGGTGTCCGTGGTCCTCGCCCAGGCCTACTTGCCCCGCAACCCGGGGATGGCGTCGGGACTCATCGTCGGCTTCGCGATCGGCACCGGCGGCCTCGGGGTCACGGCGCTCGGCTGGGTCGCGGACCACCACGGATTGCCCATGGCGCTCTGGACGAGCGCGCTGCTGCCGATCGCCGGCTTCGCGGCGACCCGCTTCCTGCCCGCCCCGCTCGACGCGAAGTGAACGAGGGACTCCCCTTCCAGGACGGTGAGCAGGTCCTGCTCATCGACCAGCGCGGGAAGCGCCACCTGATCTTCCTGCGCAAGGCGGAGACGTTTCACTCCGACCGAGGGTGGATCCCGCACGACGCGATCATCGGCCAGCCGGACGGAAGCTGGGTGCGCAGCTCGCTCGGCCTCCGTTACCTCGCGCTGCGGCCGACGCTCGCCGAGTACGTGCTCGACATGCCGCGTGGAGCGCAGGTCATCTACCCGAAGGATCTCGCGATGATCCTGTTCTGGGCCGACGTCTATCCCGGCTGCCGCGTGCTCGAGGCCGGCATGGGCTCCGCGGCGCTGACGCTCGCGCTGCTGCGCGCGGTCGGCCCCGAGGGACGGGTGATCAGCTACGAGCAGCGCGAGGAGTTCGCCCGGCGGGCGCTCGCGAACATCCACACGCGGCTCGGCGAGGTGACGAACCTCACCGTGCGACTGCGGCCCGTCGAGGACGGCCTCCTCGACGAGGAGCCGGTGGATCGCGTGCTGCTCGACCTGCCCGAGCCGTGGCGGCTCACGGCGCCCATGGCGGGCGTGCTGCGACCCGGCGGCATCCTCCTGTCCTACGTGCCGACGATCATCCAGTCGCAGCAGTTGTGCGAAGCGCTGCAGCGGGACCGGCACTGGGCGTTGATCGAGACTTTCGAGATCCTCTTCCGGCCGTGGAACATCGAGGGCCAGTCCGTGCGGCCGTTCCACCGGATGGTCGCGCACACGGGCTTCATCACCGTGGCGCGGCGTGTGGTGCCGGAGGAGCACGGCGGCACGGGGCCGCGCGCACGGCCGGCCGAGGCCGAGGAGTAGAGCGGACCCATGATCACGCTGATGCGCCGCCAGCGCAGGGCCCTCCAGGTGGGGCTGCTGCTGGTCGTCGCGGCCTTCGTCGCCTCGCTGTTCGTGTTCGGCACGCGCGGTTTCGACGGCGGCGGCCCGCCGGACACGGTGGCGACGGTCAACGGCGAGCGCATCTCCTTCGAGCGCTATCAGCGCCGGTACCAGGCCTACTACGACGCCTATGCGCAGATCTACCGGGAGCGTTTTTCGTCCGAGCTCGCGGAGCGCCTCGGGCTCGCGCAGCAGGTGGTCAACGACCTCGTCCAGGAGGCGCTGGTCGTGCAGCGCGCCCGGGCGGAAGGCTTCGAGCTCTCGGACGAGGAGCTCAACGCGCGCATCCAGGCGATTCCCGCGTTCCAGGACGGGGGCCGCTTCGTGCTGAAGCGCTACGAGGAGTTCCTGCGCCGCCGCGGGATCAGTGCGGCCGCGTTCGAGGACGAGGTCCGCCGTGAGCTCACGCGGGCCCGCGTCGAGGCTACCGTGCGGGGGAGCGTCACGGTGTCCGAGGCCGAGATCGAGCAGGCGTTCGCGATGCGCCGTGAGGAGGTCCGGGCCGCCTGGGCACTCGTCGAGCTCGGCCCGCTCGTGGCCGCCGCGACGGCGGCGGACTCCGAGCTCCCGGACTACCTCGCGAAGCACGGCGACGAGTTCCGGCAGCCCGAGCGGCGGCGTGTCCAGTACGTGCTGCTCGCGGAGAAGGACTTCACGAAACCCATCGGCGACGCGGAGGTGGAGAAGTACTACGCCGCGCACCAGAAGGAATTCGAGACACCGCACCAGGTGCGCGCCGCCCACGTGCTCGCGCGGGTGCCCGACACGGGCGGCAGTGCGGCCGAGGACAAGGCCCGCGCGAAGATCGTCGACGTCATCCGCCGGGCGAAGGCCGGCGAGGACTTCGCGAAGCTCGCCCGGGAGCTGTCGGAAGATCCGGGGTCGGCACCGAACGGTGGCGACCTCGGCCTCGTGAGCCGGGGCGAGATGGTGCCGCAGTTCGAGCAGGCCGTCTTCGCGCTCAAGAAGGGGGAGGTCTCGCCCGAGCCCGTGCGCACGCCGTTCGGCTTCCACGCGATCAAGGTCGTCGCGGTGCAGGAGGGCGGCCGCAAGCCGCTCCGGGAGGTGGCCGCGCAGATCCGCGGCCGGCTCGTGGCGGAAGCCGCCGAGGCGGCGGCGCGGGCGCGCGCGGACGCGATCGGGTCGGAGCTCCGGGCGGCGAAGGACTTCGGGGCCGCGGCAAAGGCGCTCGGTCTCACGCCGCTCGAGGCCACGCTGGTGAAGAGCGATCGGCTCGCCGGGCTCGGGGCGCCCGACGTCCTCGAGGAGGCCGCGTTCGCGCTCACCGTCGGCGGGGTGTCGGCGTCGGTCAAGACGCCGACCGGCATCGTCCTGCTGAAGTCGGTCCAGGCGATTCCCGCGGGCGTGCCCCCGCTCGAGGAGATCAAGGCCAAGGTCGCCGACGCCGTGAAGCGCCAGAAAGCCGAGGCCGTCGCCGCCGAGCGTGCGCGGCAGCTCGCGGCCGATGCCGCCGCGGGAGACTTCGCTGCCGCGGCCAGGAAGGCTGGGGCGGTCACGGGGCAGACGCCGCGCTTCTCGCGCGCGAAGCCGGCGGAGAAGCTGCCCGGCGACGCCCAGGTGGCGGGGCTCGAGACGCCCGCAGGCCGCGTCACGGCGCCCGTGCGGACGCAGCAGGGTTACTACGTCCTGAACGTCCTCGAGCGCGTCGCACCGGACACGGCAGGGCTCGCGGCCGAACGCGAGAAGATCCTGCGGGAGCTACTGAACCGGAAGCAGAGTCTCGCGTGGGAGTCGTGGCTCTCGGTCGCCCGGCAGGGCGCGACGATCGACGTGTCCGGCCGACTCTCCGCGCCTCGCCGCGGGTAGGTCACCGCACGCCACGCGCCCGGTGACCGGCGGTCCCGGCTAGCGGTGGTCGCCGCCGGCCTCGATGCGCTCCCAGGAGAGGAGGCGGACGCGGTAGGTGCCGCTCGGGCCGGGCGCTGGCACCTCGAAATAGGCCCGGCCGCCCGGCTGGACCTCGCTGAACACGTACGCCACGGTCGTCGCGACCACCGCCCCGCTGCTGTCCAGTCCCTCGACGAGGAGCTGGATGCGGGTGGCGGGCGCGCCGTACTCGTTGACGACATGCCCGCTGACCATCGGGCGATCGCGGTGGGCGCCAGCCTCCCACTCGAGCCTGAAGAACTTCTCCCAGCCGACCGCCGCGAAGTTCTGCGCCGCCGCCGTTGTGGCCAGCAGGAGCACGCCGCCCAGGCCCGCCGCCGCACACCTTCCGAGGCTTGTCATCATGTCGCCCTCCGCCGCGGCGTCCGACCGCACGCCGCGACCGTCACTGCCGAGCATACCGCGTCCCACAAGACCCGGCCCCGGCCGGTGGCCCGCGGAGCCCCATGGTAAGGTAGGCCCATGTCGGTCCAGCGCACGCCGATGACGCGCCAGGGCTACGAGAAGCTCCGTGACGAGC
>Ga0156038_1030_pt2 | contig 32138 bp, 28 predicted proteins | sample RifCSPlowO2_02_FD_116150 | JGI IMG/M metagenome (GOLD analysis project Ga0156038, IMG submission 116150) | Candidatus Rokubacteria bacterium RIFCSPLOWO2_02_FULL_72_37
TTGAAGCTCGGCCCTCGCACCTCGATCAGGAGTTTGTGAGCCGGCAGGCAGAAGTCGTAAAGGAACGCGGAGACGGGCAAGGCGAACAGGTGCACGTACTCCACGCCGAGCCGGTCGAGGATCGGCTTCAATTCCGCTTCGCCGAAGCCGGTCACACCGCGCCGAGCACCCGCCGTGATCTTCGCCGCAAGTGCAACCCGGCCCCGGTACCGCTCATCCGGCGTCAGGTGCTGGATCTTCGCGAGCCCGGCGGCGACCAGTTCGCGGGTCCGTTGGTTGGCCCTGCGGGCGATCGTCTGAGCGTCTCGCCGCCCGCTCGCGTACTGGGCCTTCATCGCGAGGCGGATCCGTTCTCGCGTTGCCTCGCTGTGCAGGATTCGCTTGTTATTACAGCGCGGGGAGCACGTCCGATACGACCGGCTCTCGTACCGGTCGTACCGGACGAAGTATGTCCGCCCGCAGACCTCACACACGTCCCCGAGCGTCTTGAGGCGATCGCCCGCTCGAATCTCGTCCGCCCGCTTCCATACGCCGTTCACCATGAAGGGGTGCTCCGGGGTGACGGTGACGTGAGTCACCCGACCCGGGCGGTCGCCTGGCCCGATCGAGAGGCGCACCAGGCCGCTTCCCTTGGGCAGCACCTCTTGGGGGCGCACGTAGATCACCTTCCTGAAGCGACCGCGGTGCGTGAGCACCAGATCGCCGATCCCGATGTCCTTGATCGGCGTGAAGCCGTCCGAGGTGTAGATCAGCACCCTCGGACTGATGAAGCACTTCACAGTGTTGCTGATATAGACTTCCTCGCGCGAGAACCCGACGCCCGGCGCCTCGAGCATCTTCGTGAGGAGCTGGCCGGCGCGCCCGACGAACGGAAGCCCCTGCGCGTCCTCGTCGGCGCCCGGCCCTTCGCCGATCACCACGAACTCGGCGCGCGGATCGCCGGCGCCGAACACGATGGTCGTGCGCCCCTCGCAGAGCTTGCACCGGCGGCAGCCCTGGAGCCCACGCTCCTGCGCCGCGAGCGCTTCGGGGGCGGACAGGAGCCACTCGCCGGACAGGGCGCACTCGGTCACGCCGAGGTCCCGCCAGTGGCGCAGCGTCTCGCCGAGGGCGGCCACGGCGTCGGCGAGCGCCTCGCGCGCGGGTTCCAGCGCCATGCGGGCTAGGCGGGCGTCGTCTTGTGGGTGGCGCTCGCGCGAAGCGCGACGATGTGCCCGAGGATCGCGTCTGCGACGGCGGCTTTCGACATCCGCGGCAGCGCGCGGGTGCCTCCCCAGCGGTCGAGCAACAGGACCTCGTTCTCCTCCGCTTCGAAGCCGATGCCCTGCTGGCTCACGTCGTTCGCGACGAGCAGATCGATGCCCTTGTGCTCGAGCTTCGCCCGCGCGTGCGCCGCGACGTCGCGCGTCTCGGCCGCGAAGCCGACGACGAACGCGCCGGCCCGCCGCGCCGCGACCTCCGCGAGGATGTCGGGGGTGGGGGTGAGCTCGAGCACGAGGTCGCGCTTCCCCTTGATCTTGTCGGGCGCCACCTGCCGCACGCGATAGTCGCCGACGGCGGCGGCCTTGATCACGATCGTGGCCTGGGCGAGGTGATGGAGCACGGCCTCACGCATCTCCTCGGCGGTCTGGACCGGGACGAAGACGGCGCCCGCCGGCGGCGTGAGCGCCGTCGGTCCCGAGACGAGCGTCACCCGGGCGCCGCGGCGAAGCGCCGCGGCGGCGAGGCGGTAGCCCATCTTGCCCGAGGAGCGGTTCGAGATGTACCGCACGGGGTCGATCGGCTCGCGGGTCGGACCCGCGGTGACGAGCACGTGATCGCTCTCGAGATCGCGGGCGGGCGAGAGGGCGCCGAGCAACGCCTCGACGATCCTCTCCACCTCCGGCAGACGGCCCTTGCCCGAGAGCCCCGAGGCGAGCACGCCCGCCTCGGGTTCGAGGACGACGATGCCGCGCGCCCTGAGGGTCGCGACGTTCGCGGCGACCGCCGGATGCTCCCACATGCCCCCGTCCATCGCCGGGGCGATGAGCACGGGCGAGCGCGCGGCGAGCAGGAGCGTCGTCAGGAAATCGTCGGCGATTCCGTGCGCCGCCTTCGCCAGGAGGTTCGCGGTCGCGGGCGCGACGAGGATCGCGTGGGCGCGCTCCGCGAGCCCGACGTGCTCGACCGCGTCCGGGCTCTGCGGATCGAACAGATCAGTGAGCACGGGCCGGCCGGACAGCGTGCGGAACGTCAGCGGGCCGACGAACGCGCGCGCGTGGTCCGTGAGGCACACCGTCACCTCGGCGCCGAGGGCGGTGAGCTCACGGAGCAGGTAGACCGCCTTGTACGCGGCGATGGAGCCCGTGACGCCCAGGATCAGCTCGCGCCGGGCGAGGCTCATGCCTTGGCGGTTTCTCCCTCGTCCTTGACGCGATACTCGACCTTCGCCGCCGCGATCTCCTCGAGGGATGTGCTGGTCGGCTTCTTGTGGCGGGTCTCCACACGAGCCGGTGCACCGCGGTTCAGCTGACGGGCGCGCTTGGCGGACAGCACCACGAGCAGGTAGCGGTTCGAGACCTTGTTCAGCGAGTTCTGCAGCGAGGGGAATGCCATCAGTCGGGCACCTCCAGATCGGGGAATGTGAGCGCGAGGCGGCTCGCGCGGCAGCGCTCGGCCTGGATGATCGAGGCGAGCTGGTCCATCGCTTCCTTCACGTCGCGGTTCACGATCAGGTAATCGTAGCGACGCCAGAGCGCGATCTCCTCGCGCGCGCGCTGGAGGCGCCGGGTGATCTCGGCCTCGGCGTCCGACTTGCGCTCGCGCAGCCGCAGCTCGAGGTCGTGCATGGACGGCGCCACGATGAAGACGAGCACGGCCTCGGGATAGCGTCCCCGGAGCTGCTCCGCCCCCTGCGTGTCGATGTCCAGGAGGACGTCGCGCCCCGCGGCGAGCGCCTCGTCCAGCACCCGCGCGCGGGTGCCGTAGAGATTGCCGTGGACGGTCGCCCACTCGGCGAACTCGCCACGGACGAGCATGTCGCGAAACGACGCTTCCGACACGAAGACGAAGTCGGCGCCGTCCAGCTCGCCTGCGCGGGCCGGTCGGGTCGTCACCGACACCGAGTACGCCAGATCGCGCAGGAGCAGCCGGACCTCGCGGCACAGCGTGGTCTTTCCCGCACCCGACGGCGCCGAGACGACGACCAAGGTGCCGTGGCGCCTAATCACCGGCCGGGCCCCGGTCCGTGGCGAGGCGCTGCGCGAGCGTCGCGGGCTCGAGCGAGGAGAGGATCAGGTGGTCGCTCCCGGTCACGATCACGGCACGGGTGCGGCGGCCGTTGGTCGCGTCGACGAGCTTGGTGCTGCCCTTCGCGCTTTCGATCAGGCGCTTCACCGGCAGGGAGTCGAGGCCCACGATCGCCACGATCTGCTCCGCCACAACGACGTTGCCGTGGCCCACGTTCACGAGGTGCGTCGACGGACGGCCGTTCGGCTTACTCAAGGTTCTGCACCTGCTCGCGCATCTTCTCGATCACGCCCTTGGCCGCGAGCGCGGCCTGGCTCAGCTCGAGGTCGTCGGCCTTCGAGGCGATCGTGTTCACCTCGCGGTGGAGCTCCTGCACGAGGAAGTCGAGCGCCCGCCCGACCTGGCCGCCCGCGTCCAGCACCTGCGCGACCTGCGTCAGGTGCGCACGCAGGCGTGTCAACTCCTCGCGCACGTCCGTCTTGTCGGCCCAGATCGCGACCTCGGTGAGGATCCGCCCCTCGTCCACGGTCGCCACACCGAGCAGGGTCCGGATACGCTCCCGCAGCCGCTCCTCGCGGCGCGCCACGGCGGCGGGCGCGCGCGCCTCGATCAGGTCCACCTGGGCGCCGAGGTCGGCGCCGAGCTTCCGGAGCTCGACGCCGAGCGCCTCGCCCTCGGTCCGCCGCCGCGCGACCAGCTCGTCGAGCGCGCGGCCCAGCGCTTCGACCAGGACGGGCTCGCAGGTTGCCTCGGCCGGCGCCTCGGCCTCCTCGGCACGCAGCACGCCGGCCCGCTCGAGCACCCACGCGAGCGTCACGTCCCCCGGCACGCCGACCTCGCGCCCCAGTTCCCGCGCGCGCGCGACGTACTCGGCGGCGAGCGGCGCGTCGGCCCGGACGCGCTGGACCGCCTGGCCCGGGCCGGGCGCGATCTGCACCGCGACGTCCACGCGCCCTCGCTCCAGACGCGACTGGATCAGGCGTCGCGCCTCGGGCTCGAGGGCGGCCAGCGCGCGCGGCAGCCGGAGCGCGACGTCGAGGTGCCGGTGATTGACCGAGCGCGCCTCCACCGTGAGGCTGACCCCCTGGCCCGCTGCGTCGCCCCGGCCGAATCCCGTCATGCTGGACAGGCGAGGAGCCGGGGCGGTGCGGGTGGACGCCATCCAGTGATCATAGAGCGAAATCTCCTGTAGTGTCAATATGTTGCGATTGACACGGCGAGAGCCGCCGGCATACACTGCTTCGCCCGGGTCGAATCGAAGCCGGACCCGGCTCACGAGGAGGCATCGACATGAGGGTCACCCGTCGCAGGTTCCTCACCACCGCCGGCGTCGCCGGGTTCACGCTCGCCGGAGCCCGTGTCTTCGGTGTCGCCCGCGCCGCGGGCAAGCCGGTCACCATCTCGCACAGCGTCTCGACGTTCGTGTACGGGCAGCACCTCGTCGCGAAAGAGAAGAAATACTTCGAGCAGGAGGGGCTCGACGTGCCGGGCTTCATCGTGCCCGGTGGCGGAGCCAAGGTCGTGCAGGCGCTGGCGGCGGGGCAGGCGATGTTCGCCCTCGGCGACTCGAACCATCCGCTGAAGATCACCGAGAAGGGCAAGGACGCGCTGATGATCTTCGCGACCGACCGGCGCTGCACGTACGCGAACATCGTGACGCGCAAGGAGCTGTGGGACAAGGGTGTGCGGTCCGTGGAGATGCTCGCCGACGTGAAGCTCGTCGGCCGCAAGGCGGTCGTCGCGGCGACGGCGATCGGGTCGGGCACGTACGTCTACGGCAACTACGTCCTGAAGCAGACGAAGGCCGCCGACGGCAAGCCCGTCAACGACCATGTCGACTGGGTGGGCGGGGGCGCGTCGACGACGATCCTCGGCGGGCTCAAGGCCGGCAAGTTCGACGCGATCATGGCTGTGCCCGAGTGGCAGTGGGCGGCGGAGGACGAGGGCTTCGGCAAGGCCATCTTCGACGTCCAGGACGAGGCGACCTGGAACCGAGTGTTCGGCGGCTCGATCCCGGTCACGGTCGGCTACGTGCTCAAGGAGACGGTCGAGAAGTCGCCCGACCTCGTCCAGGGGTACGTCAACGCCACCTACCGGGCGCAGCGGTGGATCAAGGCGGCGAAAGATGACGAGATCGCGGAGCTGATCCACAAGCCGTACATGGACACCTTCAAGCGCGAGGTCGTCCTGCGCTCGATTCGGTACTATCGGACGGTGTTCGACTGGGACTTCGCGATCGAGGAGAAGGATTACGCGACCGGCATGAAGGTGTGGGTGCCGCTCGCCCTCGCGAAGCCGATCCCCTACGCGCAGGCCGTGGACATGAGTTTCGTCCGGAAGGCCCGGGCCAAGTACACGTCCTGAACGCGGGACGTTCGCGCATCGTCATCCGGGGCCTCGTGAAGACCTTCCGCGAGGAGGGCCGCGAGGTCCCGGCCGTCCGGGACGTCTCCTTCGAGATCCGTGACAAGGAGTTCGTGGCCATCGTCGGCCCGTCCGGCTGCGGCAAGTCGACGATCCTCAACATGATCGGCGGGCTCGTCGCGCCGACGTCGGGCAGGATCGAGATCGACGGACGCGCCGTCACGGGCGTTCCGCCGAACGTCGGCTACGTCTTCCAGAAGGACACGGTCTTCCCGTGGCGGACTGTCGCGCGCAACATCGCGCTCGGGCTGGAATACCGCGGCGTCACCGGCACCGAGCAGGAGCGGCGCGTGCGCGAGGGGATCCGCCTCGTGGGGCTCGAGGGCTTCGAGGAGGCCTACCCCGCGACGCTCTCGGGCGGCATGCGTCAGCGCGTCGCGCTCATGCGGACGCTCGTCGTCGACCCGGAGATCCTCCTGATGGACGAGCCGTTCGGCGCGCTCGACACGCACACGAAGCTCAACCTCCACGCCGAGTTGCTCGCCCTCTGGGAGGCCAAGCACCAGACCGTCGTCTTCGTCACGCACGATCTCAGCGAGGCGATCACGCTCGCCGACCGGATCGTGGTGATGACCCGGCGTCCCGGGCGCGTGAAGATGCTCTACGACGTCGCCCTCCCTCGGCCGCGCGACGTCATCAAGCTGCGCGAGTCGGAGGAGTACGCACGCGAGTACGGCCAGATCTGGCACGTGCTGGGTGAGGAATTCGCCGGGGCACGCCTGTGAAGGAGCGTGGCGCGATCCTCGTCTGGCGCCTGCTCATCCTCCTGACGCTGCTCGGCTCGTGGCAGTGGCTCACGGGGATCAAGGCGATCTCGAGGACGCCGGGGTTCTACTGGATCGATCCGTTCTTCGTCAGCCGGCCCTCCGAGATCCTGAAGCGTTTCGTGTATCTGGCGTCCGACGAGGTGCGGCTCACGATCTGGCAGATGGCGCTGTCCACGATCCAGTCGACTCTCTGGGGCTTCGTCGTCGGCGTCTCGTCGGGTTTCGCCGCCGGCCTGCTGCTCGGCCGTAACGATCGTCTGGCGCGGATCCTCGAGCCCTACATCATCGCGTTCAACTCGCTGCCGCGCATCGCGCTCGTGCCGCTCATCACGATGATCTTCGGCTTCGGCCTGCTGGCGAAGATCGTCCTCGCGTGGACGATCGTGTTCTTCATCGTCTTCTTCAACACGTTCCAGGGCGTGCGGTCCGTCGACGCCGATCTGGTTCACGCCGCCAGGTTCCTCGGCGCGTCCGAGCAGCAGATCCTCAGAACCGTCGTCGTGCCATCCGCGCTCGCGTGGACCTTCGCCTCGCTGACGCCCTCCATCTCGTTCGCGCTGATCGGCGTCGTGGTGGGCGAGTTCCTGGGTGGTGAGTCGGGCGGTGGGCTGGGCTACCTGATCATCCAGTCGCTCGGCACCTTGAACGCCGCCGACATGATGGTCGCCCTCCTCTCGCTGGGCGCGATCGGCGTCGTCCTGGCGCTCGGGATCAAGCAGGTCGAGATCCGGCTCCTGCGCTGGCGGCCGGAGTATCGCAACCGCGCGTGACGCGCTGGCTCCTCGGCGCGGTCGGCATCCTCCTCGTCCTGGGCGCCGTGACGATCCTGGTGTCGCGCTGGGCCGGTCGACGGAGCTCGCGCGCCCCCGTGCTCCTCTCGGTGATCGCGCAGTGGCTCGGCGCCTGGGTCCTGTGGAACTTCGCGGGGGGACTGGCGCTGCGGGCCGGGATTCTCACGGTCTGGGACACGACGCCGTTCGCGCTGCTCGCGCTGGCGGGCGGCGTGTGGCAGTACCGCGTCGGGGTGCGTGCCGGGCGGGACAAAGGCCTCGCCGTGTTCGTCGGCGGCCAGATCCTCTGGCTCGTGATCGTGCTCGCCCGCAACGGCGTCCTGCCCACGGGGTTCTGACGCGCTTCTTGGTGCGCGAACGGACGCCGCGGTAGGCTAGGCCATGGACCCCGCGGAGGAGATCCTCGTCGTCGATGACGATCCCGGGATCACCGGTCTCCTCGCCGAGCATCTCGAAGGCGAGGGGCACCGGGTGCTCGTGGCGCACTCGGCGGCCGAGGGCATCAGGTTCATCGACGAGCGGCCCGTCGCGCTGGTCCTGCTCGACCTCGTGCTTCCCGACGGCGACGGCCTCGCCGTCATGCACGCGGCTCGACGGCGCGAGCTGCCGCCCGAGGTCGTGATCGTCACGGGCCACGCCTCGCTGGACTCGGCGATCCAGGCGGTCGAGGGGAGCGCCGCGGGCTACATCGTGAAGCCCGTCGACTTGAACCGCCTCGCCGCGATCGTCCGCCGGGTGGTCGAGCGCCGTCACCTGCTCAGGGAGAACGCGGCCCTCCAGCGGGACCTGAGCGGGCGCGTCGCGGAGAGCGAGGCGCTGGCCGCGGTCTCGGCCACGGTCAGCTCGACGCTGGACGTGCGCGAAGGGCTCCGGCGCATCTGCCGCGAGCTCGCGCGCCTGCTCGGTGCGGAGACGGCCGCGGCCTACCTGCACGACCGCGCCACGGACGACCTCGTCCCAGCGGCGGCGTACCACGTGCCCAAGGAATACGTGCAGACGCTCGCGGTCGCGTCGCTTCCGCTGCGCGAGCAGGGCTTTCACCTTCCGATCTGGGGGGAGCGTCGGCCCGTCTTCTCCGACGACGTGGCGCACGATCCCCGCTTCACGCACGCGCTGTTCCGTGCGTTCCCCCACCAGTCTGGGCTCCTCCTCCCGATCATCCTCGACACGGCGACGGCCGGGGCCTTCTACCTCGTGTGGTGGAAGGCGCGTCGCTCGCCGACGGGACGCGAGCTCCAGCTCGCGCAGCGCGTGTGCGACCAGGTCGGGCTCCTCCTGAAAAACGCGCGGCTGTTCGAGAACGCCGAGCGGAACCGGCGCCAGCTCGAGGTGCTCAACGAGGTGTCGCGCCGGCTCGCCGCCGTCCACGAGCCCGACGAGGTGCTCGGGCTGATCGTGAACGAGGCGGCGCGCCTGCTGGGCGCCGAGGCGGCCGGCATCCGGCTCCGCGAGGGCGACGACCTGCTGGTCGCGGCCCGGACCGAGTCGGCCGCCCGCGTGATGGCGCGCCCGCGGATCAAGGTCGGCGAGAGCCTGTCGGGCCGGGTCGTCGCGACGGGCGAGACCGTGGTGGTCGAGGATCTGTCCGCGGACACCGGGCACGATCCGCTCCACAAGCGGGGGGCGCTCGAGCTCGGCTTCCGCGGCTTCGTCGGCGTGCCACTCCGGAGCCGGGGCGGAGTGACCGGCACGCTCAACATCTATACGAAAGGGGTGCGCCGCTTCGACGCCGACGAGATCGCGCTGCTCTCGGGTCTCGCCGACCAGGCGGCGGTGGCGATCGAGAAGGCTCGGTTGTTCCGCGACACGGAGGAAGGGCAGCAACGGCTCGAGCGCCTCTACCGGGCCGCGATGTCCATGCAGACGTCGTGGGACCGGGATGCGCGGCTCGACGCGTTCATCAGGGCGGCCCACGACGTGGTCGGATTCGACCGGGTGCGCGTCCTGCTCCTCACGGCGGACGGCACGAGGCTCGAGCCGGTGCGTACGCTCGGTCCTGAGGCCCCAGAGGGGGAGGTCGGCCTGCCCTTCTCGCCGGACGCCGGCCCGTTCTGGCAGGCGATGCAGCGCCGGCGCGCGGTCGCCGTGCTTTCGGACGAGGACCTGGCGCGCGCCGCGGCGATCGCGCCGGCGCTCCGCGCGCATCCGGACCTCCGCAGCCGGCGCTTCGTCGTCGCACCGCTCGTGATCGGCGACCGCGTCATCGGCGCGGCGAGCGCCGACAACAAGCCGAGCCGCCGGCCGATCGCGGCGGCGAGCGTCGAGCCGTTCGGCATGCTCTGCCAGGACCTGGCGATGGCGCTCGAAGAGAGCCGGCTGTATGCGGAGGCGCAGGCGCGCGAGCGACAGGCGACGCGCCTCCACGGGCTGACACGCGAGCTCGCGACGAGTCTCGAGGCCGACCAGGTGCTCGACCGGGTCACGGCCCAGACGGTCGAGCTCCTCGGCTGCGACGCCGCGGCGATCTTCGGCTACGACGGGGCACGGGGTGGCCTCACCTACCAGCGGGGGCTCAACCTGGAGCCCGAGCTCACCCGCGCCCAGTTCCTGCGTCCCGGAGAGGGCGTCGCGGGCCGAGCCTTCCAGGAGCGGCGTGTGGTGTGGACGCGCGACGTGCGGGCGGACGCGTCCCTCGAGTTCTCGCCGGTGTCGCGGAGGCTGGTCGGCGGCTCCGCCATGCGCGCGGTCCTCGGCGTCCCGATCGCGAGCCGAGACGAAGTCCACGGTGTGCTGATGGCGTACTTCTTCGTCCCGAAGGACTTCAGCCCTGACGCGGTGAAGCTGGTCGAGACGCTCGCCGACCACTCGGCGATCGCGCTGCAGAACGCCCGGCTCTTCGAAGAGACCCGGGCGCGCGAGCGGGAAGCCAAGACGCTCTCGGACGGGCTCGCGCTGCTGAACCAGGCGAGCCGAGCGCTGCACCGGACGCTCGAAGTCGACAAGATGCTGACCGGTGCGCTCGACGACCTCGCGAAGGCGTTCGGCGCGAGCGGCGCGGTCGTCAACATCTTCGACGCTGCCGGGACCCAGCAGCGCTCGGTCGGCTACTGGCTCCCCGGGGTCGAGGGCCGCGCGCACCCCGCCCGCAAGCACGGGATCAGCCAGGCGGTCCGCACGGCCCGCGCGCCGATGCTGATCGCGGACATCGGCGCGCGTCGGGACATCGTCCATCCCGAGAACTTCGTCCGCGGCGTGAAGGCGATCGCGGCGTTCCCCATCGTCGGCCAGGGCGCGCACGTGCTCGGCGCGCTGCTCCTCTACTACACCACGACGCAGAAGTTCCCGGACGGCGAGGTGCGTCTGCTCGCCTCCTACGCCGACCAGCTCGGCACGGCGCTCGAGAATGCACAGCTCTACGAGCAGACCCAGACCCAGCAGGTCCGTCTCGCGCAGATCTTCGACTCCACGTCGGACGGGATCATCCTGGTGAGTCGCGAGGGCGAGATCAGGGCCGCCAACCGTCGGGCCGGCGCCCTGCTCGACTTCGACGCCGGCGAGGTCTTGGGCGTCTCCCTCACCGCCCTGCTCGCCGGGTTCCGGAGCTCCGTGCCCGATCACGACAGGACGTTCGGCGCCCTGCAGGCGCTGCTGGGGGATCCCGAGCGCGGCGGGGCGGGCGACCTCGACCTGACGCGGGGCAGTCGCGTCGTCCACTGGACCGGGCAGCCGACGCGGGACGCGACGGGCGCGACGATCGGGTTCACCCTCACGCTGCGCGACGTCACTGAGGAACGCCAGGTCAGCCAGATGAAGTCGGACTTCGTGTCGTTCGTCACGCACCAGCTCCGCACGCCACTGGCCGGAATCAAGTGGATGCTGGAGCTTGCGGCGCAGGCTCCGGACGCCCCGGGCGAGGCGGCCGGGTACGTCCAGGACGCGCGCGAGGCCGCCGAGCGGCTCATCGGACTCGTGAACGATCTCCTCGACATCTCCAGGCTCGAGAGCGGCAAGCTCACCGTCAATCTCGAGCCCACGGACCTCGGGGCGCTGACGGCGGGCGTTCTCGGCGAGATCGCGACGCTCCTGGAGGGAAAGCGGCACCGGCTGTCGGTGACTGGAACCGAGGCGCTGCCGCCGGTGCTCGCGGACGTGCAGCTCCTGCGACAGGTCGTGCTCAACCTGACCTCGAACGCCATCAAGTACACCCCGACGGGCGGGCAGATCGCGATCCGCATGCGCGCGGAGGATGGCGCGGTCCGCTGGGAGATCAGGGACAGCGGCATCGGCGTTCCCGGAGCGTCGCAGGCGCGGCTGTTCGAGAAGTTCTTCCGGGCGGAGAACGCGCACACGGTCGAAACGGAGGGCACGGGCCTCGGACTCTACCTGGTCCGGCTCATCGTCGAGAAGCTCGGCGGGCGGGTCTGGTGCGAGTCGGAGGAGGGCAAGGGCGCGACGTTCATCTTCACGTTGCCGGCGGACAGGTGAGGGCATGGAGACGACGGGACGGCAGATCCTGCTGGTCGAGGACGATCGATTCCTTCGGCGCGCGTGCGAGGCGAGCCTGCGCCAGCGTGGCTTCACCGTGACGACGGCCGAGGACGGCGAGGAGGGGTTGCGACTGGCGAGGAGTCGGGGCTTCGACCTCGTGCTCCTCGACATGCTGATGCCGAAGCTCTCCGGGCTCTCGGTGCTGCGGGCGCTCCGGGAGGAGGAGGCGACGCGTATGCTGCCCGTCCTGATCCTCTCGAATTCGTCGCGCGAGCAGGACGTGTCCGAGGTGACCGCGCTCGGCGTGTCCGGGTACCTGGTGAAGGCGAACCTGTCGCTCAAGGAGCTCGGCGACCGCATCGAGCAGCTCCTCGGAGGTCCCCGTGGCTGAGCGCGCGCGTCGTATCCTGCTCTGCGAGGACGACCGATTCCTGCGCAAGGCGGCGGAGGCGCGGCTCCGCCAGCACGGCTTCACGGTCTTCAGCGCGATGGACGGCGAGGAGTCGCTGCGGGTGGCGCGGGAGCAGATCCCGGACCTGATCCTCCTCGACCTCATCATGCCGAAGGTTCAGGGATTCGAGGTGCTCCGCCGCCTCAAGGCGGATGCGGCCACCGCGGGCATCCCCGTCGTCGTGCTCTCGAACCTGGGACAGGACCGCGACGTCGAGCAGGCGACGGCGCTGGGCGCCCGGGCGTATTTCGTCAAGGCGCATCTCTCGCTCCAGGACCTCGTCACGAAGGTCGATGACGTGCTGGGAGGACGGTAGATGGCCGGACTCCGCATCGAGGACGCCGAGCTCCACACGCTGCTGGTCCAGCGCCTCGAGATCCTGGACGAGGGCGAGTTCGAGCGCGCGCGGAAGATGGCGACGCGCCTGCGCATCCCGCTCGAGCGCGCGGTGATCGAGCGGGGCCGCGTGCCCGTCAACTTCATCCTCACCCACGTCGCCGAGATGTGGGGCGTCGGGTTCGTCGACCTCCGCGTGAGCGACGTCAAGCCGGAGGCGCTCGCGCTCCTGACGGAGGAGTACGCCCGCCAGCACATGCTGTTGCCGTTCGACGTCGACGGCGACCGGCTCCACGTCGCGATGTGGAACCCCCGGGACCGGCAGGCGATCGACGAGATCGAGCGCACGACGAGGCACAGGGTGGTTCCGTACCTCGCCCCCGAGGCGGCCATCCTGCGGGGGCATCTGCTGTACAGGGGCAATCTCCGCGAGATGCTCGAGCGCGCCATCGCCGACGAGAGCCTCACGCTCGTGCAGCAGCAGAGCGCGGTCGCCCAGCGGTCGACGGCCGAGCTGCTGACGCGGATCCTGGAGTACGCCGCGGTGGCACGCGCCTCCGACATCCATATCGAACCCTACGAGCTGGAGGCGATCGTCCGCTATCGCATCGACGGGGCGCTTCACGAGGTCCTGAACCTGCCGCCGCCGATGCTCACCCCACTGGTGGCCCACATCAAGATCGTGAGCCGGCTCCGGATCGACGAGCGGCGGGCGCCGCAGGACGGCCGCTTCGAGGCGGATCTGGGCGGCTACAAGATGGACATGCGCGTCTCCTCCCTGCCGACGATGTGGGGCGAGAAGATCGTGATGCGGGTCCTCTCGCGGGAGAGCCTCGTGATCGACCTCGAGGACCTCGGTCTGGTCGCGCGGGACTACGAGATCGTGCTGCGCAACCTCCTCAGACCCTTCGGGATGGTCCTGATCACCGGGCCCACGGGGTCCGGGAAGACGACGAGCCTCTACTCGATGCTCGTGCGCCTCGGCATCGAGCGGCAGAGCGTGGTGAACATCTCGACCATCGAGGACCCGATCGAATACACGCTGCCGCGCGTGAACCAGATGGCGGTCAACCCCGGCGCCGGGGTCGAGTTCGCCACCGGGCTTCGCGCGCTCCTCCGGCAGGACCCGGACATCATCATGGTCGGTGAGATCCGCGACCGCGAGACGGCCGAGATCGCCGTGCGCGCGGCGCTCGTCGGGCGGCTGCTGATCTCCACGCTGCACACCAACGACGCGACGGGAGTCGTCCCCCGCCTCCTCGACATGGGCATCGAGCCGTTCCTGGTCGCCTCCACGCTCGCGCTCGCCCTGGCCCAGCGCCTCGTCCGGCGCATCTGCGTGCGGTGCCGGGAGTCCGTGACGCCGGACCCGGCGCTGGTGCGCTCACTGCACGCGCGCCCGGACTTCGACCGCACCCTCGAGGTCCTGCGATCCGAGGGGATCCTCGGCAGCGGTACCGACCCCCTCGGTGGCCTGCAGATGTTCCGGGGACGGGGCTGTCCCCAGTGCAACGGCAGTGGGTTCCGCGGGCGCGTCGCGGTGTTCGAGCTCTTCGAGGTGGACGACGCCGTCCGCGCGCTGATCATGGACCGGCGCGACGCGTCCATGATCCGGGCCGCCGCGGTCGACCAGGGGATGAAGACGATGTTCCAGGACGGCCTGGCCAAGGCCCTGCTCGGCGAGACGCCGCTGGAAGAAGTCTTCCGCGTGGCGCTCTGAAGTGGCCCGGCGGATGCGTGGCTAGGTGCGGCTGCCGGGCTTGATCGCCTGGCTGCCGCTCCGGCAGAGCGGGCACGCCTCCGGCGCCCAGATCGTGGCCTCCACCGTCGCGAGCGCGGCGAACGGGACGGCGAAGGAGACGGCACCACCGCTCCGGTCGATCAGCGACCCCACGCCCGCGACGGCGCCGCCGGCCTCCTCGACGCAGCGGACGACCTCGCGCGTCGACCCGCCCGTGGTGATCACGTCCTCGACGACCAGGCAGCGCTCGGCGGGCGCGAGCGCGAAACCGCGGCGCAGGCGCATCACGCCGTTCTCCCGCTCGCTGAAGAGTGCGCGAACACCCAGCGTGCGCGCCACCTCGTACGCCACGAGGATGCCGCCGATCGCGGGCGCGAGCACGGTCCGGACGCTCTCGCCGGGCAGACGCGCGGCGAGAGCGCGGCCAAGCGCCTCGGCGTACTCCGGGTGCTGCAGCACGAGCGCGGACTGTAGATAGAGGTCCGAGTGAAGCCCCGACGTGAGCCGGAAGTGGCCGCGCATGAGCGCGCCGGTCTTCTCGTAGAGATCGAGCGTCTCGCGCTCGGTCACGAGCCCCCGAGTTCCCGGACGATGGCGGCGGCCGCGGCGGCCGGGTCCGATGCGCCCGTGATCGGCCGGCCGACGACGAGGTAGTCGGCGCCGGCAACGAGCGCGGCGCACGGCGTCGCGATGCGTACCTGATCGTCCGTTCCCTCGCCTCCCCCGGGGCGGATGCCGGGCGTGACGATCACCCAGTCCCGACCCAGTCCGAGCCGGAGTGCGCGGACCTCCTGCGGCGACGCCACACAGCCGTCGAGCCCCGCCTCGCGCGCGCGCTCCGCGAGGTGGAGCACGTGCGCCTCCACGGTGGCGGCCACGCCGACCTCCCGGTGGAGCGCCGTCCGGTCGAGGCTCGTGAGGACCGTGACGCCGAGACAGACGGGACGCGCGGTCCCGAAATCGGCGGCCGCCTTCGTGGCGGCGTCGGCCGCGGCACGCATCATCGCGAGGCCGCCGCTCGCGTGGACGTTCAGCATCGAGACGCCGAGGCGCGCCGCCGCCCGGACGGCGCCGGCGACCGTGTTGGGGATGTCGTGGTACTTGAGGTCGAGGAAGACGCCGAAGCCGCGTTTCCTGGCGGCCTCGACCGCCCTCGGTCCGGCCGCCGTGAAGAGCTGTGAACCGATCTTGCAGCCGGTGAGCGTGCCGGCGAGGCAGTCGAGCAACCGCTCCGCGTCGCCGAGGGCCTCGACGTCGAGGGCGACCAGCACACGGTCCGCCGGGCTACCGGCCGGCATCGTGGTACTCCTGCAGGCTCAACACGTGCTGCTCGCCCTTCAGGAGCGCCTCGATCGCGCCGATCGCGGTCTGGGCGCCGTCCATCGTCAGGTAGTAAGGGATGTGCTGCGTGACGGCCGTGCTCCGGATCATGTACGAGTCCTTGCGCGCGCGCCCGTCCTCGGGCGTGTTGAGCACCAGCGCGATCTCGCCCCGCTTCATCAGGTCGATCACGTTCGGCCGATAGCCCTCTGCGACCTTGTGGATCAACTCGACCGACATGCCGTGGCGCTCGAGGACGCGCGCCGTTCCGGCGGTGGCCACCAGCGCGAAACCCATCTCGACGAGCCGCTTGGCGAGGGTCATCACGAGCCGCTTGTCGCGGTTCTTGACCGAGACGAAGACTTTGCCGGAGGTGGGGAGCGCCGAGTCCGCGGCGATCTGCGCCTTGAGGTAGGCCTTACGGAAGTCGCGATCGATGCCCATGACCTCGCCGGTGGATTTCATCTCGGGCCCGAGCACGATGTCCACGCCGGGGAACTTGATGAAGGGGAACACGGACTCCTTGACCGCGATGTGGGCGAGCTCGCGCTCCTCGATCCACCCGTGCGGGGCGATCGGTTGGCCCAGCATGGCGGCGGTCGCCACCTTCGCGAGCGGAAGGCCGATGGCCTTCGAGACGAACGGGACCGTACGCGAGGCGCGCGGGTTCACCTCGAGGACGTAGACCGTCTCGTTGCGGATCGCGAACTGCACGTTGATGAGCCCGACGACGCCGAGCGCGCGCGCGAGCGCCCGTGCCTCGGCCGCGAGCTCGCGAACCTGGTCTTCGCCGAGCGAGTAGGGGGGGAGGGCGCAGGCGGCGTCGCCCGAGTGGACCCCGGCCTTCTCGATGTGCTCCATGACGCCGCCGACGATCACGCGCTCGCCGTCGGCGACCGCGTCCACGTCGATTTCGATCGCGTCCTCGAGGAACTTGTCGATCAGCACCGGATGTTCGGGCGAGACCAGGACGGCCTCGCGCATGTACTCGCGGAGATCCTCGTCGTCGTAGACGAGGCGCATGGCGCGGCCGCCGAGCACGTAGGAGGGCCGCACGAGCACCGGGTACCCGACGCCGATGGCGATCGCCTGGGCCTCGGGGAGCGAGCGCGCCGTCGCGCCCGCGGCCTGGTGGAGCCCGAGCTCGGTGATCAGCTCGTTGAAGCGCTGGCGGTCCTCGGCGCGGTCGATCGCGTCGGGCGGCGTGCCGAGGATCGGCACGCCGGCCTCCCGCAGCGGTACCGCGAGCTTGAGCGGCGTCTGGCCGCCGAACTGGACGATCACGCCGAGCGGTCGCTCCCGCTCGACGATGTTCAGGACGTCCTCGAGCGTCAAGGGCTCGAAGTACAGGCGGTCGGACGTGTCGTAGTCCGTGGAGACGGTTTCGGGGTTGCAGTTGACCATGATCGCTTCCACGCCGAGGTCGCGGAGGGCGAACGCGGCGTGGACGCAGCAGTAGTCGAACTCGACTCCCTGGCCGATGCGGTTGGGGCCGGAGCCCAGGATGACGACCTTCGGCCGGTCGGTCGGCGGGGCTTCGTCCTCCTCCTCGTACGTGGAGTAGAGATAGGGCGTGTGGGCCACGAACTCGGCCGCGCACGTGTCCACCATCTTGAACGTCGCGACCACGCCGCGCTCGCGACGGAGGCGCCGGACGGCCCCCTCCGTGGTCCCCGCCAGCTCCGCGATCCGGCGGTCGGCGAAGCCGAGTTGCTTGGCGCGGCGCAGGACGTCGGCATCAGCGAGCGCGGCGCGGGCGATCTCGGGCTCGAAGAGGACGATCTCGCGGATCCCCTCGAGGAACCACGGGTCGATGCGCGTGAGACCGTGGATCTCCTGGGTCGCGAAGCCTGCGCGGTAGGCATCGCCGACCGCGAAGAGCCGCTCTGGGGTGGGCACGCGCAGGAGGGCGCGCAGCTCGTCCGCGTCGGCCGTGCGGCCCAGGGTCAGCGCCCAGCGATCCTCCTCCAAGGACCGCACGGCCTTCTGCAGCGCTTCCTTGAACGTTCGACCGATGGCCATGACTTCGCCGACGGACTTCATCTGCGTGGTGAGCGTGCGGTCGGCCTCGGGGAATTTCTCGAACGCCCAGCGCGGGAACTTGACGACACAGTAGTCGATGGCCGGCTCGAACGAGGCCGGTGTCTCACGCGTGATGTCGTTCCTGATCTCGTCGAGCGTGTAGCCGACGGCGAGCTTGGCCGCGATCTTGGCGATCGGGAACCCCGTCGCCTTGGAGGCGAGCGCGGAGGAGCGGGAGACCCGAGGATTCATCTCGATGACGACGAGGCGCCCGTCCTCGGGGTTCACCGCGAACTGGATGTTCGAGCCGCCGGTCTCGACGCCGATCTCTCGGATGATCGCGATCGCGGCGTCGCGCATCAGCTGGTATTCCTTGTCGGTGAGGGTCTGAGCGGGAGCGACCGTCACCGAGTCCCCGGTATGGACACCCATCGGGTCCACGTTCTCGATCGAGCAGATGATGACGACGTTGTCGGCGAGGTCGCGCATCACCTCGAGCTCGAACTCCTTCCAGCCGATCACGGATTCCTCGACGAGCACGGTCCCGACCGGCGACATCTGGAGCCCCCAGCGGATCGCCTCCTCGAGCTCCTCCGGGTTGTACGCGATCGACCCGCCGGTGCCGCCGAGGGTGAACGAGGGCCGGATGATCGCCGGATAGCCGATCTGCCGCACGATCGCGCGCGCCTCGTCGAAGCTCCGCGCGTAGCCGGAGCGCGGCAGCGCGATCCCGATCCGCTGCATGGCCTGCTTGAAGAGGTCGCGATCCTCGGCCTTCTTGATCGCGGGGAGCTTCGCGCCGATCAGCTCGACGCCGAAGCGGTCGAGCGTGCCGTCCTCGGCGAGCGCGACGGCCAGGTTCAGCCCGGTCTGGCCGCCGAGGGTCGGCAGGAGCGCCTGCGGCCGCTCCCGCGCGATGATCTTGGCGACGAACTCCGGCGTGAGGGGCTCGACGTAGGTGCGGTGCGCGAGCTCCGGGTCGGTCATGATCGTCGCCGGGTTCGAGTTGACGAGCACGACCTCGAAGCCCTCCTCGCGGAGAGCCTTGACGGCCTGCGTGCCGGAGTAGTCGAACTCGCACGCCTGACCGATGACGATCGGTCCCGAACCGACGATCAGGATCCTGTGGAGGTCGGTGCGCTTAGGCACGGGCGGCTCCCGGCGGGGCGGGGCGGCGGGCCCCGCTCGACCACGCGCGCGGCGACGCTCTGGGTGACGTAGGGCGCGCGCCGGCTCCGGAGACCCTGACAACACGGGTCTCGCGGGGCCCGCCGCCCCGCCCCGCCCGGGCCCGCCACGCCAGCTCTGGTCCGCGGGCCTGCGTCAGGCGGCCGAGTTCACGACGTGGATGCCGCCCGCGACGGCCAGCGCGCCCGCCACCTGCAAGAGCGAGAGCGGCTCGCCGAGGAGCGCCCAGCCGATCAGCACGCCGAAGACCGGCGAGAGGAACACGAAGGCGTTGACGCGGACCGCGGAGTAGCTCCGGATCAGCCAGTTGAAGACGGCGAACGAGAACGCGGCGGCCACGGCACCGAGGTAGAGCACGCTCCCGACGGCGAGCGGACTGAGCCGCCAGGGCGCGTCGGGCTCGAGCATCAGCGTCAGGACACCCATGACGGGCATCGCCACCGCGGCGCTCCACAGGATGACCGAGGCCGAGTGGACCTCGCGCGGCATGGTCTTGACCAGGATCGTGGCCGCCGACCAGCCGAGCGTCCCCAGCAACACGAACGCGTCGCCCACGAGCGACGCCTGGCCGGGGAGGCGGTCGGCGAACACCAGTACGATGCCCGTGAACGCGAGCACCGTCCCACCGAGCCGTCGCGTCGTGAGCCGCTCGGCCGGCACGAAGAGCGGCAGCAGCAGGAGCGTGAAGAAGGGCTGCGTGTTGAACAGGATCGACGCGCGCCCCGCCGTCGTGCGGGCGGCGCCGAGGTAGAAGAGCGCCATCGTCCAGCAGAAGGCCGCGCCGCCGGCCAGGAGGAAGCGCCGCGCCCGGCGCCCGTAGACAACGGGGACGCCCGCCAGCCGCGAGTACAGGAACAGCAGCGCGCTCGCGACGACCACCCGCAGGAAGAGCGAGCCGAAGACCGGCAGGTCGCGGAACCCGAGCTTCACCATCGTGTACGATCCGCCCCAGATCGCCGTGAGGAGCACGACGAGCGCGATCGCCCGCGCGGGCAGCCGGTCGGGCACCGATCGGGCTCGTCCTATTCCTCGACCAGTCCATACACGATCGAGGTCTCGGGGGCGGCTTCCTCGCGGCGGTAGAGGACGTCGTCGAGCCGCCCGCTGCCGATCCACGCGGCCTCGCCGCTGCCCCAGAGCGTCTCGCCGAGGACGCTCATACGCCGGTCGACGCGCTCGCGGACGGCGTGAGCCTCGAGCGAGGTGTCGCTCTGCGTGGTGAACGAGGTCCACTCGGGCTTCTGGCCCGAACCCTCCGTCTTCCGGTACGAGATCAGGTACTTGGGCATGACGTCGATCAGCCTCCCTTCCGCGCCATCAGCTCGGTGAAGCGATGGAACAGGTGGTTCGCGTCGTGCGGCCCCGGCGAGGCCTCCGGGTGGTACTGCACGGAGAACGCGGGCCACTCGCGGTGGCGCAGGCCCTCGCAGGTGCCGTCGTTCAGGTTGACGTGTGTCGGCTCCCAGCCGCGGGCGCCGACCGAGTCCGGATCGACGGCGAAGCCGTGGTTCTGCGCGGTGATCTCGACCTTGCCCGTCGCGAGATCCTTCACCGGGTGGTTGGCGCCGTGGTGGCCGAAGGGCAGCTTGTACGTGCGGCCGCCGCCGGCGAGGCCGAGGATCTGGTGGCCGAGGCAGATGCCGAAGATCGGGAGCCGTCCGAGCAGCTCGCGCACCGAGGCGATGAGGTACGGGACGCCCTCGGGGTCGCCCGGGCCGTTGGAGAGGAACAGGCCGTCGGGCCGCCGCTCGAGGATCTCGGCGGCGGAGGTGGCGGCCGGGACGACCGTGACCTCGCAGCCCGCCATCCGGAGCTGCCGCAGGATGTTGAGCTTGACGCCGCAGTCGTAGGCGACGACGCGGAGGTGGGGCGCGGGCGGCGGCACGTAGCCCCGTGCGAGCTCCCAGCTTCCCTCCTGCCAGGCGAACGGCGCCTCCGTCGTCACCTCCGCGACGAGATCGCGACCGACGAGGCCCGGCAGCGCGCGGGCACGCTCGAGCAGGCGCGCGGGATCGGCCTCGACGGAGGAGATGATGCCGTCCTGGGCGCCGTGATCCCGCAGATGACGCGTGAGCGCGCGCGTGTCGATGCCCTGGAGGCCCACGATCCCGTGGGTCCTGAGGTAGTCGTGGAGGCTCGTCGAGGCCCGGAAGTTCGACGCGATCGGCGAGGCCTCCTTCACGATGAACCCGTTCACCCACGGGCGCCGCGACTCGACGTCCTCCAGGTTCACGCCGTAGTTGCCGATCAGCGGGTAGGTCATCATGACGATCTGGCCACGGTAGCTCGGGTCCGTCAGGATCTCCTGGTAGCCCGACATCGCCGTGTTGAAGATGACCTCGCCGGAGGCCTCGCCGAGCGCTCCGAGCGCCCCGCCACGAAACACGCGACCGTCGCGCAGGACGAGGATGGCGGGCGTCACGGCCGCACGACCCCGCCGGCGACGATGGTGAGCGCGGGCGCGCCGGTGAGCTGCCAGGAGGCGAACGGCGTGTTGCGACTCTTCGACCTGAAGCGCGCCGGCTCGATGGTGACTCGCCGATCCAGGTCGAGCACCGTCACGTCCGCCGGCGCGCCCGGAGCGAGGCTCCCGCCCGGCAGGCCGAACAGGCGCGCCGGATCGCGCGAGAGCCGCGCGACGAGCGTCGCCAGGGACAGGAGGCCGGGGCCGACGACCCGGTCGAGCAGCACGGACACGGCGGTCTCGAGGCCGACGACGCCGAACGCGGCCCGGTCGAACTCGCCTTCTTTCTCGGCGAGCGCGTGCGGCGCGTGGTCGGTCGCGATGCAATCGATGGTGCCGTCGGCGAGCGCCTCGAGGAGCGCCTCCGTGTCGCGCTTGGTCCGGAGCGGTGGCGCCATCTTCGTGTTCGGATCGTACGTCCGGACAGCCTCTTCGGTGAGGACCAGATGGTGTGGCGTCACCTCGGCGGTCACCCGCACGCCTCGCGATTTCCCTTCGCGGACGAGCCGGACCGCGCCCGCCGTCGAGAGGTGGGCGATGTGCACGTGCGCCCCTGTCAGCTCCGCGAGGAGGATGTCGCGCGCGACCATCACGTCCTCGGCCGCCGCCGGCGCGCCCGGCAGGCCGACCTCCGTGGAGACGACGCCCTCGTTCATCGCCCACCCGTGACAGAGCGTCGTGTCCTCCGCGTGGCTGACGACCGGCACGCCGAAGGGCAGCGTGTACTCGAGCGCGCGCCGGTAGAGGCCGGCGTTCATCACGCACCGGCCGTCGTCGGAGAAGGCCACGCAGCCGGCCTCGGCGAGCTCCGCCAGCTCGGCGAGCTCCTCGCCCTTGAGGCCGCGGGTCACCGCGCCGATCGGGTAGACGCGCACGACGCCCTCGACCTTCGCCTTGGCCAGGATGTAATCCGTGACGGCGCCGTTGTCGTTGACGGGATGCGTGTTCGCCATGCACGCCACGGCCGTGAAGCCGCCGGCCGCCGCGGCGCGCGTTCCCGTCGCGACCGTCTCCTTGTACTCGTAGCCCGGCTCGCGCAGGTGGACGTGCACGTCGATGAAGCCCGGGCAGACCACCTTCCCCGTCACGTCGAGGACCTCGGTGCCAGCCGGCGCCTCGAGCCTTCTTCCGACGCGCTCCACCCGCCCCTCGACGAGCAGGACGTCCTGCACGGCGTCGAGGCCGTTGGCGGGATCGACGACGCGGCCGTTCTGGAGCAGCAGACTCATGCGCCGTTCCCTCCCTTGCTGCCCGCGAGCAAGAGCAGGACACCCATCCGCACGGCGACGCCCTTCGCGACCTGGTCGAGGATCACCGAGTACGGCCCGTCGGCGACTTCCGGTGAGAGCTCGACGCCGCGATTGACCGGCCCGGGGTGCATGATCAGCACGTCCGGCCGTGCGTGCCGCGCGAGCCGGTCGAGCGAGAGCCCCCAGTAGCGCGAATACTCGCGCAGCGACGGGATCAGGCCCGCGGCCATGCGCTCGTGCTGCAGGCGCAGCATCATGATCACGTCCACGTCGCGGATCGCGTCGTCGAGGCGGTGGCTCACCTTGACGCCCAGCTCCTGGACGAACGGCGGGATCAGCGTCGGCGGCCCCGCCACGGTCACCGTCATGCCGAGCTTGCGCATGCCGTGGATGTTCGACCGCGCGACACGGCTGTGGGCGATGTCGCCGACGATCGCGACGTGGAGGCCCTCGACGTGGCCCTTCTTCTCGCGGATCGTCAGGAGATCGAGGAGCGCCTGCGTCGGATGCTCGTGGGTGCCGTCGCCCGCGTTCACGATCGAGCAGGGGAGCTCGCGGGCCAGGAGCGCCGCGGCGCCGGAGGAGGAATGGCGGACGACGACCACGTCCGGACTCATCGCGGCGATGTTCTTGGCGGTATCGACGAAGCTCTCGCCCTTCGCCGTGCTCGAGCCGCTCGCGGCGAAGTTGACGACGTCGGCGGACAGCCACTTGCCGGCGATCTCGAACGACGTGCGCGTCCGCGTCGACGCCTCGTAGAAGAGATTCACGACCGTCTTGCCCCGGAGCGCCGGCACCTTCTTGATCTCGCGCGTCGCGATCTCCTGCAGCGACGCCGCGGTGTCCACCAGCAGGAGGATCTCGCTCGCGTCGAGATCGCGCATGGCCAAGAGGTCTTTCCGGGTCCAGCCCATGCTCAAACCTCCTCGGGTTCTTCGATCACCACGCGATCCTCGCCGTCGTGCTCGCGCAGGCGCACCGACACGCTCTCGCGCCGCGAGGTCGGGAGGTTCTTGCCGACGTAATCCGGACGGATCGGCAGCTCGCGGTGGCCGCGGTCGATCAGGGTCGCGAGCTGGATGGCCGTCGGGCGCCCGAGGTCGATGATCGCGTCGAGCGCCGCGCGGATCGTGCGGCCGGTGAAGAGCACGTCGTCCACGAGGACGACGGTCTTGCCTTTGATGGAGAACGGGATGTCGGTGCCGCGGATGACGGGCGTGCCGCGCATCGCCAGGTCGTCCCGGTAGAGCGTGATGTCGAGGGTTCCGACGGGCAGCGTGGCGCCGTCGATCTTGGCGATCTTGGCTGCGAGTCGATGGGCCAGCGTGACGCCGCGTGTGCGGAGCCCCACGAAGGCGAGCTCGGTGGCGCCGCCGTTCCGCTCGAGGATCTCGTGGGCGATGCGCGTCAGCGCGCGATCGAGCGCGGCCTCGTCGAGCACCTGCGCCTTCTCGCGGAACGGCCGGGCGGGACTACTCACACTGCTCTCCTTACGGGCCTCTCGGGGCCCACTTAAAGGACAAGCACGAACGAACCTACGTCACTCTACCTGCGCGTTCCCGCCGCTGTCAACCGCCGGCGAGCGTCGCGACGACGGGCACGTGGTCGGATGGCTTCTCACCCTTGCGCTCCTCACGGTCGATCTCGACCGCGGTGCAGGCGCTCGCCACGGACGCCGACACGAGGATGTGATCGATCCGGAGCCCCCAGCCCCGGTGGAACGCCCCGGCCCGGTAGTCCCACCACGTGAACAGCTCGCCCGCCTCGCGGTGCAGGCGGAGCGCGTCGCTGAGCCCCCAGGCGAGGAGGTCCCGGAACGCCGCACGCTCCGGCTCGCTGCACATGATCTTCCCCCGCCACTGCTCGGGGTCCCACACGTCCCGGTCCTCGGGCGCGACGTTGAGGTCGCCGCAGACGACGACGTCGCGCCCGGCGTCGGCGCCGGCGTCGAGAAAGGCGCGGAGGCGCCGGTACCAGTCGAGCTTGTAGACGTACTTCTCCGAGCCCACCTCCTGGCCATTCGGGCCGTAGACGTTGACGACGCGGAGGCCGGCGACGTCGGCCACCAGGAACCGGCGCTGGGCGTCGTCGGCGTCGCCCGGGAGCGCGCGCGCGACCTCGGTCGGCTCCGCGCGCGAGAGTATCGCGACGCCGTTGTAGGTGCGCTGCCCGGCGACGAGCGACCGGTACCCACACGCCTCGAGCTCGGCGCGCGGGAACTCCTCATCGGTCACCTTGACCTCCTGCAGGCACACGATGTCGGGCCGGCGGCGCTCGAGCCAGGCCAGGAGGCGTGGCAGGCGGATTCGGATCGAGTTGACGTTCCAGGTCGCGAGCTTCACGGCGCGTCCCGTACGATCGCGGTGCCCGCGCGCCCGGCGACGGCCTCGGCGACGCGGTCGAGCGAGGTGATGACCGCGCGGCCACCGGCCTCGACGAACTCGGCCGCCGCCTCGACCTTCGGCCCCATGCTGCCCGGCGGGAACTCGCCCGCGGCGAGCAGCTGTTGCGCCTCGCGGATCGTGAGCCGGCTGAGGAAGCGCTGCCGCGGCGTGCCCCAGCCGACGGCCACGCGCTCGACGCCGGTGAGGAACAGCACGGCGTCGGCGCCGAGTGCCTGCGCGAGCACGACGCTCGCGAAGTCCTTCTCGATCACGGCCTCGACGCCACGGAGCCCGCCGGGCGTCTCGACCACGGGAATGCCGCCGCCGCCCACGGCGACGGGGATCGCGCCGGCGTCCACGAGCGCCCGGACCAGCGGCGCCTCGACGACCCGGACGGGACGCGGCGAGGGGACGACGCGCCGCCAGCCGCGCCCCGCGTCCTCGACGACCTGCCAGCCGCTCTCCTTCGCGAGCCGCGCGGCCTGCGCCTCTCGATAGAACGTCCCGATCGGCTTGGTCGGTCGCGCGAAGGCCGGGTCGGCGGGGTCCACGACCACCTGGCAGACGAGAGCCGCGACGCGGTCGGGAAGCCCGCGCCGGCGCAGCAGGTTGCCGAGCACCTGCTGGATCGCGAAGCCCATGCTGCCCTGCGTCTCGGCGACGCAGAGATCCAGCGTGAGGGCGGGGATCACGAGCTTGGCGATCTCCATGCGGAGCAACTCCTCGCCGACCTGCGGGCCGTTGCCGTGCGTCAGCACGAGGCGGTGGCCCGCCGCGACCAGGTCGAGGAGCGGCGGGAGCGAGCGGGTGAGCGCGTCGAACCATTCGGTGGCCGACCCGCCGTCGTCGGTCCGGAGGGCGTTCCCGCCGATGGCGACGACGAGCCGGGTCATGGGAGCGGGGTCCGCGCGGCCGGCTCGCGCCGTGGGTGGCCTGCTGCAGGCACGCGTGGCTTTGATTGGAGCGGGGTCCGCGCGGCCGGCTCGCGCCGTGGGTGGCCTGCTGCAGGCACGCGTGGTTTCATCCGGCGAGCGCCGCGAGCGCCAGCTCGAAGCAGGCGAGCGGCGCGCGGGCGACGCCGGCGCCGATCTGGCCGGTCCCGGCCTGCCGCCCGGCGATGCCCGTGTTGATGAGCGGCGTGATTCCGGTCTCGACGACGCGCCGCACGTCGATGCCCGCGGGCACCCCACGCTCGTCCTGCGCGGGGATCGAGAAGTACGGGTGCTCGCCGTGACAGATGTCGCGGATCTCCTCGGTCGCGGCCAGCGCGTCCGCCATCCCGCCGGCGCCGACGAAGCGGGCGACCGCGGGGGACGCCGCCATCGCGCCGCCGCCGAGGCCGACCGTCTCGACGATCGCGCTGTCGCCCATGTCCGGGTTTGCGTCGCCGGCGCCGTAGCCCGGGAAGTAGAGCCCGGTGGGCATTTCGACGGGCGCCGTGAACCACCGGTCGCCCGTCGCGGAGACCCGGATGCCGAAGTCCGTGCCGTTGCGCGCCATCGCGGTGACGAGCGTCGCCTCCGGGATGCCGGCCGCCGGGTCGGCGAGCGCCTTGCCTGCCGCCATCGCGACGTTCAGGAAGAACTGATCGTTGCCGGCCATGAACTCGGCGAGCCGCGCGACCGCGTTGTGGCGCTGGCCCGCGCGCGCCACGTGCGGCATCAGCGCGCGCACTAGGAGCGAGGAGGCGGCGACGTTCCGCTGGTGCAGCTCGTCGCCCATCCGCAGTGCCTGGGCGATGAGCGGGCGCAGCTCGATCCCGCGCGCCGCCCTGAGCGCGGCGCCGAGTAGCGGCCCGGCCTCGCTGGCGAGCCAGCGCAGGCGCGCGAGCACGGAGTCGTCGGTCGCGCCGAAGCGGAGCACCTTGCCGAGGCCTTCGTTGATCGTCGCGTGGGCGCGGGTGCCGTGCGCGCGGTTCTCGACCACGAGGACCGGCATCGACGCGGTGACGATCCCCGTCATCGGGCCGACCGCTCGCCAGTCGTGGCAGGGCGCCAGGCGCGCCGCGCCGCGCCGCACGAGGTCCTCCGCGGCGTCGTCGTTGGCCGCCCAGCCCTCGTAGCGGATCGCGCAGCGGACGGCCGCGCGCATCGGCTCGCACATCCGCTCCCAGGCGAGCGGCGGCCCCGCGTGGAGCACCGTGCGCTCGGGCAGCTCGAGCGCCTCGCGGGCGGGGCGGCAGTCGACCAGCGCGGGCTCGCCGCCGGTGAGCCGATCGAACGCGACGGCGTTCGCGCGCTCGACGGCCTCGCGCCGAGCGTCCAGGCGCGCGAGCAGGGCGAGGGCGTGGGCGCTGGCAGCCGGCGGCCGCCAGGCGACGTGGACGACCGGCACGCGCAGGGCGGCGAGCGTCTCGGCGAACAGCTCGAGGCCCACGTTGACGACGCGCGGCGGCGCGGCCAGCAACGGGTGCTCCGGCGTCATGTGCCCTCCCGTGAGAAGTTGACATTACCACGCCCGCCCCGGCACCATGAGATGGAGGTCTGACCGAGGCGCGTGAACGAGCGAATCGTCGATCCCACCAGGCTCGGCGTGCAGAAAGAGAGCACCGATAGTGCGGTGAGCCGGTGAGGCTGCGTACTCAGCTGTCGGCGCTCGTCGTCTCGGCCCTCGTCCCGGTCGTGCTCTTCGCGGGGCTTCTGGCGCTGCTCTACAGCCGCGACCGGCAGACCGAGGTCAACCGGGACCTCTCTTCGACCGCCCGAAGCCTCTCGCGCGCCCTGGACCGCGAGTTCGAGGCTCACATCCGGGCGCTCGAGGTGCTGGCGACGTCCCATCACCTGGACGTCGGCGACCTCCGCGGGTTCCGCCTGGAAGCCGACCGCGCCATCGCGATGTCGCCCGCCTGGGAGGCGATCGTGCTCGTCGATCCCGGCGGCCAGCAGTTCGTGAACACCCGGGTCGCGCCGGGAACGCCGCTGCCGCGGACGGGGCTGGCCGCGCTGGTCGCGCGGACGATCGCCACCCGGCGGCCCGGCGTCTCCGATCTGTTCGTCGGCCCCGTGGCGAAGCGTCCGGTGATCGCGCTCGCCGTTCCCGTCGTGCGCGACGGCGCGGTCAGGTTCGTGCTGACGTCGAGCACCTCGCCCGAGCGCGTGCGGGCGCTCCTGGCCGACCAGCGCATTCCGGCGGACTTCGTCGCGACCATCGTGGACGGCGGGGCCGTGATCGTCGCGCGTAGCCTGGCGCCCGAGCAGTTCGTCGGCGGGCGGGTGAGCGGGCCGCTCGCCGCACGGCTCGCAGGATCCGACGAGACCCTCTGGGATGGCAGGACGCTCGAGGGCGAAGATGTGCGCGCGGCGGTGCGCCGGTCGAGCGTGTCCGGCTGGGCGGTGGTCGTCACGGTGCCGTCCGCGGTCGTGCAGGCGCCGGTGTACCGGGCGCTGGGATACCTCTCGCTGGCCGGGCTCGTGGTGGTTCTCGGGGGACTCGGCCTGGCGATCGTCGTCGGGCGCCGGATCGCCGCCCCGATCACCGCGCTCGCCGACGCCGCCGGGGCGCTCGGCCGCGGCGAACCCGTCCAGCGGCCGCCGTCGTCGATCGTGGAGGTGGAGCGAGTGGCGCGTGCGCTCGAGGCCGCCAGCGCGGAGCGGGGCCGCGCCGAGGCATCACTCAGGGCGAACGAGCGTTTCTACCGCTCGCTCCTCGAGAACGCGCTCGACATGGTCACGGTCGTCGACGCGCAGGGCGTGGTCGTCTACGAGAGCGCGGCGATCACGCGCGTGCTCGGCTGGACCCCGGCCGAGCGCGTCGGCCGGCCGCACGGCGAGCTGGTGCACCCCGACGACGTGGCCGTGGCCGCCGACGGCATCGCACGGGGATTCCGGGCGGCGGGAGTGGCGCAGACGTTCCGGTTCCGGGCGCGTCACAGGGATGGGACCTGGCGCGACATGCACTCGGTCGGCCAGGTCTTCGTGGACGAGGCGGGCGTCGTCATCGGCGTCGTCAACTCGCGCGACGTGACCGGGCAGCGGCGCGCGGAGGAGGAGCTGGCGCTGCAGTCGCGCGCGCTCGACGCCGCCGCCAACGGGATCGTCATCACGGACCGCGACGGGCGGGTCGTCTGGGTCAACGAGGCGTTCACGCGGATGACGGGCTACCCGGCGGCGGAGGTCGTCGGGCAGACGCCGCGGCTCCTGAAGTCGGGCCGGCACGAGCACGCCTTCTACACCCGGCTGTGGGAAACCGTGGTCTCCGGTGTCCCGTGGCGCGGCGAGCTGGTCAACCGGCGGCGGGACGGGTCGCTCTACACCGAGGAGCAGGTGATCACGCCGGTGCGCGCCGCCGGCGGGCAGATCACGCACTTCATCGCGGTCAAGCAGGATGTCACCGACCGGAAGCGGGTCGACGAGGAGCTGCGGCAGCAGCGGGAGGTCCTCTACCAGAGCGAGAAGCTCGCGGGGATGGGTCAGCTCCTCGCGGGCGTCGCCCACGAGCTGAACAACCCGCTCACCGTCGTGATCGGGCGGGCGACGATGCTCGGGCGCGCGCTCGCGGGTGGTCCTCTCGAGCCCTCCGTGAGGAAGCTGGCCGAGGCCGCCGAGCGTTGCTCGCGGATCGTGAAGAACTTCGTCGCGCTCGCGCGCCAGCGGCCGCCGACACGCCAGAAGGTGGCGCTGAACCAGGTCGTCCGCGAGGCCCTCGAGCTGGTCGCCTACCCGCTGCGCGTGGACGACGTCGAGGTGACACTCGACCTGGCGCCCGACCTCGCGCCGATCTGGGGCGACGCGCACCAGCTCCACCAGGTGGTCGTCAACCTCCTGACCAACGCCCACCAGGCGGTGCGCGAGACGCTGCCCCCGCGCCGCGTCGCCCTGACGACGCGCGCCGACGCCGCGCGCGGCCGGCTCCGGCTCGAGGTGAGCGACACGGGGCGCGGCATCCCGCCGGAGATCCGTCCGCGCGTCTTCGAACCGTTCTTCACGACGAAGCCGGTGGGGCAAGGCACCGGGCTCGGCCTCTCGATCTGCCAGGGGATCGTGGAGGGCCACGGCGGGACCATCGGCGTCGCCGACGGGACGCCGGGCGCGACGTTCGTCGTCGAGCTGCCGGCGGGCGAGGGAGCGGAGGCCCGTGCGGAGCCCGAGACGGTGGAGCTGGCGCCGCCGGCCCGGCGCGGAATCGTCCTGGTCGTGGACGACGAGGCGGAGGTGGGCGGTCTCCTCGCCGAGCTGATCGCCGCCGATGGCCACGAGGTCGACACGGCGAGCGACGGGCTCGACGCGCTCGACAAGCTCGGTCGCCGCGCCTACGACCTGGTGCTGAGCGACGTGAAGATGCCGAACCTGGACGGCCGCGGTCTCTACCGCGAAGTCGAGCGCCGGTTCCCGCATCTCGCCGCGCGGATGGTCTTCCTCACCGGCGACGCCCTGGGCGCGGAGGTGTCCGCTTTCATCGAGACGACGGGCCGGCTGAACCTCGGCAAGCCGTTCGATCCCGACAAGGTGCGTCGGCTCGTGAATCGGATGCTGGCGACCCTCTGAGACGCGCGCGGGGGTGGTGGCGGCGTCAGGCGCGCCGGGCCGCGATGAGCGCCGCGAGCCGGGCCGCCTGGGCGTTCGACGGCATCACGCGCACCCCCGCGGTCTCGAGCGCCGCGACCTGCGCCGAGCGCCGCTGGGGGTCCGTCTCGGTGCCGCAGACGGAGGCGACGACGGCGAGCCCCCGTCCCTCCGCCTCCGCCCGGCGCTGGGCCGCGCGGATCGCGGAGAGCACCTCACCGGCGGGATCAGGTGATGCGCCGAAGCCGAGGACCACGTCGAGCAGCAGAACCGCCGTGGCCGGGTCGTCGGTCTCGCGGGCGATCCGCTCGCGCCGGACGGAGCCATCGATCATCGGGTGCGGGTGGCCCCGCGTGAACGCGTCGCCGCCGAGGTCCACGACCCGGTGGCCGTTCCCGTCACCGTCCACTCCCGGCGCCACGTCGGCGAGCCGCGCGGCCAGGAGCTCCCGCGCCTCCCACGCCAGCGTGCCCCCCGCGTAGACGCCGCGCACCCAGCGTTGCCCGGTGCGGAGCGCGTGTGCCGCGGCCTCGACCCGCGCCGCGATCTCGCCCGGCGGCGCGCTGAACTCGACCGGCGCCGGCGTCAGGCCCCGCGCGAGCGCCACGGCCGCGAGGGCGGCATCTTCGAGGGTTGACGCGACATGCGGAGCCCCGGGCATCTGCCTCGCGCCCCCCACGGCCCAATCCGCCCCCGCGGTCCCCGCTACGAGGTGCAGCACCGTTGGCTTGCCGAGCGCCGCGACGCGGGACCGGAGCTTCGGGAGCGTGGCCGGACCGGGGGGCTTGCCGACGACGACGACGACCGCGGTCGCCGGGTCGGCGGCGAGGGCGTCGAGCGCCTGCTCCAGCATGAGGCCGCCGACCTCGTCAGCGAGGTCGTGCCCGCCCACCCCGATCGCGTGGGAGATCCCCTCGCCGGCGGCCGCGACGAGGCACGTGACCTCCTGCAGGCCCGTGCCCGACGCCGCCGCGACGCCGATCCGGCCGCGCGGCACCGCGTTCGCGAAGCCGAGCGGGACCCCGGCGAGGATCGCCGTGCCGCAGTCGGGCCCCATGAGGAAGAGGCCGCGCTCTCGCGCGAGCCGCTTGAGGGCGATTTCGTCCGCGAGGGCGACGTTGTCGCTGAACAGCATCACGTGCAGCCCGGCCTCGAGCGCCCGGCGCGCCTCCGTGGCCGCGTGGGCGCCGGGCACCGAGACGAGCGCCAGCGTCGCGTCCGGCAGCGCGCGGAGCGCCGCCGCGAGCGTGCGCGGCCGGGCCGCGGCGCCCACGCCGGCCGGGCCGCGGCGCGCCGCGAGCGCCGCCTCGCAGGCCGCGCGGGCGGCCTCGCCGGCCGCGATGGACTCGGCGCTGACGGCGATGACCAGGTCCGTCGCGCCCGCCGCCTCGCCCTCCGCGGCGAGCAGGCCGGCGTCCCGCAGCAGCGCGCGGTTCTCGGGCGTGCCCATCATGGCCGCGGCGCGGCTCACGCCGGGGACCGCCTCCATGTCCCGCGCGAGGCGCATGAGCGTGACGGAGTCCTGGTAGAAGCCCTTCCGGACGAAGTTCCAGGCCGGCACGCTACTTCGGCGGGGCGATCCCGTGCGCCTTGATCTTGCGGTAGAGGTGGCTGCGCTCGATGCCGAGGCGCTCGGCCGTCCGCGTCATGTTCCAGTCGTTCGCGCGGAGCTCGGCGAGGATGTAGGAGCGCTCGAAGTGGTCGCGCGCCTCCCTGAGCGACCGCGCGCGCGGCTCGGCGTCCTCCGACGGCGCGTCCTTCGGGCGGAGCGGCGCCGGCAGGTCGCGGACGTCGATGACGTCGCCCGGCGCCATGATCACGAGCCGCTCGAGCATGTTGCGCA
>Ga0156038_1148_pt1 | contig 27010 bp, 21 predicted proteins | sample RifCSPlowO2_02_FD_116150 | JGI IMG/M metagenome (GOLD analysis project Ga0156038, IMG submission 116150) | Candidatus Rokubacteria bacterium RIFCSPLOWO2_02_FULL_72_37
ATCGTGGCGGTGGACGGCAAGCCCGTGAAGTCCGAGGACGACCTGCGCGACGTGTTCGAGGCGGCCGGGGTCGGGAAGACGGTCACCCTGACGGTGATCCGCGACGGCGCCCGCCGCGAGGTCCGGGTGCCGCTCGTCCAGGTGGAGTAGACCCGCCGTTTGCGGTACGAATCTGCTCTGCTCGCACTAGTTCGAGGGGATCTCGCACGATTTTTGACTCTCTGGACCTGGGCCATCTGGCGTATATAGCCGGAAGGGGATGACGCGCGGTCTTCATGCTTCCGCCAAGGAGGGTGCCGTGACCGACAAACCTACCACGCTCACCGTGAGGCGGTCCGAGGCGTGTCCGTTCCTGGTCCCCGTGACGGCCGACCGGCTGTGGCTCTATCCGGTTTCCGCGTACTGCCGCCGGCCGCCGCGCAGGGTGCGCGTCCCGGCGCCCTCCACCCTCGAGCGTGTCTGCTCGAGCCCGGAGTATCGCGAGTGCGTCGGCTACCGTGCCAGCACGCTGCGGTGCTCCCGGCAAGCGGATGTCGTCGCGCGCCTCTGGGGTGGCGCTCCGAGCCGGACGACCGCGCGGAGGCATCTCGAGCTCTCCTAGCCTGCGCGTTCGACGGCGGCGCCGCGGTCGCCCCCGGGTTGCATCTTCGGCTGCGATCTGACACGATCGACGCACCGATGCCCTGCACGCGCCCGCTCCGATTGCGCCGGTGAGGCTGGGCGGGCCGCACACTCTCCCGGTCGCGATGTTCTGCGGCTCGTTCGCCTGGTCCTTCGTGTACGTGAGCCTCCCGTTCCACATCCAGACGATCACGACGCTCGACGCGACCGCCACGCTCCGGTGGACCGGATGGATCCTCGGGATCTCGCCGCTCGTCACCGTGGTGACCGCGCCCCTCTGGGGGCGCATCGGCGAGCGCCTCGACCCCAAGGCCTGCTACGTGTCCACCCAGGCGTTCCAGGGGCTCGCGTTCTTCGGCATGGCGTTGGCCCGCACGCTGCCGGAACTGTTCGCCTCGCGGCTCGTCCTCGGCGTGATGGGCGCGGCGTCGACGTTCGCCTTCATCAGTGCAGGGCGGTCGGCGGATCCGACCGAGGTGCGTCGCCAAGTCGCCGCGATCCAGTCGGGCATGACGATCGGGCAGGTGATCGGCCCGCTCGCCGGCGCGATCGCGGCCGCACGCCTCGGCTTCCGGGCCTCGTTCGTGCTGGGCGGCCTGATCCTCCTCGGCTGCGGGGTGCTCGTCCAGTGGAGCGGGCTGCCGGCGCCGGACGTCGTCGAGCCGCGTGCGAGCCGGGGCCCGTCGCATCTGCGCGAGGTGGCGGCGGTCGCCCTGCTCGTGCTCGGCGGCTCCACGCAGGTCTTCTTCCTGACCTCGGTCCTGCCGCAGGTGCTGCCCGACCTCGGCGTGGCGTCCGCCCGGACGCTCGAGATCGGCGGCCTCCTCATCTTCGTCTCGGGCGCGGCGGCGGCGCTCGGCGCGCTCGTGACCAACCGGCTCGCCGAGCTCCTCCCCGAGCGGCGGCTGATCCCGGGGTTGCTCTTGGCCTCGTCCGTGTTCCTCGGGCTGCTGGGCGTGGTCGGCTCGGTGTGGACCTACGGGGTGCTGCGCTTCTTCCAGGTGCTCTGCATCGCCCCGGTCTTCCCGCTGGTGGTCGCACGCCTCGCCCAGCGCGCCGGGGGCGCCGCGATCGGCGTGATCAACTCGGCGCGGATCGGTGCGGCGTTCGTGGGCCCGGTCGTCGCCACGACCCTGCTCACGTGGGCACCGACGCAGGCGCTCTACCTCGTGCTGGCCGCGATCGGCGTGGCCTGCCTGCCGCTCGCGGCGATGGCGCGCGCGGGGAGCCGGGCGTGAGCGCGCGGCCGCTCGTCGACGTCCGGATCGACGGGCTCGCCACGCGTGGCGGCGGGCCGCCCGGCGTGCACGACGTCTCGGTGCACGTCCGCTACGGCGAGTTCTTCACCGTGCTCGGTCCGCCGAAATCCGGCAAGTCAGACGTGCTCCACGCCGTTGCGGGCTTCCTGCCGATGACCGCCGGTCGCGTCCTCGTGGACGGCCACGACATCTCCCGTGTGCGGCCCGCCGGGCGCGGCATCGGCTACGTCTTCCAGGACGGCGCGCTCTGGGCGCACCTCACGGTCGGCGCCCACGTCGCGTTCGGTCTGGAGCAGCAGGGGCTCGCGCGCGCGGAGATCGACCGCAAGGTCGCGACCGTGCTGGGGCGCCTGGGCCTGGCCGGCCTCGAAGCGCGCCGGCCCGGCGCACTCACGATCGAGCAACGGCGCCGCCTCGCGCTCGCGCGCGCGCTGGCCGTCGAGCCGCGGGTGCTCCTGCTCGACGAGCCGCTCGCCAACATCGATCCCGTGGCGCGGAAGGCGCTGCGGCTCGAGCTCGCGAAACTCCACCGCGACCTGGCCGTCACGACGATCCACGCGACACGCAACGCGGCGGACGCGCTCGCGCTCTCCGACCGGCTGGCCGTGATGGAGGGCGGCCGGGTGCTGCAGGTCGGCGACCCCGACGAGCTCTACCATCGGCCCTCGAGCCGCGCGGTCGCCGAAGCGCTCGGGCCGGCGAACTTCCTGCCTGTGCGGGTCGTCGAGGTGCGCGACCTGGGCGTGGTCGTCGAGACGCAGGGCGGCCACCGGGTTCCCGTCGCGGGCATCGGTGCGTTCCGCGAGGGGAGCCGGGGGCTCCTGGTGCTGCGGCCGGAGACGCTGTCCATCACCGAGGCCGCGATGGCGCGGGGCCCCGGCATTCCAGGGCGCGTGGCGCTCCGCGTGTTCGAAGGCGCGCGTCACATCTACGAGATCGAGATCGGCGCCGACCTGCCCGTTCGCGTCGAGGTGCCCTCGACCGGCGACACGCGCATCTTCAGGCTCGACGATCGCGTGCGCATCGAGGTCTCGAGCGACACCGTCGTGCTGGTGCCGGAGGCGTGACGCCTAGAGGGAGTAGGTGTGGTCCTGTTCGAGGAGTCGCACGCGCTCGTTGCCGATCCGCTCGATCTCTTCGGCGATCTCCTCGTGGAACTGCGGCTTCACGTGGAAGATCCAGACGGGCACGTTCGGGGGCAGCTTGTCGAGCTCGCGGCGGATCAACTCGGGCGTCATGTGCTTCGCGACGGCCGCGAGCTGCCCGAGGCGATTCGGGAAGGCGCACTCGAGGATCACGCCTTTGAGGCCGTGGAGGCCGCGCGCGGCTGCCCACAGGGCGTTCGTCGGGCCGGTGTCGCCCGAGTAGATCATGCCGCCCGTTCCGTCGTGCACGATGAACCCCGACGTCGGCACCGTGTGGTTCACCTGGACGGGGGTGACCCAGAGATCGCCGACCCGTTGCTCGACATCCTCGACCAGCGTGCGGTACTTCACCACCGGGACGTCGACGTGCGGGATCTTGCTGAAATCCGGCCACAGGATATTGTTGAAGACGCCCGCCCGGAGCGTCGCCACCACCGGATCGATGCCGGCGATCGTGACGGCCGCGCCGGTCTCGCAGAAGCCGAGGGTTTCGGTCAGGTACACGATCCCCGCGATGTGATCGAGGTGTGCGTGCGACACGATCGCGTACTCGATGGCGAGCTGCTCGGGCACGGTCAACGCGCCCGTCACGGAGCCGCCGTCGATCAGCACCCGGTCGTTGATCAGGAAGGAGGAAGGTCGATGCCCGAACCCTTCGCCTCCGAAGGCCCCGAGCACGCGTATCTTCATCCCGGCGCGATACTAGCATACATTGCCTACGGATGACCGCCATCCGGACGGTGCGCTGGGGCGTGGTCACAGGGCTCGTCACGGTCGCGCTCGTAGCGGTCGGCGCGCTCGAGCCGGTGGAGCTCGCGACGCTCAACCGCCTCTTCGAGCTCCGCGGCGCGCGCGTGCCGGTGACGCCGATCATCATCGTCACGATCGACGAGGACTCCTTCGACGAGCTCGATCTGCCGTGGCCGTTTCCGCGAGCGCTCCACGCCAAGCTCATCGAGACGATCGCCGCGGACGGCCCGATCGCGATCGGCGTGGACGTATTGTTCTCCGAGCCGTCGCCGCGCGGCCCCGGCGACGACGAGGCGCTCGGCGAGGCGGTCGCGCGGGCAGGCCGCGTCGTCCTGGCCGCCGCGGTGACGCTGGTGTCCGAGCCGGGCTACACCAAGGTGGACTTCAACCAGCCCCTGCCGGTGATCCGGCGGGGCGCGGCCGCCGTCGGCCCGGTCAGCGTGCCCGTCGATCCCGACGGCAGCCTGCGTCGGGTCCTGCTCCGATACTCGCTCGGTGATCGCGTCTTCGCGTCGTTCGACGCGCAGCTCCACGGCCTGGCGAAGGCGGCCGGGATCCGGGCGGCGCCGCTGCCGGCGTCGCCCGAGACGCTGGTCAACTTCCGTGGTGGCCCGCGGTCGTACCCGTGGATCCCCTACCACCGCGTCGTGCGGGGGGAGGTGCCGCCGGCGACGTTCCGCGACCGGATCGTGCTCGTCGGCACCACGAGCGCGATCCTCCAGGACGTGTACTCGACGCCCTTCGCGGCGGCCCGGACGATGCCGGGCGTCGAGTTCCACGCGAACGCCCTGGAGACGCTCCTGCTCGGCATCGCCGTGCGCGAGGCGCCCCGGTGGGTGAGCGCCGTTCTCGCGCTCGCGGCGGCCCTCGCCGGCGCGGCGCTCGTCGCGCGCCTCCGGGCGCTCCGTGCGCTCGCCGCCGCCGCGCTCCTTGGGACGGCCGTCGCCGCCGGCGCCGTCGTGGCCTTCGCCGGGTGGGACGTCTGGTGTCGTCCGGTCGCGCCGACCCTGGCGCTGGTCCTGGGCTACGGCACCGCGGTCGTCGCCGACTTCGTCCGCGAGCAGCGCGAGCGGAGCCGCCTGTCGCGGTTTTTCTCGCCCTCCGTTCTCGCCGAGATCGTTCGGCAGCGCGGCGAGCTGACCCTCGAGTCGCACCGCCGCATGGTCACCGTGCTCTTCTCGGACATCCGTGGATTCACCGCGCTGTCGGAGCGCGTCGCGCCCGAGCTCGTGGTCGAGATGCTGCGTGAGTACCTCGGTGAGATGACGGAAGTGATCTTCCACCACGGCGGTACGGTGGACAAGTACGTCGGCGATTGCGTGATGGCGCTGTACAACGCGCCGATCGACGACCCCGAGCACGCGATCAACGCCGTGCGCACGGCGCTGGCGCTGCAGGAGCGGACGTTCGCCGTCTCCGCTCGTTGGGAGTCGCGGCTCGGCAGCAGCGTGCGCAACGGTGTCGGGATCAACACGGGCGAGGCGCTCGTCGGCACGATGGGTGCGCGGCAGCGGCTGGAGTACACGGCCATCGGCGACGTCGTGAACATCGCCGCACACCTCGAGGCGCTCACGAAGGAGTATCCCGCGACCATCATCATCAGCGAGTCGACGTACGAGGCCGTCAAGGGACGATTCCTCGTGCGGCGGCTGGGGACGGTCGGCGTGAAGGGGCGGGTTCTGCCGGTGCGAATCTGGGGCGTGCTGGCGCGTGACATGCGGCGCCACCCGCGGACCGGCCTCGGCGCGGCCGGGGCGGTGACCGTCAGCGGCGCGCCGGGCAGCGGCACGGTGCGGGTCCGCGACCTCGGTGCCGGCGGCATCGCGGTGCTCGGACTTCCGGAGACATTCGGCCCGGGCATGAGCGTGCGCGTGCAGAGCGCGGACGATGCCGTGCTGCCGCCGCTCGTCGTCGAGGGCGCGGTCGTGTGGAGGGACGGGAACACCGCCGGCATCGCATTCGAAGGCGTGCCACCGGAGACGGAGACCCGGATCACGGAGTTCGTCCGGCGGAAATCGCTGTAAGATAGCCCGGAGGGGATGCAATGAGCGCGGACACGTTCGATTACCCGACGATGGCGCGAGCGCTGATCGTCGGCGACCGGGAGACCGTGGCGCGTAAGACGCGAGAGGGGCTCGACCTCGCGATCGACCCGAGGGAGCTGATCTTCAAGGGACTCATCCCGGGAATGGACGTGGTCGGCGAGAAGTTCCGTCGCAACGAGTACTACGTGCCCCAGGTGCTGCTCTCCGCCCGGGCGATGTACGCGGGTCTGGACCTCCTCAAGCCCCTGATCACCGCCTCGGCGCAGGGCGGTGAGTACCTCGGTGTGGTCGTGATCGGGACCGCCCAGGGAGACCTGCACGATATCGGCAAGAATCTCGTCGCCATGATGCTCGAAGGGGCCGGCTTCAAGGTCGTCAACCTCGGTCGCGACGTGGCGCCGGAGGCCTTCGTCAAGGCCGTGGAGGAGCACGGCGCCACCATCGTAGGCATCTCGGCCCTGATGACCACGACGATGCCCGGGATGAAGCGGACGATCGACGCGCTGGCCCGGGCCGGACTGCGGGAACGGGTGAAAGTGATGATCGGGGGCGCGCCAGTGAGCCAGGCGTTCGCCGACGAGATCGGCGCCGACGGCTACGCGAAGGATTCGACGCTCGCTGTCGTCAAGGCCAAGGCCTTCGGGGGCACGACGACAGGAGTGGCCCCGTGAGGGGACGTGGCCGGGAGGTGCTCGAGCGCGTCCGGGCCGGCGACGTGCTCGTGTTCGACGGCGGATACGGGACCATGCTCTTCGCGGCGGGCCTCGCCAACGGCGCGTGTCCCGAGCTCTGGAACGACACGCACGCCGAGATCGTACGCGGGATCCACCGGGCGTACTTCGAGGCGGGGAGCCAGATCGTCGAGACCAACACCTTCGGGGGGAGTCGGCTCAAGCTCGACGAGTACCGGATCGGTGACCGCACGCGCGAGCTCAACGAGAAGGGGGCGCGCCTCGCGCGAGCCGCGGCCTCCGGCGGCGGCTGGGTCGCGGGCTCGATCGGCCCCACGAGCCGGCTTCCCGTCGACTACGCGCTCGACGAGGGCGTGACCGACGAGGCCTACGAGGCGACGTTCCGCGAGCAAGCCGAGGCGCTCGCGACGGGCGGCGTCGATCTGTTCGCGATCGAGACGATGATGTTCCCGCAGGAGGCGGTGGCCGCGGTGCGCGCCTGCAAGCAGGCCGCCGATCTGCCGGTGATGGCGACGATGTTCTTCCAGTACGAAGAGGGCAACGATCGCGACCGGACCATGTGGGGAGAGAGCCCGGCCGAGGTCGCGAAGAGCCTCCTCGCCGCCGGCGCGGACGTCGTGGGGATGAACTGCGGGCGCGGCCCCGATCGCGCGATCGTGATCATCCGCGAGATGCGTGGCGCGACCGATGCGCCGCTCGTGGCGTACCCGAACGCCGGGCTGCCGATCACGACCGGCGACACCGTGACGTACGAGCTCGGCCCGGACGCGATGGCGCGGGAGTACCCGGCCCTCCTCGAGGCCGGGTGCAACATCGTCGGCGCGTGCTGCGGCTCCAACCCCGAGCACATCCGCAGGATCGCCGCGGTCGTGCGCGGCCGCACGCGCGCCCCGGGGCGGGGCTAGCCGGCCCGCAGGATGCCGCGGAACCACGTCATCCTCGTCGGATTCATGGGCGCCGGAAAGTCTTCCGTGGGGCGTCTGCTCGCGCGCCGGCTCGGCCGGTGCTTCGTCGAGACGGATGACATGATCGCCTCCCGTGAGGGGCGTTCGATCTCCGAGATCTTCCGGCGCGAGGGCGAAGCCCGCTTCCGCGAGCTCGAAGCCGAGGCGGTCGAGGCGCTCCGGCTCAAGTCCGGCGAGGTCATCGCCACCGGCGGTGGGCTGCCGTGCCGCGAGCAGCGGATGGAGACGCTGCGCGCGCTCGGCACCGTCGTGTGGCTCCGTGGCGATCTCGCCGAGCTGGTCGCGCGCGCGCGACGGACCGGCGCGCGCCCGATGCTCCAGGGCCGGACGCCGGAGGAAATCGAGGCGCTCTACCGCTCGCGCGAGCCGTACTACCGTCTCGCCCACGTCACCGTGGACACCACCGGCCTGGGGCCGGACCAGGTCGCCGCCCGCGTGCTCGCCGCGCTACGGGATACGCATGCCGCCCGCGTTTGACCATCGGCTGGGAGCGAGCCCGTGACCGCCCCGGCCGCGCTCGGCGTGCGGGACGCGGCGGCGCAGATCAGACGCGGGACGCTCGATCCAGTCGAGCTCGTGGAGGCGTGTCTCGAGCGGATCCGCGCGCTTGATGGACGCCTCGCGGCGTGGGTGCACGTGGACGCCGAGGGCGCGCGCGCGGCCGCGCGCGAGCGCGCGACGGAGGCGCGCGGCGGGCGCTTCCGCGGCCCACTCCACGGCGTGCCGCTCGGCGTGAAGGACATCTTCGATGTCGCCGGGCTCCCGACCACCGCGGGCGCCGCCGCCTTCGCTCACACGCGGCCCGCGGCAGACGCTGCCTCGATCGCGCTGCTGCGCGGCGCCGGCGCGGTCGTGCTCGGCAAGACGCACACGACGCAGTTCGCCTACCGCGACCCCGCGCCGACGCGGAACCCGTGGAATACGGCGCACACGCCGGGCGGCTCCTCGTCGGGGTCGGCAGTGGCGGTGGCGGCCGGCATGGTGCCGCTCGCGCTCGGCTCGCAGACCGTAGGCTCGGTGCTCCGGCCCGCGGCGTACTGCGGCGTGGTCGGCTACAAGGCGACTCACGGCCTGGTGCCCGCCGCGGGCGTCGTGCCGCTCGCCTGGTCGCTCGATCACGTCGGCCTCTTCGCGCGGAGCGTCGCGGACGTCGTGCAGGCACTCGGTGTGCTGCTCGGCCACCCGCTCGAGCCTGTCGAGGCCCGCGCGCCGCGCCTGGCGCTCGCCCCCGAGCTGCTCGAGCGCGCGACGCCCGAGGTGGCGGCGCACGTGCGCGCGTGCGCCGAGGCCTTCGCCCGCGCCGGCGCGCGCGTCGAGCAGGTGCGGCTCCCGGCGTCCTTCGCGGGCGTCCACGCCGCGGGTCAGGTGGTCCTCGAGGCCGAGGCCGCCGCGTACCACGCTCCCGCCTTCGCGCGGCACGCCGCCGACTACGGCCCCGAGGTCCGGAAGCTCGTCGAGACGGGACTCACGGTCTCCGCCGCCGCCTACATCCACGCCAACCGCGCGCGGCTCGCGTTCCGCGAGGAGGTGATGCCGCTGCTCGTGGCGCACGACGCCCTGCTCTCGCCCTCCGCGCCCGCGCCGGCCCCCGCGGGGCTCGCGTCCACGGGCGACGCCTGGCACTGCGCGCCGTGGAGCTTCGCGGGCGTCCCGGCGATCTCGCTGCCGAGCGGCCTCACGACCTCACGGCTGCCGCTCGCCGTCCAGCTCGTGCAGGCCGCCGGGGCGTCGGCCCGCCTGCTCGGCGTGGCCGGCTGGTGCGAAGGCGTGCTCGGCCCGGGCGCGACTCCGGTACCCTAGAGCCTCCGTGCTCGACCTCAAGATCGAGGGCGCGACCGTCGTGGACGGCACCGGGACTCCGGGCAGCCGCGCCGACGTCGGTGTCCGTGACGGCACGATCGTCGCGGTCGGTGACCTGTCGCGCGAGCCCGCCGGCACGCGCCTCGCCGCCGCGGGCCGGGTGCTGGCGCCGGGTTTCATCGACATGCACTCTCACTCGGACTGGCGGCTCTGGGCGAACCGACGGGCCGAGTCGAAGATCCGGCAGGGTGTGACGACCGAGGTGGTCGGCAACTGCGGCTTCTCGCCGGCGCCCGTCGCCACCGAGCATCTCGACGAGCTGCGCGGGTTCGCCCTGTACGTGCCGGCGGGCATGGACTTCGCGTGGCGCTCGGTCGGCGAGTACCTGCGCGCCTTCGATCGGGACGGCACCGCGCTCAACGTCATCCAGCTCGTGGGCCACGGCACGCTGCGCGTGGCCGCGATGGGCTTCGCCCACCGCCCCCCCGACGCCGGCGAGCTCGGCCGCATGCAGCGGTTCATGGGCGAGGCGATGGAGGACGGGGCGTGGGGGCTCTCCACGGGGCTGATCTACGCGCCGGGATCGTACGCCACGACGGAAGAGATCATCGCGCTCGCGCGTGTGGCCGCGCGCCACCGCGGCTTCTACGCGAGCCACATCCGCGGCGAGGGCGCGGCGCTCCTCGACGCGGTCGCCGAGGCCATCCGGGTCGGGCGGGAGGGCGAGCTGCCCGTGCAGGTGAGCCACATCAAGGCGGCGGGCCGGCCGAACTGGGGCAAGGTCGCCGACGCGCTCGCGCTGATCGACGCCGCGCGCGCCGAGGGCCTCGACGTGACGGCCGACGTCTACCCGTACACCGCGTCGAGCACCACGCTCCGGACGCTGCTGCCGGACTGGGCGCTCGAAGGCGGCGTGGACGCGATGTGCGCGCGCCTTGCCGACCCCGCGGTGCGCGCCCGCATCCGTCACGAGCTGGAGGCTCCCGGGAGCGGCCAGAGCCTGCTCGATCGCGTCGGGTGGGAGAACGTCATGGTGTCCTACTGCGCCGTGCGCAAGGACGCCGAGGGCAAGCGGCTCTCGGAGCTCGCGGCGGCGAGCGGGCTGCACCCGGTCGACGCGGCGCTCGACCTGATCGCGGCCGAGGGGGGAAAGGCGTACATGATCCTCTTCCAGCTCGACGAGGCCGACCTCCGGCGCGCCCTCGTGCACCCCGGAGTGATGATCGGCTCCGACGGTTCGGCGCTCGCGCCGTACGGCGAGCTCGCTGCCGGCAAGCCGCACCCGCGCAGCTACGGGACCTTTCCGCGCGTGCTGGGCGAGTACGCGCGCGAGCAGCACGTGCTGCCGCTCGCCCAGGCGATCCACAAGATGACCGGGCTCCCGGCGCGGCGACTCGGCCTCCGCGACCGCGGAGTGATCGCGCCCGGAGCGCGGGCGGACCTGGTCGTGTTCGACCCGCGCCGCGTGGCCGACCGCGCGACCTACGAGGATCCGCACCGCTACCCCGAGGGAATCGAGCACGTGTTCGTCAATGGTCGCTTCGTCGTCAAGGACGGCGAGCACACGGGCAGCCTGCCTGGCCGCGTCCTGACGCCGCCCTGAGCGCATGAAGATCGGTCGCGTCTTCCCGGATCTGCTCGTGCCGCTCACCACGGCCGCCTCGGTCGCGGAGGGGCTCCAGCGCGCGCTCGCGCGCCTCGTGGGCCTCACCGGCGCCGCGGGTGGGGCGCTCCTGTTCAGGCCGCCGCGCGAGGACCCGCTGGTCGTGACGGCGGGTGCCGGGCGGCTGCCGGCGACGCTCCGGCGCTGGCTCGCCGCGGCCGCGCAAGCGCCCACGCGCGGCGTGCGCCTCGAGACCGCCGCGGTGCCGGGCGCCGAGCGCAGCGGTCGGGCCGCGGTGCTGCGCGCCGCGCTCGGGAAGCCCGGGAGGGCGGTCGGGACGCTCGTGCTCGTCGGCCCGCGGCGGGCCCTCGGCCGGGGGACGCTGGCGCGGAGCTTCCCGCGCGAGTTCGGTCAGGCGCTCGAGCAGGTCTGGCGGCTCCACCAACGAACGCTGCGCATGTCGGTGCTGAACGAGATCACGCGGCTCATGGTCTCGAGCCGGTCGCTGGACGACGTCTTCCGCGCCTTCGCCGAGGGCGCGGCCACGCTCGTGCGCTTCGACTCGGTCGGCATCTCGCTGCTCGACGCCGAGCGGCGCGAGTTCGAGATCGTGGACGTCACCGCCCGGACGCTCCCGCTCGAGGCGGGGCGCGATGCCCGGATGCCGATTGCCGGCACGCTCCTGGCGCGGGTGGTCGCCGGCGGCGCGCCCGTGCGCGTGGACGACGCCGAGCAGGGCGACATTCCCGAGGCGAGCCGGCGTGTCTTCCTCGAACACGGCTGGCGCGCGGTGGTGCTGGTGCCCCTGGTCGCGGGCGGCGGCGTCTTCGGCGCGGTCACGCTGGCCGCCGCGCGCCGCAGGGCCTTCGACGACGCCGATGTCGAAGTCGTCGCCGAGCTCGCCCGCCCGCTCGCCTCCGCGATCGAGCAGCGGCGTCTGCTCGAGGAGAGCCGGCGCCGGGCGGACGAGCTCGCGGCGCTGTACACGACGAGCCAGCTGATCTCGGCGCGCCTCGACGTCGCCTCGGTCCTCGAACGGATCAGCGAATCGGTCACGAGCCTGATCGGCGCGACCGGCTGCGGAATCGGCCTGCTCGACGATTCCCGCTCGCGCCTCGTGCATGCCGCGGCGCACGGCTTCCGGAGCGAAGAGTGGCGGGCCTTGTCGATGCCGGTGGGGGAGGGCATCATGGGGCGCGCGGCCGAGGGCGCGGCGGCGATCCTCGTCGACGACGTTCGCACCGACCCGCGCTCCGCCCGACGCGACGTGGACGAGCGCGAAGGGATCCGGTCGATGCTCTGCGTGCCGCTGAAGGTCGGCGGCTCCGTGATCGGCGTCATCTCGGCCTTCTCCGCCCGTCCGGGGTTTTTCACCGCCCACCATCAGCGGGTGCTCGAGGCGTTCGCCGAGCAGGCGGGGATCGCGATCCACAACGCCCGGCTCTTCGAGGAGAGCGTGCGGCGTGCCCGCGAGACCCGGGCGCTCCTCGAAGCCGGGCGCGCGGTCACCGCCAGCCTCGACGTCTCGCGCACGATCCGCGTGATCATGGAGGAGGCGCGCAGTGTGCTGGCCGCCGACTCCTGCGGTCTCAGCACGATCGAGCCCGGGACGGACCAGCTCGTGTCGGTCGCCAGCCTCGACCTGCCGCCCGAGATGGTCTCCCGGATCCGCTTGCGCGTCGGCGAGGGCATCGGCGGCCGCGCGGTGCTCGAGCGCCGGCCGGTGCAGAGCCGGGATCTCCACACGGACCCGCGCGTCAAGTTCCCGCAGCTGCCCCAGGCGAGCGGGTTCCGCTCGATGCTCGCCGCACCGCTCAGGGTGGGCGAGCGAGCCATCGGCGCGATCAGCGTGTTCCGCCACGACGTCCACGAATTCTCGCCCGGCGAGGAGGAGCTGCTGCTGGCGCTCGCCGATCAGGCGGCGATCGCGCTCGAGCACGCCCGACTGTACACCGAGCTCGAGGGCATGGTGGCGGAGCGCACGCGGGAGCTCGATGCCGAGAAGCGGTTCGTCGAGGTGGTGCTCGAGACGCTCCCGCTGGGCGTGTTCGTGCTCGACGCGACGCTCACGGTCGTGCGGGCCAACCGCGAGGGCGCACGCGCGCTCGCGTGCGATGCCGCCGCGCGTTGCTCGGTCGCGCGGATGCTCCCGACCGCCCGGGTCGCGCCCGTCGAGGCGTTTCTGCGGGAGGCGTTCGAGACGCGGCGGGTCGCCACCCTCGAGGAGGAGCTCGTGATCGCGGGCGAGGCCAGGATCTTCCGATTCACGGTCGCCCCCTTCGAGCCCGCCGCGGAGTCCGTCACGCACGCCGTCCTCCTCGTGGAGGATGTGACGCGGGCCAAGCGTCTCGAGCGCCAGATGCTGCTCACGGAGCGGCTCACGACCGCGGGCCGGCTCGCCGCCGGCGTCGCCCACGAGCTCAACAACCCGCTGGCGACGATCGCCGGGTGCGCGGAATCGCTGCAGGGGCGCCTCCGCGAGGGTGATCTGGCCGCCCGCCCCGAGCTCGCCGACTTCCCCCGCTATCTCGGCCTGATCGAGGAGGAGGCGTTCCGCTGCAAGGAGATCACGGGGAGCCTCCTGCAGTTCGTCCGCGACCCGGGCAGCCGCCGGGCGCCGACCGATGTGAACGCGCTGCTCCTGAAGGCGGTCGAGCTCCTCTCGCACCAGTCGCGTTTCGCGGAGAGCCATTTCGTCACCGAGCTCGACCCGGCCCTGCCGCCCGTGACGCTGAACGAGGGCCAGCTCCGCCAGGTCTTCCTCGGGCTGGCCTCGAACGGGCTCGAGGCGATGGAGGGGCGCGGGACGCTCACGCTGCGCACCCGGATGGTGCGTGGCGAGCTCGAAGTCGAGCTCGAGGACCAGGGCCAGGGCATCCCCGAGGAGCACCTCGGGCGGGTCTTCGATCCCTTCTTCACGACGAAGGTGCCGGGGCAGGGCACCGGACTCGGGCTCGCGATCGCGCAAGGGATCGTCGCCGACCACGGGGGCCGTATCGAGGTCACCTCGCGCGTCGGCAAGGGCAGCATCTTCCGCGTGGTCCTGCCGCTGTGAGCCGCCCGATCCGCGTGCTGGTGGCCGACGACGAGCGCAACCTGCGAGAGCTCATGGTGCGCGAGCTCGCGCGACGTGGGCACGAGGTGGACGGTGTGGCCGACGGCGTGGCGGCGCTCGAACGGATGCGCGAGACGGCCTACGACGTCGCCGTGCTCGACATGAAGATGCCGCGCAAGGAGGGCATCGAGGTGTTGCGCGAGCTCCGGGACGTCCTCGAGCCGCCACAGGTGATCGTGATGACGGGTTTCCAGGAGGTCTCCACGGCGGTCGAGGCCATGAAGCTCGGCGCGTACGATTACCTGACCAAGCCGACCAAGATCGAGGAGCTGGACGTCGTCATCCGCAAGGCGGCCGAGAAGGCGCAGCTCCTGCGGGAGAACGTCGCGCTGCGCGCGCACGCACCCGGCGCCGAGCCGTTCGGCGGCATTCTCACCCGCAGCGAGCGCATGCAGGAGGTGCTGCGCATCATCGAGCGCGTCGCTCCGACCGACTCCACCGTGCTGATTCTCGGCGAGAGCGGCACCGGCAAGGAGCTGGTGGCGCGCGCCATCCACGAGCGCTCCCCGCGCGCCGCACGCGCCTTCGTGCCCATCCATTGCGGCGCGCTGCCACGCGAGGTGTTCGAGTCGGAACTCTTCGGCCACGAGAAGGGGGCCTTCACCGGGGCGGTCGGCACGAAGCCAGGGCTCGTCGAGCTGGCGGACGACGGGACGTTGTTTCTCGACGAGATCGGAGAGATGGAGCTCGACAGCCAGGTCAAGCTCCTGCGGGCGCTCGAGACCGGCACGTTCTTCCGCGTCGGTGGCACCCGACCGCGTCGCGTGGACGTCCGGCTGGTCGCCGCCACGAACCGCGACCTCGCGGAGGCGATGCGGCGCGGCGAGTTCCGTCAGGATCTGTACTATCGGATCAACACGATCGCGGTGCAGCTGCCGCCGCTGCGCGACCGGCGCGAGGACGTGGCGCTCCTGGCCCGGCACTTCGTCAAGGCGAACGCGGCGTACGGCGTCAAGCGGCTCGGCGCGGCCGCGCTCGCGGCGCTCGAGGCCTACCACTGGCCCGGCAACGTGCGCGAGCTCCTCCATGCGATCGAGCGTGCGGTGATTCTCTCCAAGGACGAGGAGCTCCGTCCGGAGGACCTTCCCCCGGAGGTGCGGGGCGCGCAGGCGCCGCCCCCGGCGTCGACGGGGGGAAGCCTCGAGGCCATCGAGCGCCAGCACATCATCGCGACGCTCAGGCAGGTCGGCGGCCACCGTGGCAAGGCAGCGGCCCTGCTCGCGATCGACCCGAAGACGCTCTACCGGAAGATCCTCGGCTACGCGATCACCCCCGAAGAGTACCGCTGAGTCGGGAGGGGCTCGTCGGGCGCCGAGTCCAGGCGATCGGGCCTTCTGCCCGGATCGGCGCATACTTCACGGGCACTCCTCGCGAACGCTCCCCACGGAATTCGTGGAGGTTTTCGCTCGAGGCGAGCGTGGCACACACCTTGCTGTCTGTCCGGCTGTGGAGGATCGTGAATGAATCGCGTGCTCATGATCGATGGAGACCGGACGGCGATGCAGACGCTGGGTCTCGCCTGCCTCGAGCGCGGCCTCGGCGTACTGATGGCGGAGAATCTCTGCGAGGGTGTGCGGTCACTGCTGACCGGCAGCGTGTCGATCATCGTCGTCGATGTCGAGCAACTGCGGCTGGCACCGCGGGAGCACGCCGCGCTCTTCGAGCGCGTCGCGCCTGGCGTGCCGGTGGTCGTCGTCGTCCGGCCGAAGACCGCGCTCGACGTGCGTGTCGGCTTCGAGCTCGCCGGCTTTCACGTCGTGACGCGTCCCCCGGCCGTCGAGGACCTACTCGCCAAAGCGCTCGGCTCGGAGGCGCCATGCGGCCTCTGACCGTCCGCATCCTCGTCGCCGGACTGCTCGTCCTCGTGCTCTCGGGCTCGCTGCTGGAGCTCTCGTGCCTCGCCGGTGAGGCCCGTGCGCGGGCGCCCCGGACCAGCCTGTTCACGGACGCGCCCGAGCCCGAGCTGCGGATCACCTCGGAGTTCGACGACTTCGCTGGCCCGCCGGGTGCCACGCTGACGCGCTGAGCTTGCGCGGCTCCGCCACGCGTGTACACTCGGAGTGTCACCCGGATAGGCCGGACTCGCCTCCGATGAAAGGTTCTTTCCGCGTTCGCGGGGCGTGACAGGGAGCGGAAGAGAAATTCCGAGGAGATCCAGATGGCAGCCAAACTGTACGTCGGCGGGCTCGCATACTCCACCACCAGCGAGGGACTGCGCGAGTTCTTCGCCCAGTGCGGCAACGTCGTTTCCGCGACCGTGATCACGGACCGGTTCTCGGGGCAGTCGCGCGGCTTCGGCTTCGTCGAGATGGCGACCACCGAGGAAGCCCAGACCGCGATCTCGCAGCTCAATGGGCGTGAGCTCGACGGCCGCCGCATCTCCGTCGAGATGTCGAACCCCCAGGCGCCACGGACGGGCGGCGGGCGGCCGGGTGGTGGGCGACCGGGCGGACCCGGCCGTGGTCCTGGCGGCGGGCGCGAGAGCGGCTACGCTCACCGCCCCTCCAAGCCCGTGAAGTGGTAGTGCGAGGGGAGCGCCGTCGCGGCGCGAGCCGAGCGGTGAGAACGGTCTGGGGGGCGTGCGAGGGGAGCGCCGTCGCGGCGCGAGCCGAGCGGTGAGAGAGTTCTGACGAACGCCGCGGTGTTCCCGGGGGCCGGCCACGGGAGGTCGGCCCCCGGAGCGTCTCTAGCGGGTGCTCGCTCCTCCGGGCTCCGCCCCGTCGAAGATCCGCTCGTACCGACCGAACTCGTGCGCGGCGTCCATGAACCACTGCACCATCTCCGGGTTCGAGCGCGGCGGAATCTCGCACGAGGTGGAGAGGATGAAACCCGAATGCCGCGCCGCCGTGTCGACGCACCGCTTGACATCCGCGTACATGGCTTCTCGCGTCGTCTTCTCGAACTTCGTCGCGTCGACATTGCCGATCGCCACCGCACGCCCGTGGGCGACCTCCATGAACCGCGCGAGCTGGTCGACGTAGAGCGTGGGGTCCGCCTGCTGGTCGAGGTCGAAGGAGAACGTCGTGAAACCGCAGCGGACGACGTCCTCGAAGATGGGATACGTGGTGCCACAGATGTGAGTGGTGACGCCCACCTTCTTCGCCTTGAAGTGGTCGACCAGCTCCTTGTGGTAGGGCGCGACGAACTCGCGATAGTTGTCCGGTGAGATCAGGCTGATGGAGGCGGTCGGTTCGGAGAACGACAGCCCGATGCCCGTCTTGACGATGGCGTCACCCCAGAGCTTGCAGAAGTCGGTGGTGACGCGCATCATGGCGTGGATGAATTGCGGGTCCTCGAACGTGTCGAGGAGCATCGTCTCGGGGTTGCGGAGCAGCATCGCGATCGTCCACGGGCCCACCGCGACCGCGCCGATCGCGGTCGGCGGCTTGGCCTGCACGAGCGCCTCGCACTGCTCGAGGAAGCCGGGGAGCCGCGCGGTCGCGTAGGGGTCGGGCATCGCCAGCCGAGCGAGCGCCTTCTTGTCCTCCTGCAGCACGTGCCGATCGATCGAGGGCACGACGTAGTCCGAGTACTTGACGCGACACCCGAACGCCTCGGCCTCCTTCGCGAGGTCGTTGTAGGCCAGCACGACGTCCGGCTGGTAGCGCTCGAAGTAGTTGAGCATCGCCTTGATCGCCTTCGGCACGTTCGTGCAGTACTCCTCGATCGAGAGGCCGTCGAGTGTTCCGGCGAACGAGGCGACGATCGGGTAGACGGGCACGCGATCGGCGAACGACCGCTTGTACGCGGCGACGACTCGGTCACGGTTCGTGAACTGGGCGCGCCCGTGCTGCACGTCCCAGACGCGGTTCGCCTCCATGTACCTCGGAGGGAGCTTGGCTTCGTACTCCATGAACTGGGTGATCGGGTAGCGGATGCCCCCGGCGTGCGTGCCGTGGAGGCCCTCGACGATCTCCTCCATGCGATGCCAGGGGATCGTGAACGCCATCTCGTGATCCTGGGTCTGGCCGAAGATCCGGTCGCCGGAGCAGGGCAGGATCACCTGGGGTTCGCCCGTGCGCATCGTCGTGACGACGATCTCTGAGCAGTCGATGCGCCCGCCGAATGACGAGCTGAGCTTTCCCCCGCGCTTCCAGAGGGCCGCCTGCGTCAGGCGCATCACCTGAGCGGGGGTCGCATAGACGCAGACGAGATCGGGCTCGAACGTCGCGCGGTCGAGGGGCGCGACGAGCAGCCCGTCGTACTCGCCCGGGCGGAACTTGTCCACGGCCGCCTCGGAGCGGCGCCCCGCCTCCTTGGTTTCCGTGTACATGCCCTCGCAGAGGGTGCCGGAGTTGTGGAGGTGGGTCGGCTTCTCGAGCCCCAGCGCGGCGATGCCGAGGGAGCAGATGCTGTCCTCGCGCGTGAGGGCGATCGTCCAGCCGTAGCGCCTCGCCATGTCGACGACCTGACAGTTCATGCTGAGCTTCTTGAAGTCGCGTGCCGGGCGCTTGGCCCTGTCGGGAATCGCCTCGCCGGGCCTCAGCATCCGGATGGCCACCGGGAAGGTCTGCGGTCGAATGTAGGCTGCCAGTTCCCGGTCGGCGGTCTTGACGTCGATCATCGGGTCCCCCGCACGTCGTGGATTGGCCATGAGCGTACTCCCGCGGCTACCCGGCCGCAACGCGGAGGTTCTCCTCGACCTCGCGGTCCATGCTCCAACAGTTGTAAAATACCGGCCACTCATGGGACGAACGGGCGGAGGAAACGGGACTAGCGCCGTTTCACTAGTCTCCGCGCCGTCAGAGGAGGCACCACCATGCAGGCTCCGAGTGCGAGCTACAGTCTCACGGTCCGGCTGGAGATTCAGAACCGGCCGGGCATGCTCGGCCAGGTGACGTCGGCCATCGGCAAGGACGGCGGCGACATCGGCGCGATCGACCTCGTGGAGGTCGGGAAGTCCACGATCACGCGGGACCTCACGTTCAAGGCGAGGGACGAACGCCACGGCCAGCAGATCGTCGAGCGGATCCGCGCGGTAAAGGGCGCGAAAGTCGTCAACGTCTCCGACCGCACGTTCCTCATGCACCTCGGCGGCAAGATCGAGGTGCGGGGCAAGATGAGCGTCAAGACGCGCGACGACCTCTCGATGGCGTATACGCCTGGCGTGGCCCGCGTCTGCATGGCCATCCACCACGATCCGGAGAAGGCCTACGCGCTCACGATCAAGCAGAATTGCGTGGCGGTGGTGACCGACGGCACCGCGGTCCTCGGGCTCGGCGACATCGGCCCGAGCGCCGCCCAGCCGGTCATGGAAGGCAAGGCGCTCATCTTCAAGGAGTTCGCCGGGGTGGATGCGTTCCCCCTGTGCCTCGCCACCAAGGAGGTGGACGAGATCGTCGCGATCGTCAAGGCGATCGCGCCCGTCTTCGGCGGGATCAACCTCGAGGACATCTCGGCGCCGCGCTGCTTCGACATCGAGACGCGGCTCCAGCGCGACCTCGACATCCCAGTCTTCCACGACGACCAGCATGGCACGGCGGTGGTGGTCCTCGCGGCGGTGCTCAACGCCCTGAAGGTCGTCAAGAAGCGGATCGGCGACGTGCGCATCGTGTTCACCGGCGCCGGCGCCTCCGGTATCGCGACCGCCAAGCTCCTCATGCACGCCGGCGCCAAGCACATCATCACCTGCGACCGCGCCGGCGCCCTCTGGCGCGGGCGCACGGACAACATGAACCCGATGAAGGAGTGGTTCGCGAAGCACACCAACGAGAACCGAGTGCGCGGCCCGGTGTCGGAGGCGCTCGCCGGCGCCGACATCTTCATCGGCCTGTCGGGCCCCGGTGTGGTGTCCGTCAAGGACATCAAGTCCATGGCGCGCAATCGGATCGTCTTCGCGATGGCGAACCCGGTTCCCGAGGTCCTCCCGGAGGAGGTCGGCGCCCACGTCCGCGTCATGGCCACCGGCCGCTCCGACTATCCGAACCAGATCAACAACTCGTGCTGTTTCCCGGGCTTTTTCCGCGGGATGCTCGACGTGCGCGCCCGGCGCGTGAACGACGAGATGAAGCTGGCCGCCGCGCACGCGCTCGCCGGCATCGTCACGAAAGAGGAGCTCTCGGAGGAGTACATCACGCCGTCGATGTTCGACGCCCGCGTCGTGCCCGCGGTCTCCGCCGCGGTCGCGGACGCGGCGATCCGCACCGGGGTGGCACGCCGGCGGCCGCGCGGCACCAAGCGATAGCGGATGCAGCCGAAGGAGCTTCCGACGCCCGTCGGTCGGTCTTGGCGAGTGAGCGGCACGGTGCCCGTGGAAGTCGTCGCCTGGGTGACGAAGTTCGTCGGCGGCGACGGCTCGGGGCGGCGCGTGTTCGAGGAGCCGCTCCACACCGGCACGACGGTCCGCTCCGTCCTGGCCGGCCTGTCGGCTCGCTACCCGGCGCTGCACGAGGCGCTCTGGCACGGGGACGCCCTGGGCGAGCACATCGAGGTCCTCGTGAACGACGCGGTCCTCGATCTCCACCACACGCTGGACTCGCCGCTCGGGCCCGGCGACCGTATCACCCTGCTCGGACAGTTCACGGGAGGCTAGCCGCACCCGGTACAATCAGGAAACATGGGACTGTTCGGCCCGCCCGCCGTGGACCTCCTGGCCCGCTTCCCGCGCGAGCGGACGTGGCTCCTCCCCGCGCTCGGCGCGGTGCAGCGCGCCGAGGGCTCGGTGTCGCCCGAGGCGCTCGCCGCGATCGCCGCCCACCTCCGCGTGCCCGCCAGCGAGGTCTGGGGCGTCGCGACGCACTACCCGGAGATCCGTCTGACCGCTCCCGGGCGCCGGCTCGTGCGCGTGTGCACGGGCGTGAGCTGCCGGATCGCCGGCGGTGTCGATCTCCTGCTCGAATGCGAGCGACGCCTCGGCGTCGCCACGGGGGCGACGACCGCCGACGGAGCGGTGACGCTCGAGGCGATGGACTGCGCGTTCGCGTGCGGCGTGGGGCCCGTGGTCGAGGTCGGCCACCGGCGCGTGGGCCGCGTCGCGCGGACGGATCTCGAGCGCCTCCTGGGCGCGCCCGCGGGGCCTGGCACGTTCGCCGCGGCCGCGCCGGCCGTCCACGCTCCGGAGCCGCCGCGGGGCGTCGCCGGCACGCCGCTCGCGCGCTTCGCGGCGCTGCGCGAGGAGGCTCAGCGGCGGCGCCGCGCGCTCAGGCTCGTCGTGGGCCAGGGCTCGTGCGGCGAAGCGGTCGGCGCAGGCGAGACGCTCGAGGCCCTCAGGTCCGAGACGGCGGCGCGCGGACTCGACGCCGCCGTCGTCGCCGCGGGCTGTGACGGCATGTGCTGGGCGGCGCCGGTGGTGCACCGCGTCGAGGCGGGGCAGTCGACGGGCACCTGGACCGTGCCCGCCGCTGACGTCCCGCGGTTCGTCGAGCACGTCGTCTCGGGCGCGCCGTATCCGCGCCCGGCCGGCGCCGCCGAGTTCCTGGCCGCCCAGCGGCGCGTGCTGCTCGAGCGCTGCGGCGTCATCGACCCGACCGACATCGGCGCCGCGATCGACGCCGGCGCGTACGCGGCGCTCGCGCAAGCCATCGACATCGCGGACCCGACGCGCGTGCTCGCGGAGGTGCGCGCCTCGGGGCTCGAGGGCCGCGGCGGGGCCTACTTCCAGGCTGCGATCAAGTGGGCCGCGTGCCGCGACGCGCCGGGGGAGCCGAAGTTCCTCGTCGTCAACGCGGAGGAGGGCGAGCCCGGCATCGTCAAGGACCGTCACCTCATGGAAGGGGACCCGCACGGCGTGCTCGAGGGGATGCTGCTCTGCGCCTTCGCCGTCGGGGTCTCGCGCGCCATCGTCTACGTCCACGGCGAGGCCGATCTGGCGGCGGCGCGCATCGCGACGGCGATCGAGCAGGCGCAGGCGTGGGGCCTCCTCGGCGAGCGGATCCTCGGGACCGACTTCTCCCTCGCCGTCGAGGTCCGGCGCGGCCTCGGAGGCTTCGTGCTCGGAGAGGAGACGGCGCTGCTCGAGTCGATCGAGGGCCGCCGCGCGATGCCGCGCACGCGCCCACCGTTTCCCGTGGCGTCCGGACTCTGGGGGCGGCCGACCGTGATCAACAACGTCGAGACCCTCGCCGCGGTGCCGCGCATCGTCGAGCGCGGCGGCGCCTGGTTCGCGGCGCTCGGTGGCGGGCACGGCACGAAGCTCTTCGGGCTCTCCGGCCACCTGCGCCGCCCGGGCGTCGTCGAGCTCGAGACGGGGGCGACGCTCCGGACTCTGCTCGAGGTGGTCGGCGGCGGATCGTCGAGCGGCCGCCCGCTCCGCGCCGCGATCGTCGGCGGGCCGTCGGGGAGCGTCGTCCACCCGCGGAGCTTCGACGCTCCGCTCGTTCCGCGCGGCCCCGTGAACCCGGGGACCGGCGGCGTCGTCGCCCTCGACGCCGCCGCGTCGATCCGGGACGCGGTGCGGACGCTGCTCGCGTTCAACGTGCGCGAGTCGTGCGGCAAGTGCACGCCGTGCCGCGAGGGCACCGCGCGCCTCGCCGCGATGCTCGAGGGACCCGTCGATGCCGAGCGCGTGCGGGCGCTGGCGGAAGTCGTCGAGGCGGCGTCACTCTGCGGGCTCGGCCAGGCGGCGCCGTACGCGGTGCTGTCGGGGCTCGCGGAGTTCCCGGAGGAGTTCGCGCGATGAACCAGCTCACGCTGACGATCGACGGGCAGCCGTTGGAGCTGCCGGCGGGCGCCACGGTCCTGGACGGCGTCAATCGCCTGGGGCTGCCGTTGCCGCAGCTTTGCAAGGATCCGGACCGGGCGCCGCTCGGCGCCTGCCGCACGTGCCTCGTCCACGTCGAGGGCCAGCGCGGCCTCGCGGCCGCCTGTCACCTGCCGGCGCGTCAGGGCATGGTGGTCTCCACCGCGCATCCGGACGCGGAGCGCGTGCGCCGCGGCGTCCTCGATCTCACGCTCTCGATGCTGACGTCGAGCACGGAGGCGGACTCCCTCGGCGAGCTCGGCGCGGCCGCGGCACACCACGCGCTGGCGGCGCCGGGGTATGCCCCGCTCCACCGCTTCGCGCCCGACGCGAGCAAGTCGTTCTTCGTGCTCGATCGTGAGGCGTGCATCCTGTGCGGACGGTGCACGGTCGCCTGCGGCGACGTGCAGCGGATCGGCGCGATCGCGCTGCTGGGGCGCGGGCACGCGGCGAAGGTCGGTGTCGCGGGCGACGGCACCCTGGCGTCGTCGGCGTGCACCTCCTGCGGCCAGTGCGTCGCGACGTGCCCGACCGGCGCGCTCCGGCCGAAGGACGCCCCGGCGAAGCGCGCCCGCACGGTGGAGACCACGTGCCCCTACTGTGGAGTCGGCTGTGGCCTCGCGCTCGACGTGGGCGAGGACGAGCGACTCGCGCTCATGGCCGGCGATACGCCGCTGAATCCGTCGAGCGCCGGCATGCTCTGCGTCAAGGGGCGGTTCGGCACCGGCTTCGTGCACGCGCCCGACCGCGTGACGACGCCCCTCGTCCGCCGCGGCGGCCGCTGGCAGGCCGCCTCGTGGGACGAGGCCCTGGACGTGGCCGCCGAGGGGTTGGTGCGTCACCGGGGCCGCTTCGGAAGCCTCGCTTCCGCGAAGGCGACGAACGAGGACGCCTACGTGATCCAGAAGTTCGTCCGCGCGGTGATGGCCACGAACAACGTGGACCACTGCACGCGCCTGTGCCACTCGCCGTCCGTGGAGGCGATGCTCGTCTCGATGGGCTCGGGGGCGACCTCGAACTCGTATCTCGACTACGAGGAGGCCGGCTGCCTCATGGTCGTCGGCTCCGACGCCTCCGCGAATCACCCCGTGATCGCGGTCCGCTTCCGCCGCGCGATGAGCCGGGGCGCGCGCGTCATCGTCGTCAACCCCAAGCGCGTCGAGCTCTGCGACCAGGCCGACCTGTGGCTGCAGCAGCGTCCGGGCACGGACGTGATGCTGTTCAACGCGATGGCCCGCGTGGTCCTCGACGAGGGGCTCGCGAACACGGAGTTCGTCGGCGCGCGGACGGAAGGCTTCGACGCGTGGCGGGCGTCGCTCGCGGAGGCCACGCTCGAGCGGGCCGAGGTGGTCACCGGTGTGCCGCGGGAGGCGATCGCGCAGGCCGCGCGGTGGTACGCGCGGCCGCCGTTCGCGGGCTCATGCCTCGTCTGGGGCATGGGGATCACCCAGCACGTCAGCGGCACCGCCAACGCCCACGCGCTCCTGAACCTCGCGCTCGTGACGGGCCAGCTCGGCGTCCCCGGCAGCGGGATCTCGCCGCTGCGCGGTCAGAACAACGTCCAGGGCTGCGGCGACGCCGGGTGCATCCCGACGAACCTCCCCGGGTACCAGGCGTATACCCGCGAGACGTTGGCCCGCTTCGAGACGGCTTGGGGAGTCCGGCCGCCGGCCACCCCGGGGATGGTGGTGACCGACATGGTGGAGGCGTGCCTGTCGGGCGAGATGCGCGCCATGTACGTCGTCGGCGAGAACCCGCTGCTCTCCGAGCCCGACCTGCACCACGCGGAGAAGGCGCTGGGCCAGCTCGACCTGCTCGTGGTGCAGGATCTCTTCCTGCACGAGACCGCGGAGCGCGCCCACGTGTTCTTGCCTGCGGCGGCGTTCGCGGAGAAGGAGGGCACGTTCACGAACTCGGAGCGCCGCGTGCAGCGGGTGCGCCGGGCGCTCGATCCCCCGGGGCTCGCCCGCCCCGACTGGTGGATCACGTGCCAGCTCGCCCGGCGCGTTGCCGCGCGGCTCGGTCTCGACGTCCACGGGCAGTTCGACTACCCCGACGCGGCGACGGTGTTCGACGAGCTCGCGCGCCTCACGCCGTTTCTGGGGGGCCTGTCGCACGCCCGCCTGGACCGCGAGGGGGGGCTCCAGTGGCCGTGCCCGGCGCCCGACCACCCCGGGACGCGCTTTCTCTACGCGGAGACGTTCCCGCGCGGCCGCGCGCGCTTCGTGCCCGCACGCGCGGCGGTCACGGCGGCCGAGCTGCCCGACGCGGAGTACCCGTTCGTGCTCAACACCGGCCGGCTCCTCTATCACTGGCACGGCGGCACCCTCACGCGGCGGGTGCAGGGTCTGCTCGAGCTGGCGCCGCGGCTCGAGGTCGCGGTGCACCCCGGTGATGCGCGCCGCCTCGGCATCGACAGCGGGGCTCCGATCCGTGTGGCATCGCGGCGCGGCGAGCTGACGGCCTTCGCCCACGTGACGGAGGCCGTGCGCCCCGGCGCGGTCTTCGTGCCGTTCGTCAAGCTCGCGGACTCGGCGGCGAACTTCCTGACCAACGCCGCGTTCGATCCCGACTCGAAGATCCCGGAGTACAAGGTCTGCGCGGTGCGGATCGAGCCGCTCCGCGGGTGAGCGTCGCGGACCCGCCGGGAGGACATGGGACATGGCCAAGGACGACCTCGAGATCGCCCGCGCGGTGACCCTGCAGCCGATCCGGGCGATCGCCGCGGGACTCGGTCTCCGCGACGAGGACCTCGAGCCGTACGGCGCCCACAAGGCGAAGGTGCACCTCGATGTGCTCGAGCGCCTGAGCGCCACGCCCGACGCGACGCTCGTGCTCGTGACCGCGATGACGCCGACGGCGGCGGGGGAGGGGAAGTCGGTCACGACGGTCGGGCTCGGCGACGCGTTCCGCCGGCTCGGCCGGCGCGCCGTCATCGCGCTCCGCGAACCCTCGCTCGGTCCGTGCTTCGGCCTGAAGGGCGGCGCCGCCGGCGGCGGGCGCGCCCAGGTGGCGCCGATGGAGGACATCAACCTCCACTTCACCGGCGACTTCCACGCGATCACGGCCGCCCACAACCTGCTCGCGGCACTCGTGGACAACCATCTCTTCCACGGCAATCGACTCGGGCTCGACCCGCGGAGAATCGCTTGGACGCGCGTGCTCGACGTGAACGACCGCGCTCTCCGCCGGATCGTGCTGGGGCTGGGGGGGACCGGGAACGGCGTGCCGCGCGAGTCGGGCTTCGAGATCACCGCGGCGTCCGAGCTCATGGCGATCCTCTGTCTCGCGCACGACGTCGCGGACCTGCGGGCGCGCGTCTCCCGCATCGTCGTCGGTGAGCGGGCGGACGGGAGCGCCGTGACGGCGGGTGACCTCAGGGCCGCCGGCTCCCTCGCCGTGCTCCTGCGGGACGCCCTCCAGCCGAACCTCGTGCAGACGCTCGAGGGCACGCCGGCCTTCGTCCACGGCGGACCCTTCGGCAACATCGCCCACGGCTGCAACAGCCTCGTGGCCACACGGCTCGCGCTGAAGCTCGGCGACGTCGTCGTCACCGAGGCGGGCTTCGCCACCGAGCTCGGTGCGGAGAAATTCTTCGACATCAAGTGCCGGATCGGCGGTCTCCGGCCGGCCGTCGCGGTCGTCGTCGCCACCGTCCGCGCGCTGAAGATGCACGGCGGTGTCGCGCGCGGGGACCTCGGGGCGGAAAACGTGGTGGCGGTGCGCGCCGGGCTTGCGAACCTCGCCAAGCACGTCGAGAACGTCCGCGCGTTCGGTGTGCCCGTCGTCGTCGCGCTCAACCACTTCACCGGGGACACCGAGGCGGAGGTGTCGGCCGTGCTCGAGGCCTGCGCCGGCCTGGACGTCCCGGCGCGGGTGTCGCGGGTCTGGGAGCGTGGCGGGGAGGGCGGCACCGAGCTCGCCCGGTCGGTGCTCGCCGCGGCGGACGGCGGCGGGGCGAAGTTCCGCCCGCTCTACCCGGATGACCTCCCGCTCGCGCGGAAGCTCGAGACGATCGCGACCACCCTCTACGGCGCCGCCGGCGTCGTGCTGCCGCCCGGTCCGGCGGCGGAGCTCGCGCGGCTCGAGGCGGCCGGCTTCGGCCGACTGCCGATCTGCATCGCCAAGACGCAGAGCTCCCTCTCCGACGACCCGACGAAGCTGGGCCGACCGCGAGACTTCATCGTCACCGTCCGGGGAGTGCGCCTGGCCGCCGGGGCGGGCTTCGTCGTCGCCTACACGGGCGACGTGCTGACCATGCCGGGCCTGCCGCGGACCCCGGCCGCCGAGACGATCGACCTCGACGAGCGCGGCCGGATCGTCGGCCTGTTCTGATTG
>Ga0156038_1172_pt1 | contig 23200 bp, 23 predicted proteins | sample RifCSPlowO2_02_FD_116150 | JGI IMG/M metagenome (GOLD analysis project Ga0156038, IMG submission 116150) | Candidatus Rokubacteria bacterium RIFCSPLOWO2_02_FULL_72_37
GAGACGTATCGAACACTCGGCATTGACGGCGCCGGTCGCCGGCCGGACGCTCTCCGCGTGCAACTCGCGGAGATGCTCGTCGCCGTCGCGATCCTCGGCCTCACCCTCAGCGGCGTTCTCGCCGCCCTCGAATCCGGCCGTCGAGCCTACGCCATCGGCGCCGCGCGCGCCGAGTCGCAGCAGGGGGCGCGCGTGGCGCTCGACCGCCTGGCGCGCGAGCTCCGAGGAGCGGGCGCCGGACCGTTGCCCTTCGTCGCGATCTCCGTGGCCGAGCGCGAGCGCGTGGTGCTCCATCGCGATCTCGACGGTGACGGCGTCACGACGGCGCGCGGTGAGACGGTCACGTGGACGCTCGACGGCACCGTGCTCCGCCGCGATGCCGGTGGCGGCGCCCAGCCCGTGGCCCGCGGCGCGACGCGGTTCGTCCTCGAGTACCTCGACGGCGCCGGTCAGCCGACGGTGGTGCCCGGAGACGTGCGCAGCATCGCGGTCACGCTGACCGCCGAGGCGGGCAGGGGCGCCGAGCGGGCCGGGGCGACCTTTTCCACCGAGGTGCGCCTGCGGAATCGCTGAGCGGCGCGGTACACTCCACGCCATGACGCGCGTACGGCGCTCCATGCTCGCCATCGGGCTCGCCGGGTCGATCGCTGCCTGCCAGACGGTCCCCTACACGGGGCGCAGCCAGATCATGCTGCTGCCCGAGACGGCCGAGTTGCAGATGGGACTGGACTCCTACCAGGAGGTCCTCAAGAAGTCACAGCTCTCGCGCGACGCGGCGGTCGTGGAGCAGGTACGGCGCGTGGGGCAGCGGATCGCCGCTGCGACGGGACGCAACGACTACCGCTGGGAGTTCAATGCCATCGAGGACAAGCAGGCGAATGCCTTCTGCCTGCCCGGCGGCAAGGTCGCGGTCTACACCGGGATCCTGCCGATCACCCGCGACGACGCCGGGCTGGCCGCCGTCCTCGGCCACGAGGTGGCCCACGCGATCGCCCGGCACGGAGGCGAGCGGGTCAGCCAGAGCCTCCTCGTCCAGACGGGGCTCGCCGCCACCCAGGCGGCGATGACCCGGCGCGATCCGCGGACCGTCCAGACGGTCACCGCGCTGCTCGGGGCGGGGGCGACGGTCGGCCTCCTCCTGCCGTGGAGCCGCAACCAGGAGTCCGAGGCGGACCACCTCGGCCTCATCTTCATGGCCAAGGCTGGGTATCATCCGTCGGCTGCGAGAGATCTATGGGTGAGGATGGCCGAGGCGGCGCGCGGGCGCCAGCGCCCGCCCGAGTTCCTCTCGACGCACCCCGCTGAGGCGACGCGCATCCGGCAGATCGAGGCCTGGATCCCCGAAGCCCTCCGCTACTACCAGCCTCGCTGACCGGCCCGCCGGGCTCCCCGGGGCACCATCCAGGGGGTTTCCGGGGCGCCTCTTCCCCCACAGGTGGTCACAGCCGCCGGGTGAGCCGAATCCATCGGAAAATCCTGTGTTTTCCCTTGACACAACCTTCTCGGTGACGCTAATCTCGCCAACCAAGTGGGGCATAGTGGGATGAAATAAAACCTGGCCCCACGACATGACATGTTCATAGGGCGATATCAGCACACGGTGGATCCGAAGGGCCGGTTGAGCATCCCGGCGCGCTACCGGGATGCGCTGGCGCAGTACGAGGGCGGCCTGATCGTCGTGTCGAACGGCCAGGCCCTCGAGGTGTATCCGTACCCCGAGTGGGAGCGCCTCGTCGCGGCGATCAACGAGCAGTCGCGCTTCGACGCCGGGGTGCGCACGCTCGGGCGCCTCTACGTGTCGCGGGCCAAGGAGGTCGAGCTCGACGGCGCCGGCCGCGTGCTCCTGCCGCCCGACACGCGCGAGCAGGCCGGCCTCACGAAAGAGGTCACGCTGGTCGGCATCGGCCGCGAGTTCTTCGAGATCTGGGATCGCGCGCGCTTCGCCGAGTACGAGCGCGCGCACGGCGACGGGATCGAGTCGGGCTTCGAGCGATTGTCGCAGCTGGGAGTGAAGTAGTTCACCTCCCGGTGCTCGTCGACGAGGTCGCGTTCCTCCTGCGACCGCGCGGCGCGGGCTGGGTGATCGACGGGACGGTGGGAATGGGCGGTCACGCGGAGGCGATCCTGGGCGGGAGCGGCCCGGACGTCCGGCTCCTCGGTCTCGACGTGGACCCCGAGGCGCTGGCGCGCGCGGGCGCGCGCCTGGCACCGTTCGGCGACCGCGTGCGCCTGGCCCGGGAGAGCTTCCGGCACCTCGGGCGCGCGGCGGCGGCCCACGGCCTCGACGAGGCGCGCGCCATCCTGCTCGACCTCGGCATCTCGTCGTGGCAGCTCGAGGCCTCCGGGCGCGGCTTCTCCTTCCAGACCGACGAGCCGCTCGACATGCGGCTCGACCCCGACGCCCGCGAGACGGCCGCGGCGCTCGCGAACCGCCTCCCCGAGCCCGAGCTGGCCCGGATCATCTTCGAGTACGGCGAGGAGCCCCACGCGCGTCGCATCGCGCGCGCGATCGTCCGGCGCCGCCCGCTCGCGACCACGGCCGACCTCGTCGCGGCAGTCCGGAGCGCGGTGCCGCGCGCGGCCTGGCCCCGACGGATCCACGTCGCGACGCGAACGTTCCAGGCCTTGCGGATGGCCGTCAACGACGAACCCGGAGCGCTCCGCCAGGCGCTTCACGAGGCGCCAGAGCTGCTCGCCCGCGGCGGCCGGCTCGGCGTCGTGTCCTTCCATTCGGGCGAAGATCGCATCGTGAAGCGGACGTTCCGAGATCTCCGGCCGGCGGGATTCGCCGAGCTCGAGCCGTCGCCCTGTGCGCCCACGGACGACGAGGTGCGGGCCAATCCCCGCGCCAGGAGCGCCAAGCTGCGCGTGCTGGAGCGGCTCCGGTGACGAAGCCACAGCGACTCTATCGTGACCACGATCCCCGCGTCCGGCGCTTGCTCGCCAGAGCGCTCGGCTGCGCGGCCCTGGTCGTGCTGAGCGCGCTCGCCGCCGCCGGCGCGCGCGTGCAGCAGGTGCACCTCGCGTACCGTCTCGACGCGCTGCACGGCGAGCACGACCGCCTCGGGGGCGTGATCCGGCAGCTCGAGATCGAGGTGGCGACCCTCCGCTCGCCGGGGCGGCTCGACTCCCGCGCGCGGCAACTCGGGATGACGAGCCCCGCGCAGGATCAGATCCGCCTCGCCCGCGAGTACGTCCCCGGCGGCACCGGACTGGCGGCCGACCTGAGTCTGCGGGCCGACGCGGGCGGCACGCCGGGCTCGAGGACACGCCGCGCGCCGTGACGGACCAGGGCGTCCGCAGCCGGGTCCTGATTCTCGCGGTGGTCCTGGCCGTGGCGTTCGGGGGCCTCGGCGGTCGCCTCGGCTGGCTGATGCTCGTCGAGCGCGGCGAGCTCGCGCAACTGGCGGAGCGCCAGTACTCGCGCACCATCGCGCTGCACGCCCAGCGCGGGCCGATCGTCGACCGGCGAGGGGCGCCGCTCGCCACCTCGACGGAGGCCGAGTCTCTCTTCGCCCAGGCGCGCGGCGTCGGCGATCCGGTGCGGGTCGCCGCGCGCGTGGCGCCGCTCATCGGCCTCCCGGAAGCCGAGATCCACGCCGCGCTCACCGGCTCACGGACGTTCGTCTGGCTCCGGCGGAAGCTCCCGCCCGCCGTCGCCGAGCGGGTGCGGGCCCTGCGCGAGCCGGGCCTCGGGTTCGTGTCCGAGCCGCTGCGCCTGTATCCGAACCGCGAGCTCGCGGCGCAGGTCCTGGGGTTCGAGGGCGTCGAGACCGGACTCGAGGGCGTCGAGCGGGCGTTCGAGGAGGAGCTCGCCGGCATCCCCGGCAAGGCGATCGTCGGGCGCGACGCGCTCGGCCGGGAGGTGGCCGCGCCCCACGTGCTGAAGCGCCCCGCCCCCGGACATGGCCTGATGCTGACGCTGGACCGGACCATCCAGTACATCGCCGAGCGGGAGATCGACGCGGCGCAGCGTCGCACGGACGCCCGGGCCGCGATGGCCGTCGTGCTGGAACCCCGCACCGGCGACGTGCTCGCGCTCGCGATCCGTCCGACCTTCAACCCGAACACGTTCCTCGACGTCCCGTCGCGAGACCGCTGGCGCAACCTCGCGATCACGGATCCGTTCGAGCCGGGCTCGACGTTCAAGGTGATCCTGGCCGCCGCGGCGCTCGAGGAGGGTGTGGTGCGGCCCGAGGACCGGATCAACGGCGAGGGCGGCGCGATCACGGTCGCGGGAACCACGATCCGCGACTGGAAGAAGTACGGCTGGCTCACCTTCGCCGAGGTGCTGCAGAACTCCTCGAACGTGGGGGCGATCAAGGTCGGTCTCGCCCTCGGCCGCGACCGCTACCACCGGTACATCACCGCGTTCGGCTTCGGCGCGCCGACCGAGGTCGGTCTGCTCGGGGAGAGCCGGGGACTCCTGCGCGAGCCGCGGCGGTGGTCGATGCTCTCGCTGCCGACGATGTCGATCGGCCAGGAGATCTCCGTCACGGCACTGCAGCTCGTCGCGGCCGTCGGGGCGATCGCCAACGACGGCACGCTGATGCAGCCCCGCCTCCTGCGCGCGACGTTCGACGCGGACGGCACGGAGCTCCGGCGCGTCGAGCCGCGGCGGGTGCGCCAGGTGGTCTCCCCGGAGACGGCCCAGACCCTGACGCGGCTGCTCGTGCGCGTCGTGGAGCAGGGGACCGGGCACAATGCCGCGATCCCGGGGTACGAGGTCGCTGGCAAGACGGGGACCGCGCAGAAGCTCGATCCGACGACGCGGCGCTACTCGCATGCGCCCGGGGTGCTGTCGTTCGTCGGCTTCGCGCCGGCCGACGACCCCCGGTTCGTGATGCTCGTGCTGCTCGACGAGCCGCGGAACGAGAAGTGGGGCAGCGAGGCGGCCGCCCCGGTCTTCGCCGCGATCGGCCGGGAGATCCTGCGCTATCTCGAGGTCCCGCCGCGGGACGCCCAGCCGGTCCAGATCGTCGCCGGCCAGCCGGCCGAGTCCAGGCTCGGCTCGGCGGTGCGACTCGTGAGCACGGCGCCCGCGGGCGGCGGCCCGGAGGGCCTCGTGCCCGACCTCGGCGGGCTGACGCTCCGTCAGGCCCTCGCGACCCTCGCCGCGCTCCGCCTCGAAGTCCGCATCGGAGGCCAGGGGCGCGTGGTCGGCCAGATTCCGGCGCCCGGAACGCCGCTCGCGCCGGGGATGGTCGTGAGCCTCAGGCTCAGGAGCGGGGCCGTACGCCCATGACAGCCCAGGGCCGTGGACGAGACGGAGCGTGACATGCCCGTGACGGAGCTGCTCGCGGCGCTGCCGGTCAAGCGCGTGGTGGGCGATCCGCCCCCCGCGGTCACGTCGCTCACCGCCGACTCGCGCCGCGTTCGGCCGGGCTCCTGCTTCGTCGCGATCGCCGGCCTCCGGCAGGACGCCCGCCGGTTCGTCCCGGAGGCCGTGGCGCGCGGCGCGACGCTCGTCGTCACCGAGGGCGAGCCCCGCGGCGACGTGGCGGTGGCGCAGGTGCTCGTGCCCTCGGCCCGCGCGTCGCTCGCGCGGCTGGCCGACGCCTGGTACGGCCACCCCTCGCGCGACCTCACGCTCGTGGGCATCACCGGCACGAACGGCAAGACGACGACCTCGTACCTGGTGGAAGCGCTGCTGCGGGCGCGAGGGCTCGCGACGGGCGTGATCGGCACCGTGCACTACGTCGTCGGCGCCGAGCGCCGCCCCGCCGGCCAGACGACGCCGGAGGCGCTCGAGCTCCAGGGGATGCTCGCGGAGATGCGCGCCGCCGGAGTCCGCGGCGTCGCCATGGAGGTCTCCTCGCACGCCCTGGCGCTCTCGCGCGTCGACGGGCTCGCTTTCGACGTCGCGGTGTTCACCAACCTGACCCAGGACCACCTGGACTTCCACGGCACCCTGCAGAGCTACGGGCTCGCGAAGCGGCGTCTCTTCGAGCTCACCGCGGCCTCGCCGAAGGCCGGACGCGCGGCCGTCATCAACGCGGACGATCCCGCCGGCGCCACGATGGTCGCGGGCCTCGACCTGCGCGTCCTCACCTTCGGGCTCGGCCCCGCCGCAGAGGTCCGCGCCGTCGAGCGCGCCTCGTCGCTCGACGGGATCCGGATGGTGGTGGACACGCCCCGCGGGCGCCTCGCGGTGGCCTCGCCGCTCATCGGCGAGCACAACGTGATGAATCTCCTCGCGGCGGTCGCGACCGGCCTGGCGCTGGGCCTGCCGCCCGAGCCCATCGCCGCGGCGCTCGCGCCCGTCGCCGCCGTGCGTGGGCGCTTCGAGCAGGTGCAGGCGGGGCAGCCCTTCCTCGTGATCGTGGACTACGCCCACACGCCGGACGCCCTCGAGCGGGTGCTCGCCACCGCGCGCAAGCTCACGCGCGGGCGGCTCGGCGTCGTTTTCGGCTGCGGCGGCGACCGCGACCGCGGCAAGCGTCCGGTCATGGGGGAGATCGCCGCGCGCCTCGCCGACCGCGTCTGGGTGACGTCGGACAACCCGCGCTCGGAGTCGCCCGAGGCGATCATCGCCGAGATCCTCGCCGGCGTCGGGCGCGCGCCGGCGTCCGCGGGCCGGTGTGAGCACGACGTCGACCGGGCCCGCGCGATCCGGGCCGCGCTTTACTGGGCGGAGAGTGGTGATACCGTGGTGATCGCAGGGAAGGGCCACGAGACCTACCAGCTCGTGGGTTCCGAAGTGCTCCCCTTCGACGACCGGGAAGTTGCCAGGCGCGTCCTGTCGGAGCGTTCGCCATAGGGAGGCGCATGCCGCCGTTCACGGTGCAGGACATCGTTCGTGCCACGCACGGGGCGCTCGTCACCGGAGACCTCGCGGTCCCCGTCATGGGCGTGTCCATCGACTCCCGCACGCTGGGCGTCGGCGAGGCGTTCTTCGCGATCCACGGGCACCGACTCGACGGCCACGCCTTCCTCGGCGAGGCGGCGGGGCGCGGCGCCTCGTGTCTGATCGTGCACACCCTGCACGACGAGGTGCCGGCCAACGTGCCGCTCGTCCTCGTCGAGGACACCACGAAGGCGCTCGGCCTGCTCGGCGCCTGGCACCGGGCCAGGTTCGCGATCCCGGTCGTCGCGGTCACCGGTTCCAACGGGAAGACGACCACGAAGGAGCTGATCGCGGGCGTGCTCTCGGCGCGCTGGCACGTCCTCCGGCCGGCCTCGAGTCTCAACAACCAGTGGGGGCTCCCGCTCACGCTGCTCCGGCTCGGCCCCGAGCACCAGGCGCTCGTGGTCGAGATCGGCACCAACCGTCCGGGCGAGATCGCCTATCTGGCCGAGCTGGCGCGGCCGACGGTGGGCGTCGTGACCAACGTCGCCGCGGTGCACACCGAATTCCTCGGCTCCGTGGACGGGGTGCGCGAGGAGAAGGCCGCGCTCGTCCGTGCGGTCGGCCCGGAGGGCTGGGTGGCGCTGAACGCCGACGACCCGCGGGTGGCGCAGATGGCCGGTGAGACGCGCGCCCGGGTGATCACGTACGGGCGCGCGCCCGGCGCCCGGGTGCGCGCGGCCGGCGACGCGTCGGAGGATGCCCGCGGTCTCACCTTCACGCTCGAGACGGACGGGGCCCGGGAGGCCGTGACGCTGGCGCTCGCCGGTCACCACAACGTCACCAACGCGCTCGCCGCCGCGGCGGTCGGCGTCGCGTTCGGCTGGCCGCTCGACGAGATCGCGCGTGGACTCGCGAGCGCCCGCCCCGTCGGCGGCCGGTGCGTGTGGCGCGCCGCCGGCGCCGTCCGCGTTCTCGACGACACCTACAACGCCAACCCGGTCTCGCTCCGCGCCGCGCTCGACACCGTCGTGGCCGGCATGGCGCCGGAGAACCGCCTCGTCGTGGTGCTGGGCGACATGCTCGAGCTCGGCGCCATCAGCGAGGAGGCGCACCGCGAGGCCGGGCGCGCCGTCGTCGCGGCCGGCGCGACGGAGTTCCTGGGGGTCGGCCGGCAGATGCTCGCGGCGGTGGAGGCGGCACGCGCTGCGGGGCTCGCCGACGCGCAGCACGTCCTGACGTTCGAGGATACCGTGGCGCACTTGCTGAAGCGCCTGGCGCCCGGCGACACCGTGCTCGTGAAGGGCTCGCGCGGGATGCGCATGGAGCGGGTGGTGGACGCGCTCGTCGCGCGCCTGGCCCGCGAATGAGGACGGCGGATGCTCTACCACTTCCTCGTTCCACTGGCCAGCGAGCACATCCTCTTCAACGTCTTCCGCTATCTGACGTTCCGCTCCTTCATGGCGCTCATCACGGCGCTCGTGGTCTCGCTGCTGATCGGGCCTCCGCTGATCCGCCGGCTCAGGCGCGCGCAGCACGGCGGCGAGACGATCCGCGAGGACACGCCGGTGCGGCACCGCACGAAGCAGGGGACACCCACGATGGGCGGCGTGCTGATCCTCGCCGCGATCCTGGCCACGACGCTGCTCTGGGCCAACCTCGGGAACCGGTACGTGTGGGTCGCGATGCTCGCGACCGCGGGCTTCGGCTTGCTCGGCGTCTGGGACGACCTCACCAAGCTCCGCCACCGCCGTGGCCTCTCGATGCGCGTGAAGCTCGGCGCGCAGCTCCTGCTGACGCTCGCGCTGGTGCAGATCGTCTTCTGGCAGCCGCCGACGGCGTGGCTCCCGGTCCTCGCGATTCCCTTCTTCAAGGGCTGGCTGGTCAACCTGGGCTGGCTCTGGATCCCCTTCGCGATGCTGGTGATCGTCGGCGCGTCGAACGCGGTGAACCTGACCGACGGCCTCGACGGGCTCGCGGTGGGGCCGGTGATCATGGCCGGCGGGGCCTTCGGCGTGATCGCCTACCTGACGGGCAACTTCAAGGCGGCCGACTACCTCAAGATCCTCAACGTGAAGGGCGCCGGCGAGCTGACGGTGTTCTGCGGCGCGCTGATCGGCGCCGCGATCGGGTTCCTCTGGTTCAACTGCCACCCGGCCGAGATCTTCATGGGCGATGCCGGGTCGCTGGCGCTCGGTGGGGCGATCGGGACGCTGGCGGTCCTGACGAAGGCCGAGCTGCTGCTGCCGCTGATCGGAGGGCTCTACGTGGTCGAGGCGGTCTCGGTCATCCTGCAGGTCGCGAGCTTCAAGCTGACCGGACGGCGCGTGTTCCGGATGGCGCCGCTGCACCACCACTACGAGCTCTCTGGCTGGGCGGAGCCGAAGATCGTCGTGCGCTTCTGGATCGTCTCGTTCGCGCTGGCGCTCCTGGCCCTGACGACCCTCAAACTGCGATGACGCCGGCGTGAGCGTCGAGAGCCTCGAGGAGGTGGGTGTGGTGACCCGGGGACGGGCGTACCTGAACTCGCTGGCCGGCCGCCGCGCGACCGTGGTCGGCCTGGCCCGGAGTGGTGTCGCCGCGGCGCGGCTCCTCCGCGCGGCAGGGGCGCTGGTCACGGGCACGGACGCCAAGTCCCTCGACGCGCTCGGGAGCGAGGCCCGGGCGCTGGCCGCCGCCGGCGTGCGGCTCTGCGTCGGCCCGGGCGCCGCGGACGCCTTCGTCGGCGCCGACCTGGTCGTCGTGAGCCCCGGCGTGCCGCTCGCCGGCGCCGCGCTCGCGCCGGCGCGCGCGGCGGGCGTGCCCATCATCGGCGAGCTGGAGCTCGGCTGGCGCGCCCTGGAGGCCGACACGATCGCGATCACCGGGACCAACGGCAAGACGACGACGACGGCGCTCACCGGAACGCTGCTCGCCGAGCAGCCGCGCCCCGTGCTGGTCGCGGGCAACATCGGCACGCCGCTCGCCGCCCACGCGCTCACGTTCCCGGCCGACGGTCTCGTCGTGTGCGAGGTCTCGAGCTTCCAGCTGGAGACGATCGACGCGTTCCGCCCGCGCGTGGCGGTCGTGCTGAACCTGACGCCCGACCATCTCGACCGTCACGGGACCTTCGGCGGCTACGTCGACGCGAAGGCGCGCATCTTCGCGAACCAGACCGACGCGGACTGTGCGGTGCTGAACGCCGACGACGAGCCGACGGCGGCGCTCGCGGCCCGCACGCGCGCCCACGTCGTCTGGTTCAGTCGCCGTCGCGCCCTCGAGCACGGCGTGTTCGTGCACGACGGCTGGATCGCCGCGCGGCTGAACGGGCACGCCGAGGAGATCTGCCCGGTCAGCGAGATCTTCCTCCGTGGCGCGCACAACGTGGAGAACGTGCTGGCCGCGACGGCGTGCGCGCTGTGGACGGGCATCGCCTCCAGCACCGTGCGCCGCGCCGTGGCGCGCTTCCGCGGCGTCGCGCACCGCCTCGAGTTCGTGCGCGACCTGCGCGGCGCGCAGTACTACAACGACTCGAAGGGCACGAACGTCGCCTCCACGCTCCGGGCGCTCGAGAGCTTCGGCGAGCCCATCGTGCTGATCGCGGGCGGGCTCGGCAAGGGTCAGGACTTCTCGCCGCTCGCCGTCGCGGCGCGTGGCCGCGTGAGTCACGCGATCGTGCTCGGCGCCGACGGTCCCCGGCTGGCCGCGGCGCTCCGGACCGGGGGGGTTCCGGTGACCGAGGCGGCGTCGCTCCGGGAGGCGGTCGACGCGGCGAGCGGGCTGGCCCGGCCCGGCGACGTCGTGCTGCTGTCTCCCGCGTGCGCCTCCTTCGACATGTTCGACGATTACGAGCACCGGGGCGACGTGTTCAAGCAGCTCGTGGAGCGCCTGGACTAGCGTGCCCAGACAGCTCCGGCCCGACATCTGGCTGTTCGGGGTCGCCCTCGTGCTGCTCTCGGTCGGCGTCGTGATGGTGTACTCGGCGAGCGCGATCGTCGCGGCGGAGCGGTTCCACGATCCCTACTTCTTCCTCAAGAAGCAGCTCTTCTGGGCCGTCCTGGGCGGGCTCGCCCTCTGGGGTGCGCTCCGGACCGACTACCGGCGGCTCGAAGGGCTCGTGGTGCCGCTCCTGGTCGTCGCGGGCGTCCTCCTCGTGCTCGTGCTGATCCCGCCCGTCGGCCAGGCCATCAACGGCACCCGCCGCTGGATCCGCCTCGGCGCCGTGTCGTTCCAGCCGGCGGAGCTCGCGAAGCTCGCGCTCGTCGTCTATCTCGCGGCGTTCCTCGCGCGGCGCCGGGACGCGCTCGACGACTTCCGGCAGGGGCTGCTGCCGCCGCTCGCGGTGGCGGGCCTGTTCGCCGCCCTGGTGCTCGCCCAGCCCGACCTCGGGAACTGCCTGACGCTGCTCGCGCTGACGTTCGCCCTGCTGTTCCTGGCGGGCGGCCGGGTGCGACACCTCGCCCTCGTGCTCGCGCCCGCGCTGCCGCTGCTGGCGATCGCGATCTGGGCGGCGCCGTATCGGATCCGCCGGATCACCGCCTTCCTCGACCCGTGGTCGGACCCGCGGGGCAGCGGCTTCCAGATCATCCAGTCGTGGCTCGCGTTCGGCAACGGCGGCCTGCTCGGCCAGGGCATCGGCGGCTCGCGGCAGAAGCTCTTCTACTTGCCCGAGGCGCACACGGATTTCGTCTTCGCGATCCTCGGGGAGGAGCTCGGGTTCGTGGGCGCCCTGACGATCGTCGGCCTCTTCGTCGTGCTCGCGTGGCGCGGGCTCCGGATCGGGCTCCGCGCCCCGGATCCGTTCGGCGCCTACCTGGCGCTCGGGATCACGGTGCTCATCACCACCCAGACGGTCGTGAACCTGGGCGTCGTCATGGGCCTGCTGCCCACGAAGGGGCTGCCGCTGCCGTTCATCTCCTTCGGCGGCTCGGCGCTCCTCGTCACGATGCTCGCGACGGGGGTGCTCTTGAACATCTCGCAGCACGCCAATGTATAAGCGCTACCGGCAGATCCACTTCGTGGGGATCGGCGGCAGCGGCATGTCGGGCATCGCCGAGATCCTCCTGAACCTCGGCTACCGCGTCACGGGCTCCGACCAGCGGCGGAGCGAGGTCGTCGAGCGCCTGGCCACGCTCGGCGCCAAGATCTTCATCGGGCACGCGGCCGCGCACGTCGAGGGCGCGCACGTCGTCGTCTACTCCTCCGCGGTGTCCCGCGACAACATCGAGGTGCAGGTGGCGCGGCAGCAGCAGATCCCGACGATCCCGCGGGCCGAGATGCTCGCGGAGCTGATGCGACTGAAGTACGGGATCGCGGTCGCGGGCACCCACGGCAAGACCACGACCACGTCGATGGTCGGCGCGGTGCTCGCCGAGGGCCGGTACGACCCGACCATCGTGGTCGGCGGGCGCGTGACGAGCCTGGGCTCCAACGCGCGGCTCGGCCAGGGGGACTACCTCGTGGCCGAGGCGGACGAGTCCGACGGCTCGTTCCTCAAGCTCGCGCCGACGATCGCGGTCGTCACGACGATCGACGCCGAGCACCTCGATCACTACGGGTCGCTCGACGCCATCCGGGAGGCGTTCGTCGCGTTCGTCAACAAGGTGCCCTTCTACGGGGCCGCCGTCCTGTGCCTGGACCAGCCCAACATCCAGATGCTGCTCCCGCGGATCGAGAAGCGGAGCATCACGTACGGCCTCGAGTCGGGCGCCGACCTGGTCGCGCGCCGGCTGCACCTCGCCGGGATGACGAGCCGGTTCGAGGTGTCGCACCGCGGGAGCCCGCTCGGCGAGTGCACGCTGCGGGTGCCGGGCCGGCACAACGTGCAGAACGCCCTCGCCGCGGTGGGCGTGGGGCTCGACCTCGAGATCCCGTTCGCCACCATCCAGCGGGCGCTCGCCGGATTCGCCGGCGTGCAGCGGCGCTTCCAGGTCCGCGGCAGCGCGCGCGGCGTGACGGTCGTGGACGACTACGGACATCACCCCGCCGAGATCCGGGCGACCCTCGCCGCCGCCAAAGCGGGGTTCGACTGCCGGCTCGTGACGGTGTTCCAGCCGCACCGCTACACGCGGACGCAGCACCTGCACCAGGAGTTCCTGACCGCTTTCAACCAGGCGGACGCCCTCGTCGTCCTGGACATCTACCCGGCGGGCGAGGCGCCGATCCCCGGGGTCACCGCCGAGGCTCTCGCCGAGGGGATCCGGGCGCACGGTCACCGCGACGTCACGTACCTCGGGAGCGACCGGGCCGCGGTGGTCGAGCACCTCGCGGGGGTCGTGCGCACCGGCGATCTGGTGCTCACGCTGGGCGCGGGCGACGTGGGCCATCTGGGTCCGGCGCTGCTGAAGCGACTCGAAGCCGACTCTCTGGACGGGAGGCCGAAATGCTAGGAGAGATCCGGGGAGAAGTGCGGTTCAAGGAGCCGCTGAGCTTCCACACGTCGCTCCGCATCGGGGGGCCGGCGGACATCTTCGTGGTGCCCCAGGACGTCGACGACATCCGGCACGCGCTCAAGTTCGCCGAGCGCGAGCAGTTGCCGGTCTCGGTGATCGGTGGCGGCAACAACCTGCTCGTACGCGATCGCGGGGTGCGCGGCGTGATGCTGCGGCTCGAAGGGTGCCTCGGCCGCGCCGAGTACAGCGGTGAGGAAGCGCTCGCCGGCGCCGGCGTCAGCCTGTCGGCGCTCATCCGCGAGGCGGCCGCGGTCAATCTCGGCGGCATCGAGTGCCTCGTGGGGATTCCCGCGACGATCGGCGGGGCGCTGGCCATGAACGCCGGGACGCCGGACGGCGGGATCGGCGACTTCATCAGCGCGGTCTACTTCCTGCACCCGGACGGCACCCTCGGCGAGTTCAAGCCGAGCGCCGCTTCCTTCACGTACCGCGCCTTCCACGCGCCCGTGGGAGCCGTGCTGATCGGCTGCCGCCTGCGGCTCACGCGCCGGCCGATGGCCGACATCCAGAAGGAGCTCCGGCAGCGCCTGAAGCAGAAGAAGTCGACCCAGCCGCTCGCGCTCGCGTCGGCGGGGTGCGTGTGGAAGAACCCGGCGGGCGACGTCGCCGCGCGGCTCGTCGAGAAGAGCGGTCTCAAGGGCAAGCGACTCAATGGCGCCGAGATCTCGTCGAAGCACGCCAACTTCATCGTCAATCGCGGTGGCGCCACGGCGGCCGACATCCTGGCGCTCATGGATCTCACGCGGGAGCGGGTGCGCGCGCAGTTCGGCGTCACGCTCGAGCCCGAGATCCGGATCGTGGGCGAGTAGGCGGGGATGCCGAGCGGCCTCGGCTCGCCCCGCAGCCGCCCCGCGAGCCTCCCCGACCTCGGGGAGCGCTCGACGTTCGTCGTGGGGCAGCGTGTCGGCCGGACGCGCCGCCGCCGCCGATCCCTCCCGCGCCTGCTCCGGGCGCTCGAGCTGCTCGTCCTGCTCGCGGGCGCGCCGCTCGCGCTCGGCCTCGGGCTCCACTGGCTCCTCACGACGCCCCGCCTGGCGGTCACGCGCGTCGACGTCCGCGGCGCGTCGCGCGTGGGCGTCGAGAGGATCCTCGCGGCCGCCGCGATCGAGCGCGGGACGAACATCGTGCGGCTCGACACGGCCGCCACCGTGGCCCGCATCGTGGCGATCCCCGAGGTCCGCCGGGCCGAGATCGTGCGCGAGCTGCCGCACCGCATCGTGATCACGGTCGAGGAGCGCCGCCCGTTCACGCTCGTCCACGCCGGGCGGCTGCACTGGATCGACGAGGAGGGACGGCTGCTCGGTCCGTCGTCCGAGGCGGTCGAGCCGGCCGTCCCCGTCGTCAGCGGGCTGAGCGAGGAAGAGCTCGACTCGATGCGCGCGGCGCCCGGGCCGAAGGCGCGGGTGGCGATCGCGCTGATCCGCGCCCTCCTGCGCAGCGGCAGCGCGCTCGCGGCGGAGATCTCGGAGATCGACATGAGCCGGCGCGAGGGGCCCGTCCTCTACACGGTGGACGGCGTCGAGGTGCGTCTCGGGGTCGAGAACTGGGAGGAGCGGCTCGCCCGGCTCGAGGGCGTGCTCGCGCAGGTCGCGACGCACGACGTGCGGATGGTGGACCTGCGCTTCCGGGACCAGGTGGTCTTCCAGCGGGGAGGCTCGTGAGGAGACGCGCGAGGGACGTGGACGACGTGGTCGGGCTGGACGTCGGCACGACGAAAATCTGCGCCGTCATCGCCAAGCGGTCGCCCCGGGGCGGCCTCGATGTCGTGGGCGTCGGCACGGCGCCGTCACGGGGCCTGCGGCGCGGCGTCGTCGTGAACATCGACTCCACCGTCGAGGCGATCAAGGTCGCGGTGGCCGAGGCGGAGCAGATGGCCGGCGCCGAGGTCGGGGCCGTCTACGTCGGCGTCGCGGGCGGCCACATCCGGGGCACGAACAGCCGCGGCGTCGTCGCCGTCTCGGGCAAGGACCGCGAGGTCAGCGGGACGGACGTCGCCCGGGTCGTCGAGGCGGCGCGGGTCGCGGTGGCCGAGGCGGAGCAGATGGCCGGCGCCGAGGTCGGGGCCGTCTACGTCGGCGTCGCGGGCGGCCACATCCGGGGCACGAACAGCCGCGGCGTCGTCGCCGTCTCGGGCAAGGACCGCGAGGTCAGCGGGACGGACGTCGCCCGGGTCGTCGAGGCGGCGCGCGCGGTCAATCTCCCGCAGGACCGCGAGATCATCCACGTGCTCCCCCAGTCGTTCAGCGTGGACGATGGCGACGGCGTGCGCGAGCCGGTCGGCATGTCGGGGGTACGCCTGGAGGTGGAAGTCCACATCGTCACGGGCGCGGTCACCGCGGTGCAGAACGTCGTCCGGTCGGTGAACCGGGCCGGCCTGGAAGTGCGCGACGTCGTGCTCGAGCCGCTCGCCTCGGCGGAGGCGGTGCTCTACGAGGACGAGCGCGAGCTCGGCGTGCTGGTCATCGACATCGGCGGCGGCACCACGGATCTGGCGCTCTTCCGCGACGGCGCGATCTGGCACACGGCGATCCTGCCGCTCGGCGGGGACCACATCACGAACGACATCGCGATCGGGCTGCGCACGCCGATGGCCGACGCCGAGGATCTCAAGAAGCGCTACGGCTGCGCGCTGACCGCGCTCGTGCCGGCCGAGGAGACGGTGGACGTCCCGTCCGTCGGGGGCCGCAAGCCCCGCCAGCTCTCCCGCCAGGTGCTCTCCGAGATCATCCAGCCGCGCGTCGAGGAGGTGCTCACGCTCGTCGCGCGCGAGCTGGGACGGGCGGGCCTGCAGGACGCGCCGACGGCCGGCGTCGTCGTGACGGGTGGCACCTCGATCATGGAGGGCGTGCCGGAGCTCGCCGAGGCCATCTTCGACCAGCCGGTGCGGCGCGGCGCGCCGCTCGCGGTCGGCGGCCTCGCCGACGTCGTCCGGAGCCCGATCTACTCGACCGCCGTGGGACTCGCCGTCTACGGCGCCCGCGCGTGCTCCCCGACCGCCGCCGGCCCCACCGTGGGCGGCGGCCTCGTGGGGCGCTTCGTGCGGAGCGTCACCGGGCTGTTCAATGACATCTTCTAGACCCGGTCGCGGTGCGCAGCCGCCACTGTTCGCGCCCGAGCCGACCCGTTCACCCCGCCGGCGCCGCCCTGTCGGTCCCGGCGCAGCGACCACAGAGGAGGAGCTGATGGAGAGGGATCGCTCACGGCGCCCACTCTTCGAGCTGGACCAGACGGAGCAGATGGCGAAGATCAAGGTGATCGGCCTCGGCGGGGGCGGCGGCAACGCCGTGAGCCGGATGATGGCGACCGAGTTCGTCGGTGCCGAGTTCATCGTGGCGAACACCGACGTCCAGGCGCTCGCCGCCTCGCCGGCGCCCGTGAAGCTGCAGCTCGGCGCGAAGCTCACGAAGGGGCTCGGAGCCGGCTCGAACCCCGACATCGGTCGGGAGGCGGCCCAGGAGGATCCGGAGCAGATCACCCGCCTGCTCGGGGGCGCGGACATGGTCTTCATCACGGCCGGGCTCGGCGGCGGCACCGGCACGGGCGCGGCGCCGGTGGTCGCCTCGCTCGCGAAGGACCTCGGCATCCTGACGGTCGCCGTCGTGACCAAGCCCTTCGTCTTCGAGGGCAAGAAGCGGATGCTCCAGGCCGACGCGGGCCTCGAGGCCCTCCGCGGTGTCGTGGACACGCTCATCACGATCCCGAACCAGCGGCTGCTCTCCGTGGTGGACCGCGGGACGCCGCTCATCGACGCTTTCCGCGTCGCCGATTCCGTGCTGCAGCAGGCCGTGCAGGGCATCACCGACCTGATCCTCGTGCCGGGCCTCGTGAACCTCGATTTCGCCGACGTGCGGACGATCATGGCCGGCATGGGCCTGGCGATGATGGGCACCGGCACGGGACGCGGCGAGCATCGCGCGCTCGACGCCGCGCAGAAAGCCGTGGCGAGCCCGCTGCTCGACGACACGTCGATCGAGGGAGCCCGCGGCGTCCTCATCAACTTCACCGGCGGCCCCGACCTCTCGATCCACGAGGTCGAGGAGGCGGCGCGCATCGTCCAGGAGGCGGCGCACGAGGACGCCAACATCATCTTCGGCGCCGTCATCGATCCGCAGATGACCGACGAGGTGCGTATGACGGTGATCGCGACCGGCTTCGCCGAGAAGAAGGAGGCGGTCGGCGCCGGCGGCAAGGTGGTCGACCTGCCGCGCGGCGTCCGCTCGGCGGCGGGCGCGGGCGCGGGCGCCGGCGCGTGGCGCCGGCGCGTCGGCGAGCTGCGTGCGGAGGGCGAGGACGCGCTCGGCGGCGACCTCGACGTGCCCGCGTTCCTCAGACGTCAGGCCGACTGACGCCCGGTGGCTCGAGGCGGCGACGTGGGGGCCGGGGCGTGCCCCCCTCGACCACGCTGGCAGCCACCCGCGAGGGTGACTCCGCCAACGCGGTGGTCGGGTCCGTACCTGACAACACGCGTCTCGGGGGGCACGCCCCGGCCCCCACGTCGCCGCCTCGCGCGCCGGCCGCTCCTGCCGGGCGCCGGGGGAGCGTGGTGACGTCGAGGGAGCCGCAGCGCGCGGCCGCGGCCGGCGACAGGACCCGTCCGCCTGGCGCGACGGGCGTTCATGCCATGAATGCACAATCCGCGCTAGCGTGGTCGCCGAGAGCGCATTCCGGCCTGGCCTGACGCCGCACGGGGAGCCGCCGGTGTACTTCACGTTCGCCGGGCTCACCGGCCTCGGGGTGCCGCACGCGACGACGACGCGCCACTGTCCGGGCGTCGCCTCATTCGCCGCGCCGATCGATCCGCGCGCGCCGCGGCCCCCGTTCGGTCCCGAGACGGCGCCGGCGCTCCGGCCCGCCGGCCTCGATCTCTCGCGCGTCGGCTACGCGCGCCAGGTCCACGGCGCCGAGGCCGCACCGGCGCCGCCGGGCGGCGGGTTTGCGGGCAGCGTCGACATCGTGACGACGACGGAGCCCGCGGTACCGCTCGCAATCTTCACCGCCGATTGCCTCGCGATCGTCCTCCTCGACCTCGAGACGCCCGTGCTCGGCGCCGCGCACGTCGGCTGGCGCGGCACCGTGCGCGGCGCCGCGCGGGCAGCGGTCCGCGCGCTCGAGCGATCCGGCGCCCGCGCCGGCCGCCTGCGTGCCGCGATCGCGCCGTCCGTCGGTCCGTGCTGCTACGAGGTGGACGAGCCGGTGATGCGGGAGTTCGCGCGGGCGTACCCCGGCCGCTGGGACGCGTGGACGCGGCCGGCGCCGCGCGCGGACCGCGTGATGCTCGACCTCTGGGCGGCGAACGAGGCGCTGCTCGTCGAGGCGGGCGTGGATCCGGCACGCGTCGAGAACCCGCGCCTGTGCACCGCCTGTCACCCCGAACTCTGGTTCTCGTACCGCCGCGGCGACCGCGGGCGGCTGGTGACGCTCGCCGCGCTCCCCGCGGTCGGCCGGCGCTGACGCAGGACTCGACGCATCGCCGCGCCGCGAAGCGCAAACGTGCGTGCTAGAATCGCCGTGCCGTATGCAGGACATCAGGGCCAACCTCGAGCGCGTGCGGGCGCGGATCGCGCGCGCCGCCGAGCGGGCGGGCCGCCGCGCGGACGACGTGCTGCTGATCGGGGTGTCGAAGACGGTCGACGTCACCCGGATCCGCGAGGCGCTCGCGGCCGGGCTCGGCGCGCTCGGCGAGAATCGAGTGCAGGAAGCCCGCGGCAAGATCGTCGAGCTCGGGCGTCCGGTGCCGTGGCACCTGGTGGGGCACCTGCAGACCAACAAGGTGAAAGAGGCGGTCGAGCTCTTCGACGTCATCCACTCGCTGGATCGCGTCGAGCTGGCCCGGGAGTGCGACCGGCGGGCGCGTGCCCGCGGGCGCGCCGTGGACGCGCTCGTCGAGGTCAACGTCGCCGGTGAGGCGTCCAAGGGCGGCATCGCGCCCGCCGGGCTCGCGGCGCTGCTCGACGCGCTCGCGCCGCTCGCCCACCTCCGCGTGCGCGGGCTGATGGCGATTCCCCCGGAGGCGCGCGATCCCGAGGACACGCGGCCGTGGTTCCGCGCGCTCGGCAAGCTCGGCGCCCAGTACGGGCTCACCGCGCTCTCGATGGGCATGAGCGGCGATTTCGAGGTGGCGATCGAGGAGGGCGCGACCATGGTCCGGATCGGCACGGCGATCTTCGGCCCGCGCCCCGCCCGGCCGACCCGGGAGCAGGAGGAGCGATGACGATCAAGGGCAAGAAGGTCGGCTTCGTGGGCGCCGGCAACATGGGTGAGGCGCTGATCAAGGGGCTGCTCGCGGCGAACCTCGTCCCCGCCGAGGCCGTCTACGTGACCGACGTGCGCCTCGAGCGGCTCAAGGAGCTCGACCGGCAGTACGGTGTCCAGATCGCCGCCAACAACACGGAGCTCGTGCGCCAGGTGGACGTGGTGCTCCTCGCGGTGAAGCCGCAGATCATGGAGCCGGTGCTCCGCGAGATCGCGCCGGCGGTGACCCGCAAGCGGCTCCTGATCTCGATCGCCGCCGGGATCTCCACCGCGAAGATCCGGGAGGCGCTCGGCAAGGACGCGCGGCTGATCCGCGTGATGCCCAACACGCCCGCGCTGGTCCTGGAAGGCGTGACCGCGATCGCCAAGGGCGAAGGGCTCGAGGCCGGCGACCTCGACATCGCCGGCGAGATCTTCAGCGCCGTCGGACGGGTGGTCGTGCTCGGCGAGGAGCTGATGGATGCGGTCACCGGGCTGTCCGGCTCGGGCCCGGCGTACGTCGCGATCGTCGTGGAATCGCTCGCGGACGGCGGGGTGCGGATGGGCCTCGACCGGATCACCGCCATGACGCTGGCGACCCAGACGGTCCTCGGCGCCGCCCGACTCCTGCTCGAGACCGGGCTGCACCCGGGCGCCCTCAAGGACATGGTCAGCTCGCCGGGCGGGACCTCGATCGCGGGGGTCGCCGCCCTCGAGGCGGGCGGGATCCGTCACACGTTCATCACCGCCGTCGAGCGCGCCACCCTCCGCTCACGGGAGCTCGGCCGGGGATGACTCCATGTTCCTCCTGAGCAATCTCCTCCTCGCGCTGGCGCGACTGGTCAACCTGGTGCTCGTCGCGTACATGTGGATCATCATCGCTCGCGCGGTGCTCTCGTGGGTCAATCCCGACCCGTACAACCCCATCGTCCGCCTTCTCTACCGCGTGACGGAGCCGGTCCTGCGCCCGATCCGGCACCGGTTGCCGACCGTGGGGATGGGGCTCGACCTCTCGCCCATCGTGGTGCTCCTGGGGATCTACTTCCTCCAGTGGTTCCTGGTCGACTCGCTCCGCGACCTCGCCCTGGGCATGCGATAGCGAGCCGGAGGTTGTGATGCGAATCAGCCCCCTCGACATCCGGCAACAACAGTTCACCGTCCGCACGTTCCGGGGTTTCGACAGCCAGGAGGTGGACGCGTTCCTCGACGACGTCGCCGAGGACTACGAGGCGGTGCTGAAGGAGAATGCGCTCCTCAAGGAGCAGGTCGCGGGCTTCGAGGAGCGCGCGCGTGGCCTCGCCGAGCGCGAGAGGGCGCTGCAGGACACCCTGATCGCGACCCAGCGCCTCGGGGACGAGATGAAGGCGGCGGCCCGGCGCGAGGCGGAGCTGCACACGCGGGAAGCGGAGCTGCGCGGCGAGAAGATCCTCGAGGAGGTCCGGGGCGAGGAGGCGAAGCTCAGGAGCGAGGTGCAGGCCCTCCGCCGCACGCGCCGGCAGCTCATCGAGGACCTGCGCTCGACGCTCGAGAGCTACCAGCGGCTCATGTCCGCCGAGTTCGGCGACGATGCGGGCGGCACGGACACCCGGGGTTGACGAGGCGCGGCTCGCGGTGCGCGTGCAGCCGCGGGCCTCGCGCGACGAGGTCGTGGGCTGGCGCGAGGGGGTGCTCCGGGTGCGGGTGACCGCGCCCCCGGTGGAGGGCGAGGCCAACCGCGCCGTCGAGGCGCTGCTGGCCCGTACGCTGGGCGTCGCGCGGTCCGCGGTGTCGGTGGTCCGCGGCGGCCAGGGCCGCGAGAAGCTCGTGTCGATCGCCGGGCTCGGCGACGCCGAGGTGCGCAGCCGGCTCGCCCGGACCCCGCGTCCGTGACGGTCACGCCCGTCCGGTGGGCCGACGACCGGCTCGTGCTCCTCGACCAGACACGCCTGCCGGTCGAGGAGGTCGAGCAGGGCTTCGAGCGCTGGGAGGACGTCGCCACCGCGATCCGCTCCCTGGTCGTGCGGGGCGCGCCCGCGATCGGCGTGGCCGCGGCGTACGCCGTCGCGCTGGCGGCGCGCGCGAGCCACGCGACGACCTTCGACGCGCTCCTGGCCGACCTCGAGACCGCGGCCAGGGGGCTCGCCGCCACGCGGCCGACCGCGGTGAACCTCTGCTGGGCCGTCGAGCGCGTGAAGCGCGTGGCCCTCTCCGCGCGCGCGCGGCCACTCGCCGAGATCCGCGCGCGGCTCCTCGCCGAGGCGCACGCGATCCGGGAGGAGGACATCGCCGGGAACCACGCGATCGGAGCCCACGGCGCCGCGCTCGTCCCCGCCGGCGCGCGCATCCTCACGCACTGCAACGCGGGCGCCCTCGCGACGGCAGGCTACGGCACCGCGCTCGGCGTGGTCCGCGCCGCGCACGCCGCGGGCAAGGTCGCGCTCGTGTGGGTCGACGAGACGCGCCCCGTCCTGCAGGGGGCGCGCCTCACCGCCTGGGAGTGCGTGCGGGAGGGGATCCCGCACCGGCTCATCTCCGACGTCGCGGCCGCGTCGGTGATGGCGCGTGGCCAGGTGGACCTCGTCGTGACGGGCGCCGACCGCATCGCCGCCAACGGCGACACCGCGAACAAGGTCGGCACGTACTCGCTCGCGGTGCTCGCCCGGCACCACGGCGTGCCGTTCTACGTGGCCGCGCCGTTCTCGACGATCGACCCGGCGCTCCCGTCGGGCGCCGGGATCCCGATCGAGGAGCGTGATCCGGCCGAGGTGCGCTGCGTGGGGGGGCGGCAGATCGCGCCCCTCGAGTCCCCCGTCTACAACCCCGCGTTCGACGTGACGCCCGCGGCCCTGATCACGGCGATCGTCACCGAGCGCGGGGTCTTCCGCCCGCCCTACCGGTTTTGATCGCGCGGCGGTATCACGACCTCACCGCGCATTCCCCGGCGTCGGTGCGATCGAGCGCCCACGCGCTCGAGTGGGACGTCAAGCCGTTCCCGTTCAAGATCTACACGGAGCTGCCCGCCCTCGCGCTCCCGCGCGACCTCGACGCCCTCGCGGGCGACACGCTCGCCGCCCTCGCGGGCCCGGCTCCGGACGCCGACCGCCTCGAGCTCGCCGCCCTGGCGGCGATGCTCTACTACGCGGCCGGCGTCACGAAGAAGAAGACCTACCCCGGGGGCGGGGAGGTCCTCTTCCGCGCCGCGCCCTCGACCGGCGCGCTCTACCAGACCGAGGTCTACGTCGCGGCCGGCGCCGTCGAGGGACTCGAGCCCGGCCTCTACCATTTCTGTCCGGGAGACTTCGCGCTCCGCCGGCTTCGCGCGGGCGACGTGCGGGGACCGCTCGCGCGCGCCGCGGCGGACGAGCGGCCGGCGCGTCGCGCGGCGACGATCGTCCTCACCGCGATCTACTGGCGGAACACCTGGAAGTACCAGGCACGAGGCTATCGGCACCTCTTTTGGGACTCGGGGACGCTGCTCGCGAACCTCCTCGCCGTCGCCGGCGCCCTCGGCCAGGCGCCGGGCCTGCTCACTGGCTTCGTGGACGCAGACGTCAACCGGCTGCTGGGCGTCGACCCCGACCGCGAGGCGGCCCTGGAGCTGGTGACCCTCGGCCCCGCAGGCGCTCCCGCCCCGCCCGCGGACGCGCTTCCCGAGATCCGCCACGAGTCCATGCCGCTCTCCTCCGCCGAGGTCGACTATCCGCTCCTGCGCGAGGTTCACGCCGCCACCTCGCTCGCCGACGCCGGCGCGGTCCGCGCCTGGCGTGCCGCC
>Ga0156038_1151_pt1 | contig 22417 bp, 20 predicted proteins | sample RifCSPlowO2_02_FD_116150 | JGI IMG/M metagenome (GOLD analysis project Ga0156038, IMG submission 116150) | Candidatus Rokubacteria bacterium RIFCSPLOWO2_02_FULL_72_37
ATGGCCATCGAGCCCGAGCGGTCGATCGAGAGCACGACGGCGAGGCTCGGGATCTCCACCTTCTGCTTGACGTCCATCGTGACCGGCAGCGCCTCCTCGATCGGCGTCCGGTAGTACCCGCCGAGGCCGAAGCTTTCCTCGCCGCCGACCATGAGCAGCCCGCCGCCCTGCTCGCGCACGTAGTCCCGGACGTTGCCCATCTGCGCCCGCGTCATCTTGAGCGAGGAGACGTTGGCGAGCACGACCCCGTCGTACTTCTGCAGGCCCGCCAGGTCCTTCGGGATCCCGTTCGGCTCGACGACGGTGACCTCGATGTTCTGCGACCGGAGCGCGGCCGCGAGCGATTGCGCGTGGCCGCGATCCTTGTCGGCGAGCAGGACTTGCGGCCGGCCGCGGACGACGACCGTGCCGATGGCGCGGTTGTTCTCCTCGATCGTGTCGCCCTCGACCTCGATCGCGGCCTGGTAGACGTGGATGCCGCTGGTGTCGAGCGCCTGGCGGTAGCTGAAGACGTTCTTGCCCGCCGTGAGGCGCACCATCTGCGAGCCGAGGAACGTGCCGTTGCGGAAGAGCGAGACGCGTCCCGGCGTGTCCCGGTGGCTCCACACCACCACCTTCGCCTGGAACGGCTCGCCGTACTTGACCTCCTGCGGCAGCACCATCCCCTCGGCGACGACCTCCTGGGTGAAGGTGAGCGGCGCGGCGACGTAGTGGATGTCGACGCCGACGTTCTTCGCGGCCTGGGCGCCGGCGAGCGCGTTGCCCGCGTTCTGCCGGCCGTCGGTCAGCAGCACGATGCGATTGGCCTGCCCCGGCGGCGCCATGGCCAGCGCGAGCTGGATCGCCTGGAAGATGTTCGTCCCCCGCGCGTCCACTTGGGCCTTCGGCCGCTCCGCCGCCGGGCGCAGCCCGAGCGGCTGGTCCACCGCGGCGTGCGCGCCGAAGGCGATCACGCCGGAGTGATCTCCCGGCTTCATGGAGCGCACCGCGTCGGCGACGAACCGGTACGCGCGCTCCCGGGCCGCGAAGCTCACGCTGTCCGAAACGTCCAGCAGGAACGTCACGTTCATCCGGTCCACCCAGCGGGGCACCGCCGGGCGGACGAGCGTGAGGCAGAGCACCAGCACGAGCGCCCCGCGGAGCGCGAGCGCCCAGCGGTCCCCGAGGCTTGGGGGCAGCCGGAGGCGGGAGGCCGTCTGGCGCCGCCAGTAGAGCAGTCCCTCGACCACCAGCAGCAGCGCCGCGAGCGCCACCAGGAGAGGCCAGAGCTCGCGCTGGATCGCCATCGGCACGGCCGCCGCCGCGCCGGCGCCGGCCGCCGCCGGCAGCGGCCGTGGGGCCAGGTTCGACTCGTCGGCGTCCGTGAGGTTCACGGCGACCTTCAGCTCGCCGTGGGCCATGCCGAGCGTGTAGATCCCGACCTCGTCGGTCTCGGTGAAGCTCACGACGCCGCGGGTCACGTGCGCGCGGACCACGCGGCCGCCGGGAGTCGTCACCTTGACGGTGTCGACGCCGTGCGGCACGGGCAGCAGGATCGGCTGGCCCGTCGCGAGCTGAAGGCTCGACTGGTCGAGCCCCGCCGGGTGCAGCCAGCGCAGACCGTTGGAGAGGATCAGCGGAAACGCGACGCGCAGCGGGAAATCCGTGCGGAACAGATCGAACCCGACGACCAGCGCCTTGCGGTCCGGCTCCTCGAGCGCGTAGATCAGCGGCCCGCCGACGGCCTCCACCAGGGGCCGGCCGGCGGCCAGCGGCCGGAGTCGCATCGCGTCCTCGATCGCCACCTTCGCGAACTCGACGTGGCGCATCACCGGATGGTTGCGGTCCCAGTCCATGATGGTCGGCTGCTCGATCCGGCCGAGCACCTCGAGCGGCACGTCCGGCGGCACCGTGTTCACGAGCACGAACCGCCCCGGGCCGATCCGCGGGGGGGTGACCGAGTCCAGCACGACCACGTCGGCCTCGTCCATCCCGCCCTGGTACTGCTCGGGCGTGCGGACCTCGACGGCCACCTGCGGGTCGGTCCGCAGCACCTTTTCCAGGAACAGGTTGCCCGGGCTCACGAGCAGCACGGCGATCTTCCGCGGCGGCGGCAGGATCGCGTACGCGACGTCGTCGACCGGGAAGTCGTCCCGGATCCGGAGCCGCGCGGTGACCTGACCACCCCCCGCGTGACTGAACGGCAGCACCACCGACCGCCGGACGCTCGGCTCGAGCGTGACGTCCTTCTCGGCGATCATCCGGCCGTCCACCTCGAGCGTGAAGCCGAACGCCTGGGCCTCGCTCGTGTAGTTGACCAGCGACACGAATGCCTGGTGGTCGAACGCGCCCGCGTAGGTCCGTCGCACCGACAGGTTCGTGATACCGACGTTGTGACTGCGGCGGCCGATGCCCACCCACCGCACGCGCGGATCGCCGACCGCCTCCGCCTGGGCCGTCGGGAACGCGCCGTCGGTGAAGACGTGGATCTCGGCTCGCGGGTCGTCGCCGACGAGGGCGCGCGCCGTGCGCACCGCCTCGGGCAGGCGGTCGGGCAGGTCGTGGACCCGGGCGGCACCGAGCGCCGCGACCGCCCGCTCCCGGTCGCGGCCGAGCGCGGCGGCCACGCGGGGCTGGACGCCGGACTCGATCACCATCACCTCCGCGCCCTCGGGCAGGCGCCGCACCAACTGCGCCGCCTGCGCACGGGCGGCATCGAAGCGCGACGGCGAGACGTCGCGCGCGCGCATGGACGCCGAGGTGTCGAGGACGACGACGACCCGGCGCCCGCCGTCACCCATCACGGTGGCCACGGGACGCGCGAGGGCCAGGGAGAGCGCCAGCAGGGCCAGGACCTGGAGGATCAGGAGCGGATCGCGCTGCAGGCGCTGGAAGAACGCCGAGGCCTCGCGGTCCCGCAGCATGGGCGCCCACAAGAGGAGGCTCGACACGCGCCGTTCCTGCCTCCGCACCTTCAAGAAGTAGAGGAGGACCAGGGGCACGGCCAGCCCGAAGAGGGCGAAGGCGAGCGGGGAGAGGAAGTTCATACGAGCACCCGACCCCTGAGCTCCGAGAGCACGAACTCGGCCGGCGGCGTGTCCGTGACGACCCGGTGATATCCGATCTCCCGGGTGCGGCAGAAGCCCTCGGCCCGCTCGAGGAACTGTCGGAGCCGCTCACGGTAGCCGCGAAGCGCCTCGCCGTCCAGCGTGAGGTCGCGCACCTCGCCGGTCTCGCTGTCGGTCAGTCGCAGGTCACCCGCCAGGTCGGGGTTCATCTCCTCCGGGGCGAGCACGTGGACCAGGTGGACGTCGAACCGATGCTCGAGGAGCGCGCGAATCCCGGCCTCCCACCCTTCGGGGTCGAGGAGGTCCGAGATGACGACCGCGAGCCCCGGTTCGCGGGCGCGCATCGCGTAGTCCATCAGCGCGGCGTTCAGACCGGTGGCGCCGGCGGCGCGGACCCCCGAGAGGAAGTTGAGCATGCTCTGCGCCTGGTTGCGTCCGCGCGTCGGTGGCCAGCCCTCCACGACCCGTCCGCGGAGCACGCCGACGCCCACGCGCTCCAGGTTCACGAGCCCGACGAAGCCGAGCGCCGCGGCCACGCGCACGGCGTGGTCGAGCTTCGGCGGCGTGCCGAACTCCATCGAGGCCGAGGCGTCGACGAGGAGATGCAAGCAGAGGTCCTCCTCGTCCACGAAGAGCTTGACGTGCAGGCGGTCGGTGCGCCCGTAGATGTTCCAGTCCACGTAGCGGAGGTCGTCGCCGACGCCGTACGGACGATAGTCGGCGAACTCGACACTGTGGCCCCGGCGGGGGCTGCGACGCTCCCCCTTCACGTGGCCTCGGAACACCCGGCGGGAGAGGAGCGACAGACGCTCGAGCTGCGCCAGGAACTCCGACGAGAAGAACTCGTGCCGTGTGACCGGCATCGGGTTAACGCTCGTCGAGCGCCTGGAAATAGTCCTTGATCTGGTCGTGATACTCGCGCGGAACCTGCTCGCGGGTGATCGCGTCCTCCATCTGCTTCCGGTACTGCCCGATCACGCCGAGGTACTGCAGGCGCGAGCCCATGCTGCCCGCGCGTCCCGTGAGGTTGGTGTCGTACCCGTCCTTGCGACCCTGTCGCGACTCGCCCTCGACGCCCACGTCGTACGGCGTCGCGCGCAGGCGCGCCGTCGCCTCGCCCTTCGGCATCGGACTCCGGCCCCGGCCCGGGAGGAGCCCGTCGGCGTCGCCGAAGTCCTGCTCGTCGTACCCCTCGCCACCGCCTCGTCCCGCGTCGCGGCCACGCGCGCCGCGATCCCGCTCGCGCCCGCCGCGCAGGCCCTTCCCGGAGCGCTGTGCCGCATCCATCGCCCGCATCTTGTCGAGCGCCTTCTGCATCGCCTCGAGCGCCTTGTCCGTCTGGCCGCCCTCGAGCGCCTCCATGCCCTCCGCGGCGTCGCCCCCCCAGGTCCCCCCCTTGCGCCCCAGGCGCTCCATCTCCTCGAGCAGCTCCTTGAGCTTCTGCGGGGTGATCTGGTCGGGCCGGAGTCCGGAGGTCAGCGCCTTCGACTTGCGGAAGACCATCTTGTACGACGTGCTCGTGAAATCGGACTGGAGGTCCGGCAGCCGATCCACGTGCTCGAGGAGCTTGAGGCGCTCGTCGCCCTTCTTCAGGAAGCTGTTGAAGTCGGGCCGGTGGCCGGAGAGCGACGTGTCCTTGAAGATGGCCGTCAGGTCGCCGGGGCTCGTCGCGCCGCCCGCGCCGGCGCGCTGCGCGAAATCCCGCTCCTCGAGCATCGCGCGCTTGAGCGGCTGCTTCGCCAGCGCGCGCGTGCGCTCCTCGAGGAGCGTCGACGCGCTCCGCTCCTCGCGCTCGTCCTCGCCCCGCGACGGCAGGAAGTCCGGCAGGCCGCCCGTCGGCATCGGGACCGGCGGCGCCAGCGAGAGGGCGAGTGCCGTCAGCACGGGCACGGGCAGCCAGCGCGCCTCGCGCGGCAGCACGCGCCGGACGATCCGCCGGGGCGCCAGCGCCTCGACACGGGCGAGCGTGTCCGCGACGAGCGCGTCGACGAGCGGGGACCGGTCGGGGCGCCCGGCCCACTCGAGGACGGTCGCGACCCGGTCGTCGAGCGCGAAGGCCCGGTCCGCGACGTGCGCGGCGTCCCGGGCGTCGACGCGGCGGAGGAGGCCCCAGGCGAGGCCCGCGAGCACACCGACGGCGACGAGCGCCACGGCGCTCCCGATCGACGCCGCGCCGAGAGGCCCCTTGAAGACGAGCACCAGCGCCGCGCCCACCGCGCCCCAGAACGCGCCGCGGACGCCGGCGTGCTCCGCGCGACGGAGCCGGATCTGTCGCGTGACCCGCTGCACGAGGCCGGTGATCGGCGCGGGAGGCGTCATTGCAGGAACGGCTCCCTCCGCTCGACGGACGCCGCCTCCACGCTCTCCACGACCTGGCCGACCAGGATGTCGGTGTCCACCCCCTCGGCCTCGCCCTCGAAGTTCAGGATGAGACGGTGGCGCAGCGCCGGCGCGGCCAGCGCCTTGATGTCCTCGATGCTGACGTTGTAGCGCCCCTCCGCGAGCGCGCGCACCTTCGCGCCGAGCACGAGCGCCTGCGCCCCGCGGGGGCTCGCACCGTAGCGGACGTAACGCCGCGTGACGTCGGGTGCCAGCTCCCACTGCGGGTGCGTCGCCATGACGATCGTGGAGGCGAAATCGCGCACGTGCGAGGCGATGGGCACCTCGCGGACGAGCTCGCGGAAACCGAGCACGGTCGGACCGCTCATGACCCGCTCGATCCCGACCTGTCGTGAGCGCGTCGTGCGGTCGATGATCGCGTTCAGCTCCTCGATCGCGGGATAGCGGACGCGGAGCTTGAACAGGAAGCGGTCCAGCTGGGCTTCGGGGAGCGGGTAGGTGCCCTCCATCTCGATCGGGTTCTGCGTCGCGAGCACGAAGAACGGTGCCGGCAGCGGGCGCGAGGCACCGCCGACCGTGACGGCCCCCTCCTGCATGCCCTCGAGCAACGCCGACTGCGTCTTCGGCGTCGCCCGGTTGATCTCGTCGGCCAGCAGGATGTGCGCGAAGATCGGCCCGTGCTGGAACTGGAAGTGCTTCCGCCCGTCGGCATCCTCCACGATGATGTTGGTCCCGACGATGTCGGAGGGCATGAGGTCGGGCGTGAACTGGATACGCGAGAAGGACAGCTCGAGCCCCTCGGCGAGCGTCTTGACCAGCAGCGTCTTGCCGAGGCCCGGCACGCCCTCGAGCAGGACGTGGCCCCCCGCGAACATGCCGGTGAGGACGTGGGCGATGATCTCACCGTGGCCGACGATGACCTTCTCGACCTCGGTCTGCAGCGCCCGGAAGGCGCCGACGAATGCCTGCGCTCGTTCCTCCTGGCTCATCGGGCTCTCCTCCCTGGAGGCCTCCCGCGCCCGCGACGCGCCGCCAATGCGACTACGGCCATTATCGAAGCAGCGTCAAGCAGCCTGCTCCATCATAATCACGTGCCGCCCTGCAACCATACTACTCGATTCGGCGCACGGGCGTGGCTGGCACGCGCGGCGCACCGCAGCACGGCCGCGCCCTCGGGGAGCCATCGGCGGGGACCAGCGCGGCCAGCAGGTCCACGGCGAACGCCCCCTGGCCACGGGAACGCACCACGATCGGGTTCACGTCGAGCGACAGGAGCCGCTCCCCCAGCGCCCCCGCCAGCCGCACCACCCCGGCGATCGCGGCGAGGAGCGCGCGCGTGTCTCTGGGCGGCGAGCCGCGCCAGCCGTCGAGGACCCGCAGCGCCTGGACCTCGCCCAGCATCGCCGCGATCTCGCGCCGGCTCACCGGCAGCGGCCGGCAGGCCGTGTCGCGCCGGAGCTCGGCCTCCACGCCGCCGGCGCCGACCACGAGCAGCGGGCCGAAAGTCGCATCGCGAGTGACCCCGACGAGCACCTCGACGCCCGTCACCATCCGCTGCACCAGGAGCCCCTCGAGGCGCACGCCGCGCAGGCGCCGGAGCAGCAGCACGGCGGCGGCGCGTACGGCGCGCGCGTCGGCGAGTCCGAGCGCGAGCGCGCCCGCTTCGGTCTTGTGCGCGAGCCCGGGGCCGACGGCCTTCAGCGCCACCGGGAAGCCGAGGCGGCGCGCCGCCCGCACCGCCCCCTCGGGCGAGGCGACGAGGCGCTCGGGGACGAGCGGCACCGCGCAGCGCACCGCCAGCGAGGCGAGCGCGGCATAGGGGAGCGGGCCCGTGACGGGCAGCGGCGCCGGGCGCCCGCGCGGTATCGGCCGGCGCGCGATCCAGCAGGCACGGGCGGCGTCGAAGGCGCGCGCCGCGGCGAGCGCGCTCGCGAGGGCCCGCGGGCTCCGGAAGGTCGGAACCTGTCGCGCGTCGAGGCACCCGAGGCCGTCCTCGGTGAGGCTGCCGCCGAGCCAGCAGGGCACCACCGGCTTCGGGGCCGCGGCGGCGACGCGCGCGACGTTCTCCGCGCGCTCCACGCCGCGGGCGCCGGTCACCATGGCCACCACGCCGTCCACGCCCGGATCACCCACGAGCGCCTCGAGCACCCGCGCGAACAGATCCTCGCTGAGTCCGGCCGTGACGTCCACGGGGTTGTCGCGCGTGCGCGCGTAGTCGGGCAGCAGGCGCCCGAGCGCCTCGACCGTCGCCGGCGCGAGCCGCGGCATCGGGATCCCCCGCGCCTCGAGCTGGTCGGCCGTCATGATCGAGGCGCCGCCCGACGTGGCGACGACCGCCACGCCCCGGCGCGGCACGCGAGCCTCGCGCGAGAGATAGCCCGCGGTCTCGACCAGGTCGTCGAGCGTGTCCACCTCGACGATCCCGAGCTGCCGGGCGACCGCGCCGAACGCCTCGGCGGAGCCGGCCAGCGCGCCCGTGTGCGTCAGCGCGTTCTTGCGTCCCGCGCGGGAGCGGCCCATCTTGAGCGCGACGATCGGCTTGCCCGCCTCGGTGCAGCGAGCCACGGCCCCACGGAACCGCGCGCCGTCGCGGATCCCCTCGGCGACGAGCGCGACCGTCCGTGTCCGCGCGTCCTCCGCGAAGTACTCGAGGCACTCCGAGACCGTCACCCCCATCTCGTTGCCGGTCGAGACCATCGCGCTCACGCCGATCATCCGATCGAACGCGCGGTTGACGACGATGCCCCCGAGCGCCCCGCTCTGCGAGGCGATCCCGAGCGCCCCGGGCCGCAGCGGCTCCAGGCCGCCGGCCGGCGAGAAGGTCAGCGGCACGCGCTCCCAGCAGTTGATGAAGCCGAGCATGTTCGGACCGAGGACCGTGATCCCTGCGCTCTCGGCGAGGCGGCGCAGTCCGTCCTGGCGGCGCCGTCCGTGCTCGTCCGTCTCGGCGAAGCCCGCGGTGAGGATCACTGCGCTCGGGATCGCGAGGCGTGCCATCGCCTCGAGGACCTCGTGCACCTGGTCGCCCGGCACGCCGATCCACACGACGTCCGGGCGCTCGGGCAGATCCGCGAGTGTCGGGTAGGCCTTGAATCCGCCGATCTCGCCGTGCCGCGGGTTCACCGGGTAGACCTGACCCGGGTAGCGGTGCTGCTTGAGGTAGAGCAGCGGACGGGCACCGGGTCGGGAGAGATCGGCCGGGCAGCCCACGAGGGCCACCGACCGCGGGGCGAGCAGCCGTGCGAGCCGGGCGCTCACGTACGAGCCGGCGCGAGGCTCTCGTACACGTCGAGGTAGCCGTCGATCTCCCGCGCCTCGGGGAAGCGCCCGCCGACGAGCGCGCGGCCCGCGGCGCCCAGCCGGGCGCGCAGCGCCGGATCTACCGCGAGGCGCTCCGCCTGGGTCTCGAGCGCGGCCTCGTCGTGAAAGAGGAGGCCCGTCTCGCCGTCCTCGATGAGGGAGCGGTTGCCCTCGATGTCGGACGCGAGCACGGCGCGGCCGAGCGAGAGCGCCTCGAGGACCGAGTTCGCCATCCCGCCCTCGGAGAGCGAGCAGTTCAGGACCACGTCGGCGCGGGCGTAGAGCGAGGCCATCTGCCCGTGGGCCACCGCGCCGACGTGACGCGCCCACGAGCGGCCCGCGAGCTCGCGGAGCAGCGTCGCCCCGAGATCCGGGTCGAGGATCGGTCCGGCGTAGAGCAGGCGGAGCTCCGGCCGTCGCGCGGCCAGGCGCTCGAGCGGGCCGAGCGGCATGAGCGGACGCTTGACCATCCGGATGCCCGCCGGGAACACGAAGAGCAGCGCGCCGGGCTCGATGGGGAAGCGGCCGGCGAAGTCGAAGGGCTCCTGCGCCCCGAGTCGCACCGCCTGCGGCACGATGACGAGCCGTGCCGAGAGGTCGGGCAGCACGGCCGCCACGCGCCCCGCGATGGTCGTGTGGAACGCGGTCACCCACGCCGCGCCCTCGAGGACCCGCCGGACGACCGCCGCGCGCTCCGGGTCGAGGAGGTCGTGGTTCGCGTCGGTCCCCGTGAGTGTCACCACCAGGGGCAGCTCCGCGCGGCGCGCGAGCCGGAGCGCCAGCGGTCCGGCCCGCCACGCGTGGAAGGCGTGGATCAGCCCCGGCCGCCAGGCCTCGACCTCGGCCTCGACGACACCCTCCGGCGCGCTCGCCAGGTCCCAGACGCGGAGCTCGACGCCCCGCGCGCGGAGACCGCGGGCGACCCGGGCCACGGTCACGGCGTTACCACGCACAGAGGGGACGACGAAGGGCGCGAGAAGCGCGACACGGGTGGGCATCGCGACCGAGCATACCGGCGCGTCCGCGCGCCGTCCAGAGGGCCGCGGAATCCCTCGCCGCGGTCGGGGCATCCTTACATATAATGAGCGCGATGTCCGACTGCGGAGCGCCCGGATCGTCCTCGCTCGAGTGCCGGCAGATCGCCGAGCTCCTCGGGGAGTACATCGAGGGCGCCCTCCCTCCCGAGACGCGCGACCTGATCGAGTGGCACATCGAGGGCTGCGGGCCGTGCGTGGCCTTCGTGAACACCTATCGCGGCACGATCGACGCCGCCAGCAAGCTCCGGGACGTCGAGATCCCGGCCGAGCTCAAGCAGCGCCTGCTGGCCGTCCTCCGGAGCCAGGCGGCCTCACACGAGCCGCGCGCGTAAGAACGCGGACAGCGCGTCCACGAGCGTCACGATCGCGTAGATCGCCAGGATCAGCGTCATGAGCTGGTGCTCCTGGAAGAGGCTGATCGCGATGTGGATCCGCTGGCCGAGGCCGCCCGCCCCCACGAAACCCATCATGGCCGCGGCGCGGATGTTCACCTCCCACCGGTAGAGCGCGTAGGAGACGAACTGCGGGAGCGCCTGCGGGAGCACGCCGTAGACGAGGATCGCGAAACGGCTCGCGCCGGTCGCCTGCAGCGCCTCGAGCGGCGCCGGGTCCACGTCCTCGAGCACCTCGCCGAAGAGCTTGCCGAGCACGCCGCCCGTGTGGAAGCCGAGCGCCAGCACGCCGGGGAACGGGCCGAGACCGACCATGAACACGAAGATCAACGCCCAGACGATTTCCGGGATCGTGCGCAGCAGATTCAGCACCGCCTTGCCCGCCGCGTAGAGCGCCACACGCACGGCGCGGGCGCCGGGACCGGGGCGCCGCGCCTCGAAGAGGATCCCGCGGTAGAGGAGCGTCCGCGTCGCCAGGAGCGACAGGGGCAGGCCGACGCAGACCGCGAGGAGCGAGCCGATCAGCGAGATCGCGAACGTCTCGACGGCGCCGGTCGCCGCGTCGCGCCACGCGCCGGCGGAGAGGTCCGGCGGGAAGAGCTTGACGACGTACGTCGCGACCTGGCGCAGCCCCTCGCCGCCGAAGAGGCCCGGGAGGTCCACGGCCGTGCCGTGCCAGGACCAGGCGAGGAGCGCGGCGAAACCCACGCCGACGAGCAGCGGGGCCGCCCGCCCCGGTCGAGCGACGGCTCCACGCGCCATCAGGCCACCCATCCGCGGATCCGGCCACTGATGAAGTCCACCGACGCGACGAGGGCGAACAGGATCGCGAGCAGCGTCAGGACCTCGTCGAACTGGAACATCCGCATCGACAGCTCGATCTGTTGCCCGAGGCCGCCCGCCCCCACGAAGCCGAGGATCGCGGAGGCGCGGATCGCGCACTCCCAGCGGTAGAGGGTGTAGGCGATCACGTTCGGGAGCGCCTGCGGCACGAGTCCGTAGAGGATCACGCCGACGCGGGACGCGCCGGCGGCGTGGAGGGTCTCGAGCGGCCGGGGACTCACGTTCTCGAGGATCTCCGAGTAGACCTTGCCGAGCATGCCGCCGTACGCGACGCCGATCGCCAGCACGCCGGGGAACGGCCCGAGCCCGACGGCGCGGACGAACATGAACGCCCAGACGTACTCGGGGATCGAGCGGAACACCGAGAGCACGGCGCGCGAGGCCGCGTACGGGACGACGCCCAGGAGCCACCGCCCGGTACGGCTGGTCCGCTCGTGCAGCACGCCCCGCCAGGTCAGCGACGAGGTCGCCAGCAGGCCCAGCGGGATGCCGAGGGCGATCGCGATCGCCGTGCCCATGACCGAGATCTGGACGGTCTCGATCGCCGGACCCGCCATCAGACCGAGGAACTCGACGTCGAGCTTGGGCGGAAACATCCCGCGGACGAATTTCGCGACGTTGCCGAGCGCGTCGCCCTCGAGGAAGACGCGCGGGTCCACCTGCGCCTCGCGCACGGAGAAGACCACGCACGCCGCGAAGACGGCGGTGAAGAGGTAGGGGAAGAGTCGCTTACTTCCGGAAGCCCGGAAGCGGTCGGCAGGCCGCGCCGAAGGAAACCTTGCCATCGCGGAGCTGCTCCAGCTGGAGTTCCTCGTCCCGGTGGCCGGCGTAGAGCTCGGCCAGCAGCTCGGGCCCTACCTTGTCGGGTGCCACGTCGAAGAGGACCCGCCCCTCCCGGACGCCCACGATCCGCGGGAAATGGCCGAGCGCGAGGTCGACGCTGTGGAGGTTCATGAGCAGGGTCTTGCGTGACTCGTGCGAGAGGTCGCGGAGCAGCGTCACGATCGAGACCGCGAGGGACGGGTCCACCGCCGACACGGGCTCATCGGCCAGGATGACGTCCGGATCCTGCACGAGCACCCGCGCGATCGCGACGCGCTGCTGCTGTCCCCCGGAGAGCTCGTCGGTGCGCGCCCAGAGCTTTTCCGGGATGCCGACCTGCGCGAGCGCGCGGCCCGCGCCCGCGACGTCGCGGGGCCGGACGAGCGAGGCGAGCGCGGTGGCGGCGGACCAGCGGCCGAGGTAGCCGGCGAGCACGTTGTGGACGACCCGGAGCCGCCCCACGAGGTTCTGCTGCTGGTAGATGGTGCCGATGCGCGTGCGGGTGCGTCGGAGCCCGGCGTCGGAGAGCGCCGAGACGTCCTGGCCCTCGAAGATCAGCGCGCCGGCGGTCGGCCGGAGCGTGAGGTTCAAGAGCCGGAACAGGGTGGTCTTCCCCGCCCCGCTCGGGCCGATGAAGGCCACGTGCTCCCCCGACCCGACGATCAGCGAGATGTCCTCGACGGCGACCGTGCCGTCGGCGAAGACCTTGCGGATCCCGCGGAGCTCGTACATCACTTGAGCAGTCCCGCGGAGATCGCCGCCTCCTCCACGCCCTTCCAGTCGGCGTCGTTGGCTCTGATGTACTTCTTCGTGCGGTGCAGGTCGAGGAGCCGCCTGTGCGTCGGGTTCGCGTAGTCGAGCTTGAGAAACGCCGCGGTGATCTTCTCCCGCAGGCCGGGATCGAGGTCGCCACGCGCGGTCCAGACGTAGTCCACGTAGGGCGGCGTCGTGTAGAAGACGTCGACCTTCGTGCGGTCGACCTTCTTCCGCGCCAGGAGTTTGTCCCAGACGAGGAAACTGAGCGCGCCGCCCTCGACCTTGCCGGACTCGACCCAGAGCGCCGTCGCGTCGTGCGCCCCGGAGAAGGCGACCTGCTTCAGGTGCTTGTCCGGGCTGACGCCGGCCTCGAGCAGGAAGTAGCGAGGCATGAGGTGGCCCGACGTGGACGAGACCGAGCCGAACGCGAACGTCCTGCCCTTGAGGTCGGCGAGCGTCTTGATGCCCGAGCCCGGCCGGGCGATGAACACCGACTTGAACTCGGCGTCCTCCTGGCGAAGCACGAGGCGCTTGGCGGTGCCCTGGGTGCGGCGGACGGCCTGGACGGAGGTGAAACCGCCGTACCAGACGAGGTCGAGCTTCCTGGCGGCCAGCCCCTCGACGGTCGCCGCGTAGTCCACCACGGGGGTGAACCGCACGTTCATGCCGAGCTCCTTCGCCAGGTACTCGGCGAACGGCGCGTAGATCCGGAGGAGCTCGTTCGGGTTCTCGTCGGGAATCGCCGAGATCCGGAGAACCTCGGGCACGTCGGCCCCGCTCGGGGCCGGCAGCGTGACGGCGGCGACGAATGCGAGCGCCAGGAGCGCGCCGCGCAGCGGCACACGCTTCATGGGAGGCCTCCGAAACCTGGATTCGCGGGCCGGCGGCCGGCCCACCTCGCTAAGAAAGAGGCGCTCCCAGGCTATAGGGATTCTCCCGAGAGTCAAATCGGTTCGGCCGATTCCTATCAGAGATCCGTATCGGCGGCGACCGCAGGAATTCCGTGGCGGCGACGAGACGCTACGACGCCAGGACGTGGATCGCGGGCTCGGCGATGACCCGACCCACCTCCCAGCACGCTTCGCCCCGCCGCCCGAACCCGTCGAGCACCTCCGGCGCCCGCTCGGGCCGCACCGAGAACAGGAGCCCGCCCGACGTCTCGGACTCCGTCAGGAGCGAGGCCAGGAAGGCGGGCACCCCGGGATCGATCCGGAGCTGCTCCCCGAACACCGCGTCCACATGGCGGCGGTTGCGCTTCATCCCGCCGCTCCAGTGCCCGGCCTCGGCGAGCCCGCGGGCGCCGGGCAGGAGCGGCAGGCGCTCCGCGTGGATCTCGAGCCCCGCGCCCGAAGCCGTCACCATCTCGCCGGCATGTCCGAGGAGGCCGAAGCCCGTGATGTCCGTGGCACCGCGGGCGCCGGTCGCGCGCGCCACCTCGGCGGCGACGCGGTTGAGCCGGAGCATGCTGGCGACCGCGCCTGCCAGCACGTCGGCGGCGGCGTGACCCTCCTTCGCCGCGGTCGCGATCACGCCGGTGCCCAGCGGCTTCGAGAGGAACACGTGGTCCCCGGGACGGAGGCCGCCCTTGAGCAGGATGCGCTCTGGATGGACCCGCCCCGTGACGCAGAGGCCGTACTTCGGCTCAGCATCCACCACGGTGTGGCCGCCGGCGATCACGCCGCCCGCCTCGGCCACCTTCTCGGCGCCGCCCCGGAAGACCTCCGCGATGATCGTCTTCGGCAGCTCGCGCGGGAAGCCGGCGATCGCGAGCGCGAACAGCACCTCGCCACCCATCGCGTAGACGTCCGACATCGCGTTGGCCGCGGCGACGGCGCCCCAGGTCCACGCGTCGTCCACGACCGGCGGGAAGAAGTCGACGGTCTCGACGATCGCGACGTCGGGCGTGATCCGGTACACGGCGGCGTCGTCCGCCGCGCCGAGCCCGACGAGCAAGTCGTCGGGCGCCGGGCGGCCGGCCGGTCTCAGCACCGCGAGCACCTCCTGGAGATCTCCAGGAGCCATCTTCGACGCTCAGCCGGCGCAGGCGGCGTACGACGTCAGCCGGACCTCCGCGTGCGTGTGCTCGACCATCGCGGAGTTAGGACGCGCGGCCGGGGGCCTGGGATTCCACGAGCTCGACGAACGCCTGGGCGAGCGGGGAACGCGACCGGTCCCGGTGCGTCACGAGATAGAAGGCACGGGCGAAGCGCAGGTCCTTGACGCGCAGACACGACACGAGGCCCGCCCGGCACTCGTCCTCCACGGCGCGCTTGGAGATCAGGGCGACGCCGACGCCCGCGCGCACCGCCTGCTTGATCGCCTGCGTCGAGCCCAGCTCGCCGGCCACGCGGAAGGCGGCGAGCCCCGTGTCCACCTCGGCCAGGCCGCGCTCCAGCGCCTCGCGCGAGCCCGAGCCGCGCTCGCGGACGAGCAGGGGCTCCTTCTGCACCTCGGCGAGCGTCACCTCCTCCTGCCCGGCCCACGGATGGTCGTTCGGCACGACGACCACGAGCTCGTCCGCCATCAACTCGCGCGAGACGAGCGTCCGGGGCACGGGCGCGGCACCGACCACGCCGACTTCCACCCGCCCCTCGTCGACCCACTGGCTCACGTGGTGGCTCGAGTCGATGAGGAGGCAGATCGAGATGTCGGGGTACGTGACCTTGAACCGACCGATCAGGGCGGGCAAGACGTACTCGCCGGGGATCGTCGAGCCGCCGACGATCAGCTCGCCGCTCACGCGCCCCTGGAACTGATCGAGCGCCTGCCGCGCCTCGCGGGCCAGCGCGAGCAGCCGACGCGCGTAACCCAGCAGGAGCTCGCCGGCGCGTGTCGGCGCCGCGCCGCGGCCGAGGCGGTCCAGGAGCTGGGCGCCGACCTCGGCCTCGAGGGCGCGCACGTGCTCCGACACGGTGGGCTGGGTGAGCAGGAGCGCTTCCGCGGCGCGCGAGAAGCTCTTGAGCTCCGCCACCTTGGCGAAGATCTCGAGACGGCGGAGGTCCATCAGGGTGTGAGGGGGCGAACCCTCAGTGGCAGGCGCAGCCACCCCCGCAGCAGCCACCGCCGGGCGTGGCCGACGGCTGGAAGGTGCCGGCAGTCCGCATACCGAACATCGACAGCTTCCGCATGACCTCGCCACTCTGGCAGGTCGGGCACGCGACGGCCGCCGCGGCCCCGGGAACGTACTTCTCGAATTCGGCCTCGCATCGTTTGCACCGGTACTCGTAGATCGGCACGCGTTTACTCCCCTCCCCGCTGCACGTAGCTCTTCACGAACTCCTCGGCGTTCTCCTCCAGGATGTCGTCGATCTCGTCGAGGAGCTTGTCGATGTCTTCCTTGATCTTCTTGCCCTTCTTGGCGAGCTCGGGACTGCCCGCTGCGCCGTCGTCGCCCTCGGTGGGCTTCGCGGGGCGTGTCTCCTTCTTCTTCTGCTGCTCAGCCATGATGCCCCCCCTCGGTCCCTCTGCCGTGGGATGCCGCGCCGGAACGTGCCGCCGAGGTCATTCTATCATCCCTGCTGCGGACGCCTGAACTGCTTGCTCAGGGTGAGCGTCTGGTGCTGGTAGGACGAACCGAGGCCCACCCCGTAGACGCGCTCGGGCCGACCGCGGAGCCGCTCGAACCACACCTTGAAGGAGGTCTGGCCGTCGTACACCATGAACGGCACCTCGCGGGCCCGCACCTCCATCACGACCTTGGTGCCGAGCACGCTGCCGTCGCCGAAGCCGAACCCGGGATCGAAGAATCCGGCGTAGTGCGTCCGGATCTCGCCGGCCCCCGCGTCGTAGACGACCATCTCGGCCGCGAACTCGGGCGGCACGCGGATCCGCTCCTTGGACACGAGGATGTAGAAGCGGTTCGCCTCGAGGATGTACGCGTCGCGCGCCGGGCGCTTGATCGGCTCCCAGAACTCCGCGGGGTCGTAGTGATCGACCCGCGCGAGATCGACGGCCGGCGGATTCGGGTTCGCGCGGTACCCGATGATGCCGTCCGTGAGCCGCCCGGACAGGTCGACTCCCATGCAGAGCCCGTCGTTGAACACCGCGCGCTCGATCGGAATCGGGCGGCCGTCGTCGTCGTAGAGGAGCGGCGTCTCGCCGTACGTCCGCGCGAGCTCGGCGTCCGACATCGAGGTCTGGCCCGCGAGCAGCCGGAGCTGGTTGAGCGACGCCCCCGCGTGCACGCGGACCGGGAACGACTGCGGCGAGACTTCCAGGTAGAGCCCGCCGCGATAGCCGGGACGGATCTCGTCGAACCGCGGCGTGCCGTCGGTGATGACCCGGGTGAAGATGTCGAGTCGTCCGGTCGTGGACTTGGGGTTGGAACGACCGCGGAGCTCGGGCGGCAGCGCGAGCGACTCGACCAGCGGCACCAGGTACACGGAGCCGCGCTGCAGGGTCGCGCCCGCCGCGAGCGGGAGACGGTCGATCACGAGGTCGCTGTCCCCGAGCTCCTCACCGAGACGGCTCTGCACGGTCTGGCGGAACGGCAGGAAGCTCGCGCGCAGCTGGTAGGCGATGGGCCCGAGGCGCAGATCCAGGCTCGCGGGCTGGACCTGGGTGTCGGTGATCGGCTCGGCCGCGCGGATCCACCCCTCGCGCACCGCCAGGCGCAGGTCCCGATCCACGAGCACCCCGGCCCTCATCCCGAACCACTTAGCATCGCGCTTCCGGGCGAGTCAAGGCGTGCGCGGGCGGGCGAGCCAGAAGCAGCCCGCGCCGAGCGCGCTGAACGCGACGGCGGACAGGAACGCGACGCGGTACGAGCCGGTGGCGTCGTGGACGACGCCGCCGAACCACGGACCGATGGCCGCCCCCAGGCCGTTCGCGAGGTTCAGCACGCCGTAGATCACGCCGAAGCGTCGCCCGCCGAAGAGGTCCGAGGCCATGGCGGTGATGATCGGGCCGCGCGCTCCAAAGCCCGCCCCGAACAGGAGCGCGTAGAGCACGAGCCAGCCCGCGCGGGGCCACGTCTCGAGCGCCAGCAGCGCGAGCGCGCCGCTGGCGGTGCAGCCGAACGACAGGGTCGCGGAGAGCGGCGCGCCGATCCGGTCGGCGGCCAGGCCGAAACCCACGCGGCCGGCGCTCGACGTGAGCCCCATGAGGCCGAACACCGAGGCCGCGACGAGCGGCGCGAAGCCCTGGTCGATCGCGAACGCGACCTGGTGCGTGAACACCGGGAAGACGGCGAGCGGCGTGAGGAGGTACGCGAACCAGAGGGCCCAGAACGTGCGGGACCCGAGCGCCTGCCCGAGCGTCGGGTCGGCGTCCCCCGGGCCCGGCCGGAGCCGGGCGCGCGCGTGCGGGGATGGCGCCGGCCGCGCGGCCTCGGGAGCATCGCGCAGGACGAGGAGGACGATCGGCAGGACGATCGCGAGGCTTCCGGCGCCGAGCAGCGCGCTCGCCGCGCGCCACCCGAAGGCCCCGATCAGCCACTGCGCCAGCGGCCCGACGACGAACACGCCGACGCCCATTCCCGAGAAGGCGATGCCGGTGGCGCGCCCGCGCCGCTCGCGGAACCAGCGCGAGACCAGCACGCCCATCGGCACCCAGCCGAGCCCGACGAGGCCGGTCGCGCCGACCACGCCGGTGTAGAGATAGAGCTGCCACGGGGTCTCGATCGCCGCGCCGAGGACGAACGCGCCCGACAGGAGCACGGCGCCGACGAGGATCACTCGTCGCGGCCCGAACCGGTCGACGAACACGCCCGTCACCGGGGCCAGGAGCCCCTGCACCACCGTCGAGACCGACATCGCGCCCGCCGTCAGGCCGCGCGACCAGCCGAACTCGGCGACGAGCGGCACCAGGAACACTGAGAAGGAAAAGAAGAGACCGTACGCGACCGCGAGCACCAGCCAGACGGCGCCGACGATCGCGACCGGGGAGCGGGGCGCCGCGCCGGCGCCGATCAGAGCACCCGCGCGACCGTGCCCTCGGCGTCCACGGCCAAGGCGCGGGCGACGCCCTCGATGCCGGCACGCCGGAGCGCCGCCTCCATCGCGCCGCCGACGCCCTGACCATCGCCCAGAACGACGGCCAGGAGCGCCGGCCCCGCACCGCTCAGCACGCAGCCGAGCGCGCCCGCGGCGCGGGCCGCGGCGACCACGTCGGGCATCCACGGGAACAGCGTGAGCCGGTACGGCTGGTGCAGCCGGTCGTCGAGGGCCCGGCCGAGCGCATCCAGGCGCCGCGCCTGCAGGCTCGCCAGCAGCAAGGCGACCCGCTGCACGTTGAACACCGCGTCTGCCAGGGGCACCGAGGGCGGGAGCACGGCGCGCGCCTCCGCCGTCGCGCTCGTCACCGCCGGGATCAGGACCACCCAGCCGAGCGTCGCGGGCACCGGGAGCGCGACGGCCGTGACCGTGTCGGCGTCCGCACACGAGACGGTGAGCCCGCCGTAGAGGGCGGCGGCGACGTTGTCGGGGTGCCCTTCCGCCCGCGCCGCGAGCCCGAGCAGCGCCTCGCGCGACAGCGGCGCGCCGAGCAGGGCGTTGCCGGCCACGAGCCCGCCCACCCAGGCCGCCGCGCTCGAACCGAGGCCGCGCGCGGTCGGCACGCGGTTCACGCAGTGGAGGTCGCACCCCCGGAAGTGCCGCCCGGCCGCCTCGTAGGCCAGCCGAACGCCACGGGCGACCACGTTGTCGGCGCCACGCGGGAGCCGCCGGCCGCCCTCGCCCTCGATGCGCACCCGCACACCCTCGGCCTCGACGGCCGTGACCTCGTTGTGCAGCGCGAGCGCCAGCCCGAGCGCGTCGAAGCCCGGACCCAGATTGGCGGAGGTGGCGGGAACGGTGACGTGGACGCGCACGCGGCTACAGCCGCTTGAGGAGCCACTCGGGGGTGAGCGAGATCGTCCAGGCGTTCAGGACCGTGTAGTAGTTCGTGTAGACGAGCACGCCCACGACGATCAGCAGGGCACCCGCCAGACGCTCGACCACCGGGATGAACGGGCGGTAACGCTTGAAGAACCGCAGCGCGGGCCCGAGCGCCGCAGCCGACAGCACGAACGGCACGCCGAGCCCCGCCGAGTACGCGACGAGGAGGCCGACTCCGCGCTCCACGGTCTCCGCGGTGCCGGCGAGCGAGAGGATCGCCCCGAGGATCGGCCCCACGCACGGCGTCCAGCCGATCGCGAACGTCACGCCGACGACGAGCGAGCCGAGATAGCCGGCTGGCTTCTCGCGCAGCTGCCACTGCGTCGTGCGGCCGAGCAGCGCGAACGGGAGGAGCCGGGCGATGTAGAGGCCGAAGAGGACGATGAGCACGCCGCCGACGCGGCGGATCCAGTCGCGGTAGTCGAGCAGGAACTGGCCGAGCACGCTGAACGACGCGCCGAGCCCCACGAACACGAGCGAGAACCCGAGCACGAAAACGACCGAGTGGGCGAGCACCCGCCGGCGCACCGCCGCACCGAGATCGGTCGTGAGGTCGCTCACCGACATGCCGGTGATGAACGAGAGATAGGAGGGGAAGAGCGGGAGCACGCACGGGGACAGGAACGAGAACAGCCCGGCGCCGAACGCGACCGCGACACCGACCGACTGGCCCATCAGCGGCGGAGCAGCGCCTCGACGAGCGAGTGCGAGGCGTCGCTGTCCCACGCCCGGGGCCCGAGCGCGAGGGCCGTCAGCTGACCGTGCCGGTCCACGAAGAAGCTCGACGGGAGCGCCCGCACGCCGTAGGCGTTCGCGACGTCCATCTCCGGGTCGAGCAGGATCGGGAACGTGAACCCGTGCTCGTCGATGTAGGGCTTGACCTTCGCGGTGACGCTGTCCACCGACACCGCGAGCATCACGAAGCCCTGATCGCGGTGGTGCCGCCAGAGGCGCTCCATCGCCGGCATCTCCTCGCGGCACGGCGGGCACCACGTCGCCCAGAAGTTGATCATCACGACCTTGCCCCGCTGCTCGGAGAGCTTGAGCGCGCGACCGCCGAGGAGCGCGGCGCTGAAGTCCTCGGCGAGCTTCTGTCGCGACGGCCGGATCAGATCGAGCTCGCGCAGGGCCACGTCGAAGCCGAACGTGCGGCCGGCGCGAGACTTGAGCGCCACCGGCTGCGCGGGCACCACGACCACCGGGCCCACCGGCGCCGCCTGCTGGACGTGCGCCTCCGGCTCGGGCCGGAACGCGACGACGAGGGCGACGCCCGAGAGCCCGAGGGCGGCGACGGCGACGGCGACGAGGACGAGCGTACGTGGCATCGGACGCCTCAAAAGTATACCTCCACGGAGGTGGACGGTCTGTAAACACTGCTATAGTGGGGCCGATTCCCATGACGCTCACGATTCTCGCCGACGACCTCACGGGCGCGTGCGACTCGGGCGCCCTCTTCGCCGGCGGGGGGCGCGTGCCCGTCACGGTGTGGCCCGCCGGGCGCGCCGCGGGGGCCGTCGCGGTCGTCGACACCGAGACGCGAGACCTGGACCCGGACGAGGCGGCCGTGCGCGTCGAGCGGTCCGTGGCCTCCGCGTGCGCCACCGGCGCGACGTGGTTCAAGAAGATCGACTCGATGCTGCGCGGCCCCGTGGGCGCGGAGATCGACGCGCTCATGCGCGGCGCGGGCTGCCGGAGCGCCCTGGTGTGCCCCGCGTTTCCCGCGCAGGGCCGCGTCGTCCGCGACCGGGTGCTCCGGGTCGACGGCACCGCCATCGCGCAGGTGGTGGACCTCCTCCGGAGGGCGCTCGGCCGACCCGTCGCGTGGATTCCCCTCGCCGAGGTCCGCGCCGGAGCCGTCGCGCTGGCCGCCAGCCTGGCGCGACTCGCGGATGCCGTGGCGGTCGCCGACGCGGAGACCGACGACGACCTCGGGATCCTGGTCGAGGCCGCGCTCCGGGTCGACACGGGAGCGCCGCTGCTGGTCGGCGCCGCCGGGCTCGCCGGCGCGCTCGCGCGCCGGGTCGGCCTGCAGGCACCCCCGCCCCGGCTGCCCCGGGGCGGCCGCTGGCTGATCGTCGCGGGCAGCCGTCACCCGGCGACACGCGCCCAGCTCGGCGCCGCCCGGCGCGCGGGGCTCGAGGTGCTCGCCGCGCCCGACGCCGACGCGGGGGCCCCTCGCGACGTCGCCGCCGCGCTCGCCGAGGAGGCGCGCCGCCTCCTCGCCGCGCGCGCGTGGGATCTGGTCGTCGTCACCGGTGGCGATACCGCCGTCGCGCTCTACCGCGCGCTCGACGCCGACCGCCTGGAACTCCTCGGTGCGCCACGGCCCGGGCTCGCGCTCGGTCACCTGTCGACTCCCGGGCGCACCGCGCCAGCTCTGCTCACGAAGGCGGGCGGATTCGGGACGCCCGATCTCCTCGTCACGCTCCACCGGGAGACCGCATCGTGACCAGACCGGTGCTCGGCGTGACGATGGGCGACCCCGCGGGGGTCGGGCCCGAGATCATCGCGCGCGCCTGCGCGGAGCCGGCGGTGGCGGAGACGAGCCGTCCCGTCGTCGTCGGGGCCGCCACGACCATGGGCGAGGCGCTCGGGCTCGTGGGCTCGCCGCTCACGCTGCACGCGGTCGCGCGCGTCCACGACTGCCGCTGGGCGCCGGGAACGCTGGAGGTCCTCGATCTCGGCAACGTCGACATGCGGACGCTGCCGCGCGCGGCGGTGAGCGCGGAGGCCGGGCGCGCGGCGTACGCCTACATCGAGACGGCGGTCACCCTCGCCCAGGCGGGCGAGATCCACGGCGTCGTGACCGCGCCCGTCAACAAGGAGGCGCTCGCCGCCGCGGGCGTGCCGCACTCGGGCCACACGGAGATCCTCGCCGCCCTTTCCGGCACGCGCGATTTCGCGATGCTGCTGATGGGCAAAGAGCTCAGGGTCATCCACGTGACGACCCACGTGCCGCTCCGCCGCGTGCCCGACCTCGTCACCCGCGAGCGGGTGCTGCGCAC
>Ga0156038_1016_pt1 | contig 22389 bp, 23 predicted proteins | sample RifCSPlowO2_02_FD_116150 | JGI IMG/M metagenome (GOLD analysis project Ga0156038, IMG submission 116150) | Candidatus Rokubacteria bacterium RIFCSPLOWO2_02_FULL_72_37
AGCGCTGACGCGGCACGCTCCGGTGGTACTGGCGATGGCAGCGCGGGCAGCGGAGCCAGCCCCGCCGGGCGCGGCGCACGAGCGTGCGGCAGTGGGGACACCGCTGCAGCACGCGCCGCGCGTAGAGGAGGGCGGCGAGCGTGACGACGAGGAGCGCGAGGACCCACGGCGGCGTCGAGGGCAGCATGGACACGGCGATGGTAGCACGCGCGGGCGGACGTATAATCGGGTGCGCGTGAGCGTTCCGGACTCGCGATCCACCGACGACCGCTTCGCGCGGCAGGTCATCGCCGTCGCGTCGGCCGTCATCCTCCTGCTCGTCGGTTACCTGCTGTTCGGCCACCGCCCACAGGGAGGCGCGACGCCCGCGGTGGCGGCGCTGCCCCTGCTCAACGCCTGCCTCAACGCCACGAGCGCGGTGCTGCTCGTTGCGGGCTTCCTCCTGATCAAGCGGCGGCTGGTCGCCGCGCACCGTGCCTGCATGGTGGCGGCGCTCGCCGTCTCGACGCTGTTCCTCGTCTCCTACGTGACCTACCACGCGCTCGCGGGCTCGCGGCCGTTCGGCGCGCACGGCTGGATCCGGCCCGTGTACTTCTTCGTGCTGCTCACGCACATCGTGCTCGCCGCGGCGATCGTGCCGCTCGCGCTCACGACGGTCTGGCGCGCCTGGCGGGCGGACTTCGTGCGCCACCGGCGCGTCGCGCGCTGGACGCTCCCGCTCTGGCTCTACGTGTCGGTCACCGGCGTCCTCGTCTACTGGATGCTCTACCACCTCTGAGGGGCGGCCCATGGACTGGATCCTGCTCAACCCCGGCCCGGCGAACACGACCAGGAGCGTGCGCGAGGCGCTCGTGACGCCCGACCTCTGCCACCGCGAGCCCGAGTTCTTCCGGGTGATGCGGAGCTGCCGCGAACGGCTCGTGCGGCTCGCGGGCGGCGGCGCCGAGTGGAGCGCGGTGCTCTTCGCGGGCTCGGGCACCGCGGCGGTGGAGGCGACGATCGCGTCGGCGGTGCCGGAGGGCGGCACCCTGCTCGTCGCCGACAACGGTGTCTACGGCGACCGCATGGTCCGGATCGCGCGCGCGCACCGGATCCCCGTCGAGGTCGTCGCGTACGACATGTTCACGCCGGTCGCGCCCGCCGACGTCGATCGGCTGCTGGCCGCGCGCCCGGACGTCACGCACGTGGCGCTGATCCACCACGAGACAACCACCGGGGTGCTGAACCCGGTCGAGGAGATCGTCCGGGTGGCGGCCCGCCACGGTCGGCGGGTGATCGTGGACGCGATGAGCTCGCTCTTCGGCGAGCCGCTCGACCTCGGGCTCCCGGCCCTCGACTTCGTGATGGCGAGCGCCAACAAGTGCCTCCAGGGCGTTCCCGGTGTCGCCTTCGTGCTGGGCCGGCGCTCGGCGCTCGAGGGGCTCGCCGGTCGGCCGCCGCGCAGCGTCTACCTCGACGTCCACAACCACTGGACGCTCCAGGAGCGCGACAACACGCCGTTCACGCCCGCCGTGCAGGTCCTGCACGCGATGGACCAGGCGCTCGTGGAGCTGGAGGCGGAGACGGTGTCGCGCCGGATCGAGCGCTACGCCGAGAACGCGCGCGTGCTGCGCGACGGCATGACCGCGCTCGGCTTCGAGATCCTCGTGCCCGAGGGCGCGCGCTCACGCATCCTCACCACGTTCCGCCTGCCGGCCGGGGTCGGCTACGACGCGCTCCACGACGCGATGAAGCGACGCGGCTACATCATCTACGCGGGGCAGGGCGACCTGAGAACCTACGCCTTCCGCGTCTCGAACATGGGGACGCTGACGCCCGCCGACATGAAAGGCGTCGTCGACGCCTTCGCCGCGAGCCTGGCCGAGCTGGGCGTCCGGACCGTGTAACCAGGACCCTGTCGGAGTATCGAGAAGCGCCCCGGCTTTGCCGGGGCGTGACGAGGGTGCGGGGGGATGGGGGGCCCGTTCGAGGCCCCCCATTCAATTAAACGAGCTCGCCGCGCAGGACGGTGACGGCCTGGCCGCCGAGCTTCACGCGGTCGCCGGCCAGGCGCACGCGGACGACGCCGCCGCGGGCCGAGGCCTGGTAGGCCAGCATCTGGGCCTTGCCGAGGCGCACGCCCCAGTAGGGGCCGAGCGCGCAGTGCGCCGAGCCCGTGACCGGATCCTCCGGGATGCCCGAGGCCGGCGCGAAGAAGCGCGAGACGAAGTCGAAGCCGTCCCCGGCGGCGCGGCTCGTGACGATCACGCCGCGCGCGGGCAGCGCCGCGAGCGCCCCCTGGTCGGGACGAAGGGCGCGCACCGTCGCCTCGGAGTCCAGCTCGACGAAGTAGTCGAACCGCGTGCGGCCGACGTGCCGCGGCTCGGCGCCGAGCGCCTCCGCGAGCCCCGCCGGCGACGGTGCCGGCCGCTCCGGCGTCGCCGGGAAGTCGAGCTCGATCCACTCGCCCCGGCGTTCGGCGGTGAGGAGGCCGCTTCGCGTGTGGAAGCGCGCCGCCACGCCGGGCGGGAGATGGCCCTCCTCCCACAGGACGTGGGCGGCCGCGAGCGTGGCGTGGCCGCAGAGGTCCACCTCGACCGTCGGCGTGAACCAGCGCAGGCCGAAGCCGTCCGCCCGCGCCTCGAGGAAAGCCGTTTCCGCGAGGTTCATCTCGCGCGCCACGTCCCGCATCCAGGAGGCGTCGCGGGGCGCGGGCAGGACGCACACCGCGGCGGGGTTGCCGGCGAACGGCCGGTTCGTGAAGGTGTCCACCTGGGTAATCCACAAACCCATCGTTCAGATCCCCTCCCGCTCGCCCGATTCTCTCACGCCCGCGCATCGCCCGCGCGCCCGGTGCTACAGTCGGAGCCATGCGCGGGCTCGAGCAGATCCCCTGGCTCTACGACACGCTGTGCGCGGTGCTCGAGCGCCTCTGGCTCGGGGAGTGGCGACGCTGGCTCGTCGCGGGCGCCCGCGGCCGCACGCTCGACGTCGGCACCGGCACCGGCCGCAACCTGCCGCGCTACGCGCCGGGTCTCACGGTGATCGGAATCGAGCCCGTGTGGGCGACGCTCGCGCGGGCGCGGCGCCGGGCGCCGCGGGTGCCGCTGGTCCAGGGGCGGGCCGAGGCGCTGCCGTTCCGCGCCGGCGCCTTCGACACGGTGGTGAGCGGGCTCTGCTTCTGCAGCGTCGCCGACCCGGCGCGCGGGTTCGCGGAGGTCCGGCGCGTGCTCGCCCCCGGGGGCGGACTTCGCATGCTGGAGCACGTCCGGTCGAGGACGCCGTGGAAGGCGCGGCTCCAGGATCGGCTCCAGCCCTTCTGGACGCGCCTGAGCGGCGGCTGCCATCCGAACCGCGACACCGAGCGCGCCGTGGAGCGTGCCGGCTTCGCGATCGAGCCCGAGGGGCAGGAGGCCAGGGGCGACATGCGCCGCTTCGCGGCGCGCCCTGACGCCTGACGCCTCAGCAGTTCGGCGGTGCGCTGGCTGCGGAGGCCGGGCGACCGAGCGTGATCTCGTACGCGCAGTCCCCGCCCTGGGCCTTGAGGCACCGGCCGATGCCGGGGCTCATCTGATGTGGGAGGCCGAGGGCGTCGAGCCACCCGGCGACGCGCTCGAAGATCCCGCACTCGTACCCGTCGGCGACGCCGGCGCGCGCCACGTGGTCGTAGGCGAAGCACCGCGCCACCTCGATCCGGTACGTGCGCTCGGCGAGCCTCCCGACGCGGTAATCGAGGAGGTCGGGGCCCAGGAGGCCGATGAGGGCCTCCTGGGTCAGGAGCCAGTCGTCGAGGCTCGTCGCGGGCGGAAGCGCGAGCGCCCGCACGGCGCGCGGCGCCTCGGCCTCGCCGACCGCGCGCGCGGCGATCCGGTTGAGTCGGTTCGCGGCCGCGAGGCCGTATTCGCGCGCGACCGCCATGAACCAGCGCGCATCGTGTGACATCCAGTTTCGGATCAGCAGCGCCTCGCGCGACGTCGCCGTGAGACGGTCGGTGAGCCGGCGGGCCGACGGTCTCAGTGCCGGCCGCAGATCGTCCACGTGGCTACGCGCGCTCCTGCTTGGGTGGGGGTCCCGGGGGCTCGACCTTGGCCGGCGGTTTCATGCTGGTGAAGTAATGGCAGAGTCGGGTGTGGGCCATGACCAGCCGGGTCACGTCGTGCGCGCAGCCGGGGCAGCGATACGCCTCGCCATGCGACGCGTCGTAGACGAGCTCCTCGAGCGTGAGGGATTTCCGGCAATGCTCGCAGAAGGCGACTTCGTGGCTCCGACAGCAGAGGAAGAGGATCGCGCGCACACTCATGGTGACGTTATCCGGTGCAAAATGGCGGCCAGCGTCCGGAAGCGCGCCCTGACGGCGGGTTAGCCGCGCGCGCGCGGGCGACGGGGGCCGGCTTGTAAGAAAAGCCGACGGGCTAGAGATCGTTCCCGGCATACGAGAGGTTGAACGACTTGTTGCAGAGGGGAAAGTCGGGAACGATGTTCTTCAGCACCGCGTACTCGAGCGCCGGCCAGTTCCGGAATGACGGGTCCACGACCTTCACCCGCGCGAGCCTCGTCGCGCCCTCCGCGACCGCCCAGTACCACACCGGCCCGCGCCACGCCTCGACGAGGCCGAAGCCCTCGGCCCCCGCGTCGAAGGGGGGCAGCGGCGCGCGCGTCGGCCCGTCGGGGAGGTGGCCGGCGACCGCGCGGATGAGTCGCGCGGCCTCCCGCGCCTCGTCGATGCGAACGAGGGTGCGGGCGAGGACATCGCCGCCGTCGTAGACCACCGCGCGCACCCCCAGCGCGTCGTAGGCGGCGAACGGCGCGTCGCGGCGCGCGTCGGCGTCGATCCCGCTCGCGCGCCCCACGAGCCCGACGACCCCGAGCTCGCGCGCCGTGCGGAGCGTGAGGCGTCCGGTGCCCTGCAGGCGCTCGAGGACCGTGGTGTTGTCCAGCGAGAGCTGCGCGATCTCGCCGAACTCGGCGACGAGCCGCTCCACCACCGCCGCGACCTCCGGGAGGCCGGCGCGCTCGACGGGGCCGGCGACGCCGCCCGGCAGGATCGCGCCCCGGAGCAGCCGGTGGCCGCTCACGCGCTCGTTCAGGCGGAGCAGTTCCTCGCGGATCCTGAAGCAGTGGGCGTGGCCGAAGGCGAAGCCCGTGTCGTTGATGATCATGCCGACGTCGGCGACGTGGTTGTAGAGCCGTTCCAGCTCGAGCAGCACCACGCGCAACCACGCGGCGCGCGAAGGCACCGCACATCCGGCGAGCGCCTCGAGCGCCTGGCAGAGCGCCAGGGCGTGCCCGGCGCTCGTGTCGCCCGAGACGCGCTCGGCCAGCTCGGGCGCCCGCTCGAGCGGCAGCGTCTCGAAGAGCTTCTCGGTGCCCTTGTGGACGAAGCCGAGCCGAGTCTCCAGATTGACGATCGTCTCGCCTTCGACGCTGAAGCGGAAGTGGCCGGGCTCGATGATGCCGGCGTGCACGGGGCCCACGGTGATCTCGAAGAGGCCCTCGCCCTCGACGCGACGGAACGGGAACGGCTGCCCTTCGTCGGCGAAGTCGTCGCGCGGCGCCACGTCGCGGCGGAGCGGCCAGTAGCCCGCGGGCCAGAACTGGTGGAGCGCCAGGCGCCGGAGATCGGGATGGCCGACGGGCACCAGGCCGAAGAGGTCGTGGATCTCGCGCTCGAAGCGGCTCGCGGCGAACGAGCGCGTCGCGAGCGACGGGATCCGCGCCTCCGCGCCGGGTACCGCGACGCGCACGATCGCGGCCGGGCGGAGCGTCGGCGGCGCGAACACGTAGGTCAGCGCGAACACGCCGGTGGTCGCGCGCGCGTCCGCCGCGGCGACGAATTGACAGGAGGCGCCGGCGCCGGCCAGGCGATCGGCGAGCGTGGGGAGGTGCCACGCGGGCAGGCGGGCCTCGACGGTGCCGGGCGCGCCGGCGGCGACGTCGGTCGCGCCCGCCTCCACGAGCGTCCGCGTGAGCGACGAGAGCTCCAGGGGGGTTACGTCAGCGCTCCACGATCGCCGCGACCCGCGAGAGCGCCGCGGCGAGGCCGGGCGGCCAGGCGAGCCCGGTCGCCACCAGCAGCGCGAGCGCCAGGCCGATCGGGAGGACCGCGCGCCAGCCCGCGGCCTCGGGCGCCGGCTCGCGCTCGGGCACGCCGTAGCACATCGTCTGCGTGGCGCGGAGGAGCCCGGCGAAGGCGGCCACGAGGATGGCGAGGCCGAGCGCCGCGCTGGCGCCCCGGCCGCCCCGGAACCCGGCGCCGAAGATCATGACCTCGCTCGTGAAGAGCCCGAACGGGGGAAGCCCCATGAGCGCCACCATGCCCGCGAGGAAGGCCGTGCCGGTTCGCGGCATCCGCGTGAGGAGCCCGCGCACGGCGGCGATGTCCGCGGTGCCGTAGGCCGAGCGCACGCGACCGGCCAGCAGGAACAGGACGGACTTCGCGAGCGCGTGGTTGGCGACGTGCAACAGGGCGCCGGTCACGCCCCACGGGCCGCCGAAGCCGACGCCGAGGCACACGATGCCGAGGTGCTCGACACTCGAGTAGGCCAGCAGACGCTTGTAGCTCGACGACGTCCACAGGAACGCCGCGGCGACGGCCATGGAGAGGAGCCCCAGGGCGAGCAGGATCCGGCTGGCGAACCCGGGGCCGGCCGCCGCGTCCACGACCGGCTTGAACCGGAGCACCGCGTACACGCCGACCGAGAGGAGCACGCCCGACATGAGCGCGCTCACCGGGGCGGGCGCCTCGCTGTGGGCGTCGGGGAGCCACGTGTGCATGGGCGCGAGGCCGGCCTTGGTCCCGTAGCCGACGACGAGGAAGACGAACGCGAGCTCGACGACCCGCGGCGGCAGTCCCGGGGCCAGGCGCAGCAGCGTCGTCCAGTGCAGCGCGTGCTCCGCGTGACCGAACTGCTGCACGTCGGCGAAGTAGATGAGCACCGTGCCGAGGAAGGCGATCGCGATGCCCACCGAGCAGATCAGGAGGTACTTGTACGCGGCCTCGAGCGAGGCGCGCGTGCGCTCGAAGTTCACGAGGAAGACGGACGCGAGCGTGGTGCCCTCGACCGCCACCCACATGAGCCCGACGTCGTCGGTCGTGACGGCGAGGAGCATCGTGAACACGAACAGGTGCAGGAGGGGGTAGAAGCGCCGGCCGGCGCCCGGCGCGACGTAGCGCGGCGCCTCGACCGCGGCGAGCGCGCCGACCATGCCGATGAGGGCGGCCATCCACGCCGAGAGCGCGTCGGCGCGGAGGAGGCCGCCGAGCGCCGTGAGCACACCGGCGCGCCCGACGGCGGCGACGACCGCCGCGGCCGCGCCGAGCGTGAGCGCGGCGGTGGCGCCGTGGAGCGCGACCGCCGCGCGCCGCGGGGCGCGCGCCAGGGTGAGCGCGCCGGCGAGCGGGATCGCGAGCAGGAGGACGAGGATCATCCGCGCAGCTCGCGCAGGCGGTCCTCCGCGATCGAGGCGTGCTCGCGGCGGACCTGGACCACGACGACCTCCATGATGAAGACGATCACGAGGACGTCGAGGAACACGCCGGCCTCGACGATGCCCGGCAGGCCGTACGTCGCGAGGATCGCCAGGCCGAAGACGCCGTTCTCGAAGACGAGGAACCCCAGGATGTGGCCGAGCGCGTCGCGCCCGGTGACGCACACGTAGAGGCCGATCAGCGCCATCGCGAAGGCGAGGGGGATCGCGCCCTGCGTCGGCAGCCGCGTCGCGGCGTGCACGGGCAGCATGACGACGTAGGCCGCGACCACGAGCGCGCCGGCGACGAGCAGCGCCATGCCGGAGGACCGCCCGGGCGCGCCCGGACGCACCGGCGCGCCCGCGGCGATGCGCCGGAGCACGCGCGGGATGATCCAGACCTTCACGAGCGCGAAGCCCGCGCCCAGCACGACCAGCCCCGGCCGTGCGGCGAGCACGCCGACCGCGGTCGCGAGCAGGGCGAGCACCGCCGATTGCGCCGCGAAGAGACGGAGGCGGCTGGGCCAGCTCTGGCGCCAGACGAACAGCAGCGCCACGACGAGCCCGAGGAACGCGAGGAGGTTCGTCGTGGCCGTCATCGGAGAAGGAAGACCGCCATCACGGACAGGATCGCGAGCGCGAACGAACCCGCGAGCAGCTCGGGCACGCGGAAGAGACGGAGCTTGGCGACCGAGGTCTCGACGAGCGCCAGGAGCGTGGTGAGCACCGCGAGCTTGCCCACCAGGGCGAGCAGGCCGAGCGCCACCGGCACCGGCTCGGCGAGGTGCGTGACGCCCCAGGGGAAGAAGAGGTTGGCGAGCAGGGTGAGGAACAGGAAGAGCTTCATCGCCGCCGCCCACTCGACCAGCGCGAGGTACCGGCCCGAGTACTCGAGCACCATCGCCTCGTGGATCATCGTCAGCTCGAGGTGCGTCGCCGGGTTGTCCACGGGCAGACGGCCGGTCTCGGCGAGCATCACGATGAAGAACGCGGCGAACGCGAGCAGGTGCGCGGGGTTCACGGCCAGCCACGGCTCGGCCTCCACGCGCTCGACCACGCCACCGAGGTTGATGGTCCCCGCGCGGAGGGCGAGGGCGAACACGGCCAGGATGACGGTGGGCTCGGCGAGCGCCGCCACCGCGACCTCCCGGCTCGACCCCATGCCGCCGAACGCGCTGCCGGCGTCGAGGCCGGCGAGCGCGAGGAAGAACGTGCCGAGAAGGAACAGGTACATCAGCAGCACGATGTTGCCGGCGAAGCCGAGCGGCGGGCGGGTCACGAGCACCGGGATGACCAGCGCGGTCACCAGCATGCTGGCGGTGAGCACGTAGGGCGTCACGCGGAAGATCCACGAGGTCGTCTCCGAGACGACCGCGTCCTTGCCGAGGAGCTTCCGGAGATCGGCGTACGGCTGCCACGGGCTCGGGCCGCGACGCCCCACGAGCCGCGCCTTGAGCGTCCGCAGCACGCCGACCAGCAGCGGCGCGCCGGCCGCGACCACGAACACCTGGAGCAGCCCGAGCGCCGCGCCGGCGATCACGCGAACACCAGCAGCACGATGAGCGCCACGAGGATGTAGGCGAGGTAGAGGTTGGCGCTCCCCGACTGGATCGGCCGCACGCTCCGCGCCGCGGCGTGCAGGCCGGCGAGCACGGGACGGTAGAGCCAGTCCTCGAAGATCGAGCGCGTCGGGTTCGCGTACTCGATGCGCTCGACGAAGAGGCGTGACTCCGGGTGGAACTCGATGTCGAGCCGCTTCGCCGGCCGGTAGAAGAAGTCGAAGACGCGCTTGAAGGGGTTGGCGAACGCCGTGGCCGTGTACTCCATGCGGGCGGTCTGGAGCATGCGCCCGCAGCCCCACGTCTCGTAGAGCCGGCGGCGGCGCGACGCGCCGGCCAGGCGCAGCGCGACGAGCGGCGCCGCGAGCCCGAGCGTGAGGGCCGCGGCGATCGCGAGCGGCGAGAGGCTCGCGAAGTCGCCCGAGAGCTGCACGGTCAGCCAGTCGCCGAGCGCCGGGCGTGCCGGCGCGCCGGCCCCGGCCAGCGGCGCGGCCACGGCCGCGAGGCGTGGCAGCACCACGGTCGGACCGAGCCCGAGCGCCACGCACGCGGCGACGAGCAGGGCCATGCCGGCGCGCATCGCCGGGCCCGCTTCGCGGGCGCCCGCGGCGGCGTCACTCCGCGGGAGCGCGAGGAACGTGATGCCGAACGCCTTGACGAAGCAGGCCATCGCCAGCCCGCTCGTGAGCGCGAGGCCGGCGATTCCGAGCGCGAACACGAGATTCAGCGGCGGCGCCGCGATCTGGGTGTTCTGGAGCAGGGCGACGAAGGTCAGCCACTCGCTCACGAAACCGTTCAGCGGGGGAAGCGCGGAGATCGCCGCCGCGCCGACCAGGAAGCAGGCGGCGGTCCACGGCATCCGCTTGATGAGGCCGCCCAGCCGCTCCACGTCGCGCGTGCCCGTCGCGTGGACGACGGCGCCGGCCGCCAGGAAGAGGAGGCCCTTGAAGGCCGCGTGGTTGGCGGTGTGATAGAGGGCGGCCACGAGGCCCAGCAGGGCGAGGCCGCCCAGCCCGGCCTGGCGGTAGAGCATGCCCGCACCGAGCCCCATCAGGATGATGCCGACATTCTCGATGCTGTGGAAGGCGAGCAGGCGCTTGAGGTCGTGCTCGACGAGCGCGTAGAGCACGCCGACGACGGCCGAGACGACGCCGGCGAGCAGCAACGCCGTGCCCCACCACGCCGGGCCGCCGCCGAGCCAGTCGACGCCGGCGCGCATGAGACCGTACACGCCGAGCTTGATCATCACGCCCGACATCAGCGCCGAGACGTGGCTCGGCGCCGCCGGATGCGCGAGCGGCAGCCAGATGTGGAGCGGGATCACGCCCGCCTTGCCGGCGAAGCCGAGCGCGAGGAGGGCGAAGGCGAGGTCGCGGGCGCCCGCGGCGAGCAGGGGCGCACCGGCCCGCCAGTCCGCGAAGCGGACGCTGCCCGTCCACGCGCTGAGCAGGAGCATGCCGCCGAGCAGGCAGGCGAGGCCCACGTGGGTCATGACGGCGTAGGCCCAGGCCGCCTGCACCGACTCGGGGCGCTCGCGCTCGTGCAGGACCAGGAAATAGGACGCGAGCGACATCAGCTCCCAGGCGAGCGCGAAGGTCATCACGTTGGCGGCGAGCGGGACCGCGCACATCGCGGCCACGAACACGAGGTAGGCGCCGACGCCGCGCGCCGCGCCGCCCGCCGCGCCGATCGCGTAGATGGACGCGGGCACGGCGGCCGCGCCGACGAGCGCCAGGAAGAAGCCGCCGAGTGGATCGAGCGCCAGCTCGAGCCCGCCGAGCGGCACGAGCCACGGCACCGCGAGCGTCCACTCGCGGCCGAGCATGCCGGCGGCGCCGCCGCCCACGGCGGCGAGCCCCAGGACCGCGGCGAGCGCGTACCCGAGGCGGGCCATCAGCCGAGGCGGCCGATCGCGTCGAGCAGGCCCGCGAGGAGCGCGGCGGGCGAGGGCGGGCAGCCGGGAATCACCGCGTCCACGGGGACGACGCGCTCGACACCGCCGACCACGGCGTAGGCATCGCGGAAGATGCCGCCGTCACGCCCGCAGTCGCCCACGGCGATCACGAACTTCGGGTCGGGCGTCGCGTCCCAGGTCCGCCGGAGCGCCTCGGCCATGTTCCGCGTCACCGGCCCGGTCACGAGCAGGCAGTCGGCGTGGCGCGGCGAGGCGACGAAGTGCAGGCCGAACCGCTCGAGGTCCCAGTGCGGGCCGGTGAGGCCCGTGATCTCCAGCTCGCAGCCGTTGCAGGAGCCCGCGTCCACCTGCCGGATGTGGAGGGACCGGCCGAAGCGCCGCAGGATGTCGGTCCGGAGGCGCTCGCCGACGCGCTCGAGCTCGGAGGTCCGCGGCGCGGGCTCGGCGACGATGCCGGTCTGGAGCGCGAGACGGAGCTGGCGGAGCACGGCCTCAGCGCCGGCCGGGCCGCGGCGCCTCGCGCCGGAGGGCGCGCAGCATCGTCTGGGTGTCGATCAGCTGGCCGTTGAAGATCCGCCGGGCGACGTGGAGCAGCTCGCCGACCAGGGGGTCGCGCACGGCGTAGCGCACGGTCGTGCCCTCCTTGCGCGTGCCGACGATGTTCTTGCCGCGCAGCACGGCGAGCTGGGAGGACACGGTCGGCTGGTCGAGGTCGAGGGTGGCCTGGAGCTCCTGTACGCTCCGCTCGCCCCCGCGCAGGGTCTCGAGGATGCGGATGCGGACCGGGTGCGCGAGGGCCTTGAAGAACTCCGCCTTGAACGCCTGCAGCTCGTGCGACGCCGACGCCTGGGCCACGGCGTGAAGATATATCGCAATATCTTTATATAGTCAATTCTTGTTCAGCAGCTCCCTGTAGATCGCGGTCGTCCGCTCCATGGTGGCCTCGAGCGTGTAGCGCGCCTGGACCATGGCCTGTCCCGCGCGGGCCATCGCGCGGGCGGCCGCCGGGTCGCGGAGGAGCGCGACGATGGCCTCCGCCAGCGCGGGCGCGTCGCCGGGCGGGACCAGGCGACCGGTCTGGCCGTCGCGCACGAGCTCCGGGCTGCCGCCGACGGTGGACGCGACGACCGGCGTACCCACGGCGAGGGCCTGCGGAATCACCTGCGAGGTCGCCTCCGACTTGATCGAGGGCAGGACGAGCACGTCGAGCGCGGCCATCACCTCGGGGATGTCGCGGCGGAATCCCGTCATCCGGACGGCGCGCTCGAGCCCGGCCTCGCGCACGCGGCCGCGGACCTCCTCGAAGCCGACGCCGTCGCCGACGATCAGGAACCGGGCGTCCGGGACGGCACGCAACACCGCGGGCGCCGCCTCGAGGAGGACGTTGTGGCCCTTGGAGCCGCGCACGTTGGCGACGAGGCCGACCACGGGCACGGCGCGTCCGAACCCGAGCTCCTCGCGCACCGTCGCGCCCGACACGCCGGCGTGGAACCGTCCGGTGTCGACGCCCGGCGGGATCGAGGCGACGCGGCCGGCGGGGACGCCCGCGCCGACGACGATCGCCCGCACCGCCTCGCCGCTCGTGACGACGCGGTGGGCCAGACGATAGACGAGCGCGCCGCGCCGCGAGATCGGAATCGACACGTGACGGCTGCGAACGACGGGAAGCCCGAGCGACCGGGCGGCGAGGCCGGCGAGCCAGCTGTCGGTCGAGCTGTGCGTGTGGACGAGCGCGACGCCGCGCGCCCGCATGAGCCGGCGAAGGCGCAGGCACGCGCCCGCGTCACCGGCCCCGCGCATCGCGACGGCCTCGGCAGGCAGCCCGGCTCGCTGGGCCTCGGCGCGGAGCCGGCTCGCGGGCTGGCACGCCACGCACGCGTCCCAGCCGTGCTCGCCGAGCCACCGCGTCTCTGCCAGGATCCGCAGCTCCTGACCGCCGAGACCCATCGAGGCTTCGGTGTGCAGGATGAGGGGCACGGCGACAGACTACCGTGCCCGGCGTGCGCCGGAGAAGGCGGACCGGCGGGCGGCTACCAGCGACCGCCGCGCGAGCCGCCGCGGCCGCCGCCGCCGCCGAAGCCGCCGCGGCCGGCGCCGCCCCGCCGCTCGCCGCCACCCGAGCCGGGGGCCTTGGCCTTCTCGACCTGGATCGTCCGGCCGTCGAGATTCGAGCCGTTCAGGCGGCTGATGGCCTGCTCGGCCTCCTCGGGTGTCGCCATCTCGACGAACCCGAAGCCACGGGACCGTCCGGTATCCCGGTCCGTGACCACGCTCGCGGATTCGACGGCGCCTACGGCTGCGAAGACCTCGCGCAGGCGCTCGTTGGACGTGGAAAACGACAAGCCGCCGACGAAAAGCTTCACCGCCATGACCAGAACTCCTTGTGGCTTCCGACCCTTTGCGCGATCCCCGGACTCGGAAGGAGAGCGGGGGCGCGGCCTGACGGGGAGGAGGGTTCACGCCGAACCGACGACCAGGCCAGACGGCTGGAGTATACACTGGCCGCAACCTGTACGAAGCGAAACTTGCCGGAGGGGCGTGTGGTCCGCACGGTCGTCGAGCACTTCACCTACGTCGGCATCTTCACGGTGCTGCTCGGGGCGAGCCTGGGCCTCCCGGTGCCGGAGGAGGCGCCCATCGTCGCGGCCGGAGTGCTCTCGGGCCAGCACCTCGTCCGCTGGTGGATCGCCCTGCCCGTCTGCCTCCTGGGTGCGCTCTCCGGCGACGTCGTGCTCTACTGGGTCGGCCACCACTGGGGCGAGCGAATCCTCGAGTGGGCGCCCGTTCGCCGCGTCCTGAGCGACGTCCGCGAGGAGGCGCTCAGGGCCAGCTACCGCCAGCACGGGGTCAAGATCCTCTTCACCGCGCGCCACGTCATGGGGCTTCGCGCCGCCGCGTTCCTCACCGCGGGCATCGCGGGCGTGAGGTTCGGGAGATTCCTGGCCGCGGATGCCGCCGCGGCCGCGCTCGGCGTGCCGATCTCCTTCGGGCTCGCGTACCTCTTCGCGGACCGGATCGAGCGCGTTCTCGCCGACGTCCACCGCGTCGAGCATTGGGTCGTGCTCCTTCTGGTGACGGCGCTGGCAGGTTGGCTCGGGGCGCGCGCCTGGCGCCGGGCGCGCCGTCCCCAGGGTGGTATATAGTCCTGTGCAGCGAGAGCGCCCGTGAGTCAACGCGAACAGAAGCGATGGCCCGCCATCTTCCGTCTGCTGGAGCGGGACGAGCGCGTCTACGCCGTGCTCCTCGCCGTCGTGATGGTGGGAGGGCTCGCGACGCTCGGCCTCGTCCCGCTACGGCCCCGGCAGCGCGTCGACATCTACTCGCTGGTGTTCTGGTTCGCCGCCTACAAGGTCGGGATCTTCGCGCTCGTGACGGTCAACCCGCGCGCGACGCGCGCGATCTTCGTCGGCGCGCTCGCGATCGACCTGATGCTCGTCTTCGTGCTGCTGTCCCTGACCGGCGGCGGCGACAGCCTCTTCTACCTGCTCTTCTTTCCCCTCGTCGCCGTGAACGCCTATTACTTCGGGCCCTGGCTGGGGCTCGGCGCCGCGGTCGTCGCCGGGGGGCTGTACGCGGCGTCCGCCGCGCTCGTGCCGCCGTGGGTCGGCTGGACGCCCCCGCTGATCCTGGTGGCGCTCGTCGGCCTGCCCGCGGTGACGCTCGGGCTCGTCGCGGAGCGGGAACGCCGGGCCCGCGGCGAGGTGGAACGGCTCAACGCGGAGCTGACGGGCACGCTCTCGCGCCTGCAGGCCGCCCAGGAGGAGCTGCTCGTCGCCGAGCGCATGGCGACGGTCGGGCGCCTCTCGCTCAAGGTGGCGCACGAGGTGCGCAACCCCATCAGCGCGATCGAGCTGAACGCCGAGATGCTCGAGGACATCGTCCGCGAGCGGACCGGCGCCGACATGGACGAGGCGAAGGGGCTCGTCGCGGCGATCCGCGACCAGGTCAACACGCTCGACGCCCTCACGGAGGAGTACCTGGCCTTCGCGCGCTTCCCGCGGCCGCACTTCGAGGAGGAATCGATCAACGAGCTGGTCGAGGATCTCGCCGATTTCGTCCGGCCCGTGGCGCTGCGCCAGGGGCTCACGCTGCGCGTCACCGTCGATCCGGCGGTGCCGCTCATGGAGATCGATCGGGGGCTCCTGCGCCAGGCCGTCCTGAACCTCGTCAAGAACGGGCTCGAGGCGCTCTCGAGCGGCGGGACGCTCACGCTCGCGAGCCGGCGTGAGGGCGATGCGGTCGAGATCGCGGTCTCGGACAGCGGCCCCGGCATCCCGGACGAGGTCGCCGGCCGGCTGTTCGAGCCCTTCTTCACGACGAAGCCGCAGGGTACGGGCCTGGGGCTCGGCATCGCGCGCCAGATCATCGAGGAGCACGGTGGCGAGATCCGCTGGGAGAGCACGCCCGGCGGCGGCGTTACGTTCGCGCTCCGGCTCCCGATCAAGAGGGCCGCGAATGCCTGAGCCCGCGACGCTGCTGGTCGCGGACGACGACCCGGGGCTGCGCGAGAGCCTCGAGCGCACGCTCACGCGCGAGGGCTTCCACGTCGTCCTGGCGTCCGACGGCAACGCGGCGCTCGAGCGCCTGCGGGGCGGGGGCATCGACCTGGTGCTCACGGACCTCAAGATGCCCGGCCTCACCGGCATCGAGGTGCTCCGCGCCGCGAAGGCGATCGCCCCCGATGTGGACGTCATCCTCCTGACGGCGTTCGGCACCGTCGAGGAGGCCGTGCGGGCCATGAAGGCCGGTGCGTACGACTTCCTGACCAAGCCGTTCCAGCGCCCGCAGGTGCTCCGGCTCATCCGGCAGGCGCTCGAGCGCCGCGACCTGATCCAGCAGAACCGCGAGCTCCAGCAGCGCCTCGACGTGCTGCTGCAGCAGGGCATCGCGATCGGGTCGAGCCCCGCGTTCCGCCGGATGATGATGCTCGTCGACCAGGTCGCGGACAGCTCGGCGACCGTGCTCATCCAGGGCGAGAGCGGCACGGGCAAGGAGCTCGTGGCGAAGACGATCCACGCCCGTTCGGCGCGCACGAAGGGGCCGTTCGTCGCGGTCAACTGCGCGGCCCTGCCCGAGGCGCTGCTCGAGTCCGAGCTGTTCGGCTACGAGAAAGGCGCGTTCACCGGGGCGGCCGGGCGCAAGGAAGGACGCTTCGAGCTCGCCGACGGCGGCACGCTGTTCCTCGACGAGGTCGCCGACCTTTCCCCGGTGACGCAGCCCAAGATTCTCCGCGTGCTCCAGGAGGGGGAGTTCGAGCGGCTGGGCGGCACGCGGACGATCCGCGTCGACGTCCGCGTCGTCGCCGCCACGAACCAGGATCTGGCGCAGATGGTGCGGGAGAAGCGCTTTCGCGAGGATCTCTACTATCGGCTCAACGTGATCACGATCAACGTGCCGCCGCTCCGCGAGCGTCGAGAGGACATCCACGTGCTCGCCCAGCACTTCCTGCGGATGTACGCGGCGAAGAACAACCGCAAGCTCGAGGGATTCACCGACGAGGCGCTCCGGCGGCTCGAGGCCTACGCCTGGCCCGGAAACGTCCGGGAGCTCGAGAACGTGATCGAGCGGGGCGTCGTGCTCGCGCGGAGCGCGCAGATGGACGTCGCCGACCTCCCGCCGGAGATCGCCGGGGCGACGCCGCTGCCCGAAGGCGTGCTCTCCGTCCGTATCGGCACGCCGCTCGCCGAGGTCGAGCAGCGCCTGCTCGAGGAGACGCTCCGCGTGACCAAGGGCAACAAGACGCTCACGGCCCGGCTCCTGGGCATCGATCCGCGCACCGTCTCGCGCAAGCTCGAGCGCCAGGACGAGCCGGGCGAGGGGAGCGGCCCGTGAAGGCGCTCCTGCTGACGCGCGAGTTCCCGCCGCACGTCTATGGCGGCGCCGGCGTCGTCGTGGACCAGCTTGCGCACGCGCTTCGGCGCCGCATGACCGTCGAGGTCCGCTGCTTCGGTGAGCGCGCGCCGACGTCGGACGGCGTCGCCGTGCGTGGCTACACGCCGTGGGAGCGCCTGCGCGGCGGCGCCGACGGCCCCCGGTTCGCGCCGGCGCTCGAGACGCTCTCGATCGGGCTGGCGATGGCCCGCGACCCGGTGGACGCCGACATCGCCCACGCGCACACGTGGTACGCGGACATGGCCGGCCTCTGGATCCGCACGCTCCACCGTATCCCGCTGATCGTCACGCTGCACAGCATGGAGCCGCTCCGGCCGTGGAAGGCCGACCAGCTCGGCACGGGTTACCTGCTCTCGACCTGGATCGAGAAGGCTGCGGTCGAGGCCGCAGACCGGGTGATCGCGGTCTCGGCGCAGATGCGGGAGGACATCCTGGGGCACTTCGCCGTCGACCCGGCGCGCGTCGTCGTCATCCACAACGGGATCGACCCCGAGCGCTTCCGGCACACGGAGGCGCGCGACGCGCTCGACCGCCTCGGGGTGCGCCCGCCGTACGTGCTCTTCGTCGGCCGCATCACCGATCAGAAGGGGATCTTCCACCTCCTGGAGGCCGCGCGGGCGCTGCCCGCCGGCGTGCAGGTCGTCCTCTGCGCCGCGGCGCCGGACACCCCCGAGATCGAGGAGCGGCTGCGGCGCGCGGTGCCGGGACACCCCGACGTCCGCTGGATCAACGAGATGGTCCCGCTCGACGTCGTCGTGCAGCTCTACAGTCACGCGGCGGTGTTCGCGTGCCCGTCGGTCTACGAGCCGTTCGGTCTGATCAACCTCGAGGCGATGGCGTGCGAGACCCCCGTGGTCGCCTCCGGTGTCGGAGGCATCCTCGAGGTGGTCGAGGACGGCGTCACGGGCCTGCTCGTGCCGCCGGCGCGCCCCGGCGAGCTCGCGGCGGGGCTGCGACGCGTGCTCGAGAACCCCGAGCTCGGCCGGCGGCTCGGCCGTGCGGGGCGGCGGCGCGTGGAAGAGCGCTTCAGCTGGGCGAGTGTCGCCGAGCGCACGGAGCGCCTGTACGGCGAGGCGATCGAGGAGTTCCGGCGGGCCGAGGAGACGTCCTAGCCCGTGCTCGACGGCGTGCGCGGCTTCGTCTTCGACCTCGACGGCTGCGTCTGGAACGGTGACGCGCTGAACCCGGGCGCCGCCGAGACGATCGCCGCGCTCGAGCGCGCCGGGCGCGCGCTCGCGTTCCTCACCAACAACTCGCGGGCGACCGGCGAGGACGTCCGGCGGCGCCTGCACGCGCTGGGCGTGACGGCCGCGCGGCACTGCCTGACGCCGCTCGAGATCATCGGCGAGACGATCGCGCGGCGCTGGGGAGTCTCGCGCGTGCTCGTCATCGGCGCCGCCGAGCTCGCGGCCGCGGTCGCGCGCGCGGGCCACGAGATCGTCGACACCAAGGACTACCGCCGCGCGACCGTCGTCGCGGTGGGCAACGACTTCGACCTGACCTACGAGCGGCTCACGGCGGCGAGCCGGGCCGCCGCCGCCGGCGCGCCGCTCGTGGCGCCCAACGTGGATCCGCGCCTGCCGCTCGAGGACGGCGAGTTCCTGCCCGGCTGCGGCGCGATCGTCCAGGCCGTGGCGGTGGCGGCGGGGGTGCGGCCCGTGGTGGTGGGCAAGCCCGAGGCGCCCCTGTTCCGGATGGCGCTCGAGCGCATGGGCCTCGCGCCTGCCGCGGCGGCGATGGTCGGTGACAGCGTCCCCTCCGACATCCGCGGGGCGCGCGCGGTGGGCATGCGGGCCGTCCTCTACGCGCCCGGGGGCGGAGCGCCGGGCGAGGCGGACGTCGTGATCCGATCCTTCGCCGAGCTGGCCACCCTGGCCGGTCTGGCCTGAGACGCGCGTGCTAAGCTAGCAGCGTGCCCGTCGGTCGTTGAATCGCCGAAGCGTGGAGGCGCGCCAGCCGCATGTTCGACATCGGCCTGCAGGAGATGCTCGTGATCAGCGTCATCGCCCTGCTGGTGTTCGGCCCCTCGAAGCTCCCCGAGCTCGGACGCATGGTCGGTCGCGCGATGCGCGAGTTCCGACGCGCGAGCGACGAATTCCGGTCCACGGTCGAAACGAACTTGCACCTCAACGAGACCGAACCCATCATCGCGCCCGATCCCGCGACCCCCTCGAACGAGGTGACGACGCTGCCGTCGGAGACCGAGCCGATGGTCGCCGAGCCGGTGCCCGCCGACGTCCCGGCCGAGGAGCACGGCGAGCCGTACGTCGCCAGGCGCGGCGCCCGGCTCTTCCACCGCCGTGACTGCGCGTGGGTCGCGCGCATCCCCGAGGTCGAGCGTCTCTACCTGAAGCGGGCGACCGAGGCCGAGGAGCAGGGCCTCACGCGCTGTCCCGTCTGCGAACCCTCGGACCCGTTGTAAGCGGCTGGTTTAGCAGACAAATTTTTTTTCATTGACTCACTCAACAGGAGTTGAGTATTGTGCCCCTCACTGGAGGTCGACCATGCGCGAGCTCACCGTCCGGCAGCGCGAGATCCTGGGGTTCATCCGCGCCTTCAGCGCCGAGCACGGCGTGCCGCCCACGGTGCGTGAGATCGGCGGGCGCTTCCGGATCACGCCACGCGCGGCCTTCGATCACCTGCGCGCCCTCGAGCGCAAGGGCGAGCTCACGCGCCGCGTGACCACCGGCCGGCGATCGCGGGCGCTCACGGTCGCGGGCGGCGTGCCCGCGCGGGCTCATCGCGCCGTGCCGATTCTCGGCCGCGTCGCCGCGGGGCAGCCGCTCCTCGCGGAGGAGCACCGCGAGGGCGACCTGCCGATCGCGCCGGATGCGCTGCCGGGGCGTGGCGAGGACGTGTTCGCGCTGCGCGTGCGGGGCGAGTCGATGATCGACGCGCACATCTGCGACGGAGACCTCGTGCTCGTGCGCCGGCAGGACGCCGCGCAGCCCAACGACATCGTGGTCGCGCTGGTGGAATCGGAGGCCGGCGGCGAGGCGACGGTCAAACGCTTCCTCCGCGACGGCTCGCGCATCGTGCTGAAGCCCGAGAACCGCGCGATGCAGCCGATCGTCGTCGATCCGGCCGAGCAGCGGCTGCACATCCTGGGGAAAGTCGTCGGTCTGCTCCGCGGCTTCTAACCGCGGGGCGGTTGGAGGAGGCTCAGAATGAGCTCACACGCACTGACCTGGACGCTTCTGCACCGCAGGAGCGCCCGCGCCTTTTTTTTGGCGCAGTCCACTCGACACGTGAGGAGTGTGGCGGTGGCGGCCGAGCTCGCGCGCGCGGTGGCGGCGCTCGCGGGGCTGGCCGCGTGGGCCGGCGTCGGGCTGTTACTGGTCGGGTGATTCGTCGCCGGCGCTCACGTACACCCTGGCTTCGATGAACAGGTCGACCAGCGTGCCGTCGATGTGACCGGCGCGGCGCTCCTCCTGCAGGATGTCGAGCGCGATCTCGGCCGGGACCGCCTTCTTGTAGGGGCGGTCGCCGGCCGTGAGGGCGTCGTAGATGTCGGCGATCGTCATCATCTTCGACTGCACCGAGATGGCCTCCCCCTTCATGCCGTAGGGATAGCCCGAGCCATCCAGCTTCTCGTGGTGCGAGCGGGCGATCTCGGGGATGCGCCGGAACTCCTTGGTCCACGGAATCTGCGCCAGGAACTGGTAGGTGTGGAGGACGTGCGACTGCAGCTGCCGGTATTCGTCGCGCGTGAGGCTCCCGCGGGAGATCGCGAGGACCTGCGCCTCCTCGGGCGTGATCACCGCGTGGCGCAGGCCCTCGTGGTCCTCGAACGCGGGGATCGTGAGGCGCTCGAGCTCCTCGGCGAAGTCCCGCGGGAGGATCGCCGGCTCGTTGGCGAGCGTCACGCGGGCGAGACCGTCGTCCAGACGGGCCAGGAACTCGGCGAGCTCGGCGTCGAGCGCGGCCGCCCGGCCTTCCCAGTCGCGCCGTCCCTTCTCGAGGAGGTGCTCGACCTTCCGGCTCGCGTAGCGGAGCTCGATGCTCCGCTTGAGCAGCTCCACGCGGTGGCGGATCCGCTCGAGCTCCACGGCGTGGAGCTTCTTGGCCTTCACGAGCACCTGCTCGCGCACGCCCACCTTGCCGAAGTCGTGCAGGAGCGCCGCGTACCCCAGCTCCATCAGCTCGTCGCGGCTGAAGCGGTGCGCGCCGTAGGGCCCGGTGCTCGTCCGGTCGACGACCTTCGCCAGGTCGACCGTGAGGTTCGCGACGCGGAAGGAATGGCCCGACGTGGTGGGGTCGCGCGACTCGATCGCGGTGACGGAGGCCTTCACGAAGCCCTCGAAGAGCTGCCGGATCGACTCGTAGAGCCTGCTGTTGCTGAGCGCGACGGCGGCCTGGGAGGCGAGCGAACCCGCGAGCTTCTCGTGCCGCGCGCTGAAGGGGTGGACGAGCCGCTCGATCTCGGACGGTGAGTGGAAGACCAGGTCGGCTGTGGGCTTGCAGTTGATGAGCTGGAGGACGCCGATCGTCTCGCCCTGGGGCGTGCGCATGGGCACCACGAGCATGGACTTCGTCCGGTACCGGGCTTGCTCGTCGAACGACCGGTTGATCTTGAACGGCGCGCCCGGCGGCGGCGCGTAGGCGTCCTCGAGGGCCAGGATCTGGCCCGTCAGCGCGACGTGGCCGGCCACGCTGTCGCTCGTGAGCGGCAGCGTGGTCGTGCGATAGGGCACGCTGATCGAGTCGTTCTGGGCGAGCGCGAAGCGCAGTCGGCGCGTGCCGTCCTGCTCCTCCTCCACCAGATAGAGCGAGCCGGCATCGCTCCACGTGATCTCGCGCGCCTTGGACAGGATCGTCTCGAGCAAGGCATGCGGATCGCGCTCGGACGTGAGGCGGATGCCGATCGCGTTCAGCTCGGACAGCTCCCGGTCGAGGCGCGCGACCGCGGCCACGGCGTCGAGGTCGCCGAACGCGTTCCGGACGGTCCGGGACAGGATCGCCCGACCGACGCCCTGGGGCAGGAGGGCGTGCCAGCTCTCGGGCCAGCGACCGTCGGCCGCGGGATCCACCAGGCCGATCACGCGGAGCCGGCCATCGTCGTCGGCCGGGGGAGCGGTGCTGTCGGCGCCCGTGAGGAGCACCGCGGGACCCGGGAGGGGACCTGCCGGGAGGGCACCGACGTCGAACTCCTGGGCGAGCAGGGACGCCGCGGTCGTCGCCGCGCGCGAAGTTGCGTCGAACCAGACACGCCGACGCATGCACCGAGGGTAGGGTGCTCTCTCGGGGCAAGTCAAGGAACGCCGGGACCCGGGCGCGACGCATAGAATGAGGCCGTGACGGGTTTCTGGAAGCTCGCCGACCTGTGCCGTGAGCTCGAGGGCTCGCGCGGCCGGCTCGAGAAGCTGTCCCTGCTCGGCGAGTTCCTCGCCGCGCTCGCGCCCGACGAGGCGCCGATCGCCGTGGCCTTCCTGACGGGCCGGGCCCTACCAGTTCGTGGAGATGACGGAGCGGCTGCGCGCGCTCGCCACGACCGACGACGGGTACACCGTTCGGGTGCGCCCCGAGGTGATGGTGGAGGTCGCGTACAACGAGATCCAGCGGAGCCCGACCTATCCC
>Ga0156038_1126_pt3 | contig 21643 bp, 24 predicted proteins | sample RifCSPlowO2_02_FD_116150 | JGI IMG/M metagenome (GOLD analysis project Ga0156038, IMG submission 116150) | Candidatus Rokubacteria bacterium RIFCSPLOWO2_02_FULL_72_37
GGTCGGCCTCGGGCCGTCGGCGATGGCCGGGTCCGGCGGTGTCGGCAGGAGCGGGGAGCGAGGCGGGTTGGCCGGCACGCGGCACACCGCGCTGGCGGCGCCGACGCCTGCGCCGGCGGAATCGGGGGCCGCGTACGGCGGGTACCTCGCCGAGGTCCGCAGGCGGATCCAGGAGGCGCTGCGCTACCCGCAGGCCGCGCGGCGGCGCGGACTCTCCGGCACGGTGCAGATCGAGATCCTGATCGAGCCGGACGGAGCGATCGGCGGGGTCACCCTCGCGACGTCCTCCTCGCATCGGCTGCTGGACGAGGCGGCTCTCGACACCGTGCGGCGCCTCGCTCCGACGCCGTTCCCCGCCGACCTGATACGACGCCCGCTCAGAGTGAAGCTTCCCGTCGTCTTCGAGCTTCGATAGCATGCGGATCCGCCGGCGCGCCGACGCTCAGGCCTGGTCGAAGCACAACTGAGATATCTGCGATCTCTGGAGTTTGCAAGGCAGATCATCATAGAGAGCACGAGGATTGGAGGGGCGCCCGGGACGCCGCCAGTTTCGACGGGGACCCTTCGGCCACGCATTTTGTGGCGTGGGCCGTGGAGGCGGTGGGTATCATCGATCGCAGTCGCCGCCGATGCGCGGCGATTCGTGTTCTGGCGCCGACATGGACGACCTGACGGACCGGCTGACCGAGGGTGTGCGCGCGGCGCTCGCCAAAGCGGGGTTGCCCGAGCTGGAGACGTGTGCGTGGGAGATCCCGCGCCAGGCCGAGCACGGAGACTACGCCAGCAACACGGCGATGACGCTCGCGCGGGCCGCGCGGCGGCCGCCGCGCCAGATCGCCGATCTGATCGTGGCCAACTTCCCCCCGCTCGCGGAGGTCGAGCGCCTCGAGGTCGCCGGGCCCGGGTTCATCAACGTGTTCCTCGCGCCCGCGTGGTGCACCGGCGCGCTCCGCGACATCCTCGTGGCGGGCGCGTCGTACGGTCGCGGGCGGAGCGAGGCGGGGCGGCGCGTCCGCCTCGAGTTCGTGTCGGCGAATCCGACCGGGCCGCTGGTGATCGTCAACGCGCGCGCCGCGGCGGTCGGCGACTCGCTCGCGCGCCTGCTCCGGGCGCAGGGCGCCGAGGTGACGACGGAGTACTACGTCAACGACGCGGGCAACCAGTTCGAGGCGCTGGCGCGCTCGTTCGAAGCGCGGGTGGCGCAAGAGCTCGGCGAGCCCGCGACGCTGCCCGAGAACGGCTACCCCGGCGAGTATCTGATCGACCTCGCGCAGCAGTACCGCTACGAGAGCGGTGCGCTGCTCGCCGACGCTCCCGCGCGCGAGCGCTTCGAGCACTTTGGGCGCTGGGCCGTGGCGCGGATGGTGGAAGGTCAACGGCGCATCCTGCGCGACTACGGCGTCGAATTCGACGTGTGGTCCTCGGAGCAGCGCGACGTGCGCGCCGCGGGCTTGCCCGAGCGCGTGCTGGCCGAGCTCGCCGCGCGAGGACTCACCTACGAGCAGGAGGGCGCGCTCTGGTTCCGCTCGACGCAGCTCGGCGAGGCATCGGGGGACGACAAGGACCGGGTGCTGCGTCGCTCGAACGGCGAGGTGACCTACTTCGCCGTCGACGTCGCCTACCACCACTACGTGAAGTTCGGGCGAAGCGACCGGGTGATCAACCTGTTCGGGCCGGACCATCACGGGTACGTGCCGCGCATGCGCGCGGCGATGCAGGCGCTCGGCCACCCGCCGGGCAGCTTCGAGGTGCTGATCGTCCAGCTGGTCACCCTGCTGCGCGACGGACAGCCGGTGCGGATGTCCAAGCGCCGCGGCGAGTTCGTGCTGATGGAAGAGCTGCTCGAGGAGGTCGGGCGGGATGCCGCGCGCTTCACCTTCCTCACGCGACGGCACGACAGTCCGCTCGAGTTCGACCTCGCCGTGGCCACCCGGCAGACCGCCGACAACCCCGTGTACTACGTCCAGTATGCCCACGCGCGGATCTGCTCGATCCGGAAGCAGGCGGCCGAGCAGGGCATCGCCGTGCCGCCGCTGGCCGAGATCGACCTCGGGGCGCTGGGTGAACCCGAGGAGCTCGCGCTCATCAAGCGCCTGCTGCAGTATCCGGACCTCGTCCGCGGCGCGGCACGCGCGCTCGAGCCCCACCGGGTCGCGTACTGGCTCCAGGAGCTCGCGGGGATGTTCCACCCGTACTACAAGACCCACCGGGTGATCCAGGATGACCGGCGGCTGATGCTCGCACGGATCGCGCTCTGCGCGGCGATCGGCCAGGTCGTCCGGAACGGGCTCGGACTCCTCGGCGTGAGCGCCCCGGAGAGCATGTAGTGCGAGCCGGGGTGGCCGTGCGAGGTGAGGCCGGTCGCCGGCCGAGCCGAGCGGTGAAATGGGGCGTGTAGTGCGAGCCGAGGCGGTGCCTCCGACGAGCCGAGCGGTGAAATGCGGCGTGTAATCCGGGCCGGGCGGCCGACCGGCGGCAGCGGGCTCGCGTCGTTCCTGGTGCTCGTCGGCTGCCTCGTCGTCCTCGGCGGCACGTTCCTCCTCGGGGTGGCCGCCGGACGCCGCTGGCCGGGCTCTCCCGTCCCCGGGCGCTCGACCGAGCAGGTGGCGACCGAGACGCCATCGCGCCGCGCGGACAGGCGCGAGCACGCTGGCGAGCCCGGGCCGACGCTCACCTTCTACCGGGAGCTCACGGCACCGCTCACGTCACCGCCGCCCCCGCCGCGCGCGCCCAAGGCGACGCCGCGCGCCGAGAAGGCCCCGCGCGCCGCCTCGACCACCCCGGCCGGGGCGGAGCAGACCAGGTACACGATCCAGATGGGGGCCTACAGGACGCGGGCGCAGGCCGACGCGCTCCTGCAGCGGCTCGCGGCGGCCGGGCACGCCGCCTACGTGGTCGACGGCGAGGGGCCGGGCGGCGTGCGGTACCGGGTGCGCGTCGGGACGTTCGCGACCCGCGAGGCTGCGCAAGAGGCCGCCGCACGGGTCGCGCGGGAGCAGTCGCTCACGGCATTCGTCACGGCCCGCTGAGATGCCGGCGCCCCGGCCCGGGCGCGTTCTCGTCGGCGAGCGCGCGCTCCGGTCGCGCATCGCGGAGCTCGGCGCCGAGATCGTGCGTCGGTACGCGGGAGAGCCGCCGGTGGTGGTCGGTGTCCTGCAGGGCGCGTTCCTGTTCATGGCCGACCTCGTCCGTGCCATGCCCATCGACCTCGCGACCGACTTCGTGCGCCTGGAGAGCTACGGCAGTGGGACCACGTCGACCGGGCAGGTGCGTCTCACGCACGACCTCGCGACGTCGATCGAGGGGCGCGACGTGCTCGTGGTCGAGGACGTCGTCGACACGGGCCTCACCCTCGCCGCGCTCAGACGCACGCTCGAGGCACGGCAGCCGAGGAGCCTCAGGGTGTGCGCGCTCTGCGACAAGACCGGGCGCCGGCAGGTCGACGTCCGGGTGGACTGGGTCGGCTTCACGCTGCCGAACGTGTTCGTCGTCGGCTACGGGCTCGATTACGGCGGCCTGTACCGCAATCTGCCCCACGTCGTCGTGCTGGAGCGCATCTGAGCGCCGGGCCGTGCCGTCTCGGCCTGATGCTATACTAGTGCACGCATGAACCAGGTCTACAAGAACCTCGCGCTCTGGATGGTCATCGGCCTGATCGTCATCCTGCTGTTCACCGTGTTCCAGGGCGCGCAGCAGGGAGGGCAGGAGCAGCCGAACTTCTCCGAGTTCCTGCGGGCCGTCGACCAGGGGCGTGTCGACTCCGTCGTCATCCGCGGCAACCTCGTGACCTACACCCTGAAGGATTCCGCCCAGACGCTCCGGACGTACATCGTCGAGTACCCGGACCTGATCAAGACGCTCAAGGAGCGCGGCGTGCGCATCGCCGTGAAGCCGCCCGACTCGAACCCGTGGTACGCGATCTTCCTGCAGTGGGTCCCGATGCTCCTCTTCATCGGCGTCTGGATCTTCTTCATGCGCCAGATGCAGGGCGGCGGGGCGAAGGCGCTCTCGTTCGGCAAGGCCCGCGCGCGCCTGGTTTCGGAGAAGCAGAACAAGATCACCTTCCAGGACGTCGCAGGGGTGGACGAGGCGAAGGAAGAGCTGCGGGAGATCATCGATTTCCTGAAGGACCCGCAGAAGTTCCAGAAGCTCGGCGGCAAGATCCCGAAGGGCGTCCTGCTCGTCGGGCCGCCCGGCACCGGCAAGACGCTGCTCGCCAGGGCGATCGCGGGTGAGGCGAACGTGCCGTTCTTCTCGATCTCCGGCTCCGACTTCGTCGAGATGTTCGTCGGCGTGGGCGCGTCGCGCGTGCGCGACCTCTTCGAGCAGGGCAAGAAGCACGCGCCCTGCATCATCTTCATGGACGAGATCGACGCCGTCGGGCGGCACCGCGGCGCCGGCCTGGGCGGCGGTCACGACGAGCGCGAGCAGACGCTCAACCAGCTCCTCGTCGAGATGGACGGCTTCGAGACCAACGAGGGCGTCATCCTGATCGCCGCGACGAACCGTCCCGACGTGCTCGACCCCGCGCTCCTGCGGCCGGGCCGGTTCGATCGGCAGGTGGTGGTGCCGCGGCCCGACGTCAAGGGCCGCGAGGAGATCCTCCGGGTCCACGCGCGGCGGATCCCGCTGGCGCCGAACGTCGAGCTGAAGGTGCTGGCCCGCGGGACGCCCGGGTTCTCCGGCGCCGACCTCGCCAACCTCGTGAACGAGGCGGCGCTGCTCGCGGCGCGGCAGAACAAGAAGCTCGTCGAGATGCCGGATTTCGAGAACGCCAAGGACAAGGTTCTCATGGGCGTCGAGCGGCGCTCCATGATCATCAGCGACTCCGAGAAGCGGACGATCGCCTACCACGAGGCGGGCCACGCGCTCGTAGCCGACTTCCTGCCCGGGGCCGATCCTCTCCACAAGGTGACGATCATCCCGCGGGGGCGCGCCCTCGGCCTCACGTTGCAGCTGCCGATGGACGACAAGTACAACTACTCGCGCGAATACCTGAACAACCGCATCACGATCCTGCTCGGCGGTCGCACGGCCGAGGAGCTCGTGCTCAACCAGCAGACGACCGGCGCCGGCGACGACCTCGAGAAGGCCACCGAGATGGCCCGCAAGATGGTGTGCGAGTGGGGGATGTCGGACAGGCTCGGGCCGCTCACGTTCGGCAAGAACGAGGAGCACATCTTCCTCGGACGCGAGGTCACCCGCCAGAAGGACTACAGCGAGGAGACCGCGCTCGCGATCGACGCCGAGATCAAGCGCATCGTGCTCGAATGCTCGGCCCGCGCGCGGCAGATCCTCGAGGAGAACATCGAGAAGCTCCACGCCCTCGCCCGGGCGCTCCTCGAGCGCGAGTCGCTCGACAGCGAGGAGATCGCGCGCATCCTCCGCGCCCGGCCGTTCCAGGAAGCCCCCGCTCCGGCGTAACGGCGCGCGCGTGACCCGGCGGCGCGCGAGCCTCGCAGGTGTTCCCCTGGGCGAGGATCTGCCCGTGGCCGTCATGGGGATCCTCAACGTCAGCCCCGAATCGTTCCACCCTGACTCGATCCACATGTCGCGCGAGGCGCTCCTCGGCGCCGCGCACCGGATGGTCGAAGCGGGCGCCGTGCTCCTCGACGTCGGCGCCCGCTCGACGGCCCCCTACCGAAGCGCCGACCCCGACGAGGACGAGGAACGCCGACGGCTGGGCGCCGCCGTCGAGTGGCTCGCCGGGAAGGTGTCGGTGCCCCTGTCGGCCGATACGACCCGGGCGGGGCCGGCGCGGGCGGCGCTCGAGGCCGGCGCGGCGGTGATCAACGACGTCTCGGGCCTCCGCGATCCGCGCCTCGCCGAGCTCGTCGCCGAGCACCGCGCGGGCCTGATCCTCGTCGCGACGCCTGTTGCCGCGAGGCCGGATTCGGCCGTGGGTGGCCTGATCCAGGAGCGGCGTGGCTTCGAGACGCCCGATCGAGGGGTTCCCGTGCATCGGGTGAGGGAATTGCTGCGCGAGGCGATGGAGCGGGCGCGCCGGGCGGGGATCGCCGAGGAGCGCGTCGTCCTGGATCCGGGGATCGGGTTTTTCCGCGACGAGGCGGTGCCGTGGGACGAGTGGGACATCCGGGTCCTCGCGGGGCTCACCGCGCTCCACGATCTCGGCCGGCCGCTCTGCGTGGGCGTCTCGCGCAAGTCGTTCGTCGCGGCGCTCACGGGGAGCACGAGCCCGGCGGAGCGGCTCGCGGGCTCGCTCGCGGCGACGACCATCGCCGTGCTCCACGGTGCCGCCCTCGTCAGGACCCACGACGTCCCCGAGACGCGAGACGCGATCCGCGTCGTGGAGCGCCTCCGGCGAGCTACAATGGCGCAGACGATGCGAAACGAGGCCTCCGGCTCGTGACGCGCCTGTTCGGCACCGACGGCATCCGCGGCGTGGCGAACGAAGAGCCGCTCACGCCGGACCTGGCGTTTCGCATCGGACGGCAGCTGGTCGCGACGTTGCAGGTCGACCACGGCGTCGCGCGGGTGCGTCTCGTCATCGGACGTGACACGCGCCTGTCCGGCCCGCTCCTCGAATCGGCTCTCGTCGCGGGTGCGCTCTCTGCGGGCGCGGACTGCTACGCCGTCGGCGTCCTGCCGACGCCCGGCATCGCGCTCTTGACGCGGCGGCTCGCGGCTCACGGCGGCATCGTGCTGTCGGCCTCCCACAACCCGTTCGAGGACAACGGGATCAAGCTGTTCTCGTCGGAGGGCACGAAGTTCCCCGACGCCTGGGAGGACGAGATCGAGCAGCGGCTCGACGCGCAGGACGTCGCCCCCCGCGCGCGCCGTGAGCACATCGGGCGCCTCATCGACTACACGCAGGGCGGGGAAGCTTACGTCGACTTCCTGTGCGAGACGTTCCCGCTCGACCTCTCGAAGCTCTCCATGCTCCTGGATTGCGCCCACGGCGCGACCTACCGCGTCGCGCCGCGGGTCTTCCGCCGGCTCGGTGCGCGCGTGGCCACCATCGGCGCGCGGCCGAACGGCACGAACATCAACGCGGGGGTGGGCGCGCTCCACCCCGACGGGCTCCAGCGAAAGGTCAAGGCAGCGGGAATGGATGTCGGCTTCGCGTTCGACGGCGATGGCGACCGGCTCATCTCGGTGGACCACACCGGCGAGATCCGGGACGGTGACTTCGCGCTCGCCATCGCGGGCCGTTACCTCGCCGCGCGAGGCCGCCTCAAGGGCAATCTCGTGGTCACGACCGTGATGGCGAACCTCGGGCTCGACCAGGCGCTCGGTGACGCCGGCATCCGGGTGGTGAAGACGCAGGTGGGCGACCGTTACGTCTTCGAGGAGATGCAGCGGGTCGGCGCGAACCTCGGGGGCGAGCAGTCCGGCCACCTGTTGTTTCTCGACCACGCCCCGGCGGGCGATGGGATCCTGTCGGCGCTGGCCTTGCTCGCCATCGCGACCGAGATGGGCGCACCGCTCGCCGAGCTGGCAGAGTGCATGCGGAAGTTCCCCCAGGTGCTGCTCAACGTGCCGGTGCGGGCGAAGCCGCCCGTGGAGTCGATCCCCGGCCTCGCCGAGCACATCGCCGGGCTCGAGGAGCAGATGGAAGGGTGCGGTCGCGTCCTCGTCCGCTACTCGGGGACCGAGCCGCTCGCCCGCGTGATGATCGAGGGCGCCGACGGCGCGCGCATCCGCGCGATGGCCGAGGAGCTCGCGGCGCTCATCCGCCGCGAGCTCGGTCTGATGGCCGGATGAACATCGCCGGCATCGGCGTGGACCTGGTCAACATCTCCCGCATGCGCGCGGTGATCGAGCGCTGGCAGGAGCGATTCCTCCGCCGGGTGTTCACGGAGGGCGAGATCGCCTATTGCCGCGCGCGCCGCGATCCGGTGCCGCACTTCGCGGCGCGCTTCGCGGCGAAGGAGGCCGGGCTCAAGGCGCTCGGCACGGGGCTCAGGCTCGGCGTGAGCTGGCGCGAGCTCGAGGTCCGGCGCGAGCGGGGCCAGGCGCCGATCCTCGTGCTCTCCGGCCGCTCGCGGCAGATCAGCCGCTCCCGCGGTGGCGAGCGGATGCTCCTGGCCCTGACCCACGAGGGGGACTACGCGCTCGCCCAGGCGGTGCTCGTGAGCGATGATCCGACGGTTCCGGCGGATCGCGCGACTCCTTAGCGTGGCCACGGGCCCCGTCATCCTCTTCGGCTGTGCCACGCGGCCGATCGGCCTCGTCACCGCGACGCCCGAGGGCTCCATCTCCGGTCAGGCCGGGCGGCGCGGCCTCGTGGTCGCAGCGCCCCACGGCACGTCCGACGTCCGCACCGGGGACATCGCGGTGGAGATCGCGCGGCGGACGGGCTTCGGCCTCGTGGTCGCGACGGGATTCGCGCTCGAGGGGGACACGCGCACGAGGGTCGGGCGGCGCTATCAGGTGAACCGCCCCTGGGAAGGCGTGCCGGGCCGCCCGCCCTCCGAGGAGGTCGCCACGGAGGGCGCGCGGCGCGTCTACGAGGCGTTCGAGCGCCGCGTCCGCGAGGTCGCCCAGGGGGCGCTGCTCTTCTACGCCGAGATCCACGGCAACACGCACCGCGACGCGGCCGGCCGGATCGAGATCGCGACCGTCGGCATCGACCGTGACGACGCGCAGCGGCTGCGCATGCTCCTGGAGCTGATCCGCGACGCTCACCTGCGTGGCAGCGATGGCGCGCCACGGCTCGACATCCTCGTCGAGCCGGCGGACACGCTCCGCTACGCGGCCAGCGGCGCCAAGCGCGACGGCATCCTGCGTCTGCCCCGGCACGCGCTCCACGTCGAGCTCCCGCGGGCCGCGCGCGACGAGTGGCGCGCGATCTACACGGCGGTGCTCGCCGACTTCCTCGGTCAGGCGGCGGGCCTCCTCGGCGTGCGGTAGTCCGATGCGTGGGGTCTTCACGGCCGAGCAGATGCGGCGCGTCGACCGACGCGCCGTCGCCGAGCTCGGCATTCCCGGCGCCGTGCTCATGGAGAACGCGGGGCGCGGAGCGGCCGCGGTGGTCCGTCGCCAGCTCGCGACGCTCGGGGCACCGGCCCGCGGGGCTCGCGTGGTGGTGGTCTGCGGGAAGGGCGGTAACGGTGGCGATGGCTTCGTGGTCGCCCGCTGGCTCAGGCGACAGGGCGCGCGACCGATCGTCCTGCTCGCCGCCCCCGAGCGGGAGATCGGCGGAGACGCGGCCGTGAAGCTCAGGGCGCTCCGCGCGGCCCGCGTCCGCCCGGTGCTCCTGGACGACGATCGCGCGGCGGCAGGCGCGCTGGCGCGCGCCGACGTCGTCGTGGACGCGCTCCTCGGTACCGGTTCGCGCGGCGCCCCCGAGGGGCGGATCGCCCGCGCGATCGAGCTCATCAACGGGTGCGGCCGACCGGTCGTCGCCCTCGACGTCCCGAGCGGGGTGTCCGCCGACGGGGAGCCGCCCGCCGGTCCCGCGGTTCGCGCAGCGCTCACGGTCACCTTCGCGGGCTGGAAGCTCGGACTGCTGGAGGGCGCCGGTCTCGAGCTGGCGGGTCGCGTGGAGGTGGTCGACATCGGCGTCCCACGAACGGAGCTGGAGCGGGACGTCACGACGTTCGTGCTGGAGGCTGCCGATGTCGCGCCGCACTTCCCGCCGCGGCCGCGCGCGGCCCACAAGGGGACGTTCGGCCACCTGCTGATCGTGGCGGGCTCGCTCGGCAAGACCGGTGCGGCGGCGCTCGCCGCCGCGGCGGCGGTCCGGAGCGGCGCAGGACTCGTCACCGTGGCGACCGCCGCGAGCCAGCAGCCCGTCGTCGCGGGGCTCGTGCTGGAGGCGATGACGGAGCCGCTGCCCGAGACCGCCACGCACTCGATCTCCGCCACGGCGCGAGACGTCGTGCTGGAGCTGGCGGCACGGCGCGACGCGGTGGCGCTCGGGCCGGGCCTCGGACTCGACGCCGAGACGCAGACGGCGGCACGGGCGCTGGTCGGTGAGCTCCGGGCGCCGACCGCGGTGGACGCCGATGCGCTGACCGCGCTCGCGGGCCACCTCGAGCTGCTCCGTGACGCCCCGGGCCCCCGCTGCCTGACGCCTCACCCCGGCGAACTGGCGCGGATGTTGGGGGCCGGCACCGGCGAGGTTCAGCGCGACCGGGTCGCCGCCGTACGCGACTTCGCGACACGCCATCGCGTCCACCTCGTGCTCAAGGGGGCGCGGAGCGTGATCGGGGCTCCGAATGGCCCGGTCCTCGTCAATCCGACGGGCAACCCTGGCATGGCGAGCGGTGGGACCGGCGACGTGCTCACGGGGATGCTCGGAGCGCTGCTGGCTCGCGGTCTCCCGCCGGACGCGGCGTTGCAGGCCGCCGTCTATCTCCATGGGAGCGCCGGCGACATCGCCGCCGAGCGTGTGGGCGAGGAGGCCCTGTGCGCCGGCGACGTGATCGCCGCCCTGCCCGCCGCCTTTCGGAGGCTCGGTGGCGCCGAGGGTTGAGCAGAGGAGTGCGAGCCCGGAGGAGACGGCGGCGGCCGGCGAGCGGCTGGGGCGCACGCTCGGTCCGGGCGCCGTGGTGGCCGTGATCGGCGAGCTGGGTGCGGGGAAGACGTGCTTCGTCCAGGGGCTCGTGCGCGGACTCGGCGGTTCCACCCGGGCGACGAGCCCGACGTTCGTGCTGATCAACGAGTACCGGGGGCGGGTGCCGGTCCACCACGTGGATGCCTACAGGACGACGAGCCTCGCCGAGCTTCAGGACCTCGGGCTCGACGAGCTGTTCCGCGGCGACGGCGTCACGGTCGTCGAGTGGGCGGATCGACTCCTGTCGCTCTTGCCGCCCGACGCGATCCGCGTGACGATCGAGGGCGTCGGTGACGAGGTCCGTCGTCTCATCATCGACCATCCGGAGCAGGGGGAGGCCTGAGCATGCGCATCGGGATCGTCGGGGCGGGCGCGATCGGCTGTGTCGTGGGCGGGCTCCTCACGAAGGCCGGGCGGGACGTGACGCTCCTGGACCAGTGGCCGGAGCACGTGGAGACCCTGAAGCGCGAGGGCCTGCGGCTCAGCGGCACGTGCGGCGAGCACCGGATCCGGGTCAAGGCCCTGCACCTGCACGAGGCGCAGACCATCGAGGAGCCGTTCGGCGCGGCGTTCGTCGCCGTGAAGTCCTACGACACCGAGTGGGCGACCGCGCTCGCCTGCGCCTACCTGCGGCCCGACGGCGTCGTCGTGGACTTCCAGAACGGGGTGAACGACGAGCGCGTGGCGGCCGTGGCCGGGCGCGCGCGGACGCTCGGCTGCGTGATCACGATCGGCGCGGGCATGTACGAGCCCGGCCACGCGATGCGCACCGACTCCGGCACACTCGGCTTCAAGGTCGGCGAGCTCGACGACAAGGACACCCCGCGTGCCCGCGCGCTCGTCGCCGTGCTGAACGACGTCGCCCCGACGAAGCTCACGCAGAACCTCTGGGGCGAGCGCTGGTCGAAGCTCGCCGTGAACTGCATGGCCAATCCGCTCGCCGGGCTCTCGGGTCTCGGGTCGGCCGAGGTGCGGAGCGCGCCGGTGCCGCGCCGGATCGCGATCCGGATCGCCGCCGAGGTCATCCGGGTCGGGCGAGCGTGCGGTCACGAGGTCGAGCCCATCTACGGGATCTCGGCGCAGCGCTTCGTCGACGCCGCCGAGGGCCGAGGGCACGGCGAGGTCGAGGCGGACATGGCCGCGAGCGTCAAGTTCCTCAGCGGCGGTCGGCCCTCGATGCTCCAGGACGTGATGCGCGGGCGCCGCACCGAGATCGACCAGCTGAACGGCTACGTGGTCGCGCGGGGCCGGGAGGTCGCGGTGGCGACGCCGTTCAACACGGCGGTCGTCGATCTCTATCGCAAGCACGGTGTGGGCCGGCTCCGTCCCGACCCGAAGAACCTGGAGCCGCTCGTCGCGCTGCTCGCCCCCTGAGGTCGCGGGCGGTCAGCGAGGAGAGCGTATCGGAATCGACGCGTTGACGCGTTCCGGGCGGCGGGCTAGGGATGGACATGGCCATCCGGGATCAGCCCCGCCAGGAGCGCCCGCGCGAGCGGCTCTACTGGAACGGCCCCGAGGCGCTGGCCGACGCCGAGCTGCTGGCCTTACAGCTCGGCTCGGGCACGGCAGGGCGGAGCGCCTCGGACGTGGCGCGCGAGATGCTGGCCACCTACGGATCTCTCGCCGAGGTCGCCGCCCGTGAGGTGACCGAGCTCGCGCGCGTGATGGGCGTCGGTCCGGCCAAGGCCGCGCGCCTCGTCGCGGCGTTCGAGCTCGGCCGGAGGCTCCGCGCGCGGACGCCGGGCGTGCGGGTCGTGCTGTCCGCGCCCGCAGACGTCTATGCGGCGTTCGGCCCGCTGATGGAGGATCTGCCGCGGGAGGTGTTCCGGGTTGCGCTGCTCGACGCACAGAACGGGCTGCTGCGCGACCGGGTGGTCTCCGAGGGCACGCTCTCGGCAAGCCTGGTCCATCCGCGGGAGGTCTTCAAGCCCGCCCTCCTCGAGCCCGCGGCGTCGGTCATCCTCTTGCACAACCACCCGAGCGGCGACCCGACCCCGAGCCGCGAGGACATCCGGCTGACGCGCCAGCTCGTGGAGTGCGCCCGCCTGCTCGACCTCCGGGTGCACGATCACCTGGTGATCGGACGCGGCCGGTACGTCAGCCTGGCCGAGCGCGGTATCATCTAGGAGCATGTCCATCCGGGTCCACACCGTCGGCCACGTGGTCCTGAAGGTGCGGGATCTCGAGCGCTCGGCGCGGTTCTACCGCGACGTGCTGGGGCTCAAAGAGGTCGCGCGGTTCCCCGGCCACATGGTCTTCTTCTCCGCCGGCGAGAACCACCACGATCTGGCGATCCTCGCGGTCGGCGAGGGGGCGCCCTCGCCCGCGCGCGACGCCGTTGGCCTCTACCACGTGGCCTTCAAGATCGGCACCGCGATCGAGGATCTGAGGGCGGCGAAGGCCCACCTCGAAGCGCACGGGGTGGGTCCTCTCCGCCTGACGGACCATCGCGTGAGTCAGTCGATCTACCTGAACGATCCGGACGGCAACGGACTCGAGCTGTTCGTGGACGCCGATCCGCGGATCTGGCGCGACGATCCGGCCTCCGTCGCGACGATCGCGCCGCTCGATCTCTAGGCCGCCCCGCGGCTCAGCCTTTCGCCAGCTTCTCGATATCCTTGCGCGACATGGTCTGCAGGCGAGAGAGCAACGTCTTGACCCGGCGCTCGGACGAGTGGTCGGCGAGGATCAGCCTCTTCGACTTCGTCCCGTTGGCGATGAACGCGACCCAGTCATCGAGGTCCGGCGTGCCTCGCCAGGCGACCGTGATCCCGCTGTGGCGCAGACGCCGCCGGCCTTCGACCTTCGCGAGCGGTTTTCGGCTCCCGTCCATCGCTCTGGGTGCTCCTTAGAAGGTGCCGGTCGGAATGGACCGAGGACTCGTGGTGAGCACGTCGAACAACATTGCTCGCCAACCTTACGAGCGCCGCCATGGGAGGTCAAGGTCTCGTTTGTCGGCGAAACATGCGTTCGACGGCGCGCCGGCTCCAGCCCGGGCGCGTGAAATCTGGAAATCTTTGGCGCGGTGCCGTCCGTGGACGAACGGATCGTCACATTTCGGCAGTCTGTCTCTGGAAGCGCGCCAGACCGTGCGAATCTGTCGTCTGTGGATAGCTGTGGACATGTGGATAAGCTGTGTGCAGTTTCGGGGGACAGACGGCGGCGTCAGGCGGAGGCGACCAGCTCCTCGAGGATGCGACGGGCGAGGATCGGGCCCCGCGTGATGAACCCGGTGAAGTAACCGACTGCGTTCGCGCCCGCGCGCAGGAGTGCCTGCGCTTTCGCGGGCGTGTCGACCCCGCCCGTGCCGATGATCTCGAGCGCCGCGCCGAACTTCTCGCGCGTCCGGCGCACGTTGGCGAGCGTCGCGCCGAAGATCTCGGGCCCCGAGAGGCCGCCGGACCCCTGCGACAGGCGCGGCTCCTCGATGCGCCGGGTGTTGCCGTAGTTCACGATGCCGACGCCGGCATCGAGCGCCGCGGGGATGATCTCGCGCTCGTTGACCTCGGCGAAGTCGGGCGACAGCTTCACGATGAGCGGCTTCGCGGTGGCCGCCCGCACCCGCTCGAGCAGAATCCGGAGTTCGTGCGGCCGCGCGCTCCACTCGTAGACGAGCTTGGTGTTGGGCGAGGAGATGTTGAACTCGACGAGCTCGCCGAGCGGCCCGAGCTCACGGACGAGCGTGACGTAGTCCTCCACGGTCTCGCCGGCGACGCTCACGATCAGCGGCACCCGATGGTCGAACCCGCGGAGCGAGGCGCGGAACGCCTCGACGCCCGGGTTCTGGAAGCCGTTGCAGTTGACGAGCCCCGGCCCCGAGGCGGTCCGAGTGCGCACGAGGTTCGGCTCCGGGTGGCCGGGCCGCGGCCCGAGCGTGATCGACTTCGCGGTGACCGCGCCGAAGCCGAGGCCCATCGTCCGGCGGAGGATCCGGGGATCGTAGTACATCGCCGCGAGGATCAGCGGGTTCTCCAGGCGCACCCCGCCGAGCGTGATCGCCAGGCGCGGGTCCTCCAGGCGGAAGACCGGCAGGCGGTCCAGGGGGAGCATGCGCAGCGCGCTTTGCCCGAACGCGATGGCCGTCGGCTCGGGCAGGCGGCACAGGAGACCGTCGTAAAGGAGGCGATACAGGGCGGCGATCAGTCGGCTCATGCGGCAGGGCCGACCGAGAATAACACACGGTTCTTGACGATGGCGACTCCGCCATTTAGGGTAAGGGAGCGGCGTTGAACATCGTGATTCCTCGCGCTGTTTTCCTCTTCGCCACCGCGCTGCTTGCCGGCGCCTGTGCCACGCGACCGCTTCCGGCGCCCGCGACCGGGGCGGCCGGCGATGGGCTGGCCGTGCCCGGGTTCGTGTTCGAGCGCGACACCTTCGCCTTCCCCAACGAGATCCGTGCGCGCCACCCGGATGCGGAGGATCTCTACGCCAACTACTGCTTCGTGCTCGCGAGGGGTGTCCGGCAGTTCAGCCAGTTCGCACGCTTCGATCCCGCCCTGCCGAGGCTCGATCACGACGGCTACGTCGAGCGCGTGCGCCGCATCGGCGCATATCCCCCCTGGGAGGCGGCGCTGCCGCCGGACGACCGGATCGTGATCCCCGGCTACGCGAGCCTCCGTGAGTTCTCCCGTGCGGAGGAGGCGGCCGTGAAAGAAGGACTCGGGGGCCGCTTCTGGACGCTCGTGCACTGGACGAACTGGCGGGTCACGTTCCCGGTGACCGGCGCGCACCAGGAGACCGTGGCGCGCGAGGTGCTGGACGAGCTTCGCGCCGGTCGCCTCGTGCAGTTGCTCGTCACGAACTGGCCCAAGCCGGAACTCAACCACACCGTCGTCGCCTTCGCCGCGCGTGAGAGCGCCCGCGGCGTCGAGTTCGTCGTCTGGGACCCGAACGACCCCGACATCCCGGGGGTCGTCCTCTTCGAGCGCGAGGCGAGGCGGTTCTGGGCGACCCGCCTCTACGATACGGAGCCCGGCGCCATCCGCGCGTTCCGGATGTACTACTCACGGCTCCTGTGATGGCGCAACTACCCCTCGTGGATCCAGAGACCCTCCCGGCGCTCCGCCCGCGGTGGTACGCGCACGAGTGGAATCGGGCCGTGGTCTACCGCGCGGGGGCGCGGGTGCTGGGCGCGCTGCCGCGCACCGCGCGGCTCGGTCTGGCCCGGGCCGTGGCCGCCCGGGTCCGGTTTCCGGCGGAGCGGGCCGCGGTCCACGCGAACCTCGCACGCATCGCGCCGGGGGCGAGCCTCCGAGAGCGCGAGGCCCTGGTCGGCGCCCTGTTCGGCTGCTTCGCGATGTGCTTCGCCGATCTCGTCAGCACGAACCGCACGGAGCCGCGCCCGGACCGGCTGCTGGCCGCGGTCGAAGGGCGCGAGCACCTGAGCGCCGCCGCCGGGGACGGACGCGGGCTGATCCTGCTGACGGCGCACCTCGGAAACTGGGAGCTCGCCGGGCGGCTGCTCGCCCTCGGCGAAGGCGTGCCGACGTGGGTGGTCGTCGCGGAGGAACCCGACCCGGAAATCGAGCGTTTTCTGCGTGGAGGTCCCGCGCCGGTGCGTTTCGTCACGCGCAGCCAGCCCACCGCGAGCGTGAACCTGCTGGCGGCGCTCCGTCGACGGGAGGCCGTCGCGATGCAGGGCGACCGAGCCCTCGGCACCCGCGGCGACGTCGCCGTGTCGTTCTTCGGCGAGCCCGCTCCGTTCCCCCTGGGGCCCTTCGTTCTCGCGCGCGCGGCCGCCGCGCCGCTCCTGCCCGCGTTCTGCGTGCTCGAGCCCGATCACCGCTACCGGATCACGGTGGGCCCTCCGATCCGGGTTGCCGCCGGCGGCGAGCGGCGCGCGCTGGCGACCTGGGTCGAGGTGCTCGAGACCGCGGTGCGGCGGCACCCCGAGCAGTGGTTCAATTTCTACGACGTGTGGCATGGCCCGACCCCGGGTTGAGCCGGTCGCGATCCTGGCCGCGGGCGCCGTCACGCCGCTGGGCCCCGACGTCGACGCGTTCTGGTCCGGGCTCGTGACCGGCGCCGACGGCATCTCACGGATCGAGCGGTTCCCCGTGGATGACCTGCGCGTCGGCCGCGGCGGCGAGATCAAGAAGCTGCGGGCGGCCCGTCGCGATGCGCCGCGTCGGGGCTGTCGCGCCACACAGCTCCTCCTGGCGGCGGCGGAGGACCTGCTGGCGCGCGTGGCGCCAGGCGTGGCGCCGGTGCGGCTCGGGGTGGTGCTGGGCACGGCGCTCGGCGGTGTCGAGGAGCTCGAGCGCGCGCTCGGGCCGGATGGCCGGCTGCGCCACGCCGCCGGCGGACTCTACGACGCCCCCGCTCATGCGCTCGCGCGAAGGCTCGACGCGCGCGGGCCCGTGCTCACCGTCTCGACCGCGTGCGCCTCGGGCGCGACCGCGCTCGGCGTCGGCGCCGATCTGCTGCGCGCCGGTGCGGTGGATGCCGTGGTCGCGGGCGGCTACGACACACTGTGCCGCTTCGTGATGCGCGGCTTCGACGCCCTTCGCTCGCTCACCCGCGACAGGATCCGGCCCTTCGACCGGCGGCGCAGCGGCCTGCTGCTCGGCGAGGGCGCGGCGCTGGTGCTCATGACGCGCGAGCGCGACGCGCGGAGCCCGCGCCTCGGACGGCTGCTCGGTCACGCGAGCACGAGCGACGGCACGCACGTCGCCGCGCCCGACCCGCATGGCCGGGGCCTCGAGCTGGCGCTGCGGGCGGCGCTGGCCGAGAGCGGGGTGGCGCCCGCGGACGTGGACTTCGTGAGCACGCATGGCACCGGCACCCAGCTCAACGATCGCGTCGAGACCGAGGTGCTCAAGCGGGTGCTCGGCCGGCGGGCCGGGGAGGTGCCGGTCAACTCGATCAAGTCCGGACTCGGTCACACCATGGGCGCGGCGGCGGCGCTCGAGGCGATCATGTGCCTGCTCGCCTCGCGCGAGGGCGTGGTGCCCGCGACGCTGGGTCTCGAAGAGCGCGACCCGGCGTGCGACCTCGACTGCGTCGCGGGAGCACCGCGCCCGGTGCGGCCGGGGGTGAGCGTCTCCACGTCGCTCGGCTTCGGCGGATGCAACGCGGCGCTTGTCCTCGAGGGCGTCTCGTCGTGAGCGCTCTGGCTGCGCCGGCGCGGCCCACGGCCGTGGCGACGGGCACGCGGGTGGCCGCCGTGGGCCTGTTGACGGGGTGGGGAGAGGGGCCTGACGCCTTGCCGGCCGACGCGATGCGCGCCGCCGCCGGACGGGACGTGATCACGCTCGCGCCGCCGGCGCTCCGGAGCGAGCGCTTCCGGCGCGCGACGCGCGAGTGCCTCCTCGGGGTCGCGGCCGTGGAGGCGCTCCTGCGGGCGGCGGCGCTCGGGCGTGACGACGTTCGCGGGTCGGAGACGGCCCTCGTCTACGTCACGACGGCGGCGTACGGGGCGTCGAACGTCGCCTTCGTCGAGGCCACGGCCGGTGGCACGCTGCACTTCCCGTACACCGCGCCGAGCGCGGTGCCGGCCGAGGTGGCGATCGAGTTCGGTCTGACCGGACCGTACCTCATCCTGCTCGGCGGCCCGGCGGCCGCGATCGACGCGCTCTGGCAGGCGACGCGCCTGCTGGAGGGCCGCGGCTGCGAGCGCGTGCTGGTGCTGGCGGTCGAGACCTTCGCGGAGTGCGAGGGGCTCTGGCTCCGCGGGCGCCGGCTCGTGCGGGGACCACTCGTCGAGGCCGCGGCATGCGCGCTGCTGGTCCCGGGCGGGTTCGCGGCGACGTACACGGCGCCCGCGGAGCCAGCGCCGCTCGAGACGCTCGCCCGCCGGCGCGCCGGGGAGACGCTCGCGTGCGGGCCGCTCGTGGCGCTCGCCCTGTCGGGGCAGATGCGGGCGCGCGGCCCGCTCGCGCTGAGCGGGCGGTGGCGGGGGCGGCGCGCCGGCCTCGCCTGGACGGCCGCCTAGGAGGCGCATGGAACCGAAGGAGATCCTGGACGAGCTCAGGACGATCCTCGTGACGCGGCTCAAGTTCGATCCGCGCCGCGCCGCGGACGTGGTGCTGGAGACGCCGCTGCCGAAGGGCGTCGAGGGCTCGATCGGACTCGATTCCCTCGATTTCATCGAGCTGTCGATCGCCATCGAGGAGCGCTTCGGGATCGCGATGGACGAGGCACAGGACCTCGCGCCGCACTTCGCGTCCCTCGACACGCTGTGCCGGTATATCGCAGAGCGCATGGCCGCTCCATGACGCCACCCGTCGCGGTGACCGGGCTCGGCGTGGTGAGTCCGTTCGGCGCCGGGGTGAAAGCGTACTGGGACGGGCTCGCCGCCGGGGCCTGCGCCATCCGGCCGGCGACGCTCATCGAGACCGAGGGCTTCCGCTGCCGCCTCGCGGCGGAGGTGCCGGACGGCGTGGGAGGGTCCGTGCGCCGCTCGCGCGCCGACCGGTTCGCGCTCGCCGCCGCCCGCGAAGCGCTCGACGACGCGGGCGTGGGTCGCCGCGAGCGTGCCGAGGCGGCGCTCGTCGTGGGGGCCGTGGGCGGGGGTATGCTCGAGGCCGAGGCGTGGTACTGGGAACGGCACCGGCGGCCGACTCGCGCGCCGGCCGTTCTGCGCTCGACCTTCCCCTCGTCGCACGCCGAGGCGCTCGGCAGCGTGCTCGGTCTCGGCGGTCCACGGGAGACGTGCGTGGCGGCCTGCAGCTCCGGCGCGGCGGCGCTCGCGCTCGCGGCCGATCTCGTCGCCGACGGGGTGGCGCCCCTCGCCCTCGCGGGCGGCGTCGACGCGCTCACCCGCATCTGCTTCATGGGCTTCAACGCGCTCAAGCTCCTCGACCCGGATCCGTGCCGCCCCTTCGACCGCGCCCGCCGTGGCATGTCCATCGGCGAGGGCGCGGCCTTCCTGGTGCTCGAGCGCGCCGACCGCGCCCGTGCGCGCGGAGCGCGCGTCTGGGCCGAGCTGGCCGGCGCCGGGATGACGACGGACGCCTACCACGTGACCGCACCTCACCCGGACGGCGAGGGCATGAGCCGGGCGATGCGCGGCGCCCTGGACGCCGCGGGCGTGTCCCCCTCCGCGGTCGGGTACGCGAACGCCCATGGGACCGCGACGCCACAGAACGACCGGATCGAGGCGCGCGCGATCCGCGCGGTGTTCGGCGAAGGACGGTTGCTCGTCAGCTCGAGCAAGTCCATGATCGGCCACACGATGGCGGCGGCCGGCGCGCTCGAGGCGGTCGCCACCGTGCTGGCGCTGGTGCGCGAGCTGATCCCGCCGACCGTCCACCTGGAAGCACCGGATCCCGACGTTGCCTTCGATTGCGTGCCGTGCACCGCGCGCGAGGTCGCGGTCGAGCACGCGATCTCGAACTCGTTCGGTTTCGGCGGCCAGAACGTGACGTTGGTCTTCCGCCGGGCATGAGACGCGTGGCGGTGACGGGCGTGGGCGTGCTCACCGGCGCGGTCGCCGGCGGCGCGGACGCGGTCCGGGGGCTCCTCGCGGAGGGGGCGGCTCGTGCCGGCGCGCGGGCGCCCGGCGAGATCCCGGCGTCGACGCTCACCGCCCTGTTCGATGACGATGACGCGCGGCGCCTCTCGCGCGCCTGTCAGCTCGCCGTGGGCGCGGCGCGGCTCGCGGTCGGCGACGCCGGTCTGGTACCGGGAGCCGACCTCGGGGTCGTGGTCGGTACCGAGTTCGGCGACCTGCGCTCGACCATCGAGTTCGTCGACGGCTACCTGGGGCGGGGGCCCGGGGGGCTGTCGGCGCTCCTGTTCCCGAACACCGTGATGAACACGATGGCAGCGACGACCGCGATCGCAGTGCGCGCGCGGGGGCTCTCGCTCACGCTCAACGCGCCGACGGTCGCGGGCGAGCTGGCGGTGGCGCGCGCCGCGTCGGCGGTGCGCGCCGGGCGCGTCGAGGCGGTGCTCGCGGGTGGCGTGGACCAGCTCGATCCGGTCCTGCTCGAGGCGCTGGCCGAGCTCGGCGACGGCGGGGACGCACGGAGCGAGGGCGCCGGATTCGTGGTGCTCGAGCCACTCGAGATCGCGCGCGCGCGGGGCGCGCGCATCCTGGGAGAGATCGTCGGCAGCGCGTGGCGAGCGCTGGCGGCGCGCCCGCACGGCGTCGGGCGGAGGGCCGCGAGGGCGAGCGCGATCGACGCGGCACTCGGGCAGGCCCGTGTCGCCCCCGCGGCGGTCGGCAGCGTCCAGGTCTCAGGGGCGGGCGACGTCGCCCGGGACCGCTGGGAGCGGACACTCGTCGAGCGGGCGCTGGGCACCCATCGGCCGCGCGTCGGGATGCTCGCGCCGCTGCTCGGGCGCCACTCGGGCGTCGCCGCGGTCGCCGTCGCCGCGGCCGCGATGGACGCGACGGCTTCCGGCGCCCCTGCGCTCGTCAACGCGGTGGCGCGCGGCGGCACTCACGTCTGCCTGGTCGTGGCCGGCCCGTGACCGCGCTCATCGTGATCCCGGTCTTCGACGAGGCCGCGACGCTCGGCGACGTGGTCAGGGCGGCGCGCGCGGTCGCGCCCGTCCTGGTCGTGGACGACGGCTCGGCGGACGGCAGCGCCGTGGTGGCCCGCCGCGCGGGCGCCGAGATCATCCGGCACCCGCGGCGTCTCGGCAAAGGACAGGCGATCCGTACCGGCATCGCCGCTGCGCGCGCCCGCGGCGCCTCCCTGGTCGTCACGCTCGACGGTGACGGACAGCACGATCCGCGCGACCTCGACGCGCTGCTGGAGGCCGCCCGCGCGACGCCGCGCGCGATCATCGTCGGCAGCCGCCTCGCCGACGCGGCCCGGCTGCCGGTCGACCGCCTGAACGCGATCCGCGTCGCCGGCTTCTTCGCGAGCTGGGCCAGTGGGCTCGAGCTCGGGGACACGCAGTCCGGTTACCGCGTCTATCCGCTCGCGTTGTTCGACGATGTGGGCACGCGGCGGGGCGGGTTCGTCTTCGAGACCGAGGTGCTCGTCGCCGCGCTCGCCCGGGGCTGGCGCGTGCGCGAGGTGCCGATCCGCATGATCCCGCATGCCACGCGGCGCAGCCGCGTGCGGCCGTTCGGTGACGGCGCGGCGATCGGCGCGTACCTCGCGGGACGGGTGATGGCGCGCTGGGCGGCGGAGGCGCGGGCGGCCGGTCAGGAGCTGGCGGCAG
>Ga0156038_1202_pt1 | contig 20236 bp, 17 predicted proteins | sample RifCSPlowO2_02_FD_116150 | JGI IMG/M metagenome (GOLD analysis project Ga0156038, IMG submission 116150) | Candidatus Rokubacteria bacterium RIFCSPLOWO2_02_FULL_72_37
AAGATCTGCACGGCGTCGGTCGTGACCTTCATCGCCGCGTCCGCCGCCCAGCACTTCGCCATGGACGCCTCGTACGTGTTGCCGCGGATGCCGACGTCCACCTGGCGAGCGGCGTGATGGACCATCAGGCGCGCCGCGTGGACCTGCATGGCCATGTCGGCGAGCATGAACTGGATGCCCTGGAAGGCGGCGATGGCCTGACCGAACTGCTGTCGCTCCTTGGCGTAGCCGACGGCGGCGTCGAGCGCGGCCTGGCCGATGCCGACCGCCATCGCGCCCGTCGCCGGGCGCGTGATGTCGAGCGTCTGCATCGCGATCTTGAAGCCCTCGCCCTCCGCGCCGAGCCGCTGCTCGACGGGCACCGCGCAGTCGGTGAAGTGGAGCGCCACGGTGGGCGAGGCGCGGATGCCCATCTTCTTTTCCTTCTTGCCGATGGCGAAGCCGGGCGTGTCCTTGTCCACGAGGAAGGCGGTGATGCCCTTCGCGCGCTTCTTCGGGTCCACGGTCGCGAACACGACGACGACGTCGGCGTGGTCGCCGTTGGTGCACCACTGCTTCGAGCCGTTCAGGATGTAGCGGTCGCCCTCGCGGACGGCGGTGGTGCGGAGGCCCGCGGCGTCGGAGCCGGCGCCGGGCTCGGAGAGCGAGTACGCCGCGAACCGCTCCCCCGTCGCGAGGCGCGGGAGGTAGCGCTTCTTCTGCTCGTCGCTGCCGGCCAACAAGATCGGCAGCCCGCCGAGCGGCTGGTCGAGGAACTGGGTGGCCGTCGCGGCGCACGCCCAGGCGATCTCCTCGGTCACGACCGAGAGCGCGAGGCAGCCCATGTCGGTGCCCCCCCACTCCTCGGGCACCCAGATGCCGAACAGGCCCGAATCGAGGATCGCCTTCATGGACTCCTCGGGGTACTGCTCGGTCTCGTCGTAGTGGGCCGCGTGCGGGGCGATCCGCTCGCGCGCGATCTTTCGCGCGAGATCCCGGATGGCGCGCTGGTCGTCCGTCAGGTAGAAGAGGTCGTTCATGCCCGTCTCCTTCAGATGATGCCGCGTGCCCGCAGCTCCGCGAGCCGCTCCGGGGCGTAGCCGAGCACACCCCCGTAGATCTTCTCATTGTGCTCACCGAGGCGGGGCGGAAAGCCGAGCGGGGGCGGGTCGCCCGCGGGCGGCGCGGGCAGCACGATCTCCAGGCCCGTGCGCGGGTCGCGGACGCGCGCGAGGGTCGGCGCCACCAGCGGGTCCGCGACGACGTCGGCGAGCGTCGCCACGCGCGCGACGGGCACGCCGGCCTCGCGCAAGAGCACGAGCGCCTCGTCGGTGGCGAGGCGCCGGAAGGCCGCGCCGACCTCGCGGTGCAGGCGCGCCGTATCGGCGATCCGCCCGGCGTTGGTCGCGTACGCGGGCCGGTCCACGCCGGCGAGCGCCGGCAGGCGCGCCAGGGCCGCCCACTGCGCGTCGTTGCCGACCGCCACGTAGACCCAGCCGTCGCGCGTCGCGAAGACGGAGACCGGCGCGAAGAACCGGTGGGTGTTGCCGCGCCGCGTGACGCGCTCGCCGAGACTTCCGCCGAGCGCCAGCGGCGCGGTCATCCACGACACCGCGCTTCGCAGCATCGAGACGTCGATCCGCGCCCCCCCGCCCCCGCGCGCGCGCCGGTAGAGCGCCTTCAGCAGCTCGCCGTAGCCGTGCTCGGCGGCGCCGAGGTCCACCATGGGCAACCCGAACACGGTCGGCGGGCCGTCGGGCTCGCCGGTCAGCTCCATGAAGCCCGCGCGCGCCTGGAGGATCGGGTCGTACGCGGCCTCGTCGTGCGCGGGGCCGAAGCCGCTGACGCCGAGCCAGATCAGCCCGGGCGCCACGGCCGCGAGCGTCGGATAGTCGATCCCGAGCCGCGCGTAGCTGCGCGCCCGCTGGTTCGTGGCGAAGACGTCCACGCGAAGGGCGCGGAGCAGTTCCCGCAGCAGCGCGCGGCCCTCGGGCTCCGCGAGGTTCAGCGTGATGGCCTCCTTGCCGCAGTTGTTCGGCAGGAAGTAGCTCCGCATCGCGGGCTCGCCGAGGACGTCGCGCCCGACGAAGCGGTTCGGGTCCGGGTGCGCGGCGTTCTCGATGCGGAGCACCCGCGCGCCGTCGCACGCGAGCCGGTAGGTGAGGAACGGCAGGACCGTGGCCTGCTCGAGCGAGAGGACGGTGAGGCCGTCGAGGGCGCGGCTCATCTCGTCGCGCGGCGGTCCAGGACGCGCACGGCCTTGCCCACAGGCCGCTCGATCGCGCCGAGCGCGCAGAGGCGCACCTCGGGCGAGAGCGCCAGCAGGTCGTGCAGCTCGCGCTTGACGCGCGCGGCCACGGCCGGGTCGCAGCCGGGCTCGGTCTCCAGGTGGATGGTCATGCGCTCGCCGCCGCCCTCGGAATCGAGCACGATCTGGTACTCGTGGCTCACGCCCGGCTGCCGCAGCAGCACGGTCTCGACCTGGCGCGGGTAGAAGTTGACGCCCTTGAAGATCACCATGTCGTCGGTGCGCCCGCGCAGGCGGTCCACGCGCAGCGCCGTGCGCCCGCAGTCGCAGCGGGCGCGCGAGAGGACGCGCGTGAGGTCGTGGGTGCGGTACCGCACGAGCGGTAGCCCCGCGCGCGTGAGCGTCGAGACCACCAGCTCGCCCTCGGCGCCGTCGGGCAAGGTCGCGCCCGTCGTCGGGTCCACGATCTCGACGTGGTAGTGATCCTCCCAGACGTGGATCCCGGCGCGCGCCGCGCAGTCGATGCCCAGGCCCGGGCCGCCGGTCTCCGTCATGCCGATGATGTCGAACGCGCGGATCCGGAGGTCACGCTCGATGCGCGCGCGCAGCTCGTCCGACCACATCTCCGACCCGAAGATCCCGACGCGGAGGGCGAGCGTCGAGAGGTCGAAGCGCTCCTCGCGCGCCACCTCGAGCAGGCGCAGCGGATACGTCGCGATCGCGGTCACGACCGTCGCGCGCAGGTCGCGCATGAGCTTGAGCTGGAGCGCGGTGCGGCCGGCGCCCGTCGGGATCACCATCGCGCCGAGCCGCTCGGCGCCGTAGTGGAAACCGAAACCGCCGGTGAAGAGCCCGAAGGAGGGCGTGATCTGGATCACGTCGCCCGGGCCCACGGCGGCGGCGACGTAGCAGCGCGCCATCACCTCGGCCCACTGCTCGACGTCCGCGGCCGTGTACGGGTTGAGGATCGGGTTGCCGGTCGTGCCGCTCGACATGTGGATGCGGCGGTAGCCGTCCTCGCGCCCGCACGCCAGGCCGAACGGGTAGGCGTCGCGCAGGTCCGCCTTGGTGAGGAACGGCAGGCGCCGCCAGTCCTCGAGCCGCGCCAGGTCCTCCGGTCGGGCGCCGCCGAGGCGCCGCGCGTGGGCGGGTGCGCGCGCGAGCCGGCGGAGCGTCGCGCGCATCCGCTCGAGGACGAGCCGCTCGAGGGACTCGCGCGCGAGCGCCTCGAGCTCCGGCTGGAACATCGGGACGGGAGCGCCCACGAGCGGGCAGTGTAGCGTGCGGGGTCGGGCGGCGGCAATGCGTCAGCGGGGGGCGGCGTTCCTTCCGAACCCCAGGTAGGCGATGCGCACCCGCGGATCGTCGGCCAGCGCGGCACTCGCCCCGGCGACCGCCACGCGGCCGGTCTCGAGGACGTACGCGCGCGCCGCCAGCCGGAGTGCGCGGCGCGCGTTCTGCTCGACCAGCAGCACCGCGACCCCGCTCTCGTTGATGCGCCGGATCGTGCGGAAGATCTCGGCGGCGAGCATCGGCGCCAGGCCGAGCGAGGGCTCGTCGAGCAGCAAGAGCCTCGGCCGCGCCATCAGCGCCCGGCCGATCGCGAGCATCTGCTGCTCGCCCCCCGAGAGCGTGCCGGCGAGTTGACCGCCGCGCTCGCGAAGCACCGGGAACAGCTCGAACGCGCGGTCGACGCGCGCGGCGACGTCGCGCCGCGCCACGGTGTGCCCGCCGACCAGCAGGTTCTCGAGCACGGTGAACTCCGGGAAGATCTCGCGCCCCTCGGGCACGTGCGTGATGCCGGCCGCGACGATCGCGTCCGCCGGCGCCTGCGTGATGTCCCGCCCCTCGTACACGACCCGGCCCCGCACGGGGCGGACGAGCCCGGAGATCGCGCGGAGCGTCGTGGACTTGCCGCTGCCGTTGGCGCCGAGGAGCGTGACGATCTCGCCCCGTTCGACCGTGAGCGAGACGCCGTCGAGCGCCAGGCGCTGGCCGTAGTGGACGGCGACGTCCTCGAGCGTGAGCGTCGGGCTCACGCCTCCTCGCTCCCGAGGTACGCCTCGATGACGGCCGGGTCGGCGGCGATCTCGCGGGGCGAGCCCGACGAGATCTTGCGGCCGTAGTTCAGGACGACGACGCGGTCCGAGATCCCCATCACGAGCTCCATGTCGTGCTCGACCACCAGGACCGTGAGCCCCTCCGCATCGCGAAGGCCGCGGATCAGCTCCATGAGCGTTTGCGTCTCGGTCGGGTTGAGCCCGCCCGCCGGCTCGTCGAGGAGCAGGAGCTTCGGCTCGGCGGCGAGCGCGCGGGCGATCTCGAGGCGCTTCTGGGCGCCGAGCGGCAGGCTCCCCGCCTGGACGCCGGCGGCGTCGGCGAGGCCGACACGCGCGAGCAGCGCGCGGGCCCCCGCGCGGGCCGCCGCCTCCTCGCGCCACACCGCGGGAAGCCCGAGCGCGCCGCGGAGGAAGCCGGCGCGCAGGAGCGCGTGCCGCCCGATCAGAACGTTGTCGAGCGTCGTCAGCTGGCGGAAGACCTCCGTGTTCTGGAACGTGCGGGCGATGCCCCGCCGGGCGATCCGGTGCGGCGCGAGCGCGAGCAGGTCCTCGCCGCGGAAGCGGACCCGCCCGGCGGAAGGCCGGTAGAGGCCGGTGACGATGTTGAAGACGGTGGACTTCCCCGCCCCGTTGGGGCCGATCAGCGCGAAGATCTCCCGCTCGGCCACCTCGAAGCTCAGCGCGCCGAGCGCCGCGAGTCCGCCGAAGCTGATCGAGAGATCCTCGACGCTGAGCACCCGCGCCTACTCCGACTTGAGCCAGTCCGTGACCTGCGTGAAGCGGCCCTTCTCGACGCGCACCCAGAACCCCTGTTTCTGGGTCTCGTGGTCCGGCGCCATGGTGAGCGGCGGCAGGATGCCGCTGTCGAAGCCCTTGAGCCCCTCGAGCGACGCGATCAGCGAGTCGCGGGTGAGGGTGCGCCCGGCGCGCTGCGCCGCTGCGGTGAACAGGATGCCGGCGAAGTAACCCGCGATCGAGTACCGGTTGGGCTCGTTCTTCGGGAAGTACTTCGCCATGTGCTCCCGATAGCGCTTGACGCCCGGCAGGTCGGACGTCACCGGATCGGGCCACAGCGAGAGCCCCTCGACGCCCTCGGCCGCGTCGCCGGCGAGCGCGAGATAGCGCTCGTCCGTGAGCGGGCCGGTGGAGACCATCAGCACGTCCTTCCAGCCGATCTTCTGCCGCTCCTTGAGCGCCTGCGCCGCCGGCCCGGGGACGAGCACCAGGAACAGCACCTCGGGCTTCGCGGCCTGCAGCTTGGCGATCTGGGCGCTCACGTCGGTCACGCCGCGCTTGACCGACTCGGCCGCGAGCAGTGCGAGGCCGTGCCGGCCGAGGTCCTTCTCGAAGGCGGTGAGGAACGACTTGCCGTACTCGTCGTCCTGGTAGATCGCGGCGAACCGCTTGTGCTTCCGCTGGCCCGCCAGGTGATCCACCATCATCCGCGAGGACCGATCGCTGACCGTCATGCCCTGGAACACGTACTTCTTGCCGCGCGTGACCGGCGAGCTCTGGTACGGGAACAGCATCGGCACGCGCTGCGTCTCGACGTAGCCGAGCGTCGCGACCACGGGCGGCGAGCCCTGCGGGACGATCAGCGCGAACACGCGATCCTGCTCGACGAGCTTGCGCGTGTTGGCGACGGCCTCCTGGGGCTTGTAGCCGTCGTCGTAGTAGATCGTGCGTACCTTCCGTCCGTGGATGCCCCCGCCGTCGTTGACGACCCGGAAGTAGAGGTCCACGCCGAACTTGGTCATCTGCTCGCCCGTGAAGGCGAGCGGTCCCGAGAACGAGTTCGAGCCGCCGAGCAGGATCTCGACGTCCGTCACGCCGGGCGTCTGCGCGTCGACGGGCGACACCCCGAGTACGGCCAGGAGTGCCAGGACGGTCGTCAGCAACGTGCGCATGGGCCTCTTCCTCCTATTGGGCCTGCTGCGTCCACTTCGGCATCCGGCTCGCGATCCCGCCGGGCATGAAGAGCATGCAGCCGATCAGGATCAGGCCGAACAGCAGCGGCCGGTAGTTCTGGAACGCCGCGAGCCAGTCGTACAGCAGCGTGATCACGGCGGCGCCCACGACGGACCCCGGGATCGAGCCGAGCCCCCCGATGATGATCATCGCGACGAAGTCCACCGACAGGAACACGTCGAACGCGTCGGGCGAGATGAAGCCGACGACGAACGCGAACAGTCCACCGGCGACGCCCGTGTAGAAGGCCGACACCGCGAACGCGAGCGTCCTGTACGCCGCCAGGTGGACGCCGCTGGCCTGCGCCGCGATCTCGCTCTCGCGGATCGCCAGCAGCGCCCGGCCGGTCCGCGTGCGCGTGATGTTGACCGCCGCGGCCACCATCAGCGCGCCGACCCCGAGCACGAGATAGTACTTCGCCGCGTCGCTCGCGAGCGCGAGCGGCCCGAGGTGCGCGGTCGGCACCGCGACGCCGTCGTTGCCGCGCGTGAGCCAGTCGAGGTTCTGGATCGCCTCGACCACGACGAACCCGAAGGCGAGCGTGGCCATCGCGAGGTACAGGCCCTCGAGGCGCAGGCACGGGATGCCGAGGGCCAGGCCCACGAGCGCGGTCGCCAGCCCCGCCAGCACGAGCGTCGCCACCACCGGCACGCCCGGCGCCCGGAGCGTCAGGACCGCGGCCACGTACGCCCCGACGGCAAAGAAGCCCGCGTGGCCGAACGAGAGCTGGTTGGTGTAGCCGGACAGCAGGTTGAGCCCGATCGCGACGATTGCGTTGACCACGACGAGGCTCGTCAGGAAGACGAAGTAGCGCGGCACCAGGAACGGCCACAGGAGCAGGAGCGCGGAGCCCGCGCCCAGCGCCGCCCGGCGCATCAGACCTTCCGCTGCCGGACCCGCCCGAGCATCCCGCTCGGCCGGAGCACGAGGATCGCGATCATCAGGAGGAACGGCACCGAGTGCTTGATGCCGGCCGGCAACCAGAGCGGCGCCAGGTTCTCGAGCACGCCCAGCAGCATTCCGCCGACGACGGCGCCCGGCAGGGACCCGAAGCCGCCCAGCACCGCCGCCGTGAAGCCGTTGATCGCGACGAGTCCCATCTTGGAGGAGAGGAAGATGACCGGGGCGATCAGCACGCCCGCGATCGCGCCGACGACCGCGGCGAGCACCCACGACGCCGAGTACACGCGCTCGACGCTGACCCCCATGAGCCGGGCGGCGCGCTGGTTCTGCGCCACCGCGCGCATCGCGCGGCCGAGTCGCGTCCAGCGGAAGAGCGCCGCGAGCGCCAGCATGAGCCCGAGCGAGCCGCCGATGATGCCGAGCGACACGGGGGCCACGCGCACCGGGCCCAGCACGACCGGCCGCCCGCCGAAGAAGGACGGGAACGGGAACTCGTCGTGGGTCCACACGAGGCCGGCTGCCGCGCGGAGCACCAGCGAGAGCCCGAGCGTGATGATCAGCACGTCGAAGTGCGTCGCCGCGATCGCATGGCGGATGATCAGCCGCTCCACGAGCCAGCCGAGGCCGGCCGCGGCGGCGACCGCGACCACGAGCACCAGCGGCAACGGGAGCCGCAACGCCGCGTGGGCGCTCCAGCCCACGAACGTGGAGATCATCAGCATCTCGCCCTGGGCGAAGTTGAGCGTGCGCGTCGCGTTGTAGATGATGACGAGGCTGATCGCCACCAGCGCGTAGATCGAGCCGGTGGCGAGCCCGCTGACGACCACGTGGACCAGCGCCGTCGTCGTCACGGCGCCGCGCGCGGCCGCGCCTCGAACCGGCACGCGGGCGCGCCCGCCGCCACGCACGCGGTCTCGACCGCCGCCACCGGGCGTCCGAGCGCCAGCTCGGCGAGCCGCTCGAGCACGCCACGCGTGAGGTGGCAGACGGGACCGGCCGCCGGGCCGTACGCCTCGGCGAACGGCGAGCTCTCGACCCGCACCACGAGCGCGTCCGGCGTCAGGCGCTCGAGCGTGAAGCGGCCCCAGCCGATCTCGCCGCCCATCGCGAGCAGGCGTCCGACCACCTCCTCCGCCGCGCCGCCGAGCGTCCGGAGCGCCGAGCCGCCGCCCGCGCGCCCGCCGGCGGCGAGGCACTCCGCGGCCCGCGCGCCCAGCGCGGCCTCGACCGCCTTCTGGAGCGCGACGAGGGTCTCGGGTCGCACGAGCAGATAGCGCGAGGCGCCGTAGAGGAGACGGCCCGCGCCGTCGCCGCGGAGCCCGGCGAGCACGCGATGGTCCCCGCTCACCTGAGCACGCGCGTCCACACCGCCGAGCGCCAGCCCTCGTCCAGGATCGCCCGGATCTCGCGCCGGCTCAGGTCGCCGAGCCCCTGGGCCTCGAGCGCCCGGCCGCCGCCCGAGAGCTCGCGCCCGAGCAGGGCGCCGAAGAGCAGCAGGAGCCCGGTCGTCGCGGGCGTCGCGGTGCCGGCCGCGCGCGCCGCCGACTCGAAGAGCGCCAGACCGAGCGCCGCGTCTTCGGTGACGTAGCGGTGCTCGAAGGTGAGCGTCTCGTTCCAGAGCCCGCTCGCGACGAGCTTTTCCCTGGCGCCCGCGCCGTAGAGGCCCTCGACGGCCCGCGCCGCCTCGTAGTACGTCGCGAGCTCGTAGTGGGGCGCCGGGTAGCCCCAGCCGCGTCGCGTCGCCAGCCGCTCGGCGTCCACGACGTCGATGAGCCGCCGCACGCTCGGCGTGGTGCCCGTCGCGTGGACGTCGAGACGCCCGGCGTCGATCGCGCCCGCGTTCAGCAGCACCAGCGGCGGGTGGATCACCGGCCCGGCGTTCGTCAGCGCCGCGTCGAGCACGTCCGTGCACGGGCGCACCGCCGGGAACAGCTCGGCGAATCGCGCGAGGGCCGCCTCGCGCCGGGCGGCGGGGAAGACGCCGATCGGCAGGTTGGCGGCGCGCACCGGCGCCACGACGACGGCCGGTCCGGTCTTCCGCGTGAGATACGGCAGCGTGCCCGTCTCCGCGACGGCCTGCGGCAGCGTCGCGCCGGCGCGGGCGAGCTCGCGCGCGAGGACGAAGCTCCCGAACGTGCCCGGCGTGAGCAGCACGGTGTGGCGATCGGTCACGTGGGGTGCGAGGCGACGCGCGAGGTCCTCGTGCGTCGTCGCCGGCAGCGGGACGATCAGCACCTCGGCGCCGCGGACGGCCTCGCCGATGTCCGTGGTCGCGCGCTCGAGGCGCGCGCTCCCGTGCCGGCCCTCGGCGACGAGCCGGATCGTCGGGTCGTCGCGCAGCGGCCCGAGCGTCGGCTCGGTGCGGGTCCAGAGCCGCACGTGGTGGCCGGCGAGCGCGAGATCCGCCGCGGCGGCGAAGCCTCCGTTGCTCCCGCCGAGGATGGCGAGAATCACCGGACCACTCCCGCGGCCCGGAGCTCGGCGATCCGCGCGGGTGGGTACGCGAGCGTCCCGGCGAGCACCTCGTCGGTGTGCTCGCCGAGCCGCGGCGGCGGCGCCGGCACGAATCGCGGCGCCCCGTCCACCTTGAGCGGCGTGCCGAGCGTCGGCATCGGGCCCTGGACCGGATGGCGCAGCTCGACGACCATCTCGCGGTGCCTTACTTGTTGGTCGGCGAGCACGCGGTCCACCGCGAGGATCGGCGCGGCCGGCACGCCCTCGGCGTGGAAGCGCGCGAGCCATTCCTCGGCCGTGCGGGCGCGGAACGCGCCCTCGATCAGCGCCTCGAGCGGCTCGCGGTGGCGGAGCCGGTCGGCGTTGGTGGCGAAACGTGGATCGTCGGCCCACTCCGGGTGCTCCGCGGCCCGGCAGAAGCCCGCCCAGAACTTCTCGGCGAACACCGCCACGATCAGATGCCCGTCGCGCGCCGCGAGCGCCTGGTAGGGCGCGACCGAGGCGTGGCGCGACCCCATCGGCCCGGGCACGCGGCCGTCCGTCCAGAAGTACTGCGCGATGTACGTGAGCAGCGAGACCTGGCAGTCGAGGAGCGAGAGGTCCACGTGCGCGCCCGCACCCGTGCGCTCGCGCCGGAGGAGCGCACCGGCGACCGCGAAGGCGCCGAAGAGGCCCCCGGCCAGGTCGGCCATCGGGAGCCCCATGCGCGCCGGCGGGCGGCCCTGCTCGCCGGTGAGCGACATCGCGCCGCCCATCGCCTGCAGGGCCAGGTCGAACGCCGGCCACTCCCTGTACGGCCCCGTCTGCCCGTACGCCGAGATCGAGCAGAGGACGATCCGCGGGTTCACGGCGGCCAGCGCCGGGTACGCGCACCCGAGCCGCCCGAGCACGTCGGGGCGGAAGTTCTCGAGTACGGCGTCGGCCGCCCGCACGAGGTCGAGGAACACCTCGCGCCCAGCCGGCGCCGTCAGGTCGAGCGCGACCGACTTCTTGTTGCGGTTGACCGCGAGGAAGTACGCCGATTCCCCGTCGGGGAGGAACGGCGGCCCCATCGCGCGCATCGGGTCGCCGCCGTCCGGCGCCTCGATCTTGATGACCTCGGCGCCCATGTCGGCGAGCAGCATGGAGCCGTACGGCCCCGCGAGCATGCGGGACAGGTCGAGCACCCGGACGCCCTCGAGGAGCCTCATGCGGGCCGCGCCTCGAGCCCCGCGCGCACGCGCGCGGGCGTGATCGGCAGCTCGGTGAAGCGGAGGCCGATCGCGTCCTTGATCGCGTTGGCCACGGCGGCGGCGACCGGGATCACGCCCGACTCGCCGAGGCCCTTGGCGCCGAACGGCCCCTCGGCGTCCACGCTCTCGATCAGCCGCACGACGATGTCGGGCATGTCCGCCGCCTTGAGCAGCGCGTAGTCCATGAAGCTCTGCGTGAGGATCTGCCCCTCCTCGACGACGAGCCGCTCGGCGAGCGCGTACCCGAGCCCCATGTGGATCCCGCCGTGGACCTGGCCCTCGGCCGCGCCCGGGTTGAGCGCGCGGCCCACGTCGTGCGCGGAGACGATCTTCCGGACGTCGACCTGGCCGGTCTCCGGGTCCACGTCCACGAGCGCCGCCTGGACGGCCGACGTGTACGCGGCGGACACGTTGCCGTGGAGGTCCTTGTCGAGCATCGCCGTCGGTGGGTCGTAGAACGCCTCGGCCACGAGCATCCGCCCGCCGCCCCGGAAGTGCCCGGCGCGCGCCACCGCGTCGTACGCGAGGCGCCGCTGCGGGTCGCGCGCGACGAAGACCCATCCGCCCCGGAGGTCGAGGCCCGCCACGGGCTCCTCGAGCTGCGCGGCCGCCATCGCGAGCAGCCCGGCGCGCACCTTCTCGGCGGCGAGCCGCGCGGCGTTGCCGGCGACGAAGGTGGTCCGGCTCGCGTGGGTGCCGACGTCCCAGGGCCGCACCCGCGTGTCGGAGTTGACGACCTCCACGCGCTCGAGCGGCACCCCAAGCGCCTCGGCCACGATCATCGCGAGCACCGTGTCCGAGCCCTGCCCGATCTCGGTCGCGCCCGTGATCAGCGTCACGGCGCCGAAGTCGTCGAGCTTGACGATGGCACCGCAACCATCCGAGCGATAGATCCGCGCGCCGCCACCGACGTGGAACATGCCCGCGTAGCCCACGCCGCGCCGCCAGCCCGGCCTGAGCGGCGGCGCCGCCCGCCGGACCTCCGCCGCCGCGGCGTCGAGGCACTCGGTCATCGCGAACGAGGTCAGCACGAACCCCTGCGGATTCACATCGCCGGGCTTGCTGGCGTTGCGCCGGCGCAGCTCGAGCGGATCGATGCCGAGACGCTCGGCCAGATCGTCCATCTGCGACTCGACCGCGAACGTGGACTCCGGGTTGCCGTAGCCGCGCATCGAGCCCGAGTACGGGTTATTGGTGTAGACGATCGTCGTATCGAGTCGGACAGCCGGCACGCGGTAGAGGCCCGCGACGGTCGAGAGCATCACGTACGGGGTCGTCGAGCCCCACGAGGTGTACGCGCCGTTGTCGATGGTCACGTGGCAGTCGCGCGCGAGCAGGCGGCCGTCGCGGTCGGCCGCGGTGCGGAGCCGGATCGTGCACGGCTCGCGCCCCGGACACGCGACGAACTCCTCCACGCGGTCGAACTCGATCTTCACCGCCCGTCCGACGCGCCTCGCCAGGAGCGCGGCGATCACGTCGATCGGGTAGAGATCGAGGCCCCGGCCGAAGTTGCCGCCGACCGGCGGCTGCAGCACGCGCACGCGGTCGCCGGTGATTCCGAGCGTCTCGGCCAGATCGCGCTGGTAGAGGAACGGGACCTGGCTCGCCGTCCACATCGTGAGGCCGCCGCCCGCGTCCCACTCGGCGATCGCGACCATCGTGCCGAGGCACGCGGGGGTGACGAACGGCAGCCGGTACGTGTCCTCGACGACCGCCGCGGCGTCGGCGAAGGCGCGGTCGACGTCGCCGTGCGTGAACTGATAGCGCAGGTGGTGCGCGTTCGTGCCGCGCTCCTCGTGCACCAGCGCCGCTCCGGGGGCGAGCGCCGCGTCCGGGTCGAACACCGCGGGCAGCTCCGCATACTCGACGTCGATCAGCCCGAGCGCCGCCTCGGCGATCGTCCGGGTCTCGGCGGCGACCGCGGCGACCTCGTCGCGGATGCAGCGCACCTTGCCGCGCTTGAGCGCCGTCTGGTCCTTGGCGAAGCCGAACGGACGCGGCTCGACGTCGTCACCGGTCAGCACGGCGAGCACCCCCGGGAGCGCGCGGGCGCGCGTCGCGTCGATCCGCACGATCCGCGCGTGGGGAAGCCGCGCGCGGAGGATGCGGCCGTGGGCCAGCCGAGGCAGCTCGAGGTCGTGGAGGTAGCGCGTCCGGCCCGTCACCTTGTCGGCGCCGTCGCGCTTCCGCACCGTCTTGCCGATGACGTCGAAGGCCGGGGGCATGCTCAGAACTTCACCGGCTCCTTGTACTCGCCGAAGACGTCCTTCATCGCCTGACAGACCTCACCGAGCGTCGCGTAGGCCTCCACCGCCTCGAGGATCGGCTCCATGAGGCCGGCCGTGCCGCGCGCCGCGTCGCCGAGGCGGCCGAGGGCGCGCGCCACCGCCGCGCCGTCGCGCTCGCGCCGGATCCGCCCGAGCCGGGCCACCTGCGCCTCGCCCACCCGTGGGTCGAGCGCGTACAGTTCCACCTCGCGATCGGCGCCGGCCGCCCCCTCGCCCACGTGGCAGTTGACGGCGACCTTCGGCACCTCGCCCGAGACCAGCTTCTGCTCGTAGAGGTACGCCTGCCGGGCGACCTCGGCCTGGAGCGAGCCCCTCCGGATCGCCTCGACGATGCCGCCCATCCGCTCGACCGCCTCGAGCTCCGCCAGGATCTGCCGCTCCATCTCGCCCGTCAGCGCCTCGACGTAGTAGGAGCCCGCGAGCGGGTCCACCGTGTCCGCCGCGCCCGCCTCCTCGGCGCAGATCTGCATGGTCCGGAGCGCGAGGAGCTGCGCCTTCGGCGACGGGATCGTGTACGCCTCGTCGTAGGTGGGCAGCGCGATCGTCTGCGCGCCCGAGAGCGCCGCCGCGAGCGCGATGTAGGCGCCGCGGACGATGTTGTTCTCGGGCTCCTGCGCGGTGAACGCCGAGCCGCCGCCGCCGATGAGACTCCGGAACATCCACGACTTCGGGCTCGTCGCCCCGAAGCGCTCGCGCATCATGCGCGCGTAGAGCCGCCGGCCCGCGCGGAACTTCGCGACCTCCTCGAAGATCTTGCCCCACGCGGTGAAGTTGAACGAGATGCGCGGCGCGAACTCGTCGACGGCCATGCCGCGCGCCAGCATCAGCTCGACGTACGCCGCGGCGATCGCGAGGCCGTACGCCATCTCCTGCGCCGTCGTGCAACCGGCCTCGCGGATGTGGTAGCCGCACACGGAGACCGGGTTCGAGCGCGGGTACCGGCGGGCCGAGAACTCGATCAGGTCGCCCACGAGTCGGAGCGACGGCTCGACGGGGTAGATCCAGGTGCCGCGCGCGACGAACTCCTTGAGGATGTCGTTCTGCGGCGTCGTGACCACGCGGTCGGCCGCCACCCCCTGCTTCTCGGCGACCGCGTAATACATCGCGGTGATCGGCGCGGCCATGCCGTTGATCGTGAGCGAGACGCTCACCCGATCCAGCGGGATCCCGGCGAACGCCTCCTCCATGTCCGCGAGCGTGTCGACCGCCATGCCCACCCGTCCCACCTCCCCCGCCGCGCGCGGATCGTCGGAGTCGAGGCCGAGTTGCGTCGGGAGATCGAAGGCGACGTTGAGCGCGTCCTGGCCGTGGGCCATGAGGTACTTGAACCGCGCGTTGGTCTCCGCGGGCGTGCCGAAACCGACGTACTGGCGCATCGTGAACAGGCGCTCGCGGTACATGTGCCCGTGGATGCCTCGCGTGAACGGGTACGCGCCGGGACGGCCGATATCGCGCTCGAAGTCCACGCCGGTCGTGTCCTCCGGCCCGTAGACCGGCTTGATCGGGAACCCCGCGTGCGCTCGCACCTCCCTCATGAGGTCTTCGCCTCCTGCGGATCGCCCGCCCGGCCCCGCGTCGTGAACGCCGCGACGATCTCCGGCAGCGGCGTGCCCATCGGGAACACCCGCGCCACGCCGAGTCGTGAGAGCTCCTCCACGTCGCGCGGCGGGATCGTGCCGCCGACCACGACCCGGATCTCGGCGGCGCCCTCCCGCCGGAGCCCCTCGAGCACCCGGCGTGAGAGCGGCACGTGCGCGCCCGAGAGGATGGAGAGCCCGATGACGTCCACGTCCTCCTGGATCGCCTCCTGCACGATCTCCTCGGGCGTGCGCTTGAGTCCCGTGTACACGACCTCGACGCCCGCGTCGCGCAGCGCCTGCGCCACGACCTTCGCGCCGCGGTCGTGGCCGTCGAGCCCCGGCTTCGCCACCAGGATCTTCATGTCACCCGGAACGCCGGCAGCCAGCGCGGGTGGCCCCGGGGATCGTCCGCGACGCGCAGGGGCGCCAGCGCGACGCGCTGGCCGACGCGCACCGCCCCGGGATCCGCGCCGGTGAGGATCGAGAAGATCCGGTGGCCGGCCACCTTCACGATGGCGAACACGCGCGGCCCATCGAACCCCGCGGGCAGGCCCGCGTCCTGGACCGTGAACGCGTGCACCGTGCCCTCGGCGGGCAGGTCCACCCATTCGAATCGGTCCGAGGCGCACTCGGGGCAGAACCCGCGCGGCGGCCACGTGGTCGCTCCGCAGCCGCCGCACCTCGTCGTCGCGAGCCGGCCGCCGGCCAGGCGCGCGTAGAACTCGTGGAGCTTGGTGTGCTCCGCGGACTCGAGCGGGAAGGGATCGATCGCCCGGAAGTAGCTCACGGCTCACGCCCGTAGATCATGACCACGTGCTCGCCCATGCCGCTGTTGTTGTGCGTGAGCCCGAGCGAGGCGTCCGTCACCTGCCGGGCGCCGGCCTCGCCGCGGAGCTGGACGAACACCTCCGCGGCCTGGGCCACGCCGGTCGCCCCGAGCGGGTGGCCGCAGCCGATGAGCCCGCCGCGCGGATTGACGACGACGTCGCCGCCGTAGTCGCTCCGCCCCGCCGCGACGAACGGCCCGGCCTCGCCCTTCCTGCAAAAGCCGAGCTCCTCGTACGCGATCAGCTCGGCGATCGCGAAGCAGTCGTGGACCTCGGCGAGGTCCACCTCGTGCGGCCCGACGCCCGCCATCGCGTACGCGGCTTGCGCCGCGCGCCTCATCGCCGGCCAGTGGGCGTAGTCCTCGTGGAGGGAGGTGAGCTGAAAGCCGTCGAGCGCCTGGCCGGTGCCGCGGATCCAGACCGGCGTGTCGGTGAGCGCGCGGGCCCGGTCCTCGCTCGCGAGCAGGACCGCCGCCGCGCCGTCGGTGATCGGCGAGCACATGAACAAACGCAGGGGCGTCGAGATCATGCGCGAGCAGAGCACCTGCTCGAGCGTCGCGCCCTTGGTGAAGTGCGCGTTCGGGTTCTTCGCGGCGTGGGTGTGGTTCTTCACGCCGACGAGCGCGAGCTGCTCCTCGCTCGTGCCGTACGCGGCCATGTGCCGCTGCGCCGCGAGCGCGAAGCACGGCGGCGCGGTGAGGCCGAACGCCGCCTCCCACTCGCGGTCGACGCCGGTGCCCATGTTGAGGATCGCCTCGTCGCCCGACGGTTGGTTGAGCTTCTCGACGCCGAGGACCATGACGAGATCGGCGAGCCCCGCCGCGATGAACGCGTACGCGTAGCGGATCCCCACCGTGCCCGAGGCGCACATGTGCTCGGTCCGAGCGCTGAGCGCGCTCGGCCGGATGCCGAGTGCCTCCGCGGCGAGCGAGGAGATGTGCGACTGAAATGCCGTGCGCTCGGGCATGACGGATCCGACGACCAGCCCCTCGACGTCCTTCGGCAGGACGCCGGGTGTCGCGTCGAAGCACGCCTTGCCCGCCTCCCAGACGAGGTCCCGGTACGTCGCCTTCCGCACGCCGAACTTGGAGACTCCGGCGCCGACCAGCGCGACCTTCCTCATCGCCTCCACCTCCTCCGGCGCGTCATCGCCTCACAGGGCCGCGCGGCCCTGCCCGACCCGCGGATGGGGCCGCCCACCGTCGGCGACCGCGACCACGACCACGATCTCGTCCGGCCGCGGAGCGTCGGGCACCATGACCGTCATCGTGTCGAAGTGATCGAACGACCACACGTTGTCCTTGTGGCCGAGCGGCACGTCGATCGGGGTGCCCGGCGCGGCGACCTTGACGTTCGAGGGGATGATCGCCTCGCCGCCGCCCACGGCCGCGCGCATCGGCTTGCCGAGTGTGGGATGGAGCAGGGCGCCGCCGTGCTCCATCTCGCCGCGCGTGCCGACGAGGGCCGCCTTGCCGTAGGAGACCGCCGGGCCGCCCAGCAGCTCCATCGCGCGCTTCATCAGGAGCGCGCCAACCTCGAGCGCGGTGTCGAACATCGGCGAGAGGTCGGTCACGAAGCGGCCCGCGTAGGGATTCGCGAGCACGGCCAGGCCGGCCACGCGCCGCACGGGACGCGCGAGCGGCACGCCCGCGTCCGTCAGCACGGTGTCCTCGACGTAGAGCGTCCGGCGTACGTCCATCGTCACCTCCTCAGATGTCATCCGAATACCTGACCACGGTCCCAGTCGAGCTCGCGTCCGATCACCACTTTCAGGATTTCGGACGTGCCGCCGCCGGGGAGCAGGAAGCGCGCGTCCCGGAAGTACCGCTGCACCGGGTACTCGTCGGCGAGGCCGTACGAGGCGAAGATGCGCGCGGCCTCGTCGGTCACCCGCACCGCCGTCTCCGAGGCCAGGAGCTTCGCCATCGCCGCCTCGCGGGCGACGGGGTGTCCCGCGTCGAGCCGCGCCGCGGCCTGGTACGTCACGAGCGCGGCCGCGTGGAGCGCCGTCAGCATGTCGGCGAGCTTGAAGGCGATCGCCTGGTGCTCGACGATCGGCTTCCCGAACGCGACGCGCTCGCGCGCGTAAGCGAGCGCGGCGGCGTAGGCGGCGCGCGCGAGGCCCGTCGAGATCGCCGCCGTCATCACCCGGATCTCCGCGAGGATCCCGCCGATCTTCTCGACACCGCCCGCCTCGCCGCCGAGCAGGTGCTCCTCCGGCACCTCGACGTCCTCGAGCAGGATCTCGCCGGTCTCCGAGGCGCGCACCGACATCTTCCCGATCTTTCGTCCCGGCGTGATCCCCCGCATCGTCGCCCGGTCGAGCAGGAACAGCGCGATGTTCTTCAAGCCGCGCTCGCCCGACGTCTTCGCCGCGACGGTCAGCACGTCGGCGACGGGGGCGCTGGTCACCCACGTCTTGGTGCCGCGCAGCACCCAGCGGTCACCGCGCCGCTCGGCGCGCGTCGCGATGTTCGCCAGGTCCGAGCCCGCGTTCGGCTCGGTGAGCGCGAAGGTCGCCACCAGGTCACCACGGAGCGCCGGCACCAGGTATCTCTGCCGGAGGGCTTCCGACCCGAAGGCGTGGACGAAGTGGGTGCCCATGAGCGACTGCATGCAGGCCGCGGCGGCGAGCGACATCGAGCCGCGCGCCAGCTCCTCGGCGAACAGGCAGTAGGTCACCATGTCCGCGTCGGCGCCGCCGTAGGCCTCGGGGTAGCGGAGGCCGAAGTAGCCGAGCGCGCCCAGGCGCTTGAAGAGCTCGCGCGGGAACTCGGCGCGCTCGTCGAGCGCCGCGGCGACAGGAACCACCTCGGCGTCCACGAACCGGGCGACGCCCCGCCGGAACTCCTCCTGCTCCGCGGTGAAGCGGATCATCCGCGCCTCGCCTCGCGGAGGGCGGCCGTGGCGGCGAGGTCGAGCCGGAGCTCGGCTCCCGCGCCCTCGAGCGCCACCCCGTACTCGTCGCGCGCGGCCTCGACCGACACGTAGTCGTCCAGCACGTCTTCGAGCACGAACGCCGGGTCGCGCTCGAGCGGATCGCCGTAGCCTCCGGCGCCCGCCTGCTGGAAGGAGATCACGTCGCCGTAGGCGAACTCGCGCGAGGCCTTGCCGTGCACGGGCGTCTCGCCGGCGCCCGGGTTGAGGACGGTGCGCGCGAGCGTGCCCGGCTTGCCGCCGAACAGACCATAGGGAGGAGACTTCTGGCGGTCCGTGAGGTTCGTGAGCTTGCCCTCGTCGGCCAGGAGCCGCATGTCCCGGCGGACGCCCAGGCCGCCGCGGAACCTCCCGGGCCCGCCGGAGTCGCGGATCAGCTCGAAGCGCTCGACGACGATCGGCTGGTTCGCCTCCTGGGCCTCGACCGGGATGTTCGAGGCGTTGAACGCCCACGACATCGCCTCGCAGCCGTCCTTCGTGGCGCGCGCGCCCGTGCCCGAGAGCACCAGCTCGTAGGCGACGAACCGGCGCTTGCGCGCGCGATCCCAACCGCCGAACGTCGGGTTCGCCATATGGGAGGCCGCCGCCGCGACGCGCTCGGGCAGGGCGGGCGCCAGAGCGCCCAGGACCGACTCGAACGTGCGGTAGCAGATGACCGCCCGTGGGCCGCCGCCGGCGGGCGGCCGAGGGTTGAGGAACGAGCCCTCCGGCGCCCGCACCGTGACCGGCCGGAGCGCGCCCTCGTTCATCGGCCCCAGCGGGTCCGTGAGGCACTTGATCGCGGCGTACGAGTAGGAGCGCGTGTAGTTGATGTACGAGTTCAGGCCCGAGGCGGTCTGCGGGGACGAGCCCGCGTAGTCGATCACGAGCGCGTCGCCGGCCACCGTCACCGTCACCGCGACGCGGAGCGGGTCGGTCCCGGGCCCCCAGTCGTCCATGAAGTCCTCGAACGTGTAGACGCCATCGGGGATCTCGCGGATCGCCCGCCGCATGCTCGCTTCCGTGCGCGCGATGATCTCGTCCATCGCGGCGAAGAGCGCCGCGTGCCCGTAGCGCGCGGCGAGCTCTTGCAGGCGTAGCTCGCCGACCCGCAGCGCGCTCCGCTGGGCCCGCAGGTCGCCGAGCACCTTGTCGGGTGTGCGCGTGTTCGCCGCGATGATGCCGACGATCCCCGCCTGCTCCTCGTACTCCCTCCACACCTTCGTCGGGGGGACGCGGAGCCCCTCCTGGAAGTAATCGAAGATCCCCTCGACGCCCTGGCTGCCCGGCCGCTGCCCGCCCACGTCGGTGTGATGGAGGATGTTCACCACGAAGCCGACCAGGCGGCCCTCGTGGAACGCGGGCTGCGTGATCAAGAAGTCGGGCAGGTGCCCCGAGCCGAGCAGCGGGTCGTTCAGGAGGATCGCGTCGCCCGGCCGGAGGGTCGCGGCGGGGTGCGCGGCGAGGGCGTTCTTCACTGCGAAGGACATGGCGCCCATGTGGCCCGGCGAGTATGGCCCCTGGGCGACCATGCGCCCCTGGGGGTCGAAGACCGCCACCGAGAAGTCCTGGCCCTCGCGCGCCTGCTCCGAGTACGCGGTCTTGTGCACGGTCGTGCCGATCTCGACCGCGATGGACTGCAGCGCGCCCCAGACAACGCCGAGCGTGATCGGGTCTATTGTAGCGGGGGCCGTGAGGCCGGCTCCAGCCGTGGGTGGCCTGTTCCAGGGGCGACCCGGCTCCGTCATGCGCCGGCTCCAGCCGTGGGTGGCCTGTTCCAG
>Ga0156038_1136_pt2 | contig 20036 bp, 18 predicted proteins | sample RifCSPlowO2_02_FD_116150 | JGI IMG/M metagenome (GOLD analysis project Ga0156038, IMG submission 116150) | Candidatus Rokubacteria bacterium RIFCSPLOWO2_02_FULL_72_37
CACAGCGGCAACCGTCGTGTGCAAACTTCCGACTCAGGACACTAGGACGCGGGCCGGCCCTGCGTCGTCAGGGTGACGCCGGCGAGGACACACGCGGTCCCCCCGAGCTGCCAGACGCCGATCGGCTCGGCCAGCAGTGCTGCCGCGAGCGCGATCCCGACGATGGGCTGGAAGTTCATGAACACCGCCGACCGGCTCGGTCCGATGACCTGGACGGCGCGGTACCACCAGACGTGCGCCACGGCGCCGAGGATCCCCTGGTAGAGGACGACCGCCCAGCCGATCGGCGACGCGAGCCGCGGCGCGGGATAGAACGGGGCCGTGACGACCGTGGTCGGCAGGATCAGCAGCGTGCCGACGACGTAGGCGCCCGTGGTCGCGAGCGCCGGCGACAGTTCGCCGAGCACGCGCTTGCCGTAGACCGTGTAGACCGACCACCCGCACAGCGCCGCGAGCGTGAGGAAGTCGCCTCCGCGCAGTTCCTCCACACGGAGCGCCGCGAGCCGGCCGCTGGTGACGATCAACAGCACGCCGAACGCCGAGACGCCGACGCCGAGCCACTGCACGGGGCGGAGCCGCTCGCGCAGGTAGGCGCGCGCCATCAGCGCCACCACGACCGGCGCGGCGGCCTGCAGGATCACCGCGTTGCCGGCCGTCGTGTAGTGGAGCGCGACGTACGTGAACTGGGTGGAGCCCCAGATGCCCGCGAGGCCGAGGACCAGGAACACGCGGAACGTCCGCGCCTCCAGGGTGCGCACGGTCTCGCCGCCGGCGCGGAGGAGCAGCACGACGAGGAAGCTCGAGGCGAGCGTGCACCGCAGAGCGGTGAGAAAGAAGGGAGAGAAGTCGCGCAGGGCGAGCTTCGCCGTCGCCGGATAGCTGCCCCAGAGGGCCACGATCGCGAGCAGCGCGAGGTAGGCACGCGTTTGACTCAGCGCAGGCACCCGCCTATCATAGCCCGCGCGTCATGGCCGACTACATCCTCGAGTCGCGCGTGTGGCTCGCCAGGGCGCGCGCCGAGGTGTTCACCTTCATCGCCGACCCGACGAACCTCGCCCGGATCACGCCGCCCGCGTACCGTGTCGCGCTCGTCTCCGCCCCGGCCGGGCTCGCGGCGGGGGCGGTGCTGGATTTCGAGATGTCGTGGCTCGGGGTGCCGGTGCGATGGCGGGCGTTCATCCGGGAGTGGGACCCCCCATTTCGCTTCGTCGACGTGCAGATCCGCGGACCGTGGGCACGCTGGGAGCACCGGCATCGCTTCCTGGAAGAGGCGGGCGGCACCTGGGTGGAGGATCGCGTGACGTATCGGCCGCCGCTCGGCCCGCTGGGGCGCGCGGCGCACGCGCTCATCCTCCACCGCCGGCTCCGCGCCCTCTGGAAGTACCGGACTGCGCGGCTCGGGGCGCTCGTCGGGCCGGTCGGGTCACCGGCGGACTGAGCCCGGGGTCAGCGCGAGGCCGTGACGCCGACCCGGCGGCAGAGACCGCGCACCGGGCAGATCGAGCAACGCGGCGAGATCGGCGTGCAGACGTTCTGGCCGAACGCGACGAGGAGATCGTTGTAGCCGATCCAGTGGCGCCGCGGCAGCTTGGCGCGGAGCGCCATCTCGGTCTCGTCCGGGCTCTTCGTCCGGACGTAGCCCAGGCGATTGGAGATGCGGTGGACGTGAGTGTCCACGCAGATGCCGGGTCGGCCATATCCCATCGTGACGACGAGGTTCGCGGTCTTCCGGCCGACGCCCTTGAGCGTCAGGAGCGCGTCGATCGTGTCCGGCACGCGCCCGTCCCAGCGGGCGAGCAGGTCACGGCAGAGCCCGAGGATGACGCGGGCCTTCGTCCGGTAGAAGCCGACGGGGTAGATCAGCCGCTCGATCGCGCGCGGCGTCAGCCGGAGCATCGTGGCGGGCGTCTTCGCGACGGCGAAGAGGCGCTCGGAGGCCGGACCGGTCGTCGTGTCCTGCGTGCGGAGCGAGAGGATGCAGGCGACGAGCACGCGGAAGGGGTCGCGCGTGCCCTCGGCGATGGTGGCGAGCGCGGTGGGGTTCCAGCGCGGCGCGGTACGCCGGAGCCGGCGCAGGACCCGACCGATCGCTACTTCTTGCCGGCGATGGACTCGAGCAACGCGCGTGCGCGTGGCAGGTCCTTGACGGTCCAGTCGGCGACGATCGTGGGCGCGCGCTCGGCGATGACACGATCGATCTCACGCCGGGCGTCGGCCCAGCGGCTCTCTCCGATGTAGAGCCGCGCCAGGTCCACGCGGGCCACGGTGAAGTGGGGATCGATCCCGAGCGCCTTCTTGAAGTGCTTCTCGGCCCGCTCACGGTCGCCGCCGAAGAGACGCGGCACCTCCAGGAAGACGTTCCCGGCGAAGGCATGGGCGCGCACCGAGCGGGGATCCAGCGCGAGAAGGATGTCGAGTTCCTCGCGAACCGTGGGCAGCAGGAAGAGGGAGCGGAGCACGCCCTTCGTCTGGCCCCAGCGCCCGGTGTTGATCGCGTACCACAGGTGCGCGTCGTGGTTCTTGGGCGCCAGCTCGACCGCGCGCCGACCGAGATCGCGCCCCCGCTCGTAGGCGGCGAGCTTCTCGTCCTCGGTCGTGGCGCGCACGTCACCCGTGAGGAACTGGACGTAGGAGAGCGCCACCATCGTTTCGACCTGCCGGTCGCGCTGGAGGGCCGCCTCGAGCAGGGCGCGCGCGCGGTCGATGGCGGCGCGGTCCTCGTGGTAGCGGATGAGCAGGGCGCGCGCGGCGTCCACGGGCGGTTCGGCGCGCGCGGCCGGCGCCGCGAGCGCGAGGAGGACGAGCGCGAGCAGGAGCGGCCGCATCGCCGCGCACTCTACCGCGAGGCCGGGTGAGCGTCAATCGGGGCGCGGGCGCGGGCCGCCGCGTTCCTCAACGGCCCGCGAGCTCGAGCAGCGTGCGCGTGCGGTCGGCCGCAGCCGACGGCGGCTCCCACGCGATCGCCTCGCAGGCCGCCAGCAGCAGCCAGGCGAGGGCGTCGGGCGGAGCGTCCACGCGGCCCCGCGCCGCGCGCGGCGGGCGCGCGACGAGGTCTTCGAGCGCGAGCCGCAGCTGCTCGCGCGCCCAGGCGAGAGCGAGCGCCGCGGTCTTGTCGCCGCGGCTCGAGAGCCAGGCGCGGTGGAGGTCTCCGACCAGCGCCGCGCCGGGGGCGTAGGCGGCGGCGAGCCGCTCGAGCGCCGCCCGCAGCGGATCGGCGGCACCCCGCGCGTCGCGGCCGAGGGCGCCGAGTTCCCGCGCGAGCGCCAGCAGGCCCCGCTCGGCGGGCGTGGGGCGTGGCGCGTGCGGGCTCGGGCCGACGCGCGGTCCCGCCGCCCGCCGGCGGCGTGATTTCGGTGGACGAGCCCGGGCCATCGCGGCTAGAACATAGCAGATCGGAGGCGACGGCCATGCACTTCGACCTGAGCGCCGAAGACCGCGCGTTTCGTGACGGGCTGCGTGAGTGGCTGGCGGTGAACTGGCCGGAGGACTGGGCGCGTGTCCGCGGCCGCTTCGTCTCGCAGGACGAGCAGTTCGCGTTCTTGCGCGAGTGGCAACGGCGGTTGTACGACGCGGGGTGGGTCGGGCTGCAGTGGCCACGCGAGTACGGTGGGCGCGGCGCGACCATCATGCAGCAGGCGATCTTCTACGAGGAGACGGCGCGCGCCCGCGCCCCCGAGCTGCCCAACGTGATCGGCCTGGACATGGCGGGCCCGGCGTTGATCACCCACGGCACGGACGCGCAGAAGCGGGCGCACCTGCGCACGATCCTCTCGGCCGAGGAGATCTTCTGCCAGGGCTTCTCCGAGCCCGACGCGGGCTCGGACGTCGCCGCGCTCCAGACCCGCGCCGTCCGCGACGGCGACGACTTCGTCGTCCACGGGCAGAAGGTGTGGACGACGTACGCCCAGTACGCCGAGTGGTGCATTCTGCTCGCCCGGACCGATCCGGCGGCGCCCAAGCACAAGGGGCTCACGTTCTTCCTGATGGACATGCGCTCGCCCGGACTGACGGTGCGGCCGCTCCGGCAGATCAGCGGCGAGCCCGAGTTCAACGAGATGTTCTTGGACGGCGTGCGCGTGCCGGGCGCGAACGTCGTCGGCCGGGTGAACGGCGGATGGCAGGTCGCGCTCACGACCCTGATGTTCGAACGCGGTCCGCGCACGATCTCGCGGCAGCTCCACCTGCGCCACGCGATCGACGCGGCGGCGGAGATGGCCCGGCGCACCGAGCGGGCCGGCGCGCCCGCTGCGGCCGACCCGGTCATCCGTCAGCGCCTCGCGCAACTCGTGATCGACGGCGAGGCGCTCCGCTTCTCGAACCTCCGCGCCCTCACGCGGATGCTGCGGGGCGAGCCGCCGGGGCCGGAGGGCTCGGCGGCCAAGCTCTTCTGGAGCGAGGCGGTTCAGCGCGTGCTGGAGCTCGTGCTGGAGATCGAGGGGCCGTACGCGATGCTGGCGAAGGGGAGCGCGCGGGCGATCGAGGACGGTTTCTGGCAGCTCCGCTTCCTGCGCTCGCGCGGCGACACGATCGCGGCGGGAACGTCAGAGATCAACCGCAACATCCTCGCCGAGCGCGTCCTCGGCCTCCCGAAGGACTGACGCCTCGGCCGCGCGCTGCGCCCGAGGGAGGCGCCCCCGGCCGAGCGACGCCGCCGGGCGTCACGGCGCGGGAGGGGGCCGGGGGGTCGTCCTCGACCACGCCAGCACTCAACACGAGAGATCGGCTCACCGGCGGGCTGGCGAGACCACGCTGACAACACGGGTCTCGGACGACCCCCCGGCCCCCTCCCGCGCCGTGACGCCCGGCGCTACTCGTACCGGAGGGCCTCGATCGGGTCCAGGCTCGCGGCTTTGCGCGCCGGATAGAAGCCGAAGAAGATCCCGATGGCTGCCGCGAACCCGAACGCGAGCGCCACGGCGTCGAGCGGGATGAGCGTCCGCCACGCCGCGAGGCGACTGATGGCCTCCGAACCGCCGAGACCGAGCGCGATGCCGATGGTGCCGCCGATCAACGAGAGGGTGACCGCCTCGACGAGGAACTGCGCGAGGATGTCACGCCGCCGCGCACCGACCGCCATGCGCAGGCCGATCTCGCGCGTCCGCTCCGTCACCGAGACCAGCATGATGTTCATGATCCCGATGCCGCCCACGAGCAGCGAGACCGAGGCGATCGCGGCGAGCAGGTACGTCATCACCCGCGAGGACTCCTCCTGCGTCTGGAGGATCTCGGACAGGTTGCGGAGCCAGAAGTCGTCGTCCTGGTACGGCTGGAGCCGGTGGCGCTGCCTGAGGAGCGCTCGGATCTGGCTCTCGGCCTCGGCCATGTCCTCGCCGACGCGGATCTTGATCGAGATCGCGCCGACCGCCCGGGGGTTGGCCTGGCTCGCGCCGAGGACCTTCTTCTTCGCGGTGGAGAGCGGAATCAGGATGATGTCGTCCTGGTCCTGGCCCCACGAGCTCTGCCCCTTGCGCGCCAGCACGCCCACGACCGTGAACGGGACCTTCTTGATCCGGATGATCTGCCCCTCGGGCGGGGCGTCGCCGAACAGGTTCTCCGCGGTCGTCTGTCCGAGGACGGCCACCTTGACGGCGCCGTCCAGGTCCTCCGGGCTCACGCCCCGCCCGGTGATCACGGGCCACTCGCGTGCCTCGGCGTACTCGGGCGTGACGCCCTGGATCACCGTGGACCAGTTGAGGTTGCCGTAGACGACCTGGGCGCTCCCTCGCATCGAGGGGGCCGCGACCTGCACGGCGGGCACCTCGCGGGCGATGGCGGTGGCGTCGTCCTCCGTGATCGTGAGCTGCGTGCCGTGCCCGAGGCGGATGCCGCCGGACGTGGTGCTTCCGGACAGGACGATGATCAGGTTGGACCCGAGGCTCTGGATCTGCTCGGCCACACGGGCCTGCGCGCCCGCGCCGACCGCCACCATCGCGATGACGGCGCCGACGCCGATGACGATGCCGAGCATCGTGAGCGCGGTCCTGAGCTTGTTCACGCGGAGCGACCGGAGCGCGATCCGCACGCTCTGCAGGGGCGTCACGCGAGCGCCTCCTCGGGCAGCGACGCGAGCGCCGTCTCGGCGTCACGGGGCACGGGAGCGCGCTCGTCCGCGCGCAGCCGCCCGTCGCGGAACGTGAGGACCCGGCCGGCGTACGCGGCGATGTCGGGCTCGTGGGTGACCAGGACGATCGTGAGACCGCTCCGGTTCAGCCGCTGGAGCAGCGCCAGCAGCTCGACGCTCGTGCGCGTGTCGAGGTTGCCCGTCGGCTCGTCGGCGAGGATGACCGCCGGGTCGTTGACGAGCGCGCGCGCGATCGCGACCCGCTGCTGCTGCCCGCCGGAGAGCTGGCTCGGGTGGTGGTCCTCGCGGTCGGCGAGCCCCACCGACGCGAGACGCTCGCGGGCGCGGGCACGGCGCTCCCGGGCCGAGAGCCCGGCATAGAGCAGGGGCAGCTCCACGTTCTCGAGCGCGCTGGTGCGCGGCAGCAGGTTGAACTGCTGGAACACGAAGCCGATCTTCGCGTTGCGGATCCGTGCGAGACGGTCGGACCCGAGGCCGGCGACGTCCTCGCCGTCGAGCACGTAGCGTCCGGCGGACGGCGTGTCCAGGCCGCCGAGCAGGTTCATGAACGTCGACTTGCCCGAGCCCGAGGGCCCCATCACGGCGACGAACTCGCCGCGCTCGATCGTCACCGACACGCCGCGCAGCGCGTGAACGGTGTGGGGGCCGAGATGGTAATCCTTCGTCAGTGCCTCGGCGGCGATGATCGGCGGCGCCATGCTCAGAGCCTGAGGCGTGGCCCGCTGGTCGTCGGGCGCCCGCCGCCCGCGGCGCCGGCGAGACCGACGATCACGTCTTGGCCTTCCCTCAGGTCGCCGCGCACCACCTCGGTGGACGTGCCGTCGCTGATCCCGAGCATCACCGAGACCGGCGCCGGCTTGCCGTCGGGCCCGAGCACGAAGACACGGCCTGCCACGGCGGTCCCCGCGCCGGCGACGCTCTCGTCGTAGCGCTGCGCTTGCTCCGGCGTCAGGATGGTGCGGATCCGGGTCCGGGTGGCCTCGCGGATCTTCTGGGAACGGGCGCGGCGCTCGGCGTCGGGCAGCCCCTGGGCCTGGAGCGCCACGAGCTGCTGACGCGAGTCCTGGAGGATCGGGTCGAGCCTGCGCTGCTGGTCCTCGGTCAGCGTGAGGCCCGTGGCGAGGCGCTCGCGGATGGTCTCCAGGGATTGCGGTTGGGCGGCGGGCCGGCCGGGCGCGCTCGACTGTGCGCCGGGCGCCGGCGCGTCGGCGCCCGCGGGCCGGAAGCGGAGCGCCGCGTTCGGCACCCTGAGCACGCTCGACTTCTCGGCGACGACGAGCTTCACGTTCGCCGTCATCCCGGGCAGGAGCCTGCCGGACGGGTTCGCGACGGCGACGACGACCGTATAGGTGACGACGTTCTGGACGATCTGCGGCGCCTTGCGGATCTGGATCACGGTCCCGGTGAAGGTCTCGCCGGGGAAGGCGTCGACGGTGAACGCGGCGCGATCCTCGAGCCGGATGCGGCCGATGTCGGCCTCGTCGACGCTCGTCTCGACCTGCATCTTCGTCAGGTCCTGGGCGATCGTGAAGAGCACCGGCGCCTGCAGGCTCGCGGCGACCGTCTGGCCGACGTCCACCTGCCGGGAGACGACGACGCCGTCCACGGGGGCGCGGATCGTGGTGTGGTCGAGGTCGACCTGCGCCTGTACGAGCGCGGCCCGGCGCTGCTCCACGGTGGCGCGGGCCGCGGCCCGCGCCGCCTCGGCGACGCGGAGCTGGGCGGCCGCCGAGTTGATCGCCGAGGCCAGGGCCTGCTCGCGGGCGCGCACCGAGTCGAGTTGGGCGATCGACGAGTCGTGGGCGGCCTGCGCGGTGTCCATGTCGCTCTTGGCGATCAGCTGGCGCGCGAAGAGCTCGCTCTTGCGCTCGCGGTCGCGCTGGGCGTCGAGCACGGCCACCTGCGCCTTGGCCGTCTGTGCCCTGGCCTCGGCGAGGGCCGCACGGGCGTTCTCGACGTCGGCGCGCGCCCGCTCGACCTGCGCCTCCTGGTTCAGGACGCTTGCGCGGGCCGCATCGAGCTCGGCGCGCGCCTGATTGACCTTGGCCTGGAAAATCTCCGGGTCGATCCGCGCGACGACCTGGCTCTTCCTGACGACGGAATTGAAGTCGACGAGGAGCTCCTTGATCTGGCCCGACACCTGGCTGCCGACCTGCACGGTGATGACCGCGTTCAGGTTGCCGGTCGCCGACACTGCGGCCGTCAGCGGCCCGCGCTCGACCCGGGCCAGCCGGTACTTGGGCGCGCTGCCGCGGCTCTGGGTGTAGAGGTAGGCCCACACCGCGCCGCCGACCAGAAGGCCCGCCACCAGGAGGGAGAGCAGCCGCTTCATCAATCGTGAGACGGGGGCGGGAATTCGACTATTTACGGGTGTCAGCGGCGGCCGATGGCGCGCTCCAGCCGCGCCACGGCGATCCGGTGGTCCGCGAGAGCCTGGGCCTCGGTGTTCTGGGCCTGGGTCAGCGCCAGCTGCGCGTCCGTGAGCTCGAGGATCGTGCCCACGCCGGCGTCGAATCGCCCCTGGGCGAGGCGGAAGTTCTCCTGCGCCGAGGCGACAGCCGCCTGGGCGGCCTGGATCCGCTCGTCGGTTTCCTCGAGCGTCAGCTGGGCCTGCTCGACCTCGCGCGAGATGTCGAGCGCGCGCGCCTTGACCCGTGCGCGCGCGGCCTCGAGGCTGGCCTTGGCCTCGCGGTAGCGCGCGATCCGATTGCCGCCATCATAGATCGACCAGGTGAGGCCGATGTTGAGCTCCCAGACCTCGTTCATGTCCGCCCGCTGGGCGCCGTAGAAGCCGCCGCCCGTGATGTCGGGAAGGAAGTTCCGGAACGTCTGCCGCACGAACGCGTCGGCGGCGTCCACGCGCAGCTGCTCCTGCTTGTACTCCGGCCGGCGGCCCAGCGCCTCGGCGAGGAGCTGACGCCGGTCGAACTCGGCCTTCTGCTCGACGAGGTTGTCCCGGATCTGGGTCGGCGTGTCGGCGGCGATCCCCATGGCGGTGTTCAGGGCGACCCGGGCCACGCGCTCGGCGTTGCGCGCCTGAATGACCCCGAGACGCGCGTTCGCGACGTCGACCTCGGCCCGCGTCACGTCCGACTTGGGCCGCGTGCCGACCTCGAAGAACCCGCGGGCCGATTTGAGGTTCAGCTCGGCCCGCTCCAGGGCCTGGAGCTGCACCTTGATCAGGCGCTGGGCGAAGTTGATGTTCGTGTACGCTTCCTTCACCGCCAGCGTGACGAGCTGCCGCTGGAGCTCGAGGTCCTCGAGCGTCATCTCGGCGTTCTTCTTGGCGACGTCCGTCGCCGCGAAGGTCTTGCCGAAATCGAAGAGGAGCTGGGAGGCGCTGACCCGCGCCAGCGTCGAGTCCGTCCAGAACGTGGTCGTGCGAAGGACCTGGGTCGTGCCGGTCCCGGGCGAGCCGCTGACGTTCTGGGCGCGCGCCGCCGTCCAGGAGCCGCTGATCTGGGGCAGCAGGGGCGCCAGAGCCTGGTCCACGCGGAACTGGGCCGCCGCGTAGTCGGACAGGCGCGCCTGGATCTGCGGCTGGGTCTCGAGCGCGATCGCGATCGCCTCCTCGAGGGTGAGCACGCGCCCGGCCACGGAAGGCGGCGCCGCCGCGGGCGCCACGGGCGGGCTCGGCGCCGGCGCGGGCGTGGGATACTGGGCGGAGGCGCGGGGGACGGCGCACGCGGCCACGCCCAGGAGCAGCGCCGCCACCAGCACGAGCGGTCTCATACGGCGCTGAGCATATCACGCGGGGCGCGCCGGACGATCGTGCATCGGTGGGCATCCGGTGGATGCTCGGTGGACACCTTTTTTCTTGACGCCCGCTAGATCCTGCGTGCTAGATTCCCGGTCACCACAATATATGGGAGGTCGTCGATTTTCTCGCGGACCGATGGTTTTCTGACGCAGAGGGTCAAGATGAGTGAGCGGACGAAGGAGGGGCTGCATGTTGTCTGAGGCTCGCCCGGCGAAGGTCGGCACCTGGACGGAGCCCGCACTGCGCGTGCTCCGGGAGCGATATCTGATGCGGGACGGCGGCGAGGTCGTGGAGACCCCGGAGGAGATGTGCTGGCGGGTCGCGCTGTCCATCGCGGCCGGGGAGGCCCGGTACGGGCGGAGCCCGGCGGCGGTGCGGGAGATCGCCAGCGCCTTCTACGACATCATGGTCGACGGCTACTTCCTGCCGAACTCGCCGACCCTGATGAACGCCGGGAAGGGCAACGGCCTGCAGTACTCCGCCTGCTACGTCCTTCCGGTGGGCGACTCGATGGAGGAGATCTTCGACTCGGTGAAGGCCGCGGCGATCATCCACAAGTCGGGCGGCGGCACGGGCTTCGCCTTCTCCAGGCTGCGCCCCAAGGACGACATCGTCGCCTCCACCGGCGGGCGCGCCTCCGGGCCGGTCTCCTTCCTGCGTGTGTTCAACAGCGCGACCGAGGCGGTCAAGCAGGGCGGAACGCGGCGCGGCGCGAACATGGGCATCCTGAAGGTGGACCACCCCGACATCCTGGAGTTCATCGAGTGCAAGCTCGACGGGGGCATCACCAACTTCAACATCTCCGTCGCCGCGACCGACACGTTCATGGACGCCCTGGCGGCGGGGACCGAGTACGATCTGAGCAATCCACACTCGGGCCAGGTGGTCGATCGGCTCTCGGCGAAAGAGGTCTTCGAGCGGATCGTGCGGGCGGCGTGGCGCACCGGCGACCCCGGCATGGTCTTCATCGACCGGATCAACGCCAGCCCCGCGAACCCGACCCCCGAGATCGGCATGGTGGAGGCGACCAACCCGTGTGGGGAGCAGCCGCTGCTCCCGAACGAGGCGTGCAACCTCGGCTCGCTCAACGTCGCGAAGTTCGCGCGGCGGGGCGAGAGCGGCGAGTGGTCCATCGACTGGGACGAGATGGAGCGGGTGGTGCGGCTCGCCGTGCGCTTCCTCGACGACGTCATCGAGATGAATCCGTACCCGCTGCCCGAGATCGACGCGACCGTGAAGGCCAATCGACGCATCGGGCTCGGGATCATGGGCTGGGCCGACCTGCTCTTCACGCTGGGCATGTCCTACGATAGCCAGGAGGCGATCGACCTGGCCGACCGGTTGATGGCGTTCGTGAAGGAGAAGTCGCACGACCAGTCGGCGAAGCTCGCCGAGGAGCGCGGGCCGTTTCCGAACTGGAGCCGGTCGATCTACCAGAACGATCGGCCGATGCGGAACTCGACGGTCACCACGATCGCTCCCACCGGGACCATCTCGATGATCGCCGGGTGCTCGTCGGGGATCGAGCCGATCTTCGCGCTCGCCTTCGAGCACCGGGTCAAGCAGCCCGACGGCGAGCGGGTGTTGACGTTCGTGAACGAAACGTTCGAGCGCCTCGCCAAGGAGCAGGGCTTCTACTCGGACGCCCTGATGCAGGAGATCGCCCGGCGCGGCACGCTCCACGGTATCCCGGGCATCCCCGAGACGGCCGGCCGCGTCTTCAAGACCTCCCACGAGATCGCCTTCGAGTGGCACGTGCGCCATCAGGCGGCGTTCCAGCGCTACACCGACAACGGCGTGTCCAAGACCATCAACCTGCCGAATGCCGCGACCGAGGAGGACGTGGCGCAGGCCTATCGGCTCGCGTGGGAGGTCGGCTGCCTCGGCATCACGGTGTTCCGCGACGGTTGCAAGGGCGAGCAGGTGCTGAACGTCGGCGTCGGCAGCAAGAAGGAGGCGCTGTCCCCGGCGGCGGCGGGCCAGGCGGCGGTCATCCGTCCGCGGCCGCGCAGTCTGAAAGGCTCGACCTACCGGAGCGAGACGCCCATCGGGACGGCGTTCATCACGGTCAACGAGACCCACGACGGCGATCCGTTCGAGGTGTTCGTCCAGGTCGGCAAGGGCGGGTCGGACACGATGGCGGTGGCGGAGGCGCTCGGACGGCTGATTTCGCTCACGTTGAGGCTGCCTTCGCCCCTGTCGGCTCATCGGCGACTCGAGGAGGTGATCAGCCAGCTCGCACGCATCGGCGGCGGCCAGCCCACAGGGTTCGGTCCGGGTAAGATCCTCTCGCTCCCCGATGCGCTCGCCCGCACCCTGGCCGAGCACATCGGCCAGCTGAAGCCGTCGGGGGAGTTGCCGCCGGGAGGCGAGGCGCGGAAACGGATCGGGGATCTCTGCAAGGAGTGCGGCCAGGCGACCTTCGTGTACGAGGAGGGTTGCAAGAAATGCCTGTCCTGCGGCTTCAACGAGTGCTGAGGGCGCGGAGGGCGTCAGGACATGTTCTCGGGCGGAAGCTACGAGGAGGTCGAGCGGTGGCTGCGTAATTTCGTCACCGCCCACGCCAAGCGCGCGAGCCCCCGTTGCGAGGTCGCGCTCCAGGCGGGCGAGGCGCGCGACGGGAACTCCTACGGCGTCCGCCTCCGGCTGGGCGATCGGACGTCGGAGGCGCTCGAGTTCGATTACCGGGAGGTTGCGCGCGACCGCGGCAACCTCCCATGGTGCGAGACGCTGGCCGAGCGCGTGCGGCGGCTCGCCCGCGAGCTCGGCGCCGAGCGGGGAGGGGTCGACGCCCAGGCCGGCTAGAGATTCCACCGCTTGGGTGGGCGCCGGCGACCTCAACGGCTTCCTCGGCCTCGCCCTCGACAACGTCACGCAGCTCGTCATCCTCGCCTCGCTCCTGATCGGCGTCTTCGGTTTCCCGTCCGACCTCGTCCTCGGGCGAATGGTGCCCGGCACCGCCTTCGGCGTCCTCGTCGGCGATCTCGCCTACACGTGGCTCGCGCTCCGCCTCGCCCGGCGCACGGGCCGCGCCGACGTCACGGCGATGCCCTTCGGCATCGACACGCCGACCCTGTTCGCGATGGTGTTCGGTGTGCTCGGGCCGGTGATGCTCGTGACGCGGGATCCGGTGCTCGCATGGAAGGTGGGCATGGGAGCGACGATCGCCATCGGCGTCGCCAAGATCCTGCTGGCCTTCGTCGGAGACGTGGCCCGGCGGGTCGTGCCCCGGGCGGCGCTCCTCGGCTCGATCGCCGGCGTCGCCATCCTCCTGATCGCCTTCCTGCCAATGCTCAAGATCCTCCGCGACCCGCTGGTCGGCGTGGTGGCTCTCGGCGTGCTGCTGCTGGCCCTCCTCGGCGGCGTGCGCATGCCCCTCGGGCTCCCCGGGGCGTTCGCCGCGGTGCTCGCCGGCGCGGCGATCTTCTGGTCGCGCGCCGCGTATGGGGCGGGTCCGTGGCCCACGCTCGCGACGCCGACGCTCGCGCTCGCGATTCCGTGGCCCACGCTCGCCTGGGCGGACGCCCTGCCGGCCACCCTCCCGTATCTCTCGATCGCGCTGCCGTTCGCGCTCGTGACGATCATCGGGGGAATCGACAACACCGAGAGCGCCGCGGCCGCGGGCGACGAGTATCGAGCGCGCGATATGCTCCTGGTCGAGGCCGGGGCCACCGTACTGGCCGGGCTCTGCGGGGGCGTCGTCCAGAACACGCCGTACATCGGCCACCCCGCCTACAAGGCGATGGGCGCGCGTGCGGGCTACACCCTCGCCACCGGGCTCGTCATCGGCGTCGGCGCCGCCACGGGCGTGCTCTCGCTGGTCGTCGCGGTGCTCCCCGAGGCGGCGATCGCTCCGATCCTGGTCTTCATCGGCCTCGAGATCACGGCCCAGGCCTTCCACGCGTCGCCCGCCCGCCACGGTGCCGCGGTCGCCGTGACGTTCGTGCCCGTCGCGGCCGCGGTCGTGCTGATCCAGACGGGTGGCCTGCTGTCCGCCCTCGGCCAGTCCGCCTCGGCGCTGGCGGGGGAATCCGCGGCAGCGCACGAGGCGCTGCGCGTGCTCGGCAACGGCTTCATCCTCACCTCGGTGCTCTGGGGCTGGATCGTCGTCACGCTGGTCGAGCGGCAGTTGGCGGTGACGGCGGCGCTCTTCGCCACGGCGAGCGTGGCGACGCTCTTCGGCGTGATCCACTCGCCGCTCACGAGTGGCGCCCTCTTCGTTCCCTGGGCCGCGGCGTCCCCGGTGCCGGCGGCGCTCGCCGGCGCCTACGGGATGCTCGCGGGAGTCGCGTGGCTCGCGGCGGCCGGCCGGGCGCACCGGGCGCGAATATCGGCTTGACCTCTCTCGTCACACGAGTGTTAAATGGCGCGGATTCCGTTGTGAAGGCCATCACGACCAGCAGCACGAGAGGAGGCCCCATGAGCGCGTTCGGGAAGTCCCTCACGGCGGTCGCTGTCGCAGCGGCCCTCGTCGCGGTGACGGGCGTTGGGCTGGCCCACGCCCAGGGGCCCTGGGCGGCACCGGCCGACGCGAAGAAGATGAAGAACCCCGTCAAGGGCGTCGGCAATGCGAAGAAGTCCGTCGAGACGAACTGCGCCTCGTGCCACGGCGCGACCGGGAAGGGCGACGGCCCGGCGGCCGCGGCGCTGCCACCGCCCAAGCCCGCGAACTGGACGGTCGACACCGTTCAGAAGCAGACGGACGGGGAGATCTTCTGGAAGATCTCGAACGGTCGGGGCGCCATGCCGCCCTGGAAGCACCTGCCCGAGAAGGAGCGGTGGGAGCTGGTGAACTACATCCGCTCGCTGGCGAAGAAGTAGCGCGAGCGCGCAGTCCCGTGACGCCTCGCCGGTCCCGGCGGGGCGTCTTGCTGTCCTCATGCGGATCGCAACGGTCGATGTCGGGAGCAACACCGTGCGGCTGCTGGTCGCCGACCTCGCGGGGCCGGGGCCCTGGCGTGTGGTCGACCACGACCAGCAGGTGACACGGCTCGGGGAGGGGCTGGCGGCGGCCGGAAGGCTCGGCGAGCAACCGGCCGCCCGCACGCTCGAGGTCGTGCGGGCGTACGTCGAGCGGGGCCGGCGCCTGGGCGCGGCGCGCGTGCGGATCGTCGCGACGAGCGCGGTCCGCGAGGCCGTCAACGGCCGCGCGTTCGCGGCGGCCGTCGCCGCGGCGACCGGCGTGACCCCCGAGGTCGTGAGCGGCGAGGAAGAGGCGCGCCTCACGCTGTGCGGGGTGCGGCGCGGACTCGGCGATCCCGTCGGCCGATTCGTCGTCTTCGACATCGGCGGGGGCAGCACCGAGTACATCCTGGCGGACGGGGCCCACGTCGGTGCCGTTGCGAGCCTCCCGATCGGCGTCGTCCCGCTGGCCGAGCGGTTCGCGTTCCCCGAGGCCGTCGAGTGGGCGCGGTACGATGCGCTCCGGGCGGAGATCCGCGGCCAACTCGAGCGTGACCTGCCCGCGCCCATCCGGCGCGCGCGGGGAATGCGCCTGGTCGGCACGGCGGGCACGGTGACGACACTCGCCGCGCTCGATCTCGGACTCGCGCGCTACGACGCCGGGCGCGTCCAGGGCCACCGGCTGACCCGCGTCGCGGTCCAGGCGCAGCTGCGGCGCCTCGGCGCGCTCCCGGTCGCCGGCCGCGCGGCCCTGCCGTGCCTGGAGCCCGGCCGCGCCGATCTGATCGTACCGGGAATCGCCATCGTGGAGGCGACGCTCGGCATGCTCGATGCCGAGGCCGTGACCGTCAGCGACTGGGGCCTACGGGAAGGAATCCTGGTGGGCGCCGCGGAGGAAGCGAGTGCGCGCCGGCCCGTCATTTGACACGCTTCGGCCCGCCGTCTATGCTACGAGATCAGCGAGATGGATGAGATCGCGGTCCTGGTGCTCAATTACACCTTTGAGCCGCTGCATTTCACCAACGCTCGCCGCGCCATCACGCTCCTGCTCGCCGGCAAGGCCGAAGCCGTCGAGGCATCGCCGCGCGTGGTGCGGTCCCCGTCGGTGACGTTCGCGCTGCCCGCCGTCATCCGCCTGGCCATCTACATCCGCAAGCCGTTCCTCGACCGGGTCGCGTTCAACAAGAAGAACATCCTGCGCCGCGACGGATATACCTGCCAGTACTGCAACCGGCGGGGCGAGCGGTTGACCGTGGATCACGTCGTGCCCCGGTCGCGCGGCGGCGAGACGACCTGGATCAACGTCGTCGCGGCGTGCCTGCGCTGCAACCTCCGGAAGGGGAATCGGCTGCCGGACGAGGTCGGCATGCGCCTGATCCGCGAGCCGGTGCATCCCAAGTTCGTGTTCTCCACGCACATGCTGCGCCACCCACACGCGAGCTCGCTCCTCGACTCCTGGCGGAAGTACTTGGTCGCCGTCCCGACGCCGTCCTGACGCCGCACCGAGCCGTGTTCCGGCTCTCGTCCGAGTACTCGCCTCGCGGCGACCAGCCGCAGGCGATCGCGGCGCTCACGAGCTTCGTCCGCGACGGGCGGCGCCACATGGTGCTGCGCGGTGTGACCGGCTCGGGCAAGACCTACTCGATCGCCAACGTCGTGGCCGCGGCGAACCGCCCGACCCTGGTCATCTCGCCCAACAAGACGCTCGCCGCGCAGCTCTTCGGTGAGTTCAAGGCGTTCTTTCCCGGGAATGCCGTCGAATACTTCGTGTCGTACTACGACTACTACCAGCCCGAGGCCTACATCCCGCAGTCCGACACGTACATCGAGAAGGACGCCCTCGTCAACGACGAGATCGATCGGATGCGCCACTCGGCGACGAAGTCGCTGCTCGAGCGGCGCGACGTCCTCGTGGTCGCTTCGGTCTCGTGCATCTACGGCATCGGCGAGCCCGACGCCTACCAGGGGCTCCACCTCGAGCTCGGCGCCGGGGAGCAGATCGACCGCGACGAGATCATCCGCCGACTGATCGCCGTGCAGTACGAGCGGAACGACTACGATTTCCATCGGGGCACGTTCCGCGTGCGCGGGGACGTGGTGGAGATCTTTCCGGCGAACGAAGAGACCGTGGCCCTCCGCGTGGAGCTGTTCGGCGACGTCGTGGACGCGATGTCGCGGATCGACCCGCTGAAGGGCTCGGTCCTCGAACGGGTCGACCGTGTCCACGTCTACCCGGCGAGTCACTATGTGACCGAGGCGGGACAGCTCGAACGGGCGCTCGGGACGATCCAGGAGGAGCTGGAGGACCGGCTCCGCTTCCTCCGCGAGCGGAACCGGCTCCTCGAGGCGCAGCGTCTCGAGCAGCGCACGCTCTTCGACATGGAGATGCTGCGCGAGCTGGGTTTCTGCCACGGGATCGAGAACTACTCGCGCCACCTCACCGGACGCCGGCCCGGGGAGCCGCCGCCGACGCTGATCGACTATCTGCCGAAGGATGCGCTGATCATCATCGACGAGAGTCACGTCGCGGTGCCGCAGGTCCGCGGCATGTACTACGGCGACCGGTCCCGCAAGGAGGCGCTCGTCGAGTACGGCTTTCGCATGCCCTCGGCGTTCGACAACCGTCCGCTGACCTTCGAGGAATTCACGCGGGCCACCGGGCAGACGGTCTACGTCTCGGCCACGCCCGGGGAGTACGAGCTCGCGCTCGCGGGCGACGCCGTCGCCGAGCAGGTGATCCGCCCGACCGGGCTGATGGACCCGCGGATCAGCGTGCGCCCCGCCAAGGAGCAGGTCGACGACCTGCTCGCCGAGGTCCGGGCGCGGGCCGAGCGCGAGGAGCGCGTGCTCGTGACGACCCTCACCAAGCGCATGGCCGAGGACCTCACCGCGTACTACCAGCAAGTGGGGCTCCGCGTGCGCTACCTGCACTCCGACGTCGACACGCTCGACCGGGTGGCGATCATCCGTGACCTGCGCCTCGGCAAGTTCGACTGCCTGATCGGCATCAACCTCTTGCGCGAGGGGCTCGACATCCCGGAGGTCTCGCTGGTCGCGATCCTGGACGCGGACAAGGAGGGCTATCTGCGATCCGCGACCTCGCTGATCCAGACCGCGGGCCGGGCGGCGCGCAACGTCAACGGCGAGGTCATCATGTACGCGGATCGCGTGACCGCCTCGATGGCCGCGGCCATCGGCGAGACGGAGCGCCGGCGGGAGCTGCAGGGGGCCTACAACCGGACGCACGGGATCACGCCGGAGACGATCCGCTCGCGCATCCGCGAGCTGCTCCAGACCGTGTACGAGCGCGATTACTACACGGTGCCCGTCGAGGAGCCGGCGGAGGAAACCTTCGACTCGCCGGCGGCGCTCGCCCGCCGCATCGGCGAGCTCGAGGGGCGCATGCGAGAGGCCGCCCGCCGGCTGGACTTCGAGCAAGCCGCCGAGTTGCGGGATCGGATCAAATCGCTCCGCAAGCGACAGCTCACGTGACGCTCGAGGAAAAGCTCGCCCGCGTCCCCGACCGCCCCGGCGTCTACATCTACCGCGATGCCAAGCAGCAGGTCCTCTACGTCGGCAAGGCCGCGTCCCTCCGGAGCCGCGTGCGCTCGTACTTCCGGGGGAGTCGAGCCAGAGGGCTCTCCACTCCGCGCGCCGACGCGCGCCCGGGCGATCCCAAGACCGACGCCCTGGTCCGCCAGATCCGTGATCTCGAGTACGTGGTCACCGACAACGAGCTCGAGGCGCTGATGCTCGAGGCGAACCTCGTGCGTCGGCATCGACCGCGCTACAACATCATCCTGCGCGACGACAAGCACTATCCATTCCTCCGGCTCACCACCGACGAGGACTTCCCGCGGCTCGTCGTCGCGCGGCGAGTCCAGGACGACGGTGCCACCTACTACGGGCCGTTCTACCCGGCGACGGCCATGCGCGAGACACTGCGACTGGCGCGGCAGCTCTTCCCGCTGCGGACTTGCTCGATCGCCATCGACGGCGGCCTCGACCGGCCGTGCATCCAGTACGCGATCCACCGCTGCAACGCGCCGTGCACGGGCTGGGAGACGCGCGAGGGCTACGCGAAGACCGTCCGCGAGGTCATGCGGTTCCTGGAAGGCAAGGACGAAGATCTCGCGCTTCGCCTGACCCGAGAGATGGAAGGCGCCGCCCAGGAGATGAAGTTCGAGCGCGCCGCGGTGCTCCGCGACCAGATCCAGTCGCTCAACAAGGTGCGCGAGCGGCAGAAGATCATCTCGACCGACGAGGTGGACCAGGATGTGATCGGTGTCGTCCGGCAGGGAGGCGATGCCTGCGTCGAGGTCTTCTTCGTCCGTCACGGGCGGCTCGTCGGGCAGGAGCCGTTCTTCCTCGACAAGGTGTCCGGCTGGTCGGATGGCGAGATCCTGTCGGCGTTCGTGCGCCAGTTCTACGGCAAGTCGGTGACGCCGGCCCCGGAGATCCTCGTGTCGGAAGCGATCCCCGAAGCCGAGCTGGTGGCGGAGTGGCTGTCGAGCCTCGCGTCCCGCCACGTGCAGCTGACCGCGCCCCAGCGCGGCGTGCGGCGCCAGTTCGTGTCGATGGCCGAGGAGAATGCGGCGCTCGCTCTCCAGAACCACCTGCTGTCCCGCGATGACCGCCAGCAAGTCGTGCTCGAGGAGCTGGCGCGGGCGCTGAACCTGCCGGAACCGCCGAACCGGATCGAGGGCTACGACATCTCGAACATCCAGGGCACGGAGCAGGTCGGCTCGCTGGTCGTCTGGGAGAACGGGGGCCTGAAGAAGGACGACTACAAGCGCTTCAGGATCCGGAGCGTCGCGGGCGCCGATGACTTCGCCTCCCTCCGCGAGGTCCTCGGGCGGCGCTTCGCGAAGGCGCTGGAGCAGGGCGGCGTCCTGCCGGATCTCGTCTTGATCGATGGCGGACGAGGCCAGCTCAACGCCGGCCTCAAGGCGCTTCAAGACCTGGGCCTCGACTGGATCCCGGTCGCCGCGCTGGCCAAGCGCCAGGAGGAGGTCTACGTGAACGAGAGCCTCCACCCGCTCGTTCTCGACCCGACGTCGCCAGCGCTGCACACCCTGCAGAAGATCCGCGACGAGGCCCACAGGTTCGCGATCACCTACCACAAGAAGCTCAGGGCCCGGCGCACGCTCCAGTCCGAGCTCGACGCGATCGCCGGCGTCGGCCCGACGATCCGGACGAGCCTGCTCAAGACGCTCGGCTCGGCCCGGCGGGTCCGGGAGTCCTCGGTGGCCGAGCTGGCGGCGGTCCCCAAGGTCACCCCCAAGCTGGCGC
>Ga0156038_1005_pt1 | contig 19711 bp, 18 predicted proteins | sample RifCSPlowO2_02_FD_116150 | JGI IMG/M metagenome (GOLD analysis project Ga0156038, IMG submission 116150) | Candidatus Rokubacteria bacterium RIFCSPLOWO2_02_FULL_72_37
CCGAACAGGATCTTGTCCCCGGCCTTGACGTCGAGCGGGATCTTCTTGCCCTCGTCGGTGACCTTGCCGTTGCCGACGGCGATCACCTTGGCCTCCTGAGGCTTCTCCTTCGCGGTGTCGGGGATGATGATCCCGCCCTTCTTCACTTCCTTTTCCTCGAGCCGTTCGACCAGGATGCGATCATGCAGCGGACGAATCTTCATGGCTTCTGTGCCTCCTTCGTGGTTTGTTGCTCTCGCCCCGGGGCTTCGTTGGAGATCGGCCTGGCCACTGCTGGCGCTCCAATGCTGTTAGCACTCATGAAAACAGAGTGCTAATATAGCCGAGCCCCTGCGGCGATTCAAGAGCAAAACAACGAGGAGCGACAGATGCCAAAAAGCGTCTTTATTTCCAATGTCTTGCCCCAGGCAGCCCGTGACCTGATCCCGAAGGACGTCAGCGTGGACTACAACGAGACGGACACGCCCCTGCCGAAGACCGAGCTGATGACACGGCTACGCGGCAAGGACGGGCTCATCTGCCAGATCGTCACGACGGTCGACGACGAGGTGCTGGCGCAGGCGCCCTCGCTCAGGGTCGTGGCCAACGTCGCCGTCGGCTACAACAACATCGATGTCGCCGCCGCGCGCCGGCGCGGCGTCGTCGTCACCAATACCCCCGACGTGCTCACGGAGACGACCGCGGACTTCGCCTGGGCGCTCTTGATGGCGGCCGCGCGGCGCGTCGTCGAGGCGGACCACTTCGCGCGCTCGGGCCGCTGGACGCGCTGGCAGTGGGACCTGCTCTGGGGCGCCGACGTCCACGAAAAGACGCTCGGGATCATCGGGTTCGGACGCATCGGGCGCGCCGTCGCCCGGCGGGCGCTCGGCTTCGACATGCGCGTCCTCTACCACGACGGCGTGCGCGCGGACGCGGCGACCGAGCGCGAGCTCCGCGCCGCGCCGACCGACCTCGCGACGCTCCTGCGCGAGTCCGACTTCGTGACGCTCCACACGAACCTCACGCCCGAGACCCACCACCTGATCGGCGAGCGCACGCTGCGCACGATGAAGCGGTCGGCCGTCCTCGTGAACGCCTCGCGCGGCCCGGTGGTCGACGAGGCGGCGCTGGCGCGGGCGTTGCGGGAGGGGGGGATCGCCGCCGCGGGGCTGGACGTGTTCGAGGAGGAGCCGACGATTCACCCCGACCTCCTGCCCCTCGCCAACGTCGTGATGGCGCCTCACATCGCGAGCGCCTCGCGCGAGACGCGGCTCGCCATGGCGACGCTCGCGGTGAAGAACTGCCTCGCCGTCCTCGAGGGGAAGCCCCCGCTGACGCCGGTGCCGTGAGCCAATGAGCCTCCTCGTCCTCGACGCCGTCACCAAGCGCTTCCCGGGCGGCGACGGCCCCGCGGTCGAGCGGCTCGCGCTCACGGTGACACCCGGGGAGATCCTCGGGCTGATCGGCCCTTCGGGTTCCGGCAAGACGACCACGCTCCGGCTCATCGCCGGCTTCGAGGCGCCGGACGAGGGCGAGATCATGATCGGCGGGCGAGCTGTGGCGAGGGCCGGCGCCCGGGACTTCGTCCCGCCCGAGGCGCGCGGCGTCGGCATCGTCTTCCAGGACTACGCGCTCTTCCCCCACCTCAGCGTGGCGGACAACGTCGCGTTCGGCCTCGCCGAGCGTCCCGCCGACGCCCGCCGTGTCCGGGCGCGCGGCGTGCTCGACCTCGTGGGCCTCGCGGCTTTCGCGGACCGGTATCCGCACGAGCTGTCGGGCGGCCAGCAGCAGCGCGTGGCGCTCGCCCGCGCGCTCGCACCGGCGCCGGCGCTGATCCTGCTCGACGAGCCCTTCAGCAACGTGGACGCGGAGCTCCGCGCCGAGCTCCGCGAGCAGGTGCGCGAGCTGCTGCGCACCACGGGGACAACGGCGGTGTTCGTCACCCACGACCACGAGGAGGCCTTCACCCTCGCCGATCGCGTCGGGGTGCTCCACGCCGGCCGTCTCGAGCAGCTCGACGCCCCCGAGGTCGTCTACCACCGGCCAGCGACGCCGTTCGTCGCCGCGTTCGTCGGCGACGCGGATTTCCTCGCGGGCACCGTGACCGAGGGCCGGATCGCCACCGAGATGGGCACCTTCCCGGACCCGCACCGGCTCCCGCCCGGAACGCGCGTGGAGCTGATGATCCGCCCCGACGACGTCGGGTTCACGCCGGACCCGGACGGCGACACGGTGATCGTCCGGCGCGACTTCCGGGGCCCGGTGAACGTCTACTGCCTGCGTCTGCCCTCCGGCCGGCGCGTGCACTCCTCGCAGCCCTCGACGACGATCCTGGCGCCCGGCACGCGTGTGCGCGCGATCGCCGAGCTCCTGCACATCGTCACGTTCCCGGTCGCGTAGCGCGCCCGCTCGCGCGCATCGTGAGGATCGCGGGCGCGAGCCCCGCGATGACGATCGCGAGCCCCGGCAGCGCCGCCTCCGCCCAGAGCGCCTCCGACGCGCGCGTCCACACGTCCACCGCGAGCGTCGTCACGCCGAGCGGCCGGAGCAGCAGCGTCGCGGGCAGCTCTTTGATCGTCTCCACGAAGACGAGCGCGAGCGCGGTGAGGAGGCTCCGGCGCAGCAGCGGCAGGTGCACCCGCCGCAGGACACCCCCGGCGCCGGCGCCGAGCGCGCGTGCGGCCTCGTCCAGGCTCGGCGGCACCACGCCGAGGCTCGCGTCGAGCGTCTGGAAGCCGACCGCCAGGAAGCGGACGACGTACGCGAAGAGCAGGCCGGCGAGCGAGCCGGTGAGCACCAGCGCCGCCGGGTGGCCCAGCACCTGGCGCGCAACCGCGTCGAAAGCCTGGTCCAGCCAGGCGAGCGGCAGCAGGACGCCGACCGCGATCACCGCGCCGGGAACAGCGTAGCCCATCGCCGCCACCCGCGTGGCGAGCCGCACCGCTCGCGTCGGCCGCAGGCGGCGCGCATAGGCGAGCGTGATGGCGAGCACACAGGTGGCGAGAGCCGTGACGCCCGCCAGCAGCACGGTGAGGCCGAGGTGCGGCGCGAGCGCTCCGCCGGCGCGCTGGACGCCGCCCGCCGCCGCCGCCCAGACGAGGAGCTGGCCCACCGGCAGCAGGAATGCGAGCGCCAGCACGAGTCCGCACCCCGCGCTCGCCGCGAGCGCGCGACCGCCGCGGAGCCGCGTCGGCGCGATGCCGGGGCCGCGGCGTCGGCTCTGCGTGAAGCGGGCCCGGCCGCGGAGGGCCCGCTCCAGCGCGAGCAGGACCAACGCGAAGAGGAGGAGCAGCGCCGCGATCTGCGTCGCGGCGGCCCGGTCGAACATGCCGTACCACACGCGGTAGACGGCCTCGGTGAGCGAGCGGTAACCGAAGGTCGCCACCGTGCCGAAGTCGGCGAGCGCCTCCATCATCGCCAGCGCGGTGCCCGCGACGATCGAGGGCCGCGCCAGCGGCAACGTCACCTCGCGGAAGGCCGTCCAGGGCGAGCGGCCGAGCGCGCGCGCGGTCTCGAGCGTCGCCGCGCCCTGCTCGAGAAACGCGGCGCGCGCCAGCAGATAGACGTACGGATAGAACGCCAGCGTCATCACGGAGACGACCGAGGCCCAGGATCCCGGCTCGGGGAGCCGGAACGCCGGGCCCAGCCAGGCGCGCAGCGCCGTCTGCGCCGGGCCCGCGTAGTCGAACATGCCGAGGAACACGAACGCGAGCACGTACCCCGGCACCGCAAGCGGCAGGATGAGCGCCCACTCGAACAGGGCGTGGCCCGGGAACCGGTGGTGGACGACCAGCCACGCGAGCACCGTGCCCAGGACGAGCGCGCCGGCGCCGACGCCCGCGAGCAGCGCGACCGTGTTGAAGAGCAATTCGGGCAGCTGCGTCCGCCAGAGATGGCCCCAGACCTCGGGGCGCGGCGTCACGAGGGACAGGGCGACGACGACCACGGGCACGGCGACCAGGCACGAGATGACGAGGGCGGTGGGCGTCCATCCACCCGCCGCCGCGCCCGGCAGCGGCGCGCGTCTCAGCACGGCCCCGGGGCTACTTGTAGCCGACGCGGTCGGCGAGGCGCGTCGCGGCGGCTTGAAACTCTCCTGCCGCGGCGACGTTGGCGTCGTCCTGCGTGAATCGGCCCCAGCGCGCGACGATCGGGTTCACGCCCGCCTGTGGATTCGCCGGATACTCGAACGACACGTCCGCGAACATCTGCTGCGCCTCGGGGCTCGAGAGGAATTCGAGGAGCTTGATCGCCTGTGCGCGGTGCTTCGCGTGCGCCGTGACGCCCGCGCCGGAGATATTGACGTGCGTGCCGGTCGTCGCCTGGTTGGCCCAGAAGGGCGCCACCGGAAACGCCGGATCCTTGGCGAGCAGCCGCGCGAGGTAGTAGTGGTTGGTCAGGCCCACGTCGCACCGGCCCGCGGCGATCGCCTCGAGGATCTTCGTGTCGCTGTTGATGATGACCGGCTGGTTCGCGGTCCAGCCGCGCACGATCTCCGCGGTGCGCGCCTCGCCGTGGCGTTTGATCATCGTGGCGATCAGGGACTGGGTGTAGACGTAGCCGGACGTCCGCAGACAGAGCCGCCCCTTCCACTTCGGATCCCCGAGCGCCTCGTAGGTCGAGAGCTCGGCCGCCTTCACCCTCCGCGTGTCGTACACGATGGCCCGGACGCGAACCGTCAGGCCCACCCAGCGCATTTCCGGGTCGCGCAGGTGCGCCGGGATGTTGGCCTGCAGCTCCGGGGAGTCCATCTTCTGCAGCAGGCCCGAGCGGGCGGCGTTCCAGAGGTTGCCGGCGTCCACCGTGAGCAGCACGTCGGCCGGCGTCCTGTCCCCCTCCGCTTTGAGCCGCTCGAAGAGCTCTCCGGTGCCGCCGTTGAGCATCCTGATCTGGATGCCGGTCTTCCGGGTGAACGCCTCGAACGCCGGCTCCTGGCCGTAGTGGCGCGCGGAGTAGACGACGACTTCCTGGGTCTGGGCCGGGCTTGCGAGCACGCCGACGGCCGCGAGACCTCCGAGCAGCGCGAGAGCGGCCGCGGCACCGCGGCCGACGGATCGAATCCGGTGCATGGAACACCCCCAGTCCGCGCCCGCCGGGCGCGCGCGAGCGATTGACCGCCTGGAGGTTAAGCTAGCCTAATCTTATGAGGATGGTCAACCTAAATCTTCGGCAGGTGTTCACCGTGCCCGCCGCCGCAGCCGTTCCAGGCGATAGGCGAGCGCGTCGAGGACCCGCGCGGGCGTCTCGGCCGCGCGCGCGCGCACGAGCGCGCTCTCGACGAGGACCCGCGCGCGCGCGAAGTCGCGCCGGCGGTGCTCGTGGAACTTCGCCAGCTCCTCCCACGGCCGGGGGTCGAAGGCCGCGTGACGCGCGGCTTCCTCCCACAGCGCGCAGGCCGCCTCCCAGCGCGCCGCCCGCTTCTCCGACGCTGCGAGGCGCAGCCGCACCCACAGGGCGAGCGCGCCCCCGAGCCCCACGGCGAGCGCGGCGCGGTAGCAAGCCTCTGCCCGCTCGGGATCCACCGGCTCCCATAGCCGGCCGAGCCCTGCCACCTCCGCGGCGCCGAGCCCCTCGTGGCGTTCGAGCGCGCGCCCGAACCAGCCGAGCAGCGCGACCAGCGAGAGCACGTCCTGGCGGTTGTGCTCGAAGACGCGCGCGAGCGGCGCGGCGCGGCGCGTCCGGAGGAAGTCGAAGTAGAGCGACGGGATCAGCGCTCCGGGGACGTCGTCGCCGCGCTCGAGGCCGAGCACCTCGCGCTCGAGCGTCGCGAGCCGGCAGTCGGCGAGGCTCGGCGCGAAGACCCGGCGGGCGGGCCGGAGCAGGTCGAGGTGCGACAGGAGCGCGGGCCAGCGGCGCCGTGCGAGGACGAAGCGCGTCTCGAGGAGCGGCAGGTCGAAGCCCGCGCCGTTGAACGTGACGACGCCGCCCGCCCGCTCGAGCACAGGCGCGAGCGCCGCGAGCAGCGCCGGCTCCTCGTCGAAGTCGCGCATGAAGTACTGCGCGACGACGAAACGGTCGTCCTCGCGCCAGCCCGCGCCCACGAGGAACGCGTACGTGCCCGTGCCGCCGGCGAGACCGGTCGTCTCCGTGTCCAGGAAGAGCAGGCTGCGCCCGTCCGTCGCGGGAGCCTCCGCCCGGGCCAGCGCGGCGAGCAACGGAAGCGGCGCCGCGAACGCCGGCGCGAGCGGCGCGCAGCCGTGCGCGTGCGCGAGCGGGTACTCGCGGCGGACGACGACGAGCGGGCCGGCGCCCGTCTCGTGGACCGCCCCGCCCAGCACCTCCTCGACGGGCCGCGCAGCCGCGCGCGGTGGCCGGCGCGGCTCGATGCGGCGGACCATGCGTCGCAGGTCGTCGAGGGACTGCATGGGCGCTCAGGCGGCCAGCAGGCTCAGCAGCAGCGCCCGTGCCGTCGCCTTGGCGCGGCGGCCGACCTCGTTGACCGGCCCGACGCATGACGGGCAGCCGACCTTGCAGGCGCATGCCTCGAGCGTCTCGAGACCGCGCCGCAGCAGCGCCGGCAGGATCTCGAACACGCGCTCGGCGAGCCCGATGCCGCCCGCGTGGGAATCGTACAGGTAGATGGTCGGGTGGAACTCCTCGGCGTCCATCAACCGGCGCTTGGCCGACTCGCGCGTCGCGACCGCGCCGCTCGTCGCCGGCGTCGTGTCGCCGAGCCAGGAGCCGAGGTCGCGGATGTCGCACAGGAGGAAGATCGGCGCCAGATGGTGGAGCAGGTACGTAACGGCGCGCAGCCCGTCGATCAGCTCCTCGCGCGAGGGCGAGACGCGCGCGAGGGCCTCCGGCGCCACGGTCAGCCAGGCGGCGGTCGTCTGCATCTCCTGCTGAGGCAGCTCGACCTCGCCCGAGCCGACGTTCTCGAGCGTGCCCATCTTGATCTTCTTGAAGCCGACGACCTTCTCGGCCACGAGCACCTCGCCCTGCTCGGCGAGGTACGCGGGGCGGCCCTGGTCGGCGAGGCGCTGGAGGATCCAGACGCCCTTCGCGCTGATCGCGTCGGTGAAGTAGTCGACCTGCACGCGCTTGACGTAGGCGACCTTCTCCTCGTCCTCGCGCCAGTGCAGCTCCTGGACCTCGTACGGCTCGCTCTCGACCAGGTAGATCGCCTTCGGGTAGATCGTCGCGAACGCGCTCCCCCAGTCCACCTCGGCGATGATCTGGCGCCGCTTCACCTGCTTGTCGTCGCGCGCGGTCGTGTCGATGACGAGGAAATTGTCGCTCGTGACCGTGCGGAGCGAGATGTGGTCGGCGGGGTAGGTCTCGGCCGCCCAGTGCCACCGCTCGCCCGCGTGATGGAGCACGCCCTCGTCCTCGAGCGCGGCCAGGAAGCGCCGGACGTCGGTTGCCCCGAAGCGCTCGGTGTCGGCCACCGGCAGCTCGAACGCGGCGCACTTGAGGTGGTTCGCCAGGATGAACGGGTTATCGGGATTCACGCGCGCGTGCTCGGGCGGCGTGCCGAAGAGGTACTCCGGATGGGTCACCATGAACTGATCCAGGGGAGCGCTCGTCGCGACGAACACCGCCGCGGAGGAGCCCGAGCGCCGGCCCGCGCGCCCCGCCTGCTGCCACAGCGAGGCGATCGCCCCCGGGTACCCGGCGAGCACGGCGACGTCGAGGTGGCCGATGTCCACGCCGAGCTCGAGCGCGTTCGTGGAGACGACGCCGAGCACCTCACCCTCCCGCAGGCCCTTCTCCACCGCGCGCCGGCGGGTCGGCAGGTAGCCGCCACGGTAGCCGCGCACGATGCCGCTGTCCCCCGTCTTGTCGGCGACGCCGCCCTTGATCGCGGCGAGCAGCACCTCGGTGGCGAGCCGGCTCTGGGCGAAGACGATCGTGGCGACCTTCTCCCTCAGGAAGCGGACCGCGAGCTTCGAGGCCTCGCCGAGATAGGGCGCACGGATGCCGAGCTCGGGGTTCACCACCGGGGGGTTGTAGCAGACGAAGAGCTTGTCGCCCGTGGGCGCGCCGCTCTCGGCGATCTCCTCGACCGCCTCGCCGGTGAGCCGCTGCGCCAGCTCCGCCGGGTTCGCGATCGTCGCGGACGCCATGACGAACTGCGGCGCCGAGCCGTAGTGGCGGCAGATGCGCCGCAGCCGCCGCAGCACGTTGGCCAGGTGGCTGCCGAAGACGCCGCGGTAGGCGTGCAGCTCGTCGATGACGACGTACCGGAGGTTCTGGAACAGGCTCGCCCACTTCGTGTGGTGCGGCAGGATCCCCGAGTGGAGCATGTCGGGATTGGTCAGGACCAGGTTCGCGCGCGCGCGCACCGCCCGGCGCGCGTCTTGCGGCGTGTCGCCGTCGTACGTGAACATCCGCATCTCGGGGAGCGTCTTCGCCAGCCCCTCGAGCTCCGCGAGCTGATCCTGCGCGAGCGCCTTGGTGGGGAAGAGGTAGAGGATCCGCGCGTCGGGCTGGTGCACGAGGCACTGGAGCGCCGGCAGGTTGTAACAGAGCGTCTTGCCCGACGCGGTCGGCGTGACGACGACGACGTGGTGGCCCTTCTCGATCAACTCCCACGCCCGCGCCTGGTGGACGTAGAGCTCGTGGATCCCGCGCGCGCGGAGCGCGTCGGCGATCCGCGGGTCGAGCGAGGGCGGGAACGGCGCCAGGCGCGGCGGCCGCGAAGGGACGTGGCGGGTCGCCGTGATGCAGGGCCCCGTCGCCGGCGAGGTCAGCAGATCGTCGAGGATCCGGCCGAGCATCGGGCCAACTCTATCACGGCGCCCCGAGGCCGATCGCCGACTACTTCAGGACCTTCCCGTACGCCTCCGCGTTGAAGCCGACGAGCAGCGTGCGCCCCACCCGGAGGGTCGGCGCCCGGAGCCCGCCCGTGGGCCCGAGCAACAGGGCGAGGAGCTCGGCGCGGGCCGGACGAGCTTTGCGGAAATCGGCGTGGAGCGCGCGCGTGCCTCTGGCCACCCAGAGGTCGTCGATGTCGCGTGCGACGGCGAGCGCGGCGTCCCCGGTGATCGGCGACTTCCGGGTGTCCACCACCTCGACGATCGTGATCTTCTTCCGCGCGAGGAACTCCTGCGCGCGTCCGCACGAGGCTCAGCCTTTGCGGAGATAGGCCCAGGCCACGCTCGCCACGGCCGGTATGATAGCAGGCGATGCCTCTCGCCCACTGGCTGCCGCCCATCGCGTGGATGGCGCTCGTCCTGGGCCTCTCGACGGACGCGGCGAGCGCCGAGCAGACCAGCCGGTTCCTGCTCCCCCTGCTGCACTGGCTCCTGCCCGGCGCGGCGCCCGAGCAGATCGCGGCGATGCACGGCCTCGTGCGCAAAGCGGGCCACGTGACCGAGTACGCGATCCTCGCGCTCCTCTGGTTTCGCGCCTTCCGCCGCGGTCGGGGCCTTGGACCGCGCGCGAGCGCCTGGCTCGCGCTCGGGGTGGGTCTCGCGTGGGCGTTCCTCGACGAATGGCACCAGTCCGCGCTGCTCGCACGGACCGGCAGCGCGCTCGACGTGCTGCTCGACGCCACCGGAGCGGTCGCGGCGCTCGGGGTCGTGCGCCTCGGGTGGCGCGCGGCGCTCGACGGCGCGGCCACGCTCTGCCTCTGGGCCGCGGCGCTCGGCGGGGGCACGTTCCTCGCGATCAATGCGTGGATCGGTGTGGCGTCCGGCGTGCTGTGGCTGGCCGTGCCTGCCGCCGCGCTCGCGCTGCTCGCCCGGCGCCTGCTCCGCACGCGGGCCCGCTCCTCGGCTTGACGCGGGGTGTAGCATAACAGGCGTCGCTCGCGGTCTCCCGCTCCACCGCCCCGAGATCCGATCGCAGCGCCAACGACACACCTGGAATCCGGAGGATCGCGATGAGGCACCGTCTGCCCGCGCTCGTGCTGGCCGCGCTGTTCCTCCTGCCGACCGGCCCCCTGCCGGCCGCGGCCGACACCCCGACCCACGAACTCCGCGCCCACATGGACCGCGTGTTCGACGCGCTCCGAGCGGGGGAGCAGCGGGTCGCGCTGCGCGCCGCCACGGCCGAGCTCTTCGACTGGCCCGAGCTGGCGCACCTCGCCCTCGGGCCACACTGGCAGATGCTGACAGACGCCGAGCGCGCGGAGTTCACCAGGCTGCTCGGGCGGCTCGTGGACACCCGCCTCCTCGCGCTCGCCGAGTACGGCGCCACGACGGTGGAATACGTGGACGAGGACGTCGAGGGGGAGCGGGCTACGGTGCGGACAGCCGTTGCGATGGCCGCGGGCCGCGGCCTGGCCCTCGACTACCGCATGGTCCAGCGGGCCGGGCGATGGCTGGTCTACGACGTGGTGGTCGACGGCACCAGCATGGCCGCCGGCTACCGCGCGCAGTTCGCCCGCATCATCAAGAAGACGTCGTTCGCCGCGCTGGTCGAGAAGCTCGCGACGCCGTAGCGCCGCCGCCACTCAGACCTTGAGCCGCGGATCGAGCGTGTCGCGCAGCCCGTCGCCGAAGAGGTTGATGCCGAGCACGGTGACGAGGATCGCGAGGCCCGGGAACGTCGCGAGCCACCACGCGGTCGAGATGTAGACCCGCCCGTCCGCGAGCATCCCGCCCCACGTCGGCGTCGGCGGCTGCACGCCGAGCCCGAGGAACGACAGCGCCGACTCGATCACGATCACGCGCGCCATGTCGAGCGTCGCGACGACGAGCCACGGCGTGAGCGCGTTCGGCAGGACGTGGCGGAGCAGGATCCGCCCGTCCCGGACCCCGAGCGCGCGGGCGGCCTGCACGAACTCCCGCTCCCGGATCGAGAGCGCCTCGCTGCGCACGACGCGCGCGTACACGACCCAGCTCGAGACCCCGATCACGACGATGATGACGGGCAGGCTCGGACCGAGCACGCCGATGACCGCGATCGCGAGCAGGATGAACGGGAACGCGAGCTGGATGTCGGCGAGGCGCATGAACACGTCGTCGACCCATCCGCCGAAATAGCCCGAGACCAGCCCGACGACGAGCCCGAGGAGCCCCGAGATCGCCACCGCGGCGAAGCCCACCAGGAGCGCGGGCCGGGCACCGAAGATGATGCGCGCGAGCAGGTCCCGGCCCAGCTGATCGGTTCCGAGCAGGTGCACACCACCCGACCCGTCGACGGAGCCGGGCGCCTGGAGCCGGTTGCCGATGTCCTGCTCGACCGGGTCCCAGGTGGTGACCCACGGCGCACCGAGGGCGAGCACGAGCACGGCGACGACCACACAGAGGCCGAAGAGCGCCGTGCGACGTCGCGCGAGCCGCCGCAGGAACGCCACCCACTCGCGCCGTGTGGGCGAGACCCGCGCCGGGAGGTCCAGCGCACGCGCCGTGGCGGACGGGGTCGGCGGCGTCACTTGAGCCGGATCCGCGGGTCGAGGTACGTGTAGAGCACGTCCACGGCGAGGTTCACGGCCACGAACGTCGTCGACAGGAGGAACACCGCCGCCTGGACCACGGGATAGTCGCGGTTGTAGATCGCCTGCACCGAGAGGCGCCCGACCCCGGGCCACGCGAAGATCGTCTCGGTGATCACCGAGCCACCGAGCAGCGTGCCGAGCTCGATGCCCACGATCGTGACGATCGGGATCGCGGCGTTCTTGAGCGCGTGCTTCCAGACAACCGGCGGGCCGCCGACGCCCTTGGCCCGTGCCGTGCGGATGTAGTCCTGGTTGAGCACCTCGAGCATGCCCGAGCGGGTCAATCGCGTGATCCGCGCGGTCGTGAACAGCCCCAGTGTGATCGCCGGCAGGATCAGGTGCTCGAGCGTGCCGCGCCCCGAGGATGGCAGCAGGTTGAGCCGGACGGAGAAGACCAGGATCAGCATGATCCCGAGCCAGAAGGTCGGCATCGACTGCCCCAGCAGGGCGACGACCGTCGAGACGTAGTCGAGCGCCGTGTTGCGGCGAACGGCCGACACGATGCCGGCGGGAATCGCCAGCGCGAGCGCGATGAGCAGCGCCGCGCCCGCCAGCTCGAGCGTCGCCGGCATGCGCTCGGCGACGAGGTCGAAGGCGGGCTCGTCGTGACGCACGGACCGGCCGAAGTCGCCCCGCAGCGCGCCGGCCAGGAACCGCCCGTACTGGACGAGGAACGGGTCGTTGAAGCCCATCGCCTCGCGGAACTCCCGGATGTCCTCGGCCGTGGCGTCCGGAGGCAGCAGCACGAGGGCCGGGTCGCCGGTGAGGTGGAGGATGAAGAACACCACGAACGAGACGCCGAGGAGGACCAGGAGCGACTGGGCCAGGCGGCGGGCGACGTACGCTCTCATCGACTCCGCGTCAGGCGCACAACCGCCTCGATGTGGGGCGTCTGCGGAAACATGTCCACGGGCCGGACCCACTCCAGGCGGTAGCCACGCGCGACCAGCGCCCCGAGGTCGCGCGCGAGCGTGGCCGGATTGCACGACACGTAGACCAGCCGCGGCGGCGCCAGCTCGGCGAGGGCCGCGAGCGCCTTCGGGTGGAACCCGGCGCGCGGCGGGTCGGCGACGACGACATCGGCGCGAACGCCGTCGCGCACCAGCGCCGGCAGCACGTGCCGGACCTCGCCCTCGAGGAACGTGCAGTTCTCGACGCCGTTGGCGCGGGCGTTCCGCAGGGCGTCGGCGACGGCCGCAGGGGCGACCTCGACGCCGTACACGTGTCGGCAGCGGCGCGCCAGCAGCAGGCTGATCGCGCCCGTCCCCGAGAAGAGGTCCATGATCGTCTCGGAGCCGTCGAGCGCACACGCGTCTTCGACGAGCGAGAAGAGCCGCTCCGCCTGGGCGGTGTTGGTCTGGAAGAACGAGCTCGCGGAAACCTGGAAGGTGAGCCCGCCGAGCATCTCGCGGATGTGGTCCCGCCCGAGGAGGAGATGTTCCTCGGAGCCCGCCGCGACGGCCGCCTTCTTGGCGTTCACGGTGAGGACGACGCTCGCCGTCGCCGGCACCCGCGTCCGGAGCCGCTCGGCGAGCGGCGCGAGCGCCGCGACGTCGGGCGTCGAGGCGACGATGTTCGCCATGGCCTCGCCCGTGCCGAGGGCGGCGCGCAACGCGACGAACCGGAGGAGACCCTCCTCGGTCACGGGGTCGTAGACCGACAGTCCCCGGGCGACGATCTGGCGCCGCAGCTCGGCGAGCTGGGCGTTCATCGTCTCGGACTGCAGGAGACACCGTTCGACGTCGACGACGACGTCGTAGCGGTCCGCCTGGTGCAGGCCGACGACGGGGCCGGGCGTGATCGTGAACTCCATCTTGTTGCGATAGCCGTACGGCTCGGGCGCGGCGAGGATCGGCCTCAGCTCGAAGGGGCCGAGGCCGCCGATGCGCTCCAGGCAGTCGCGCACCTGCTTGGCCTTGAACGCCAGCTGCGCGGGATAGGCGACGTGCTGGAGCCGGCAGCCGCCGCAGCGGCCGAAGTAGCCACACGGCGCCTCGACGCGGTCGGGGGAAGGCGTGACCACCGACTCGACGACACCACGCCCGAACCGCGAGCGCGCCTCCGCCAGGCGGACGCGGAGACGGTCGCCGGGGACCCCGCCTCGCACGAACACCACGTAACCATCGACCCGTCCGACCCCCTCCCCCCCGAAGGCGAGGTCGTCGATGGCGATCTCGATGCTGTCACCGCGCCGGGGCTTCGCCATGGTCGAGGTCACTATAAATGACCCCCGGACCGTTGTCAGGCTCGCGGCCTCCGCCACGCGGGGTTATGATACGAAGACGATGAGAAGGGCGTCGCCGCGCGCCGTCGCCGATCTCCTGGTGGCGGCCGTTCCCGCGCTCGGTGACCGGCTCGCCGAGGAGCGGATCCGGCGGGCGTGGTCGGCGGTCGTCGGGCCCGAGATCGGGCGGCGCAGCCAGCCGCGGGCGTTCGTCGACGGCTGCCTCACCGTCACGGTCGACAACTCGCCCTGGCTCCACGAGCTCACGCTCAGGCGCGACGAGCTACTGGCTCGCGTGCGCGAGCGCTTCGACGGGGTCCGCGCACTCCGCCTCGAGCTCGGGCGACTCGAGGCCGCCGGAGGCGAGCCGCCCTCCCGGGAGCCGCGGCGCGCCTTGACGCGGCTCGACGCCGCGGATCGGCGCGCGATCGACGAGGCCGTGCGGGCCATCGGCGACCCGGAGCTGGCGGAGGCCGCCCGACGTCTCATGACCAAGGCCTGGAGGGCTCGATGATCCGTGGCTTCACGCTGACCGCGCTCCTCGCCGCTGCCGCGCTCGCCGGGTGCGCCACGGGTGCCGAGGTCGCGACGGCCCCGGCCGCCGAGCCGCTCCGGGCCCTGCCTGCGCCGCCGCCCGACCCGCGCGCCGCCGCCTACCATCACTTCGCGGTCGCCCAGCTCCACGCGCAGGCCGGCGAGTTCAAGGACGCGATCTCCGCCGCCCGTGAAGCGCTCAAGGGCGATCCGCATTCCGCGTTCCTCTGGATGCAGTACGCGCAGTGGCTCGCCCGGACCGAGGCGCACGAGGAAGCCACTGCTGCGGCGCGGCGCGCGGTCGAGCTGGCGCCGGAGCAGCCCGGACCGCACCTCACGCTGGCCGAGCTGCTGCGGCTGCAGAAGAAGTACGCCGAGGCCGAGGCGGAGCTCGAACGGGTCATCCAGCTCAAGCCGAGCGTGGACGACGCGTACCTGACGCTCGCTCGATTCCAGGTCGAGCAGAAGGCGTACGACCGCGCCCGCCGCACGCTGCTCCGGCTCGTCGAGCGCAGCCCGCGATCGGCGCAGGCGCACTTCCTCCTGGGCCGTCTCGCGATCGAGACCGAGTCCTGGGACGACGCCATCGCGAGCCTCCGCCGGGCGATCGAGCTCGATCCCGACCATGACGGCGCCTGGACCGCGCTCGGCTACGTGTACGAGACGCGCCGCCAAGGGGATCAGGCCGTCGAGCTCTACCGGCAAGCCCTGAGCGCCAACCCCGACAACGCGGCCTTCGCGGAGCGGCTCGGCGATCTCCTGATCCGGCTCGGACGTTTCAAGGAGGCGCAGCAGCAGCTCGAGGCGCTCACCGAGACCTCGCCCCGCGACCCGCGCCTGTGGATGAAGCTCGGGGCCGTGTACTACGAGGGCAAGCAGTGGGACCGGGCGACCGACGCCTTCCGACGCGTGATCACGCTCGAGCCGACGAACCTCCGTGCGCGGTACTTCCTCGCGACCGCGTACATGGACGCCGGGCGCGACGCCGAGGCGCGCACCGAGCTCGAGCGGATCCTGCGCGTCGACCCCCGCTCGATCGACGCGCGGGTCCAGCTCGGCTTCCTCCACGGGCGGGCGAAGCGCTTCGACGAAGCGATCGCGGTCCTCCGCGAGGCCGCCAACCTCGAGCCGCGGCGCCCCGAGCTCTTCCTCTATCTCGGCACCGCCTACTTCCGCGCCAAGCACTACGACCGCGCCGTCCAGACGCTCAACGAAGGCCTCTCGATCGACGACCGCTCCAAGGACCTGCACTTCCAGCTGGGCGTCGTGCTCGAGAAGCAGCAGAAGTTCGACGACGCCGTCCGCGCGTTCCGCCACGTCATCGCGCTCGACCCGAAGCATGCCGAGGCGTACAACTACGTCGGCTACATGTACGCCGAGCGCGGCCAGAACCTGGACGAGGCGATCGAGCTGATCAAGCAGGCGCTCGCGCTCGAGCCGGACAACGGCTACTTCATCGACAGCCTCGGCTGGGCCTATTACCAGCAGGGCCGCTACCCCGAGGCGCTCAGCGAGCTCAAGCGCGCGGCCGCCAAGACGAAGGAACCCGATCCGGTGATCTACGAGCACCTGGGGGACGCGTACGTCAAGAACGGCCTCGAGGACGACGCGCTCCTGGCGTGGGAGCGGGCGCTGCAGCTCGACCCGACCGCCGACGGCGTGAAGAAGAAGATGGAAGATCTGCGCGACCGCCTGCGCCGGGTCAAGGGTGCGCCCAAGGCGTCCCACTAACCTCCTCCTCGTCGCGCTGCTGCTCCTCGCCGGCGGCTGCGCGACGGTGCCCGCTGCCCAGCCCGTGGGCGCCGATGCGCGGCGCGCGCTCGCGCTGCTCGACCGGCGCTGGCAGGAGTTCAGCGACCTCCGGACGCTGGCCGAGATCGCCCTCGAGCGCGGCGGGGAGCGCCAGCGGATCACGGGCGTCCTGCTCGTCCGACACCCGGATTCCGTGCGCTTCGAGGCGCTCTCCCCCTTCGGCCAGCCCGTGAGGCTCGTCACGGTGCACGACGGGCGGCTGACCGCCTACGACGTGGCCAGGAACGAGGCGCTCGTGGGTCCCGCCAACGCCGGAACGATCGAGCGCGTGCTCGGCCTGCCGCTCGACGCCGCCGACCTCGTCGCCGTGCTCGCCGGCCGCGTGGCGCCGCCGAGAGACCTGCGGGTGGCCGAGCTCCTGCCCGCCGACGCGGTGGGCCCATCGCTCCAGCTCGTCACGCCGACGCAGCGACAGCGGGTGTGGCTCGATCCCGCCACCGGCGTCGTCCACCGTGTGGAGCTCGATGGGGGCCGGCTACCCGTGCGGATCACCTACCTGTTCGAGGGCCCGACGCCCGCCGGATTCGACGTCGACGCCGGCGACGCGTACCTGACCGGAACCGTCCGCTACCGGAACGCCACGCTCGGCGCCGGCATCGACCCGGCGCGCTTCCTGTTGCCGCTCCCCAAAGGGGCGAAAACACAGAGTATCCGTTGAAAGGTAGATGTCCCCGTGGTAGGCTGGCTCGTCTTGTCGAAGGGGTCGGGGCGTGCCCGTCGCGTCGTGCTCAGCGCTGCGGCCAAGGTGAACCTGGCCCTGGAGGTTCTGGGCAAGCGGCCTGACGGTTACCATGAGATCGCCACGGTGATGCAGGCCGTGGATCTCTCCGACCGGCTCGTGCTCGAGGACGCGGACGGCCTCGAGCTCGTGAGCCGCGCTCCCGGCGTTCCGACGGACGCGACCAATCTGGCGTGGCGCGCGGCCGTGGCGTTGCGCGACGCGGCGGGTCTGGAGCGCGGCGTGCGCATCACGCTCGACAAGCGCATCCCCGTGGCGGCGGGCCTGGGCGGCGGCTCGACGGACGCCGCGGCGGTGCTGGTCGGCCTCAATCGGCTCTGGCGCCTGCGCTGGCCGGTCGCGCGCCTCGGCGAGGTCGCCATCAGGCTCGGAATGGACGTCCCGTTCTTCCTGCGGGGTGGCGCGGCGCTCGCGACGGGACGCGGCGAGACGCTCGACCCGCTCCCCGGGGGCGGCCTCGCGCTGGTCCTGGTCAACCCGGGAATCGCCGCGAGCACGGCGGGGATGTACGCCGGCGTCACGCCGCCGATGTATTCTGACGGCGGACGCGTGCGGGTGATGGCGACGGCGCTCCGGCGCCGGGCGCTGGCGCGGGTCGCCGGGGCGCTCTGGAACACGCTCGAGCGTGTGGCGGCGCCGCGCCACCCCGAGGTGGCGCAGATGGTCGCCGCCCTGCTGGCGGCGGGCGCGCTCGGGGCCGCAATGTCCGGGAGCGGGCTCACGGTGTTCGGGGTCGCGCGCTCGTTCGACCACGCCCGGCAGCTCCGGGCGCGGGTCACGCGCGCGGCGTGGGGATGCTGGGCGGTGCGGGCCCTCCGGGGCCCGGCGGTCCGCATCGTGGGGTAGCGGGGACGCGGGGGCAGGTCACAACGATGGGGCGTGGCCAAGCGGCAAGGCGCGGGACTTTGGATCCCGTATTCGGAGGTTCGAATCCTCCCGCCCCAACCATACCTTGACGAGGCGCGGATGGCGTACGAGCTGAAGCTGTTCACGGGCAACGCGAACCGGCCCCTGGCCGAGGAGATCGCGCAGTACCTGCGGGTGCCGGTGTCCGACGCGGAGGTCACGCGCTTCTCGGACGGAGAGATCTACGTCCAGGTGAACGAAAACGTCCGCGGCAAGGACGTGTTCCTCATCCAGCCGACGTGCCCGCCGGTGAACGACACGCTGATGGAGCTGCTCATCATGACCGACGCCCTCAAGCGGGCGTCCGCGCAGCGGATCACCGCCGTGCTGCCCTACTACGGCTACGCGCGGCAGGACCGCAAGGTGGAACCGCGCGTCCCCATCTCCGCGAAGCTCGTCGCCGACCTGCTCGAGGCCGCCGGAATCGACCGGGTGCTCGCGCTCGACCTGCACGCTGGACAGATCCAGGGCTTCTTCCGCGTCCCCGTGGATCACCTCTTCGCCGCCCCGGTCATGATCGACTATCTCGGCAAGAAGGAGCTTCGCGAGCCGGTCATCGTCGCGCCCGACGCCGGCGGCGTGGAGCGGGCGCGCGCGATCGCCAAGCGCCTGAACGCCGGCCTGGCCATCATCGACAAGCGGCGCGAGGGACCGAACGCCGCGGTCGCCATGCACCTCATCGGCGAGGTCCGGGACCGCGACGCGGTCGTCATCGACGACATGATCGACACCGCCGGCACGCTCGTACAGGCGGTCGGCGCCCTCGCGCGCGAGGGCGCGCGCCGGATCCTGGCGTGCGGCGTCCATCCCGTCCTCTCCGGCCCCGCGCTCGAGCGCATCAGCGCCTCGCCGCTCGAGGAGATCGTCGTCACCAACTCGATTCCCGTACCGCCCGAGAAGCGCATGGCCCGCGTCACCGTGCTCAGCGTGGCGCCGCTCCTCGGCGAGGCGATCCGCCGCATCCACGACGAGGAGTCCGTTTCGACGCTGTTCGTCTGAACCACGAAGGGAGACCTGACGATGCAGATGCAAGAGCTGACGATCAAGCGGCGCGTGGCGACCGGCAAGCAGGTGGCCAAGCGGCTGCGCCGCGAGGGCACCGTGCCCGCGATCCTCTACGGCGGCGGCCAGCCGGAGGCCATCACCGTGGACCCGCGAGCCGTGCTCAAGATGATCCACGGCCACGAGGGCACGACCCAGCTCCTCACGCTCAAGATCGACGGCGAGGGAGCCGGGGCCACGCGCATGGCGATCATCCGCGACCTGCAGTTCGACCCGGTCAGCGAGCAGCTCCTGCACGTCGACCTGCAGGAGGTCTCGGCCGACCGCGCCATCACCGTCCGGGTGGCCGTGCGCCCGGTCGGTGAGGCGGCGGGCGTCAAGGACCAGAAGGGCATCCTGCACCTGGTCATCCACGAGCTCGAGATCTCCTGCGTGCCGACCGCGATCCCCCAGCGCATCGACGCCGACGTCAGCGCCCTCATGATCGGCGACGTCCTGACCGTCGGCGACCTGCGCGCCCCCGAGGGCGTGCGGATCCTGAACGCGCCCGACCAGGCCGTCGCCACCGTGGCGCCGCCGATGGCCGAGGAAGTGGCCCCGGTCACGCCCGAGGCCGCCGCGGCTGTCACCGAGCCGGAGGTCCTCACCGAGCGCAAGCCCAAGGAAGAGGAGGTGCTCGAGGAGGGCAAGAAGGCCGCGGCCAAGAAGCCGGAGGCCAAGAAGCCCGAGGCCAAGAAGTCCGAGAAGTAGCGGAGCGCGACCCGCGTGGCCCACGCGGTGGTGGGGCTCGGCAACCCGGGCCCGGAATACCGGGACACCCGCCACAACGTGGGCCAGCGCGTCCTCGACGCGCTCGCGAAGACCCTCCGGAAGTCGTTCCGCCGCGAGGGCGCGTCCCTGGTGGCCCGCGCGCAGTGGCGCGGCGAGCCCCTCGCCCTGGTCAAGCCGCAGAGCTTCATGAACGTGAGCGGTCCGGTGGTCGCGCGGACGCTGCGGCGGCTGGGCGTCGAGCCCGGCGACGTGATCCTGGTCTATGACGACATCGACCTGCCGCTCGGGACCGTGCGCGTGCGCATGAAGGGCAGCGCCGGCGGCCACAACGGCGTGCGCTCGGTCCTCGAGGCGCTCG
>Ga0156038_1184_pt1 | contig 19506 bp, 18 predicted proteins | sample RifCSPlowO2_02_FD_116150 | JGI IMG/M metagenome (GOLD analysis project Ga0156038, IMG submission 116150) | Candidatus Rokubacteria bacterium RIFCSPLOWO2_02_FULL_72_37
GGTTCCGGCCGCCTCGGCCGCGCGGACGAGCTCGTCCATCTGGCGCACGACCCGCGGGCCCATCTCGAGCAGGGCGTCGCTGCCCGAGGTGCAGTAGCGGGCGAGGACGAAGCGCGCCAGGGCCCCCACCGGGATGTCCTTGTGGCGGCTGAGGGCCTCGAGGGTCGGCAGCGGATCGATCTGCGAGTACTCGGCCACCATGCGTCGGAAGCCCGCGTCGGGATCGTCGGGCGGCCAGGGGCCGTGGTACGCCTCGAGGGCGATCACGCGCGCCACCGGCGCCCTTCCCCCGCTACGCGACGGGCGCGCCGCGGGAGGCCGCGCGCGCGGTGGGGTCCCATCCGAGCCACTCGGCGATTCCGCCGCAGACGCCCGCGATCTTCCTGTTCGTCCGCGAGCGCTGGAGCCGCATCAGCCGAGCGGCGCGATCGGGCGGCTGACCGCGCGGCTGAAGGTGCAGTTCGGCACGACCGACGAGTGCTTGCCCGGCCCGCCGGCCACGATCACGAAGACGTCGTCGGGCGACGACACCTGGGGCAGCAGCGCCTCGTCGTCGCGCGCGGCGTTCATCCAGGCCGGCCAGTCCTGCATCCCCCACATCCCGCCGAGCTTGAGCGTGCGGAGGGGCAGCCGCGCGTGCTCGAAGATGTAGCGCTGCACGTCGGCGCGCGTGAGCCCGTCGCCGGCGATCGTCGCCGCGTGCTCGGGGCCCAGCACGATCAGGAGCTGGCTCTGCGCGAGGAACCAGCCGACGTTGGAGCCGAGCGACACCGCCGTGTCCGCGACCGTGGCGAGAATCCCCGCGGCGGTCGTCGAGACATGGTCGTTGACGTTGTGGGGCGGCTCGCCGCCGAAGACCGTGACCGCATTGTCTTCCCGCAGCGGCTTCCAGGGGGCGTCCGCGCGCTCGGCGACGCAGTACGTGAACTTCGCGGGGCTTCCCTGGGTGGCCATGTCGTGGCGGCCCGGCCACGCGCCGCCGACGTTCATCAGGATGAGGCGGAGCGCGCGACCGATCGTCGCGTTGGCGCGGAAGCCCGGGCCGAAGCAGCCGGAGCCCGCGTGCACGCCGATCTCGGCGGCGAGCGGGCCGTGGACGATCACGAGCGGCGCGACGGGATGCGTCGTCGCCTGCACGCCGTAGAGGTTGAAGGCGGGGTCGAGCATCGCCTGGACGGCGGCGACGATCACCGGGAAGGCCGCCGGTTCGCAGCCGGCCATCACGGCGTTGACCGCGAGCTTCTCGAGCGTGGCCTCGCGCCAGAGCGGCGGCAGCGCGCCGAGCACGCGCTCGGCAGGCGCCCCGGCGAGCATCGCCTGCACGCGCTCCGGCGTCGGCGGGATGATCGGCAGCCCGTCGCACCACTGGCGAGCGCAGAACTCGGCGAAAATCTCCTGCGGGTCGTACGGGAGTAAGAGATCGGGCCCGTCCGGCGCGTCAGTGATCGCGCGTGTCGGCGTCCCGAGCATCGCCGCCCCGGGTGAGGGCGGGCGTGTCGGAGCCCCGGGCTCCTCTCTCAGGCCACCCTCGGTCGAAACAGGCCTCGCGGCACCCGATACAACAGAGGCCCCGGTGGCGAGCAGGCTCGCGAGCTGCTCGAGCGCCTGGTGCGCGCGGCGCACGACCGCCTCGGGCCGCTCGCCGCCCAGCGGGTGCTGGACCACGAGCAGCGGGAGCCCGGACACGCCGAGCGCCGCGAGCTCGCTCAGCGCGAGCCCCTGGAAGGCCGTCGTGCCGATGAGGCCCGCGGGCGTGCCCGCCTTCGCGACCTCGATGGCGTCGTGGAGACTCCACGACGTGCACGACCCTCAGTCGCCGGAGCCGGCGAAGACGACGTCGCACTCCTTCGCGAGCTCCGCGATCAGCTGGGCCGGCGCGGCGACCGCGGCGTTCGCCTTGCGGCGTCGCACGACGGCCCTCACGCCGTAGCGGTCGCGCAAGAGCGCGCCGAGCTCGTCGGCGAGGCGGTCGAAGTTGTGCTTCGTGTTGTCGACGAAGCCGACCGTCCGGCCCGCCAGGTCGTCCGGTAGGGGCGGCGCGATCAGACCTTCCCGCCGGACGACGCCGACGGGCGAGAGGATGCGGATACGCGTCATGCCTGTCTCCCCTTCCCCCGGGCCGGGCCGCGGAGCCCTGTCGACCGGGCGAGCAACCGACCGAGCGTCTCGTGCAGCTCCGCAAGGATCGTCCGCTTGACCGCGACCTGTACGGACTCGACGGGCTCCGCGCTCCCCGCGCGGTGGATCACCAGCGTGCCGGTGAACTCCTGCGCGCGCTCGTCGGTCGCGGCCAGGCCGCGGAGCGTCAGCACTTCCCAGATCTCAGCCATGGGCGGTATCTTACCGCATGGTCATCGCGCTCGACGTCGGCTCGTCGTCGGCCCGGGCCGCCCTCTACGACGACGCCGGTCGCCCCGCCACCGGCCGGTTCCATCGTGTCGTCTACGAGTCCACCGTGACGCCGGACGGCGGCGTCGAGCACGACCCGGTCCGGCTGCTCGCCGCGGCCGCCGAGTGCGTCGACGGCGTGCTGGTCGGCGCGCGCCCCGGCGAGGTGCGAGCGGTCGGCGTGACGACCTTCTGGCACGGCCTGCTCGGGTTCGACGCGGGCGGAGACCCGGTGACGCCCGTGCTCATGTGGGCCGACACGCGGAGCACCCCCGACGCGCGCCTCCTGCGCGGGGCGCTCGACGAGGGCGCGCTGCACGCGCGCACGGGCTGTCACCTGCACTCGTCCTACTGGCCGGCGAAGCTCCGCTGGCTCGCGCGCGCGAGGCCCCGCGTCGTCCGCCGGGTGGCGCGCTGGGGCTCGATCGGCGAGCACCTGGCGCTCTCGCTGTTCGGCGAGGCGACGACGAGCGTGTCGATGGCCTCCGGCACCGGCCTGCTCGACCAGGAGGCGATCCGGTGGGACCCCGAGGCGCTCGCCGCCGCGGGCATCGGGGAGGAGCAGCTGTTCCGGCTCGTCGACCGCACCGACGCGCAGCAGGGGCTCAGGCCGCAGTGGGCGAGGCGCTGGGCGCCGCTGCGCGGAGTCGGCTGGTTCCCCGCGGTCGGCGACGGCGCCGCGGGCAACGTCGGCTCGGACTGCACGGACCGCACCCGTGTGGCGCTGAACGTCGGCACCTCCGCAGCGCTCCGGGTGATCACCGAGGACCCGACGGCGCCGCCCCGCGGCCTCTGGCGCTACCGCGTCGACCGCCGCCGCGCGATGGTGGGAGGCGCGACCTCCGAGGGAGGGAACGTCCGGGCATGGTGCCGTCAGGTGCTGCGCCTGCCGCCCGACGCCGAGCTCGAGGCCGCGCTGGCGGCGCTGCCCGCCGCCGGTCACGGCCTGACCGTGCTCCCGCACCTGGCGGGCGAGCGGGCGCCCGGCTGGCGCGGCGACCGTCACGGGGTGATCGCGGGACTGCGGCTCGACACGACGGCGCTCGAGATCGTGCGGGCCGCCCTGGAGGCGGTCGCGCTGCGACTGGCCCTCGTCCACGAGCTGCTCGCGCCCCGCGCCGCCGCCGACCACGCGATCATCGCCTCCGGCGGCGCCCTCGCCGGCTCGCGGGTCTTCACGCAGATCGTCGCCGACGCCCTCGGCCGGCCGGTCACGTGGTCGCCCGAACCCGAGGCGACGAGCCGCGGCGCGGCCCTGCTCGCGCTCGACGCGCTCGGCGCCCTGCCCGAGCGCGGCGCCCCGCGCACCGGGCTCGGGGAGACGTTCGCTCCGGACGCCGCGCGCCACGCCCGCTACCGGGAGGCGCTTGCGCGCCAGGCTCGACTCGACGCGGAGGTATGATGGGCACGTCATGGGCTCCGCACCGAACGTCATCGTTGTCGCGGACCAGGAAGCGCTGGCGGAGACCGCGGCGCAGCTCGTCGTGGACGTCGCGGCCGAGGCCGTGGACGCGCGCGGCCGGTTCTCGCTGGTGCTCGCGGGCGGCGCGACACCTCGCGCAACGTACCGGCGACTCGCACAGTCGCCGCTGCGCGACCGGGTCGCCTGGCGGCGCGCGCGCGTCTTCTTCGGCGACGAGCGGGCGGTGCCGCCGGAGCATCCCGAGTCCAACTACCGCATGGCGTACGAGACGCTGCTGTCGCGCGTGGATGTGCCCGCGACGCAGGTGTTCCGTATCCGCGCCGAGGCGGACGACACGGACGCGGCCGCCGCGGAGTACGCGCGGACCCTGGGCGAGGTCCTCGGCACCCGGCGTGGCGAGTTGCCGCGCTTCGACCTCGTCCTGCTGGGTCTCGGCGTCGACGGCCATACCGCATCGCTCTTTCCGGGCTCGCCCGTCGTCCGCGAGGTCTTCCGGCCGGTCGCCGCGGTCCACGCGGCCGCCGCGGTCATCCCCGAGCGGATCACGCTGACGCTGCCCGTGATCAACGCGGCGGCCCGCGTCGTCTACCTCGTCGCGGGCGCGGAGAAGGCGAAGGTCGTGCGGGCCGTCCTGGCCGACCAGGCCACGGTGCCCGCGGCCATGGTGCGGCCCGAGAACGGCACGCTCGTGTGGCTCCTCGATCGCGCCGCCGCCGGCCGGCTCACGGCGCCGGAGGCCCGCTGAGCGTGCGGCTCGCCGTCGGCGCCGACCACGCGGGGTTCCCCCTCAAGACGCCCGTGATCCGCGCCCTCGAGCAGGACGGTCACCAGGTCGTGGATCTCGGCACCCACTCCACGGACGCGGTCGACTACCCGGACTACGCGAGAGCGGTGGGCACGGCGGTCCGTGACGGGCACGTCGACCTCGGTCTGCTGATCTGCGGGAGCGGTGCGGGCGTGGCCATCGCGGCCAACAAGCTCCGCGGGGTCCGGGCCGCCCTCTGCCACGATCTCTTCACCGCCCGCCAGGCCCGCCAGGACGACGACGCCAATGTCCTCTGCCTCGGCGCGCGCGTCGTGGGGCTCGACATGGCCGTCGCGCTCGCGCGCGAGTTCGTCGGCGCGCGCTTCTCGCACGCCGAACGCCACGCGCGGCGCCTCGCGAAGGTGGCCGAGCTGGAAGCCGACGAGCTCGGGCGCGAGCGCGCCGCCGCTCGGGGCCGGCGGCACGCCGACCCGCTGACCCACCCGGCCGTCGTCGGCGCGCTCACGCGGCTCGCCGCGCTCGACGCCGGCACGAGGCTCTGGGCGAGGGACGCGAGCCTCTGGAGCGGTGACGCGGCCGCCCAGGCGTCGATCCGCGGCCGCCTGGGCTGGCTCACGGCGCCCGCGGCGATGCGCGAGCGTCTGGGGGAGCTCGGATCGTTCGTCGCGTCGGTGCGCCGCGACGGGCTGACCGACGTCGTGCTGCTCGGGATGGGCGGCTCGAGCCTCGCGGCCGAGGTGCTCGCGGCCACGTTCGGGCCGGCACCCGGCCAGCCGCGCCTCACGATCCTCGACACGACGGATCCCGGCACGATCCACGCGGTGCGGGGGCGCGTGACGCTGGCCCGGACGCTCTTCCTGGTCGCCTCGAAGTCCGGGACGACCGCGGAGATGCTGGCGCTCTACAGGTTCTTCCGCGCGGAGCTGGCGGGCCGGGTGGCGCGACCGGGAACCCACTTCGTCGCGATCACGGACCCGAAGACGCCGCTCGAGCGCCTCGCCGTCGACGACGGCTTCCGCCACACCTTCCTCAACGATCCCGAGATCGGCGGACGATTCTCGGCGCTCTCGTGCTTCGGGCTCGTGCCCGGCACGCTCCTCGGCGTGGACCTGCCGACGCTCCTCGACGACGCGGTCTCGATGGCCACGCGCTGCCGGGGCTTCGCGCCGCTCCGCGACAACCCTGGCGTGCGGCTCGGCGCGCTCCTCGGTGGGTTCGCCGAGACCGGGCGCGACAAGGTCACGCTCGTCCTCTCCGAGCCGCTCCGCGCCTTCGGCGCCTGGCTCGAGCAGCTCCTGACCGAGTCCACGGGCAAGCAGGGCAAGGGGCTCGTCGTGATCCACGAGGAGCCGCCCGGACCGCGCGCGGTCTACGGCGACGACCGCCTCTTCGTCGCGATCGCCCTCGGTGAGGACCGCGCACTGGAGGCCAGCGTCGCCCCGCTCGAGGCCGCCGGCCAGCCGGTCGTGCGTCTCACCCTCGGCGGCCGGTCCGATCTCGGGGGGGAGTTCTTCCGCTGGGAGATGGCGACGGCCGTGGCCGGGGCCGTGCTCGGAGTGAACCCGTTCGACGAGCCGAACGTCGCGCAGGCCAAGGCCGCGACGAGCGCAGCGCTCGACGCGTTCCGCGAGCACGGCGAGCTCCCCGGGGTCGCGGCCGACGACGTCGAGGCGGTCGCGCGCGCGCTCGCGGCGGCGGCGCCCGGCGACTACGCGGCGTTCCTCGCCTACCTCGCGCCCGTGCCCGGCACGGCGGCCGCGCTCCAGAAGCTCCGCGCGCTCGTCCGCGACCGCACCCGGCTGGCGACCACGCTGGGCTGGGGCCCGCGCTACCTGCACTCGACCGGGCAGCTCCACAAGGGCGGACCGAACACGCCGATCCTCCTGGTCTTCACCGCGCGCGACCGCCACGACCTGGCGATCCCCGGCGAGACCTACGGGTTCTCGACGCTCAAGATGGCGCAGGCGCTCGGCGACGTCACGACGCTCCGCGCCGCCGGCCGGCGCGCGTTCTGGCTGCCGCTCGGCGACGCGCCCGAGGCCGCGCTCGAGGAGCTCGCCGCCGGGCTCGCCAGGCGACTCGGCTGATGCAGCTCGGCTTCGTCGGCCTCGGGCGCATGGGCGGCAACATGGTGACGCGCCTGCTCCGGGGCGGCCACGAGGTCGTCGTGTACGACCGCTCCGCCGAGGCCGTCCGCACGGCCGCGGCCGGCGGCGCGCGGGCTACGGACGCGCTCGAAGGGCTGGTCCGGGCGCTCGCCCCGCCGCGCCACGTCTGGGTCATGGTGCCCGCGGGCGACCCGACGGAGACGACGATCCAGGCGCTGGCGCCGCTGCTCGCGCGCGGCGACACGATCGTCGACGGCGGCAACACGCGCTGGAAGGACGACGTGCGGCGTGCGCAGAACCTGGCCGCGCGCGGGCTCGACTACGTGGACGTGGGAACCAGCGGTGGCGTCTGGGGCCTCGCCAACGGGTACTGCCTCATGGTGGGCGGCGGCCCCGCCGCCGTCGAGCGCCTCGCGCCGATCTTCACCACGCTCGCGCCCTCCGACGGCTGGCGGCACGTCGGGTCCGGTGGGAGCGGCCACTACGTGAAGATGGTCCACAACGGGATCGAGTACGCGCTCATGCAGGCGTACGCCGAGGGGTTCGAGCTCATGTCGGCCTCGGAGTACGGGCTCGACGTGGCCCGGATCGCCCACCTCTGGAATCAAGGGAGCGTGATCCGCTCCTGGCTGCTCGAGCTGACGGCGGACGCGCTCCGCGACGACCCCACGCTCGCAGGCCTCCGGCCGTGGGTGGAGGATTCCGGCGAGGGGCGCTGGACCGTCGAGGACGCCGTCGAGAAGGCCGTCCCGGCGCCGACGATCACCGCGGCGCTCTACGCCCGCTTCCGCTCGCGCCGGGAGAACTCCTTCGCGGACCGGCTGCTGGCCGCGATGCGCCGTGCTTTCGGGGGCCATGCCGTCCGCCGATGAGCCGTTCACGCTGATCATCTTCGGCGCGTCGGGCGACCTGACGCGCCGCAAGCTCATGCCCGCGCTCTGGAGCCTCTACGCGGCGCGCACGCTCCCGGAGCCGTTCGCCATCGTGGCGACGGCGCGGACCGCGCTCGGCGCCGACGAGTTCCGTGACCGCATGCGGGGGGCCATCGGCGAGTTCGCGCGCCTCAAGCCCCCGTCCGAGGCAGTCTGGGACCGCTTCGCGGCGGCGCTCCGCTACGTCAGCGGCGATCCCACCGACGCCGGACTCTACACGCGGCTGGCGCGGACGCTCGAGGAGCTCGAACGCGCGCGGGCCGGCGCGCCCAACCGGCTCTTCTACTGCGCGACGCCGCCGAGCCTCTACGACGACATCATCGCGAACCTCGGTGCCGCGGGACTCGCCGAGCCCGGCGCGGGCGGATTCACGCGCATCGTCGTCGAGAAGCCCTTCGGCCACGACGACGAGAGCGCGCGCGCCCTCGACCGGCAGCTGGCCGCGACGTTCCGCGAGGAGCAGATCTACCGGATCGACCACTATCTCGGCAAGGAGACCGTCCAGAACATCCTGGTCTTCCGCTTCGCGAACGGGATCTTCGAGCCGGTCTGGAACCGCAACCACGTCGCGGAGGTGCAGATCACCGTCGCCGAGTCACTCGGCGTGGAGACGCGTGGCGCGTACTACGAGGAGGCCGGCGCGCTCCGCGACATGATGCAGAACCACCTGCTCCAGCTCCTCTGCCTGATCGCGATGGAGCCGCCGGTGTCGTTCGACGGCGCGCCGGTGCGGGACGAGAAGAACAAGGTCATGCACGCGATCCGGCCGATCGACCCGCGGCGGGTGGAGGAGGTCGCGCTGCGCGGCCAGTACGGCCCGGGCTTCGCCGAGGGCCATCCCGTCGTCGGCTACCGGGACGAGAAGGGCGTGACGAAGAACTCGCGGACCGAGACCTACGCGGCGCTCCGGCTGCTCGTCGACAACTGGCGGTGGGCCGGCGTGCCCTTCTACCTCCGGACCGGCAAGCGCCTGGCCCGGCGCGCGAGCGAGATCGCGATCCGCTTCCATCGCACACCGCACATGATCTTCCGCCGGAGCCCGGAGGGCGTGGAGGCGAACACGCTCGCCATCCGCATCCAGCCCGACGAGGGCATCGCGCTCACGGTCGTCGCGAAGACGCCGGGGCCGGACCTCAGGCTCGGGCCCGTGCGGCTCGATTTCCGCTACGGCGAGGTTTTCGGGGGCGAGCCGCCCGAGGCGTACGAGCGCCTGCTGCTCGACGCGATCCACGGCGACCCGACGCTCTACGCGCGTGCGGACTGGGTCGAGAAGGCCTGGCAGCTCCTCCAGCCGGTGCTCGACACGTGGATGCAGACACCCGGGCCGCCGGTCTACACCTACGAAGCCGGATCCTGGGGGCCGCCCGAGGCCGACCGGTTCGTCGCCCGGGGCGGAGGGGGCTGGCGGAAGCTCTAGCGGCGCCGGCTCTCGGTGGGGCTGTAGTAGGAGTGGTAGTAGCGGTAATAGTCGTAGTAGTAGCCGTCGCGCTTCAGGTTCACGCTGTTCATCAGCACACCGAGGATCCGTCCCTTGACCGACTCGATCTGCACGACGGCGCGCCGCACGACCTCGTGCGGGATCTTGCCGGCGCGGACCACCAGCACGACGCCGTCCGCGACCGCGGAGAGCGCGAGCGCGTCGGCGACCGATACGATCGGCGGCGAGTCGAGGAGGACGAGGGCGAAGTCGCCCGCCGCCGCCTCGAGGCACTCGCGCATCCGCAGCGAGCCGACCAGCTCGGCGGGGTTCGGCGGCAGCGGACCGCTCGTCAGCACGGAGAGGTTCGGGATCGCGGTCGCCTGCGCCACGTCGGCGAACGGCTGCTCCTCGAGCAACGCGGTGGAGAGCCCGCGGGCGTTGCCCAGACCGAAGATGCGGTGGAGCGTGGGGCGGCGGAGATCCGAGTCCACCACGAGCACGCGTGAGCCCGCCTGGGCCGAGACGACGCCGAAGTTGGCCACGGTCGTGCTCTTGCCCTCGCCGGGGCTCGACGACGTCACGACGACCGTCCGGCATTTGTGGTCCAGGCCGGCGAACTGGATGCTCGTGCGGAGCGAGCGGTACGCCTCGGCCGCGGGCGATTTCGGGTCCGCGTGGGCGACCAGGGGCGCCGCCGTCGAGGGTGCCGCCGCCTTGCCGCGCTTGGCCATGGCTAGCGCTTCGCCTCGAAGATGGGGACGATGCCGATGACGGGCAGGCCGAGGTACCGCTCGACGTCGTCGGGCGTCTTGATCGTCGTGTCGAAGTACTCGATCGTCAGCGCGATGCCGATGCCGACGAACAGCCCGACCAGCACGCTGACGATGAGGTTGATCGTCTTGCGCGGCTTGATCGGCATCTTCGGCACCGTCGCGTCCTCGACGACGCTCACGTTGTTGGTGTCGAGGCCGCCGGTGACGCCCGTCTCCTTGAGGCGCTTCAGCACCGCCTCGTAGAGCTGCTGGTTGGACTCGGACTCGCGCTGGAGATTCATGTACTGGATCTCCTTCTCGCTGAGGTCCTGCCCCTCCTGCCGCAGGCGGTTCACGTTGCCGAGCAGCGTCTCCTCGCGCGCCTTGGCCACGCGGTACTCGGTCTGCACCGCACGGAGCATCGTCTTCAGCTCGGCGTCGATCCGCTGGGTGACCTGATCGAACTGCGCCTGGACCTTCAGCACCTCGGGATGCTTGTCCTTGTACACCTTGAGGAGCTTCGAGCGCTGGACTTCGAGGTCCGACGCCTCCGCCTTGAGCTTCTGGATGAGCGGGTTGTCGGCCACGGTGAAGATCGTCTGGGCGCCGCCGGGGTTGCTCACGATCCGCCCGAGCTCCGCCAGCTTGGCCTCGATCGTGAGCCGCTGCGCCTGGGCCTCGAGGTAGGCCTTGTTGAAGTCCATGATCTTCTGCGCGGTGATCTGCCGCTGCTCGTGGAGGCCCAGGATGCCGGCCTTGACGCGATAGTTCTGCAGCGCCACGGAGGACTCCTGCACCCTGGCCCGGAGCGAGGTCATCTGCTCGGTGAGCCAGGTCAGCGCCTCCCGCGCGCTCCGGAGCTTGATCTCGACGTTGTGCCGGGCGTACTGGCGCGCCACGGCGTTCGCGACCTCGGCCGCCAGCGCCGGGTCCGGATCCTCGAACTTCACGAGGACGAGCCGCGTGTTGCGCTTCGGCTCGATCGTCGTCACCGCGAGGAAGGTCCGCACGGGGTCCGCGCTCGCGGCGAGCGCCGGCATCCGCTTGTGGAGGTTCTGCGTCTCGATCACCTTCTCGACGATCGGGCGGCTCGTGATGAGCTCGTACTGGGTCCGGTAGTAATCCTGCGTCGGCCCGCCGATCGGCGACACCTCCTGGATGTTCAGGACCTTCGGCGGCTCGGGCTCGATGAGGACCATCGCCGACGCCTGGAAGATCGGCGTCTGGACGAACGTCCAGATGGCAACCGTCAGCACCGTGACCAGGAACAGGCCCGTGATGAGCCACCGGTGCTTCCTGAGGATGTGGAGGTAGTCCTTGAGGTGCGCCTCGCGTTCGCGCGGGTCGACGGGCGGGGGAAGGTCGGCCATCAGAAGAAGCTCTCCGGCACCACGATGACGTCGTTTTCGAGCAGGCGCGGGGCTCGGCCCCGCTCTCCACGCTTGAGGAGATCGTTCACGTCCACGTTGATCGTCTGCTGGCCCGTCACGGTCGTCCGGATGACGCGCGTGCGGCCCGGCGCGGCCTTCTCGGTGAAGCCGCCGGCGATCGTGATGCCCTCGAGCACGTTCGTCTCCTTGTCGAGCTGGTAGGAGCCGGGCCGCCTCACCTCGCCGAACACGAAGAACGTGTTGCCCCTGGGCACGATGATCGAGTCGCCGTCGCGCAGCCTGAAGTCCTTGTCCTTGGGGACCGCGCCGGACAGGTCGAGCGCGATCGTCTGCTGCGTGCCGTCGGGGTTGCGGCGCAGCACTTTCGCGCCGCTCGGCGCGGCCTTCTCGCCGAAGCCCTCGGCCAGCGTGATCCCCTCGAGCACCGAGGTCTCGCGGTCGAGGGCGAACGTCCCCGGGCGCTTGACCTCACCCAGCACGTAGAAGGCCTGCCCCTTCGGCACGAAGATCGTGTCGCCGTTCTCGAGCTCGATGTCCTCCCGCGTGTCGCCGGCCTGGATCTTGCGCAAGTCCATCCGGAGGATGGCGCTGCCCCGGGGGCCCTGTCCGGCCCCCCCGCGCTCGTTGCGTACCAGGACCAGCTCCTTGCCCGCGCTCTTCGAGAGCCCACCGGCCTTCGAGAGGATCTCGAGCAGCGTCGTCCGTCCGGTCAGATAGAAGAGCCCCGGCTTCTCCGCTTCACCGAGCACCTGGACCTTCCGCGACAGGAATTCCTTCACCGAGACGATCACCTGCGGGTTGACGAGGTAGTCCTTCTCGAGGACGGCACGGAGACTCTGGGCGAGCTGCGTGGTCGTGAGGCCGATGGCGGCGACGCGCCCCACCAGGGGGAACGGCACGTAGCCGTCCTGGGTCACCGGATACTCGCGCGAGAGGTCCTCGTGACCCCACACGACGATCTTCAACACGTCGCCGGGCCCGATGGTGTACTCCTGCGCGCGCGCCGGCGGACACGTGAGCGACAGGAGCAGGGCGGCCGTGAGGACGAGCCCGAGCCGCCGCGTCACGGCGAGCCCCACGGATTCACGCTCGCGCCTGCAACCGCCTGGAGGAGCCGCACGGGGAGGAGACACGCAGCCGACTGCCGCAACGCTTTTCATCGGCTGACGAGATGATACGAACGCCTCCCGCGGCTGTCAACGACGGAAGGCCGTCGGAGCCTACTTCGAGGCCTGGCTCGCGCGGCTCGCGGTCAACTCCACGTAGGTGAACCACCAGCCTTCCCACAGGCGGACTTCCAGCGAGCTGCCCGCCTTCTCGTACACCTGGGTGGTGCCCTGGGGACCGGTCGTCGTGCTGCTGACGTGGCGCCAGCCGTTCGCCTCGAGCGTGCTGCGCATCGCGGCCGCCAGGCTCGTGGGCTCGAGGCGCCCGCGGTAGACGAGGCGCGCCGCCTTGACCGTCGGCGACTCGATGATCGTCGACCGGTCCTGCTGGTAGGTGAGCCCCTTGGGCACCGGGATGTCCTCGAACTCGCTCCTGACGGCCCGGGTCGGGGTGGTCGCGCACGCCGCGACCAGTGCGATCACGAGCGCGAAGCTGCCGAGCGGCTTGAGTCTCATGCCTAGAGCGTAGCAAGGCACCCGCGCGCCACCAAGGAATTACGGCAGACGGATCAGCCGGGCGAAGTCGGCCTCGACGCCCTGGGCCACCGCGGCGAGCTGCTCGGATGTGAGGGCCTCGTCGAGGAGGAGGACCACGATGGCGCGCCCCCGCTTGGAGCGCCGTCCGACGTGCATGGACGCGATGTTCACGTTCTGCCGGCCGAGGATCGAGCCGATCCGGCCCACCATGCCCGGTCGGTCCTCGTACGAGAGCACGAGGATGTGGCCCTCCGGCGTGAACTCGATGTCGAGGTCGCGGAGCCGCACGATCCGCGGCTGGCCGTCGAAGACCGTGCCGGCGATGATCTTCCGCCCCTCGCGCGTGCGTGTCGCGACGCTCAGCACGCTCTTGTAGCCCGAGCTCTCCGCCTCGCGGACGATGCGCACGTCCACGCCGCGCTCGGCCGCGACCAGCCGCGCGTTGACGAGGTTGACCGGCCGCGCCATGACGGGCGAGAGCAGGCCGGCGAGCACCGCCCGGGCGAGTAGCTCCGGGTCGGCGTCGGCGAGCCCGCCGGCGAGCGTGACCTCGACGCTCTCGAGGTGCTCGGGGTCGAGCTGCACGCTGAAGCGCCCGAGCCGCTCGGCGAGCGCGACGAACGGCCGCAGGCCGGCGAGCGCGGCGGCGTCGCCCAGCGGGATGTTGACGGCGTACTCGACCAGCTCGCCGTCGCGGAACGCCACGAGCTGGCGCGCGACGTCCACCGCCACGTTCACCTGCGCCTCGCTCGAGTTCGCGCCGAGGTGGGGCGTGACGACCACGTGCGGGTGCTGGATCAGCCGGCGGACGACGTCGCCGCGGGGGGGCTCCTCGCTCCACACGTCGATGGCCGCCCCGGCCACGTGGCCGGACTCGAGCGCCGCGAGCAGGTCGGCCTCGTTGACGATGCCGCCGCGGGCGCAGTTCACGACACGGACACCGGGCTTCGCGGACGCCAGCTCGCGCGCGGCGCACATGTTCTCGGTCTCCGCAGTGAGCGGCACGTGGAACGTGAGGACATCGGACTCGCGCAGGACCGTCTCCCAGTCCGTGAGGCGCGCGCCGAGGTCTTTGGCCCGGCTCTCGGGGATGTAGGGGTCGTGCACGAGCAGCACGGTCTCGAAGCCGCGCAGCCGGGCGGCCACCCGCGAGCCGACCTTGCCGAGCCCCACCACGCCGACCGTCTTGCGATACAGCTCGGCGCCGTAGATCCCGCGGTTCCACTCGAGCGTCTTGAGCCGCGCGTGCGCCTCCGGGATGCGCCGGACGAGCGCGAGCAGCATCCCGACCGTGTGCTCCGCCGCCGAGACGACGTTGCCGTACGGCGCGTTGCAGACGACGATCCCGCGCTGCGAGCAGGCGTCGACGTCCACGTTGTCGATGCCGACGCCCGCCCGGCCGACGATCCGGAGCCGCGGGGCGTGGTCGAGGAGGCGGGCGTCCACCGTGGTGCCCGAGCGGGTGATCAGGGCTTCGTACTCCGGCAGCCGCGCGTAGAGCGCCTCGAGCGGCGGCCTGGGGAGCTCGTCGACCTCGAAGCCCCGCTCCCGGAGGTACGCCACGCCCGCCGCGGCGATCGTGTCGACGATCAGGACGCGCATTATTCTCGCGGGGCCCGCGAGGCCGGCGCTGACCGCGAGTGGCCTGAGAGGAGTCCGGGAGGCACCGGTCAGCCCTGGATCGAGTAGCCGCCGTCCACGGGGATGGCCGTTCCGGTCACGAAGTCCGAGGCCCGGCTCGCGAGGAAGACGGCGATCCCCGCCATGTCGTCGATCTCGCCCCAGCGGCCCGCGGGCGTGCGGCGCAGGACGGTCTCGTTGAGCCCCGGGACCTGCCGGCGCGCGTTTTGGGTCAGCTCGGTGTCGATCCAGCCCGGCAGCACCGCGTTGACCTGGATGTTGTCTTTGGCCCATCCCGCGGCGAGCGCGCGCGTGAGCTGGACGATCCCGCCCTTGCTCGCGCCGTAGGCGGGCACGAACGAGGCGCCGAAGATGGACATCATCGAGCCGATGTTGATGATCTTACCGCCTCCCGCCGCCTTCATCGGCGCGTGGGCCGCGCGCGAGCACAGGAAGGCGGAGGTGAGGTTCGTCTCGAGCACCTGGTGCCACTCGGCGAGACTCAGCTCGTGGGCCGGCTTGCGGATGTTGATCCCGGCGTTGTTCACCAGGATGTCGAGCCGGCCGCACCGCTCGACGGTGCCACGGAAGAGCGCCGCGACGGACGCTTCGTCCGCGACGTCGACGGCGAGCGCGAGCGTCTGGCCGCCGAGCTTCTCGAGCTCGGCGACGGCCGCCCGTGACTTGTCCTGGTTGCGCGCGGCCACGACGATGCGCGCGCCGGCGGCGGCGAGTCCCTTCGCCATGCCGAGCCCGATACCGCCGTTGCCTCCCGTGACGATCGCGACCCTGCCCTTGAGGTCAAACACGCTGTCCTCCCTGGCCTGAAGTGTCAGGCCATTCTACGTCATCGCCTCCTCCCCGCGTTGCGCCTGACGGCGCCGCGCTCATCGTCGGCGCTTCTTTGGGCCGGTATCTCCCGCACGGCTGTTCAGAGCCGAGATCGCCAGTGGCCCGGGCGTCGTCTACCGTGCGCGACGGCCACGACTTCGACTTCGTTATCGCGTATCCGATGGACCAGGCTGAACGGAAAGAGCGGGAACACGGAGCGTCGGGTACGCCGGCCATGACGCGGCCACGTGAGCAGGTTCTGAGCGACGGCATCGACCGCGTGTCCCAACTCCTCGCGAAAAGCGTGGGCGGCGGTGAGATCTCGAGCCGCGTACCAGCCATGGGCCCAGTGGACGCCCAGGCGCGCCTCATGCTTGATTGTAGCCGCGCGCGCTTTCCTTCACCGCTCCGCTCGCGCTTCGCTTCAGTGTGATGGAGGCGCGGTCGATCGACCGCGCCTGAGGGCCCGGATCGCTCGCTGACGCTCGCGCGGGGGCTGCCGCCCCCGCTGATCTCTTCGTGGTGACGGCCGCCAGCGATCATCCAGGCGGTGCGTTCCCGTTCCCATCCATAGAGTCGGGAACCGGAACCGGTCGAACGGCGACCCAGCCGTCGCGCCCGGCGCGCCGAATGAGCCGATCAGCGGCCAGCCGTTGGAGCACCGCGAGGAGCGTTTGCTTGCGTACGCCGAGGGTCGTCCGGAGGGTGTCGGTCGCGACGGCGGCCGGGGCGCGCCGGACGAGCGCGAGCGCCCGCTCGCCGAGCGGATCGGGCGGCAGGCCGTCGTCGCAGACGAACCGGGCGGTGGAGCCCGCGCCGGTGTCCTCGACCCGAAGCTGGAGGCGGAGGGGCGGCGGACACGGCGCGGCCCGGTGCTCGATGCGGAGTTCGAGGGCGGCGTCGGGGCCGAGGCGGCGGAGGTACAGATTGGTGTCGCCGAAGGCGTGCAGGTCGCTGGAGCCGCGGAGGCCGTGGCCGGCGACGCCGCCGGCGGGCGCTTTGCGCGTGTGGTGGACGAGGAGGATGGCGCACTCGCTGGCGCGCGCGAGCGTGCGCAGGCCGTCGAGGATGACGGCCATGTCGGCGGCGGAGTTTTCGTCGGCCCGATGCAGCCGGATCAAGGGATCGAGGATGAGCAGGCGCGGGCTGACCTGCGCGACCGTCGCGGCGAGCCGCTCGAGGCCGTCAGGCAAGCGGACGCCGGCTTCGACGATCACCTCGATGGGCAACGCCGGCAGGGTCTGATCGCGCGCCGCCGCCAGCGCGGCGAGGCGCTGGACGACGACGGCCGGCGGATCCTCCGCGGCGCAGAGCAGCACGGGGCCGGGCGTGGGGACGGCGAAGCGCCCAGCCGCGGCGGTCGCGGAGGCGACGGCGACGGCGAGCTCGAGGGCGAAGAAGCTCTTGCCGGTCTTCGGCGCCCCGCCGAGGATGCCGGCGGCGCCGACGAGGAACAGATCGGCGAGGAGCCAGCGGAGCGGGGCGGTGGGGTCGCCGACCTGGGCGGCGGGCAGCGTGCGATAGGGCGCGGCCGGCTCAGGCATGCTCATCGTCGAAGACGGCGGCCTGCACGTCGGCGGCGTCGACGTGCTTGCGGCTGGCGCGGGCCGCGGCGAGGAGCGCGCTGGTGGCGAGGTGATTGAGCCGGCGCATGACGCCGCGGCTGTGCTGGAAGAGCAGATCGCCGGCGCCGGGGCGAAAGAGCATGGCACGGGCACCGACGGCCCGCGGGCGGCGATCGAGGTACTCGGCACTCTCGCGATCGGTGAGCGGGGCAAGCGAAGTGCGCACGACGAGGCGCTGCCAGAGGGCCTCGAAGTCGGGCTGCTGGAGCCGCTCGCGGAGGACGGGCTGGCCGGCCAGGAGCAGCACGAACGGCGCGCGCCGATCGAAGTCGAGCTGGCTCAGCAGCCGGAGCTCTTCGAGTGAGGCGTCGGGGAGCCGGTGGGCTTCGTCGAGAATGAGCAGTTCCGTCTTCGCCGAGCCGTCGAGCTCGGCGAGCAACGCAGCGGCGGTCTGGGCGGTCGTGCGCCGCACAGGCGTGCCGTAGCGCACGGCGAGCTGGCCCACGAGGCCGAAGGGGCCGCACGAGCTGAGCGCGGTGGCGATCACGCGGAGGTCGCTCGCCGGCAAGCTCGCGCAGAGCGTATTGAGCACGATCGATTTCCCCGTGCCCGGCGGCGCCACGAGCAAGGCGGGCCCGCGCGTGTCGACGGCGAAGCGCAGCCGCTCCAGGGCTTCCGCGAAGCTCGCGTGGTGGAGCAGGCCCTCGGGCGGCACGGCGCGCTCGAACGGAAGCGCGCTGAGGCCGAAGTGGTGCAGGAGCTTGTCGACGGTCGTCATCAGGGCGAGTCCTTTCGGTGGAGCGCCTGCTGGGCGCTCAGGTGGAAGATCTTCAGGTAGTGGGTGTAGACGGCGACGTGCAGGCCGCGCCCGCGCACGCGCAGGGCATGCTCGAGGGCCAGGCGCGTGGTGGCGTCAGCGAACGGACCGACGGTGTCGTACGCGACGGTGAGCTCGTCGCGCTCGTAGGGCGCCAGCGCCTTGCCGAGGTACTCGGCGACGAGCGCGAGAAAGGCCGGGCGCGTGAACGTCGGCGCCGGCGTCCAGTCGGCGAACGTCAGGCGCCGGGCTTCGGCGACGACGCGGCGATCGTACTCGGCGCGCAACGCGCCGAGGTAGTCGAACGCCGGCGGGGTGACGGTCGGGCGCTCGGGCCGCGGCTGGGGCGGCTCGTTGGGGCGCTGCGGGAGCGCGCGCTGCATGCGCTGACCGTCGCGGTAGATCAAGACATCCGCGAGATCGTGCGGATCGTAATGCACCTGGACCCAGCGACCGCGCAGATGCGGTTCGACGACGAAGGCGACCCCGTCGACCTCGACGGTCACGGTCTTCGGATGCACCTTGCGGCGAACGCGCACGCGGAAGGTCTCGGCGACGAGGACGGGATCGGGATAGCGCGGGGTGAAGTCGGGCTGGGCGAAGCGATCGAGCGGGGTCTGGCCGGTGGCCTCGTGGACCGTGAGGTGATAGCGCTGCTCGAGCCACCCCTCGAAGCGGAGTTGGATCTCCCGATGGTCGTCGAGGCGCAGGGCGCGAATCTCGGGCTCGAACTGCTCGACGACCGTGCGATTCCAGCGCTCGATAGCGCCGCGGCCCTCGCTCGTGTACGGCGTGCTGTGCCGGAGCTTGATGCCGAGGTGGGCGCACGCGAAGGCGAACTGGTCGGCCCGGTAGGCGGCGCCATTGTCGACGTAGACGGCCTCGGGCAGCCCGCGCTTGAGGATCGCCTGTTTGAGGCAGGCTTCGAGCGTCGCGATCTGTTCGGTCGCGTACCACTCGGCGTGGGGGACGAGCTTGGAGAAGTGATCGATGACCGCGCAGAGGTGGAGCGTGCGATACCGCTCACGCGCGGGATCCCAGAGCAGCGGCGCTTCGTGATAGTCACCGACCCAGAACTGATTGGGGCGTTCGAAGAGCAGCCGGATGTAGCGCTTGTCGCCGAGCGTGCGGAGGCGCCGGCGGGTGACGCCGGCGTGGGCCAGATGGCGATCGAGGGTGGCGCGGCGGAGCTGGCCGCGCACGACGCGGCCGGCCGTGGCGAGGATGTCGATCAGGGTCGCGGTCGAGCGCGACGGCACCTCGCGCCGCAAGGCGATCGCGGCCTCGAGGCCCTCGCGCGAGAGCGCGCGGAGTGTGCCGCGATCGTGGCGTCGCTTCGGGAGGAGCCCGTCGAGGCCGTGGCGGCGGTAGGCGCTCCACCAGCTCCAGAGGGTGCGCGTGCTGAAGCGGCGCTCGCGGCCGTCGGGCGTGCGGTAGCTGCGCGTCGCCAGCTCGACGATCCGCGCCGAGCGCTCGCCGCGGGGCAGCGCCTCGATGTCGAGCTCGCCGATGATGGCGTGGCGGAAGAGCGCCTGCTGCTGGTGCCGGGCGTCAGGATCGTCACGGTCGTCGTGCATGTCGCCCGTGTACAGCGGGCGCGGGCCGGCGGGAAATCTTCAACGGCGGGGAGGGCTCCTGCGCGTCAGGAGCGCGAGCCGCCGGAACGCGAGGAACTCGGCGAGGAGCCACCAGCGGAGCGGACTGGGATCAGCCGGCGGCTCCGGCTGCGCGCGGTGCAGGACGGCGAGAGCCACGAGGACCTGCGCGGCCTCGAGGACGGTCCGCGCTCGCTCGGTCGAACGGGCGCGGGCGCCGGCGGGCACCTCGCGCGGGAGTAGCCTGGGCTCGGC
>Ga0156038_1070_pt1 | contig 19224 bp, 15 predicted proteins | sample RifCSPlowO2_02_FD_116150 | JGI IMG/M metagenome (GOLD analysis project Ga0156038, IMG submission 116150) | Candidatus Rokubacteria bacterium RIFCSPLOWO2_02_FULL_72_37
CGACGTGGAGCGAGACCTCCTTGCCATGCTCGGTGACGCCCGCCTGCGCGTGCAGGTGGAACTCCCCCGGACGATCCGGCTCCTGGATCAGGATCCGGGCCACGTCGGCACCGAGCCGAGCGCGCACCAGCTCGGACAGGTGCTGGAGGATCTCGGAGACCTGGAGGGTGCCCGTGAGCAGCCGGCCGGACTCCACCAGGCTCTCCTGTTCCGCCGCGCGATGCGCGACGCGATCGTAGAGCCGCGCGTTCTCGACGGCGATGGCCACCTGATCGGCGACGATCTTCAGGAGCTGCTCCTCGTCCGTCTTCGCGCCCGGCGGCAGGACGTGCCGGGCAACCATGGTGCCGAGGCGGCGGTCGCGCACCGTGAGGGGAAGGCTCCATTCGACCTCGGCCATGTCGTCCGTCGGCTCGATCCCCGTGCCGGCGAGCACGCTGCGCGGCTGGCCCGCCGCCTCGCCCTCCACCGCGACGCGCACCCTCGCCGGCCCGTCGAGCTCGACCACCAGGCTCGTCGTCCCGATGGCCCGCGAGACGCCACGCAACAGCCGCACGAGCATCTCCTCCACGCCGAGCTCCGAGGTGATGTCCTGCACGGCGTGGTGCAAGTCGGCGAGCTGCCCGGCGCGTCGCACGAAGTGCTGGTTGAGGCGCTTCAGTTCCTCGACTTGGTTGAGCAGCCGGTAGACCAGACGCTGGTTGAGCTCGCGAAGGTAGACGCCCTCTTCCCGGCCCTCGATGCGCTCGCGCTTGCCCGCCAGAAATTCGGCGACTTGCCGTGGGAACGTGTCGACGTCGATCGGCTTCTGGATGTAGCCGTCGCAGCCGGCCACGAGGGTCCGCTGTCGGTCCCCCTGCATCGCATAGGCGGTGACCGCGATGACGGGGGTGGACGCGAGGTTCGGGAACGACTTGAGGATCGCGACGATCTCGTAGCCGTCGACGCCGGGGAGGTTGATGTCGAGCAGGATCAGGGCCGGCTGCTCACGGACCGCCGCCTCGATGCCCGCCAGGCCGTCCTCGGCCTCGACGATCGTATACCCCGCGGCCTCCAGGACCGCGCGGACGAGCATCCGGTTCTCCCGATTGTCCTCGACGTAGAGGATCTTCGGTTTCTGGTCCGTCGCACGAGCCGGCATACGACTCCTGTCCTCTCAGTTCAGCGGCAGTGTGAAATGGAAGGTGGACCCCTGGTTCTCGCGGCTCTCCGCCCAGATCCGCCCGCCGTGGAGCTCCACGAACTTCTTGCTGATGGCCAGTCCCAGTCCCGTGCCGCCCGCGCCGCGCGCGACCGGGTGGTCCAGCTGCTGGAACGGCTCGAACAGGCGCGCCAGATCCTCGTTCCGGATGCCGATGCCCGTGTCCGCCACGCTCAGGTGCACGACGTCCGGCTCGGCGCCCACCGAGACGAGGATTCTCCCCTCGGTCGTGAACTTGATCGCGTTCGACAGCAGATTGAGCAGGATCTGCTTCACCTTCGTCCGGTCGGCGACCACGCCCGGCAGCTCCAAAGGAACGCTCTTCTCGATCTTCAGCGGCTTTCCGCGAGCGAGCGGGACCGACGATTCGATGCACTCGTCGATCACATCGTGCAGATCGAGCTCCTCGGGCATCATTTCGAGCTTGCCGGCCTCGATGCGGGAGAAGTCCAGGATCCCGTTGATGAGCTGCAACAGGTGCGCGCCACTGTTGTGCACGGAGCGGATGTACGTTTCCTGCCGCTCGGTCAAGTCGCCGTCGAGCCGGTTGAGCAGGACCTTCGAAAAGCCGATGATGGAGTTGAGCGGTGTGCGGAGCTCGTGCGACATGCTGGCGAGGAACTGCGACTTCAGGCGGCTCGCCTGCATGAGCTGGGCGTTGGAACTGGCGAGCTCCTCGTACAGCCGCGCGTTCTCGAGGGAGATCGCAACCTGGTTCGCGAGCACCGCGAGCACCTCGAGCTCCGGGTCGTCGAAGATGTCGCCGGAGAGCTTCTCACCCACGAGGAGGATGCCGGTGAGCTTGTTCTCGATCTTGAGCGGCACGATCAGCGCGGCCCTGATCTCCTCCAGCTCGGCCTCGGCGGTCTCGAAGTACTCGGCGATCGCCGGATTCAGCCTCGCCTCTTCCTTGACCAGCAGGCGACCCGTGTGGTTGAGCCACCGGACGACGGCGCTGTCCACCGGGATCGCGGTGACACCCGCGCCCTCGCCGAGGTTGGTCTCCTCGCGGTAGACGACGAAAGCACTCTGCTCCTTGTCGTAGATCATGAGCACACAGTGCGTCAGCGGGACGCCACGGACGAGGCCGTGCACGAGGGTCTCCATCAGACGTCCGAAGTCGAGAATCGTGCTCATCCGCTTCGACAGGTCCAGCAACGTCTCGTAACAGCCGCGGCGACGGCTGAACATCAGCCGCTCGAGCTGGTCCTCGAATCGATGCCCCAGCGGGCTCATCAACAGCGTGACGAGGAACCCCAGCGGGAGGATGACCCAGAGCGGATTGACGTTCTCCCAGTTGGCGTACCGCTCGGCCGCCGCGAGGATCGAGGTCAGCACGCCCCACACGAGGAGGTAGATCGCGCTCTTCTTGACCGCGACGTTCACGTCGAACAGCCGGTAGCGCACGATCGACGTGCCCAGCATCAGGGCGAACACCATGTTCGCCGGGATGCCCATCGGATACACGAGGTCCGCCGCGGGCACGAATCGAGCGAGGATGAAGCGCGCGAAGTCGATCACGCCTCCGGCGAGGCTCACCAGCGTGCCCAGGAGGATCAGCGTCGCGCGGTTCCGCCTGAAGCTCGAATCGACGTCCTTGTAGGCCCGCACCAGGTGCGTGAGGCCGTAGATGAGGAAACAATTGAAGTAGAGGAAGAACGGCGTGTAGAGCACGCCGGTCGCCGGCGCCCAGCCCCAGTAGGTCCAGGTCACGCCCCGCATGAAGAGCGGCGACGCGCTCACGTTGATCACGCTGAACGCGAGCGCCAGCAGATAGGCCGCCGTCAACGAGGGCCGGTGCCGTGTCGTGCTCTCGAGGAAGATCAGGACGAAGTGATAGTAGAAGGCGGGCAGCACGATGACGCCCGCGTGGATGACGATCTCCCAGAACGTCGCCGTCGGTGCGTCGGCCGATCGACGCAACATGAAGACGCCGAAGTTCCAGACGGCCATGCCGGAGACGAAATACGTGAAGAGCCTGTTCAGCCGGCTCCCGGGATTGCGGATGACCGTGATCCCGGCGAGCGAGACGTTCAGGATGAACGCGAGCAGCGGAAGAGCGCTATGAAGGCTCACGGGCGCCCTGCTCGGAGGCCTCGAGCGGGAGGTAGACCTTGTCCCGCTTGCGCTGAGCGTCGATCTCGTCCCTCAGGATGCCGAACACGAACATGTCCCAGTAGCGACCGTCCTGATACCCGGCCTTCCGCAGAACACCCTCCTGCTGGAATCCGTTCCGCCGCAGGGAGTTCGCGCTCAGCCGGTTGTACTCGTACACCTTGGCCTCGATCCGCCGGAGTCCGAGCACGTCGACGCCGTAGTACGAGATCAGCTTCCCGGCCTCGACGCCGAATCCTCGCCGGATCGCGCGCTGATCGGTCAGCATCACCTCGAGGAACGCGTATCCTTCCAGGAGGTGGATGTTGAAGAGCCGCGCGAGCCCCACGGGCTTGTTCCACCCCTGATTGGCCTCCACCACGAGGACCACCTGCGTCGTGTCCGTGAGGCATGCCTCGTAGAACGAGGCATCCTTGTCGTACACGTGCTTGTACGCCCCCAGGAACTCGCTTCCCACCATGCGCTCGATGAAGGGATCTTCGGCCCATTCCGCGAGGTCGTCGAGGTCCTCGGGCTGGAGCGTACGCAGGTACACCCGCGTGCCGCGCGAGACGATGCCGGCGCGGCGCCTGGCCTCCCGGCCGTGCCCTGACGGAGCGAGCGGCTCGCTGTCCACGATGGTCACGGCTCGATCCCGTCGGCGTGCGTCAGGTCGTACGTGGTCAGGTCCCCTCCGGACGCGCCGAGGCCTCGTCGCGCATCCGCACCCAGGCGAGGTGACTGAGCCCGGCGAGGAACGTCGGGTGCCCCTCGAGCACCTCGAAACCCGCCGCCTCGAGTGACGCGTGGAACTCCGATTCACTGTAGTAGCGGTGATCGCAGTCGCGTAAGACCTCGAAGGCGGCCGTCGGGACGAGCCACCGGAGCGCCCGGAGCGCGGCGGGGCACCCGTCGCGCGCCAGCACCTCCCTGAACGTCTTCCCGACGAGCGCGGGCCGGCCGTAGGTCAGGAAGATGGCGTGGCCGCCGGGGCGAAGGGCTCGGCGACATCCCTCCAAGAGCGCCTGCGGCTCCGGATACCAGTACAGGGTGTGCATGCTCACGAGCACGTCGAAGGTGCCGGCCCCGGGCATCCCGTCACGCGCGACGTCGAGGTGGTGGAACGTCAGGTTCGGCAGGGCCTCGGCGCGATGCTTCTCGCGGGCGATCGCGATCAAGTGGCGGACCGCGTCGACGCCGACGACCGTGTAGCCTTCCCGTGCGAGGCGCAGCCCGACGTTCCCGATCCCGCACGCGATGTCGAGCACCCGCACCGCGCGCCGGTTCGACTCGCCGGGGACCGAGCGCCTCACGAAAGATGAGATCTCTTCCAGCAGCGTCTCATAGGGATGGAACCCCTTGATGACGGCGTCGTAGGCGAAGCCGTACGTCACGGCGATCATGTGCTCCAGCGCTCCGCGAATCGGCATGCGATCTCCGCTCACGTCCACGAATTCCGGCGTCGCCGAGGCGGCAGAGGATCGCGAAGTGCGCCGCATCGTCGCGGTGCGCGCCCCCGGCTAGGCGGCGCCGCCCTTTCGCGCCCAGACGAGCAGGCTCGAGCCGCGGAGGAACGTGCGCCGCAGCTCGAGGATGGTGAAGCCGCTCTCGCGCAGGTGGGCCGCGAAGGCGGCCTCGTCCCAGTAGTGCGGCCCCGTGCGGCTCCGCGCCGCCTCGAAGACGGCGTTCGGGAGCACCCAGAGAACGGCACGGAGCGCAGCGGCGAAGCCGTTGAGCTGCCAGATCTCCCGCAGCGTGGACCACTGCCCCACCCGCCGGGTGTGGTTGACGAACACGGCGTGGCCCCCGGGCTTGAGGACACGGTACGCCTCGGACACCAGTCGATCCGGCGCCGCGTGCACGTAGAGCGAGTGGATGTTCACGACCTGGTCGAACAGGTCGTTGCGGAACGTGTTGCCGCGGGCGAGATCCGCCTGCCGGAAGGTGAGGTTGGCCAGGCGCTTCGTCCGACGCTTTTCCTTGGCGACCTCGACCAGGGCCCCGTAGGCGTCGAGCCCGGTCACGGTGAAGCCGGCCTCGGCGAGCGCGCACGTGAGGGCCCCAGGCCCGCATCCGACATCGAGCACCCGGACCTCGCGCCGGTCGACCCCGTGCGGACGCGCGGCCTCCACCAGCTCGAGCACTTCCCCCTGGAGGACCCCGTAGGGGCTGAAGCGCTCGTAGATGTAGTCGTACACGACGCCGTACGCGACGGACAGCATCCGATCGAGCCCCCACCGGAATCCGTCGAACACGGATCGCAGTGCCGTGCCCCCGGCACCCGGCACGTCGCTCGCCGGAACGCTGGTCAGCATGATCGCGCCCGCTATCCCTTGCCCGAGAGCACCTTGTCGACCGCCCCGCGCAGCTCGGTCGGCGTGAAGGGCTTCAGCAGGATGTAGTCGAATCCCAACCGCGTCGCCTCGTTGATGATGTCAGGGGTGCCATGCGCGGTCATCAGCATGCACGCCATGTCCGGGCGGATCTGACGCGCCTGCTCCAGGACCTCGAAGCCGTTCATGCCGGGCATCTTGTAGTCCACCACGAGGAGATCGAACGGCTCCTTCCGGACGAGCTCGATCGCGGTGTCTCCGCGGTTCGCCGCGCGGATCGAGTAGCCCAGCGCCTGCAGCACGTTCACGCAGAGGATCACCACCGGGCCCGCATCGTCGACAACCAGGATCTTCGGCTTCCGGGTCTCCATCAGCGCGCGTCCGCGCCGGGCTGGACGCCGACGGCGTCGGCCGGCACCTGCCGGGTGTCGAAGTGAATGCTGATGCGCTCGAGCCGCGCCACGGGGATCGCCAGGAACGCCTCGGCGACGACCGGGTCGAATTGGGTCCGGATGCCGCGCGCGATTTCCGCGAGTGCCGTCTCGAGCGGCCGACGGGTCCGGTACGGCCGATCGGAGGTCATCGCGTCGAACGCGTCCGCCACGGTCACGACGCGCGCGATGAGCGGGATGTCCTCCCCCTTCAGCGCGTCGGGGTAGCCTGTGCCGTCGTACCGCTCGTGGTGATGCCGCACCCCTTTGGCCTCGCACGTCAGGAAGCGGAGCGGCTTGAGGATCTTGTCGCCGACCACGGGGTGGCTCCGGATCAGCTCGAACTCCTCCTCCGTCAGCTGTCGTGGCTTTCGCAGGATGTTGTCGAGCATGACCAGCTTGCCCAGATCGTGCAGCATCCCCGCGCGACTGAACATCACGGCGTCGGCCGACGGCACGCCCATGACGGTTGCGATCTCACCCGAGTAGAGCGAGACGCGCGCGGAATGGCCCTTGAGGTACGGGTCCTTGGACTCGAGCGCGTTCACGAAGGACGAGATCGTGTCGATCAGGTTCTGCTCGAGATTCTCGCGCAGCAGGATCCTCTGGAACGCCCCCGCCGTCGTCCGGGCATACGCGAGGAGCAGCTCCCGCTCGTCCGGAAGGAACGCGCCGTTCCGAGCGGCGCGACCGATGCAGAGCACGCCCATGGCGTCACCGACGCCCGGGATGAGCGCGGCGAGCCCCTCGAAGTCGCCCTCCCGCCGTGTCAGCGCGACCGTCTCCCGGCCGCCGGTCCTCACGACGTCGCCGAACGACGCGTGGAGCAGACCGAGGAGCCGGGTGACGAGCGATTCGTCACCGATCCGGCTCGCATTGAAGCGTCGTTCCTGGTCGCACATGAGGATCAGGGCGCCATCGCACCGGAGGCTCCGCATCGTGTTCTCGAGCACCCGCTGGACGAACACGCCCGTGTCGAGCCGCTCCAGCGCCAGCTCGCCGATCCGCGACAGCGCCTCGACGCCACCCTGGCGCCGGGCCAGTTCCTCCGCGAGCCCCGCCGGATAGGTGATGCTGCCGTCGCCCTGCGCGCGATCGCGGCGGACGCGCTGGAGGAGATCCTTCACCTCCGCCACGGAGAAAGGCTTCGCCAGGTAGTCGTAGGCACCGTGGCGCAGGCCGAACACGGCCGAATTCACCGACGGCACGCCCGTGATCAGCACGACGGGCGTCCCCGGCTGCTGGCCCTTGATCGCGCGCAGCAGGTCGAGCCCGGACAGCCCCGGCATCTTGATGTCCGACACGACGAGCTCGAACGGAGTGCCGCCGAGCAGCGCGATGGCCTCTTCCGCGGTCGAGGCGGTCGTGACGTCGCAATGGTTCGACGAGAACGCCGTCACGAGGAATCGCAGGACGGCGGCGTTGTCGTCGACGAGGAGCACTCGGAGGCGCTCCGGCTCCTCGATGGCCAGGCCGGTCGGTTGCGTCTGCGTGTCAGTGGTCACCTGGCTGGTCCCTGCGCGCTACTTGGCCGCACCGAGCTGGTTCAGGAACTCGAGCCACTGACGGGAGAGCCCGTCCTTCGGGAAGTTCAGCGCGTCGAGCTCGGGCGGTGGCTCGGCCGGGCGCGCCGCCGCGGGCGCCTCCGGGGCGGGCCGCGACGACTCCTCGGGCGCGCCGTCGGCGACGGCCTGGGACGCCGCCTCGACCGGCCCGCCGGTCTTGGCGGCTTGCGCGAAGAAGTACGTGCGCCCTGCGACGGGCGACGTCGCGGCCTTGTCGGCGGGCTTCGCCCAGACCGGCAGCGTCGGCTGGGTCTCGACGACCGGGGCCGGAGCAGCGGTGGCCTCGACGGGTGCGACGGGCTCCGGCTTCTCGACGGGGCCCGGCGCGGCCGCGGCCTCGACCGCCGGCGCCCCGGGTGCGGGCGTCTCGACGCCGAGCGAGCCCAGGAGCGCCTGCCACTCGGGATCCGCGGTCGTCTGCTCCGGCGCGGTCGCGACCGCGGTCGCCTCGGACGCCGTCGCCGTCGCGGCGGCGACGAGCTCGGCCAGGTGCTGCTGGAGCGACGCCGCGCCATTGACAAGCTCCGGCGCCGGCGCGGGCGGCGCACCGACCGCGGGCGTGGTGGCCTGCGGCTCGATCGCGGCCGGCGCGGCCGTGACGGACGCTGGGGATGCGACGGTCCCCGGCGCGGGCGGCACCGCGGTCGACGGAGCCGCGGCCGCGGGAACGGGCGGGACCTGCGGCGACGCAGCGACCGTCGGCTCGCGCGTCGCGGCCGGCCCGGCCTCGGTCGAATCCGCCTCCGTCGACTTCCGCAGGCGCTGGACCAAGTCGAAGTACAGGGCCGAGGTGCCGTTGACCTCGAGATGGCGGAACTCCAGGCAGTCGATCTCCAGGACGCTGAGCTGCTTGAGCCGCCGGAGGAACGCTTCGGTCAGACGCTCGACGATGAACAGGATGCGCGGAGGACGCTGCGCCGATACACGAGCCACCGGATAGAGCCGACGGATCGTGTCGGGATATTCCAGGCACCACGAGTAGGCGTCCATCATGCGGAGAAGGAGGGACTCGTCCGCGGTGAAGTCGAGCGCGATCAGGACCAGAGCCCCGCGGGCGTCGAGCCCGACGAGGTCGATCGCTGCCTGCCCCAGCAGGAGCCGGGAGTCGATGACCTTCAGGCCGGCCTCGATGCCCTCGACGTTCTCGGCGACCAGCCTCTCGAGGTCGCTGATGTCCTTGACTTCGAGCTTCTTGAACGTGGGTCTCATTCGCTCTCCCCCTGCCCCGTGAGGGTCTTCCACTCTTGCTCCGTCCTCCGACTGAGCAAACCCGGGGCCAAAGGACCAGAATTGCAGCTAACTGCCCATCGCAATGGATGAATTCCAGGGTCTGGCTCGAGATCCCCCTCCTGGTCCCGTTGGCCTATTCCTGGCCAACGAATTCATGCGCGTCAGCGGTAAGCAATCCGGAAATCTTGAATTTCAAGCATTTTAGGAAACAGCTCACGTCCCGGCTCGACCTGGTAACGAAGTATCCGCTGGCGCCAAACTGACCGACGAACCTGTCACTCCTCCACGAGCTTCTTCCTGAGGGTCTGGCGGGAGATTCCCAGGATCTTCGCCGCTCGACTCTTGTTCATCTCGACCTTCTGCATGACCTGATTGATGTAGGCGCGCTCGACCTCGGCCAGCGTGCGCGTTTCCTCGAGCTGCCCCCGCTCGACCGGCCGCGGCACCTGGGCGGAGAACTGCACGGGGAGGTGCGCGGGCTCGATGTAGTCCGACGTGCCGAGGATCACCAGGCGCTCGATCAGGTTGCGGAGCTCGCGCACGTTGCCCGGCCACGAGTAGCTCAGCAGCAGCCGCTCGGCGTCGGGCGTGAAGCCCTTGAGCGCCTTGTGGGAGCGCAGATTCGACTCGTTCAGGAAGTGACGCGCGAGCGGCAGGATGTCTTCCCTGCGATCGCGCATGGGCAGGATCAGGATCGGGATCACGTTGAGGCGGTAGAAGAGATCCTCTCGGAACAGGCCGTCCTTCACCCGCGTCTCGAGGGGGCGGTTCGTGGCCGCGATGATCCGGAGGTCCACCCTGATGTCGCGAGTGCCGCCGACCCGGCGGAACACTCTCTCCTGGAGGCAGCGCAGGAACTTCGCCTGGCTGTTCAGCGACATCTCGCTCACCTCGTCGAGGAAGAGCGTGCCCCGGTCGGCCAGCTCCATGAGCCCCTTCTTGGCGGACTTCGCGTCGGTGAACGCGCCCCGCTCGTGACCGAAGAGCTCGCTTTCGAAGAGCGTCTCGGTGATCGCCGCGCAGTTGACCTCCATGAACGGGAAGTCGCGTCGCGAGCTCTGGTAGTGCAGCCCGCGGGCGACGAGCTCCTTGCCGGTACCGCTCTCACCGTGGATCAGGATCGTCTGCGCTTCGCTGCGAGCGAGCTTCGCGATCATGTCACGGAGCTGGCGGGTGGCCTCGGACTCGCCGACCAACTGGTCCACACGGTTCTGCTTTTCCTGGAGCTGGTGGAGTCGCTGGATCTCGCGACGCGCCCGCACCTCTCCGAGGGCGCGCGCGACCGAGAGCTTGAGCTTGTCCAGGTGCTCGAACGGCTTCTCGAGATAGTCCGCTGCGCCGGACTTCATCGCCTCGACGGCGCTCTGGATCTGGCCGTAGCCGGTGATGATGATGACCGCGATCTCGGGGTGGCGGCCCTTCAACGCCCTGAGCACGTCCATTCCGTCGCTGTCCGGCAGCCGCAGGTCGAGCAGGACGACGTCCGGGGCCACGTCGTCGGCCATCTGCAGGCCTTCCTTGCCGGTGCCGGCTCCATGCACCTCGATCGCCTGGTCTTCACCGAGGACGCGGGCGCAAAGGGTCCTGATGTTCTTCTCGTCGTCGACGACCAGGATATTGTCCATTGCCTTCCTAAAATAGCCGATCCGACCGCCGATTCGCTCAATTTCTTACCACCGGGTCGGCCCCCAAGCGTCGTACAATCGCCAGGTGGCGACCCCAACCCGCGCCACACAACGCTGGAGCCTCTCGATCGCCCTGGGAATCGTCGTGCTCGTCGGGGGGCTCTACCTGGCCGCCCTGCCCCTCCTCCAACGCGTCGAGCTGGCGCTCTACGACCAGCACTTCCGCCTCCGCGGCGTCCGCGCGCCCGGTCGGCAGGTCACGATCGTGGCGATCGACGAGGCCAGCCTGCGCGAGCTCGGGCGCTGGCCCTGGTCACGGACGGTGCTCGCCGACCTCGTGAGGCGTCTGGACGAGGCCGGCGTGGCCGCGATCGCTCTCGATATCATCCTGAACGAGCCGGAGCAGGGCGACGTGCAGCGGGCCGCAGCCCGTCTGGCCGAGCGGCTCCGACGCCTTCCCGTCGGGCGCGCGGTGGAGCGCGAGCTCGACGCGGCGGTCCGCGAGGGCGACGCGGACCGACGGCTCGCCGACGCGATCCGCGCCAGTCGGCGCGTCGTCCTCGCGAGCCATTTCACGCTCCACACCGGACCGCCCGACCGCGCGCCGGAACGCGAGGGCGCCCCCCTCAAGTCGGCGCTCGCCTCCTTCAAGCATTACACGGAGCGCGGCGTCTTTCCGCCGCCGAACGCGCGGGCCGCCGGCTATCCGATCCCTCCCCTGCTCGCGGCCGCGCAGGGCGTGGGCCACGTGAACATGCAGGCGGATCCCGACGGCAGCACGCGGCTCGAGGCCCTCGTCGTCGAGGCACGGGGCCATTACTATCCGAGCCTCGCCCTGGAGGCCGTGCGCGTCGGCGCCGGCCTCGACGTCCACGCGCTGCGCCTGGACTTCGGCCGCGCCGTCGAGGTGGGCGACGTCGCGATCCCGATCGACGCGCGCGCACGCGTCTTCATCGACTACGCCGGCCCGGCGCGGACAATCCCCCACGTGTCGGCCGTCGACGTGCTGCGAGGGCGGACCCCCACTGAAGCGCTACGCCGACGCATCGTCTTCGTCGGCGCCACCGCCGAGGGCACGTACGACCTCCGCGTCACGCCGTTCTCACCCGTGTTCCCCGGCGTCGAGAAGCACGCGAACGTCGCGTCGAACATCCTCGAGGCGCGCTTCATCACGCGTCCCGTCTGGGTCGAGCTGGTCGAGGCGGCGGGGATCGCCGTGGTGCCCCTGCTCCTCGCCGGGATCCTGCCGCGGCTCAGGCCCCTGACGAGCCTCGGCGCCGCGCTCGCGCTGTGGGCAGCGCTCTACGCCGGCGCCCACGCCGGCTTCCTCGAGGGGCTCTGGCTGCCCCTCGTCTATCCCTCGCTCGCCCTCACCCTGACGTGGGTGGCGATCACCCTCTACCGGTTCTTCACCGAGGAACGGCAGCGCCTGTTCACCAAGCGCGCGTTCCAGCGCTACGTGAGCCCCGAGGTCGTCGAGCGGATCATCGAGGATCCGTCGGCGCTCCAGTTCGGGGGACGGCTCACCGAGCTGACCGTCCTGTTCTCCGACATCCGCGACTTCACGACGTTCACGGAGAAGCACGATCCGCAGGAGGTGGTCCAGATGCTGCGCGAGTACCTCACGCGCATGACCGACCAGGTGCTCGCGCAGCACGGCACCCTCGACAAGTACATCGGCGACGCGGTCATGGCGATCTTCGGCGCGCCGGTCGCCCTGCCCGACCACGCGGCGCGCGCGTGCCGTGCCGCGCTCGCCATGGCGGCCGAGGTCGAGCGCCTGCGAGCCAAGTGGGTCGCCGAGGGCAAGGAGCCGTTCCGCATCGGTATCGGCGTCAACACGGGCCAGATGGTCGTGGGGAACCTCGGCTCCGAGCAGCTGTTCGACTACACGGTGATCGGCGACGAAGTGAACCTCGGGGCTCGACTCGAGTCCCTCAACAAGGAATACGTGACCGCCAAGTCCATCATCATCAGCGAGCGAACGTGGGAGGCGGCGCGTGACACGATCGAGGTGCGGCGGCTGGGGGAGGTCACCGTGAAGGGCAAGACCCGCCCCGTCGTGGTCTACGAGCTCCTCGGCCTCAAGGGCTCGGCGGCTACTCCTTGATGAGCTGCTCCCGGCGGCGCAGGTAGCCGTGGCGCACAGCGCTGTACATGTCGATCACGCTCTCCTCGAAGCCCTGGAAGAGTTCGAGGTTGAGCGAGCGGTCGTTGATCGTGTCGCCGACCTTCATTCCGAGGCGATCCCAGATGAACGGCAGGACGTAGCTCAACGGGTCCATCGCGCCGTCGACGGCCTTGCCGATCCCGTCACGGACCGTCAGCGGCTCCAGGAAGGGCAGGATGAGATACGGTCCCGGCCCGGCGCCCCAGACGGCGAGCGTCTGGCCGAAGTCCTCGCGGCTCTTCTCGATCCCCCAGTACTTCGCGGCATCGAACAGTCCCCCGATGCCCAGCGTGCTGTTGATGACGAACCGCGAGACCTCTCGTCCCGCACCGCCCCACTTGCCCTGGAGCAAACTGTTCACGAAGCGGGGCACGAAGCGGATGTTGTCGAACCCGTTCGCGATCACGACCTGGAACGGCTCGGGCATGACCACGTTGTAGCCCTTCGCCACCGGTTTGAGCGCGTAGCGGTCGAGGTTGCGGTTGAACTCGAACATCCTCTCGTTGAAGGGCTCCCAGGGGTCGTACTCCTCGTCGACCTCGGGCGCCCTCGTGACCTCGACGCGCTCCTTCGGCCCGAGCTGGGTCTGCGCGAACTGGCTGGACCCGGCGCCCTCGGCCGGCGTCGCGGCGTTCCCCGAGCCGGCCGTGGCGTCGCCGCCCTCGCTCGCGGACGTCTCGACGACCGCGACGGGGATCACGTCGCCGGTGGAAACGAGCGCAGGTGGCGTCGCCGCGGCGCGCGTGGCGCCGGGCTCGTCGGCGAGGAACGCGGACTCGTTCCGGAGGGAACCGGACAGGCTGCCACACCCTCCGAGCGCCAGCGCCAGGATGGCGAACCCCAGGATCGCGGTGCTCCCCTGCACGTCACGCATTCGGAACCGACGCAATTCCATCCCTCCGTCAAGTCGCCGTGAAGTCACGGTCGTGTCTGCCGGGCGCACGCGAACAAATATATCCCGGATCGCCGGCACGCGTTCGGAAGAATTTCCCGGGGCCGCGCACGGTTGTCCCCACGGGCCGCCGGGCGTATCGTGTTGGCGCAGACCGTCCGGGTTCGGGCGGCGAGAGGGGGATGACGTGAGCCGTAGTCGAGCGCGCGAGTTCTGGTGCCCAGTCGTGTCGGAGAACGTCCATATCCGGCTCCGTCGGCCCGGGGGCTTCGGTGGCCCCCAGGGGTACTTCGTCCAGTGCGACCAGACCGATTGCCAGTACGTGGAGGAGAACAAGGCCCCCTGTCCGCTCACCGTCGACATGTTCGCCGACGAGATCCGCGCGGCGGACGAGGCGCGCGCGCGACGCAGCGAGTAGGCGCGTGCCTGCGGCCCCTCACCGGGGCCCGAGGACGAGCGTGGTCGGCGCGGCCAAGTATCGCCGCGCCACCCGCAGCACGTCGTCCGCGCTGACAGCCCGGACAGCCCTGCGATAGCGTTCCGGATAATCCTGGCCGGTCCCCTGGATCTCGTAGAACGCCAGGTACCAGGCCTGCCGCTCGTTCGTCCGGCGGTCCATCGCGTAGTGGCCGAGGAGGTACCCCTTGGCGCGCTGGAGCTCGTCGGCGCCCACGGCCTCCCGCCGGGCACGCTCGACCTCCTGGGCGAGCGCCGCCTCGGCGCGGGCCGCGTTCTCCGGCGTCGTGCCGAGATAGAGCACGAGGGCGCCGGGCCCCCGCACCGGGTCGTAGTACGAGGTCGCCGAGTACGCGAGGCCCCGTCGGTCCCTGAGCTCGGCGAACAGCCGGCCCGCCATCCCGCCGCCCAGCACCGTGGAGAGCACCTTCACGGCCGCGTGGTCGGGGTCGTCGAGCGAGGGGGCCAGGCCCGCCACGAGGATCTGCACCTGCTGCGCCGTCATCTCGACGCGCACGCGACGCGCCGCGGGCTCCGGCTGGGCCACCGCGGGCGGGGGCGCCGCCGGCCCGCGCGGCATGCCACCGAAGAGCCGGCGCGCCTCCGCCACGACCTCGGAGGCCGACACCTGGCCGCTCAGGGCCAGGATCATCCGCTGGGGCTGGTAGGCCGCACGATAGGCGGCGACGAGCTCCGCGTGGTCGATCCGCGCGAGGGACTCGGGGGTGCCGAGAACGGGCAGCGCGTAGGGGTTCGGACCGTAGAGGGCCGCGTACAGCTCGTCGAACGCGCGCGCGGGCGCGTTGTCGCGTCGCTTCTGGATGCGGCTCAGCAGCCAGGTGCGCTCTGGCGCGACCTCGTCCGCGGCGAGCTTCGGCTCGAGGACGAGCTCGGCGGTCAGGGAGAGCAACTGCCGCCAGAAGCGCGCGAGCGCCGAGGCGCGGATCTCCGAGTAGTCCACGTCTCCGGTCGCGCTCACCTTGCCCCCCAGCGCAGCGATCGCCTCTGCGAGCTCGCCGCCGCTGCGCCGGGTCGTCCCCTTGACCATCACCGCGTGCAGGAAGTTCGAGATTCCGGCGTTGTCCCGCCGCTCCCAGCGCGTTCCCGCGCGGACCATCAGCGACAGCGCGACGACGGGCGCCACCGGGTTCTCGCGCACGAGCAGCGTGAACCCGTTCGGGAGCTGCTCGCGCACGACCTCGCCGGCGGCGCTGACCGGGGTCGCCGCGAGGCCGGCGACGAGCAACGCCAGGACGAGTCTCATCGGGGCACGAAGCGCACGCGCGCGTAGTTGTCGTCGCCGAAGTACTTGCGCGCGGCGTCCTGGATCTGGGCAGCCGTGATCCGGCGCAGGCGATCGAGGTACGCCAGCTCGTTCTCGAGCGTCCACGTGGTCTCCGCCTGGCCGTAGGACCGGGCCAGCCCCTCGGCCGTCTCGATGTCGAACGCGTAGCTCGACTCCGCGGTGACCAGCGCGCGCTGGCGCTCGGCCTCCGTCACGCCCTGCTCGCGCACGCGCCGGATGATCTCGAGGACCGCGGTCTCGGCGCGGTCCAGGTTCCCGGCATCCAGGCGTGCGGTCACGCTGACGATCCCGGCCTTCTCCGAGGCGACATAGCCCGCCTCGATCGCCGAGACGAGCCGCAGACGCTCGCGCAGCTCCTGGTTGAGCCGGGAGCTCGGCGAGTCCCCCAGGATGTACGTGAGCAGGTCCACCGCGTACACGTCGGTGTTCGACACGGCCGCCGCGCGCCAGGCGAAGGCGAGGTACGCCTGCTTCTCGGGCCGCGGGATCTCCACGCGGCGGTGCCGGTCGAGCGTGGGCGGCGACGCGAGGGAGACGCGCTCGTCCGACCCGCCTGCGAGTCGGCCGAACGTCGCCCGCGCGAGCTCCAGCACCTCGGACGGCGTCACCGCGCCGACGACCACGAGGACCATGTTCCGCGGCACGTAGTGGTCGGCGTAGTAGCGGGCGAGGCGCTCCCGCGTGAGGGCGCGGATCAGCTCGGGCGTGCCCAGGATCGGCCGGCCGTACGGGTGGGGCTCGTAGGCGAGCTCGGTCAGGCGCCGGCGCAGGAACCGCTCGGGATCATCCTGGACGAGGTTCATCTCCTCGAACACGACCTTCTTCTCGCTCTCCAGCTCGTCCGGTGGAAAGCTCGCGTTCATCGCGATGTCCGCGAGGAGCTCGAGCCCCGTGCGCAGGTGGTCCGCCGGCACGACCACATCGAAGTGCGTGTAATCGTACGAGGTGAAGGCGTTGCTGGTCCCGCCGAGGCCCTCGAGCAGCCGGTCGATCGACCCCGGGGGTCGAGTCGGCGTCCCCTTGAACAGCATGTGCTCGAGATAGTGGGAGAGGCCGAGCTCGTCGGCCGATTCGTCGCGCCCGCCGATCCGCACCCAGAGCTGGGCCGCGACGACGTCGCTGGCCCGGTGCTCCTGAGCGATCAGGACGACGCCGTTCGACAGCACCGTGCGCACGGGCCGCGGCAGCTCCGCCGGCCGGCGACCGCCAGCCGTGGCGCACCCGGCCAGCGCCAGCGTGAGGAGGCCCGCCACGACGCGCCGCGGCAGCGCCATCATGCGCCTCCGTTCAGCACCGCGTCGAACACGTCGAAGTTGCGCAGGTCACCCGCATGCCCGCGCACCCACGTCGCGTCCAGCGGCCGGTTGAGCACGAATGGCACTGTCTGCTCCGACACGCCGCCGTGGGATCGCAGCGGCGCGTCGAGGAGCGACAGGTCGTGCTCCTCGGGCGACTTGCCGAGCACGGTGTCCCGGTCGCCGAGCACGACGAGGTCGCCCACGCGATCGGGCGGCAGCTCGAAGCGCGCACACGCGGCGGCGCGGTCGTGGACCGCGGCGATTCCGGGGACCGCGGCGAGGCGCGTGGCCGCAGCCGCCTGCGCGGCGGCGGCGGTCAGGTGAATCGTCGCGAACGAGCCGAGCGCCCCGTGGTGCGCGACGTACGGGTCCGTGATCGGCAGGACCACCCGGGCGCGGCCCGGGCCCGCGACCGCGTCGAGCAGGGGCTGCAGGTACACGACCTTCGGTGTGCCGTCGGGGTTCGACTTCGCGTTCATCCCGTGATCGGCGGTGATGCCGAGCACGACGCCCTCCCGGTCGAACGCCTCGAAGTAGCGGTCGAGCATGGCGTAAAACGCGGTTGCGACGGGATCGCCCGGCGCGTGCTTGTGCTGGACGTAGTCGGTGAGCGACAGGTACATCACGTCCGCGCCGTCGCGACGGAAGAGCGCGAGCCCGGCCGCGAGGACGTATTCGGAGAGCTCGGCGCTGTACACCCCCGGCACGGGCATGCGCACCAACTCCGTGGCGCGCTCGATTCCGTGCTCGTCCTTGGTGACCCGGTCGGCCTGCTCGGAGGAGAAGCAGATCCCCGGCATCTCGTGGCCCAGGAGGCGCCGGAGCTTGTCTTTGGCCGTGATCACGACCGTCCGCGCCCCCTCGCGCGCCAGCGCCGCGAGCACCGTCCCGCACCGCAGGAACCGGGGATCGTTCATCATCACTTCACGCCCGGTGGCCGGGTCGAAGAAATAGTTGCCCGAGATCCCGTGCACGGCGGCCGGCACGCCGGTGACGATCGAGAGGTTGTTCGGGTTCGTGAAGCTCGGGACGACCGACCGCGCCAGGCGGTACGTCCCATCCGCCCTGAAGCGGGCGATCGTCGGCGTCGTCCCGCCGGCGATCCCGCGCTCGAAATACTCGGGCTCGGAGCCGTCGATGCAGACCACGACGACCGGGCGCGCGGGCTGGCGGTAGCTCCTGCCGTTGACGGACACGGGCGCCATGGACCCTCAAGATACTACGTCCTCGCGCCCGCGAGCCGTCGGCCTTTTCGCGCCTCACGGTCGCGGGGCCGCCGACGGCGTGACCGCGGCGGCCGCCGCGGCCCGCCGGCGCACGGCGCGCGCCGTCCAGACGGCGAGACGCACGCCCAGCAACAGCCCCAGCACCGCGGCATGCCAGTACTGGTCGGTGCGTCCGACCTTCGCGAGCCAGATGAAATGCAACGCGGCGAGCGCGCCGGCCGCGTACGCGAGGCGGTGGAGGCGCCGCCAGGCGCGGCCGCCGAGGCGCTTGACCATGCCGCTCGTCGAGGTCACGGCCAGCGGCACGAGGGTCAGGAGCGCCGCCATGCCGAGCGTGATGTATGGCCGCTTGACGATGTCCTCCCCCATCCGTGCCCAGTCGAAGAAGAAGTCGAGCACGATCCAGACGGAGAAGTGCAGGCACGCGTAGGCGAACGCGAAGAGCCCGAGCAGCCGGCGCAGGGTGACCGGCCACGCGGCGCCCAGGACGATGCCGAGCGGTGTCATCGCCAGCGATGCGAGCAGGATCCTGAGCGTCCAGTCGCCGAGCGTGTTCGTGACGAGGCTGATCGGATTCGCGCCGAGCTCGTCGGTCGCCGCGCGCCAGACCAGGAACGCGAGCGGAACGAGGCACGCCACCCACACCAGCGCCTTGACGAGGATCCGACTCCGCCGCGTCACGGACTCAGTAGTACTTGCCGAGGTCCATGCCCGTGTAGAGCGAGGCGACCTGGTCGGCGTAGCCGTTGAACGGGAGCGTCGTGCGCCGGCGGAACTCGCCGATGCGCCGCTCGGTCGCCTGGCTCCAGCGCGGATGGCTGACGGCCGGATTCACGTTCGAGTAGAAGCCGTACTCGCGCGGATTCGCCTTCGACCACGACGTCACCGGCTGCTCGCGCACCAGGCGGATCCGCACGATCGACTTGGCGCTCTTGAAGCCGTACTTCCACGGAACGACGACCCGGACGGGGGCGCCGTTCTGGTTGGGCAGCACCCGGCCGTACATCCCGACGGTCACGAGCGTGAGCGGGTGCAGTGCCTCGTCGAGACGCAGTCCCTCGACGTAGGGCCAGTCGAGCGAGAATCCGAAGAAGCCCGGCCGCTGCCCGGGGAACTGCTCCGGGTCGAGGAGGGTCGTGAACTCGACGAACGTCGCGCTTCCGGTGGGCTCGACGCGCTTGAGCAGCGACGCCAACGGGAAGCCGGTCCACGGGATCACCATGGACCAGGCCTCGACGCACCGGAGGGCGTACACGCGTTCCTCGAGCGGGAAGAGCCGCAGCAGCTCGTCGATGTCGAACGTCTTCGGCTTGTGCACGAGGCCGTCCACCTGCACGGACCAGGGCCGCGTACGCAGCGATCCCGCGAGCCGGGAGGGATCGTCCTTGTCCACGCCG